>JAESFL010000013.1_pt1 | contig 358526 bp, 361 predicted proteins | sample 9269401 | NCBI WGS metagenome assembly JAESFL01 (sample SAMN14506025, study PRJNA617098) | algae metagenome | isolation source: Gloeocapsa sp. UFS-A4-WI-NPMV-4B04 and co-occurring heterotrophs from desert... | place: USA: Utah | collected 2006-10-01 | reverse complement strand
GCATCGGCATCCTCGGGCTGGCCTTCAAGGCCAACACGGACGACATGCGCGACGCCCCGTCGCTGACCATCGTGCCGCAGCTCTTGGCCGAGGGCGCCCAGGTGAGCGCCTTTGACCCCGCGGCGGAACACCAGGCGCGCGCCCTGCTGCCCGACGTGACGTTTGCACCGACGATCGCCGATGCCGTGAACGGCAGCGACGCCGTGGTGATCCTCACCGAGTGGCCGGCCTTCCGCGGCATTGCCTGGAGCCAGCTGGCGCCGACGATGCGGTGCCCGCTGCTGATCGACCTTCGCAAGCTCTACGAGGCGCAGGACATTGTCCGGCAGGGGCTGGAATACGTTTCGCTCGGCCGGCAGGACGCAGAAACCGCCACACTGCGCGCGGCCGCGGAATGACGGGCGCAGGCGGAGATTTCGCCAAGACCCGTGTCCTGGTCACGGGGGCGGCGGGCTTTCTTGGCTCGCACCTCTGCGACGCCTTGGTCGCCAGGGGGCACGACGTAGTCGGCCTGGATAATTATTTCACCGGCCGCAAGGAGAACATAGCCCACCTGCTGCACCATTCGAGCTTCGAGATGGTCCGCCACGATGTGCGGCAGCCTTATTGGGGCGAGTTCGACCTCATCTACGACCTGGCCTGCCCCGCCTCGCCGAACTACTACCAGCGCAACGCGATCGCGACCGCCAAGATCAGCTTCTTCGGCGCGCTGAACATGCTGGGACTGGCGAAGCGGACCGGCGCCCGAATCTTTCAGGCCTCCACCTCCGAGGTCTACGGCGATCCGCTGGAACATCCGCAGAAGGAAACCTATCGCGGCAGCGTCAACCCCATCGGCCCGCGCGCCTGTTACGACGAGGGCAAGCGGATCGCCGAGGCGCTGTTCTTCGACTACCACCGCCAGCACGGTGTCGACATCAAGGTGGCGCGGATCTTCAACACCTACGGTCCGCGCATGAACCCCAATGACGGGCGGGTGGTGTCGAACTTCATCGTCCAGGCGCTCCAGGGCGAGGACATCACCATCTACGGCGATGGCAGCCAGACCCGCTCGTTCTGCTATGTCGACGACCTGATCCGCGGCTTCCTGCTGCTGATGGACGGGCCGGCCGATTTCACCGGCCCCGTCAACCTCGGCAACCCGGACGAGTTCACGATCTGCGAACTCGCCGAACTGGTCATTGAGATCACCGGCTCGCGCTCCAGGATCGTCCAGAAGCCGCTGCCGGTCGACGATCCCCGCCAGCGCTGTCCGGACATCACGCTGGCCCGCGAGACCTTCGGGTGGGAGCCGGAGATCAAGCTGCGCGACGGCCTGCAGAAAACGGCCGCGCACCTGGAGCAGGAACTGGCGCTCGCACCCGCGTCCTAATCGATTCGCGCGCGCTGCGCGGGAGGGCGCGACGTGCGCTCAGCGCGCGACGTTGCGGCGGGCGGGATGGTAGTAGAGCGCCACCGTATGCTCCGCCTCGGCGAAGAACAGCCAGCGTTCCGCCAGCAGGCCGACGAGATGGGTCAGAGCCGCCATGAACGCGAGAGGCCAGGCCCTTGGCGCGGCGATGAATCCAAGCAGAAACAGGGCCGGCAGCGCGCCCCCAACGACCAGCCCAATCGTCCGCAACGCAGTGGCTCGCTTGCGGCCGACCTGAAAAACCATCTCCTTCATCAGGTAGTTCGGCGAGGTGTGCGGCGCTTCGAACAGGCGAACGCGCCCGAGCGGCCCCAGGCCCGTCGCGGTCCCGGTCGTGGACCCGCCGAATCGCTTTTCGGCAGAACGGCGCCACCAAACCATCTTTGTCGCCCATGCAACGGCGAGGCAGAGCAGCGCCAGCGCGCCCAGGGCTTCTCTCCCCTGTCCGGTGTGGCCGGGGAGCATTGCGGCGAGCATGGCTCCGCTGCTCGCGGCGAAGGCCAGATAGACAAACGGCGTCAGCGGGTCGTGCCAGACGGGAACGCTGCGCAGGGACGCATAGATCATGCCGGTTGCGTAAACCGAGAGGACCGCCAGCCCCGCCGTGACAACGCCCAGCAGCGGCAGGCGCCAGCCGAAGAACAGCCAGCCCGCATTGTGGGCGGCGAAAACTGACAAGGTCGCGATCGAAAGGACGCCTTCGCGCGACAGCCATGAGGAGCGCCACTGCGTCAGCGCCCGCCACGCCCGCTCGGGACGGCCGAGATGGAAGGTGGAGGAGATCAGACCGGCCGTGCAAAGGGCCAGCGCCAGCATCGCCGAGGCGAACACCGCCCAAGGCTCCTCCGGCGGCAGCAGCAGTGAAAGGAATGCGATCAGGCCGAAACCGGCGCCCGACAAGGTCGAGAAAACAATGATTGACGGAGCCGGATGCACGTCCGGTCAGCTCAGGCGCTCAAGTGTTGCGTCGATCCAGCCGAGGAAGCCGGTAGGCGCCGGCCCCGCAAGCGCGTGAATGTCGATGACCTCGTCTTCTTCACCGGCCCGCCGGGCTCGCGGCGGCAGATATTTGTTGACCGGCCTGGTGCCCTGCTCCGGCATCAGGTCAAACCCGCCCCGGTCGGCCGTCATTCGGGAGACCGCCGAATCGGGATCGGCCATATCGCCGAAGTGGCGAGCATGGGTCGGGCAGGCGCGGACACAGGCTGGGATGCGATCCACCTCAGGGATATTGTCGTTGTAGATGCGATCGACGCAGAGCGTGCACTTCTTCATGACACCCGCAGCCGCGTCCATCTCGCGGGCGCCATACGGGCACGCCCAGGCGCACAGCCCGCAGCCGATGCACCAATCCTCGTTGACGAGGACGATCCCGTCCTCGGCCCGCTTATAGGACGCGCCTGTCGGGCAGACGGTGACGCAGGGCGCGTCGTCACAGTGCAAGCAGGATTTTGGGAAATGCACGATGCGCGCTTCGCCGTAGGCGGCGATGGTCTGGCCGCCCTCCCCGCAGCCGCGGGGCTCCGGCACCACCTCGAACGTATGCACCCGGTTGAGCCATGCACCGGAAGGCTCGGGGCCGTAAGGGTCCTGGTCCGACAGCGCCGCGCCGTAGCCGCCGGTGTTCCACTCCTTGCAGGCTACGACACAGGCATGGCAGCCGACGCAGATATCGAGGTCGATCACCAGGCAAAGCTTCTTGGCCGTCGACTCGGGCAGGCAGGTCACCGGCTCCACTCCTGGCCGTAGCGGACCTCGGCTGACGGCTCCGGGACACCCTGGAACAGCGGCTGAGCCTCGAAACGTGGCTCCGTGTGCTCGTCTGCCGGCTCGGCCTTCTCGATGCGCACGCGCAGGTCGTACCAGGCGGCCTGGCCGGTGATCGGGTCGGAGTTCGACCAGCGCAAACCGTCGCCCTTCGGCGGCAATAGTTCGTGGATGAGGTGGTTGAGGAGAAACCCCTTGGTCGATTCGGGAGCGTCGGGCTTGAGCGCCCAGGCTCCCTTGCGCTTGCCGATCCCGTTCCAGGTCCACAGTGTCTTGCCGTTCACCGCCTCCATGCGGGCGATCCGGGCTTTAATCCGGCCGTGATGGGAGATGAGCCAGGCCCAGTCGCCGTCTTCCAGCCCGTGCTGGTCGCACACTTCGCCAGACACGTAGAGCGGGTTCCAGCCGTGGATCTGGCGCAGCCACGCGTTCTGCGATCCCCAGGAATGATACATCGCCATCGGCCGCTGCGTGATGGCATGCAGCGGATACTCGTCCGCCGATCCGGGCCCGGCCAGCCGCTCGCCCTCGAACGGCGGATACCAGGTCGGCAATGGATCGAAGCAGCTGCGGAAGCGCTCGCGCAGGTGATCGGGGGGCTGGCGCTCGCCGTGCCCTTCCGCCGCGAGCTGGAACTTCCGCAAGGGTTCCAGGTAGAGCTGGAACGTAACCGGCTGCGGTTTCTCGAAGAAGCCCATCGCCACCGCCCAGCGCTGGTAATCGGCGTTTGCGTGCTTGAAGTAGCGCGCCTCCGCCGGGAGGTGCTCCAGCCAGAACCCGCCGTTGGCGATATAGCGGTCGATCTGATCAGGATTCGGCTCGCCGCGCCCCGACTTGTCGCCCGCCCTGCCACGAAACCCGGCGAGCGGCCCGACTCCCGGCAGCCACTCGTGTCGGACCATGAAGTCCGCGTAGTCCCGGTATTTTGGGCCACCGGCTTCGTCGACGAAGCCGGGAAGCCCGAGCCGGGCACCGAGCTCGATCAGCACCGATTGGAAGCCGCGCACGTCGCGGTCGGGCGGCAGGACGGGCCAGCGGATCGAATCGGCCACCGCTTCCGGCTCGGAGATCGGCCGGTCGCGCAGCGAGATGCAGTCGTGCCGCTCGAGATACGTCGTGTCCGGCAGAACCAGATCGGCATAGGCGACCATCTCCGACGAATAGGCGTCGGAATAGATGATCTTGGGAATGACGTAGCTGCCGTCGTCGCGCTTGGCTTCGAGCATCTCCATCACGCCGCGCGAATTCATCGAAGAATTCCACGACATGTTGGCCATGTACATGAACAGCGCGTCGACCGGGTACGGGGCGCCGGCGAATGCGTTGGAGACCACCATGTGCATCATGCCGTGGGCGGCGATCGGCGCTTCCCACGAATATGCCTTGTCTATGCGCTGTGGCGTGATGCCGTCGGCCTCCAGCAGCAGGTCTTCCGGCCCACGCGGAAATCCGAGCGGCGGGCCGCAAAGGGGTTGGCCCGGCTTGGCGTCCCCGGCCGGCCGTGGATGCGCCTCGAGGGGTTTTGGATACGGCGGCTCGAAGCGGAAGCCTCCCGGGCAGTCGATGGCGCCGAGCAGGACCTGCAAAAGGTGCAGCGCCCGGCAGGTCTGAAAGCCGTTCGAATGGGCTGAGATGCCGCGCATGGCGTGGAAGGCGACGGGGCGTCCGATCATCCGCTCGTGCCGTTCGCCCTTCATGTCGGTCCAGGGCTGCTCGATGACGATCTCTTCGGCAAAGGCGGTGCGCGCCAGCTCCGCCGCCAGCCTGCGGATCGTCGCCGCGGGCACGCCCGTCTCGCCGGCGACGGTCTCGGGAGCGTATCGCGGGTCCAAGTATTTCTGCGCAAGCAACTGGAAAGCCGGAACCGCGCGGCGACCGTTCCCGATGGGGAAGTTCCCCTTCAGGGCAGGTTTCACCCCTGCCCCGTCATGCGGGCGGAGCTGTTCGGCCAAGCGGTCCCAGACAAGCGCCGCGCCATCCCCGTTCCGGGCAAACAGGCCGTGGTCCGGAGCACCCGGATCGTCGATGACCAGCCAGGCCGCGTTTGTGTAGCGGAGCAGGTAATCGAGATCGACCTGGCCCGCCTTCAGCACTTCATGGACAAGCGCCAGAACGAAAAGGCCGTCCGTGCCAGGGGTGATGCCGACCCACTCGTCGGCGATGGCGTTGTAGCCGGTGCGCACCGGGTTGACGCCGACCACCTTGGCGCCGCGTTCCTTCAGCTTGGAAAGCCCGAGCTTGAGCGGATTCGAGTCATGGTCCTCGGCGACGCCGAAGAGCATGAACATCTTCGTGCGGTCCCAGTCGGGCGACCCGAACTCCCAGAACGCGCCGCCAATTGTCATGATCCCGGCGGCGGCCATGTTGACCGAGCAGAAGCCGCCATGCGCGGCGAAGTTGGGGGTGCCGAATTGCTGCGCCCACCAGCCCGTCAACTGCTGGCTCTGGTCGCGTCCGGTGAAGAATGCGAGTTTCTTCGGGTCGATCTCGCGGATCGGCTTCAGCCACGAGACTGCGAGCCCAAGCGCCTCCTCCCATTCGATCTCGCGGAACTTGCCGCGGCCGCGCTCGCCGACCCGCAGCAGCGGCTTGCGCAGCCGCCCCGGCGAATAATGCTGCATGATGCCCGCCGAGCCCTTGGCGCAGAGCACACCCTTGTTCACCGGATGGTCGCGATTACCCTCGATGTAGCGGACCTTGCCGTCGCGGATGTGCACGTCGATCCCGCAGCGGCAGGCGCACATGTAGCAAGTCGTCTTGGCGATCCTGTCCGAGACGGGCGGCGACAGGTCCAGGGCCGGCTGACTCACGGGCGACACCCGCGGAACGAGCCCCAAGCGGGCGAAGCCGTTACTGCCTTCGTATCTGGAATACCGCTGGTCCTTCTCGTCTTCGAGCCGTAGCGCATCGTCACATGGTTGGGGCATGCGGGCGAACGTAGCCCACGGCAACGGTTTTCTCATAAACAGACCCGGTTGAGCAAACGAATCCGAAGCTCATTCCGAACGGCTCGCCTGCTTGAATCGACTTGCCCCGTTCTGTACCGCTAAGCTCGACGCGCACGCCGCACGGGAGTGCTACGGCCGCCCGGTCCCGCAAAGCCGGTCATCGCCAGTTCAACAACAAGGGGAGCCTCATGAAATCGGCATTCTGGATTGCCAGCGCCTTGGCCCTGGGAGTGGGTATCGGGTCCGCGCATGCGCAGGACAAGCAAGTGACGATCGTCCACCAGGACATGGTCGTCCCCTTCCGGGTGCTGATCGACAGCAAGAAGCTCGAGGAGGCGACCGGCTACACTATCAATTGGCAGAAGATTCCCGGCGGTGGCGACGTGATCCGCGCCATGGCCTCCGGCGACGCCCAGATCGGCGAGGTCGGCTCCAGCCCTGCGGCCGCCGCGGTCTCGTCCGGCATCGACGTCCAGGTGTTCTGGATCCTCGACGACATCGCCAACGCCGAGCAACTCGTTGCTCGTGAGGGCTCCGGCGTGGAAACCGTCGCCGACCTGAAGGGCAAGAAGATCGGCGTGCCGTTTGTCTCCACCACCCATTACCAGCTTCTGTTCGCACTGCAGGACGCCGGCCTTTCGGCGACCGACGCCGAGGTGCTGAACATGGCGCCGCCGGCGATCGCCGCCGCCTGGGAGCGCGGCGACATCGACGCGACCTTCGTCTGGGACCCGGTGCTGTCGCAGGTCAAGAAGAACGGCAAGGTGATCGTTTCGGCCGGCGAACTGGCCCAGAAGGGCCGTCCGACATTTGACGCCATCGTCGTGGACCGCAGCTGGGCAGAAGAAAACAAGGAGTTCATGACCACGCTGGTGAAGATGATTGCCGAGCAGGACGAAGCGTTCCGCCAGAACAAGGACAAGTGGACGGCCGACTCGCCGGAGGTGCAGTCGGTGGCCAAGATCTCCGGCGCCGACCCGGCGAGCGTTCCCAACGCCATCAACGCCTATAAATTCCTGACCCTTGAGGAGCAGGAGTCCAACACGTGGCTCGGCGGCGGCAAGGACGGCGGCGTGGCGAAGGCGCTGGCCGACACGGCAGCGTTCCTGAAGGAACAGGGCCGCATCACCGAAGTCGCCGACGATTATTCGCAGTTCGTCACCGACGAGTTCGTCAAGGCGGCGCAGCAGTAAGCCCCGGCGGCCGGCTTCCGCCGGCCGTTCCCGACCCGCCGAGCGGAGCGCGAGCACACCAGTGTCGTTCCTTAGTGTCGACGACCTCTCGGTCCGCTACGCGACCCGCAACGGGATGGTCGAGGCGCTGTCGCGGGTGAACCTCAAGATGGGCGGCGACGATTTCGTCGTCGCTATCGGCGCTTCCGGCTGCGGCAAGACCACCCTGCTTTCCACCATTGCCGGTTTCCTGCCGCCCAGCGACGGACAGGTCCTGCTTGACGGCAAGCCCATATCCGGTCCGGGAGCGGACCGCGGCGTCGTATTCCAGCGCCACGCCCTGATGCCTTGGCTGAAGGTGGTCGACAACGTGGCTTTCGGCTTGCGGATGCGCGGAGTCCCTGGCCCCGAGCGGCGGCGGGTGGCGGTTGAGACGCTTTCGCTGGTCGGGCTTGCCGATTCCGCCGATCGCATGATCTACGAGCTTTCCGGCGGGATGCAGCAGCGGGTCGGCATCGCCCGGGCGCTCGCCAACGACCCCCGCGTGCTGCTGATGGACGAGCCGCTCGGTGCGCTCGACGCGCTGACGCGCGAACAGGTGCAGGAACTCGTCCTGCAGGTCTGGCACCGCACCTCGAAGATGATCTTCTTCATCACCCACAGCGTCGAGGAAGCCATCTTCCTTGCCACCAAGCTGGTCGTCATGACGCCTCGGCCCGGCCGTATCGAGCGCTCCTACGACCTCGATTTCGGCCGCCGCTACATCCAGTCAGGCGATGCCCGGGCCGTGAAGTCGCTGCCCGACTTCATCGCACTGCGCGAGGAAGTGCTTTCGCTGATCCAACGGCGTCCCGAACCCGCCACGCCGGTGGGTGCGCAGGCGTGACCGACGTTGCGCGCACCGAGCCGGTCGACAGCAAGGCAGCGACGGCCGCCACCAAACCGCGTGTCAGCCGCTACCGGGTCGCCGGCGAAGGCTCCACCTTCTGGATTAGCGTCGCGAGCGTGGTCGCTGTCCTGGCGCTCTGGGTGGTCGCGACCCATGCCGGCTGGATCCGCCCGCTCTTCCTGCCGAAACCGCAAGCCATCTGGGCCGCCGCGCAGCAAGCCATAGCCGGCCAGTTGGATAACAATCCGCTTTGGATCCACATCGGCTGGAGCCTGTTTCGCGTCGTCACCGCCTTTGTCCTGGCCGTGGTCGTTGGCATCCCGGTAGGCCTCGCCATGGGCCTCAGCCGGGTATGGCGCGGGCTGTTCGATCCGATCATCGAGTTTTACCGGCCACTGCCGCCGCTCGCCTACCTGCCGCTGATGATCATCTGGTTCGGCATCGGCGAGACCTCAAAGGTGCTGCTGATCTTCCTTGCGTGCTTCGCGCCGGTGGCGCTTGCCACCCGCGCCGGCGTGCGGTCGGCAAGCCAAGAGCAGATCCAGGCGGCGAGCTCGATGGGGGCCAGCCGCATGCAGGTGGTTCGCTACGTCATCCTGCCCACCGCCCTACCCGATATCCTTGTCGGCCTGCGGATCGGCATGGGGGTCGGCTGGACCACGCTGGTCGCCGCCGAGATGGTGGCCGCCAATGCGGGCCTCGGCCAGATGGTGCTCAACGCCTCGAACTTCCTGCGGACCGACGTGGTGATCATGGGAATCATCGTTATCGGCGCCTTCGCTTTCCTGTTTGAGATCGCCATGCGCCGGCTGGAAGCCTGGCTGGTGCCCTGGAAGGGCAAGGTCTGAAACACTTCGTCGTGAGCGAGCGCCACACGGACCGCCCGTCGGGAACGCTTGCTCGGCCTTGCTGATTGTGCAGCGGCAAGGAAATCGGTGCGCGTATAATGAACGGGTCGAAATTCCCTCCATTCTGTCTTTCTCTGCTCCTCGCCGCCGCCTTCCCCCTCCAAGCCAGCGCGGCGGAGCTTTCGGTCGATGCGGTCAACACGGCAACGTTCGACCCCAAACTCGCCGAGCTTGAGGGCCAGAACCCCCTAGTCCTCAAGGCCCAGATACTTCTCGACCGCGCCAATGCCTCGCCCGGCGTGATCGACGGCGTCTATGGCGAGAACGTCGCCAAGGCGATCTCGGCGTTCGAGACGGTGCGCGGCCTGGAGCCGGACGGCCAGATCGACGAAAAGGTCTGGTCGGAGCTCGGCGGCGACAATGCGGCCGACGTGCTTACCGAGTACACGCTGACCGAGGACGACCTCGATTACGATTTCGTCGAGGAGATCCCGGGCGATTACGCCGAAATGGCCAAGCTGGACCACCTTGGCTTCACCAGCCCCGAAGAGATGCTGGCGGAGCGCTTCCACATGGATATCGATCTGTTCAAGCAGCTCAACCAGGGAGCCGACCTGAAGGCCGGGACGGCAATCGTCGTGGCCAACACGGAAGCGCCGAGGCCCGAAGGGAAAGTGGCGCGCATTGAGGCGGACAAGGGGAAGGCGCAGATCCGCGCGTTCGATGCGCAGGGGAAGCTGATCGCCGCGTACCCGGCCACCATCGGCAGCGAGGAGAACCCCTCGCCCTCCGGCACGCACACGGTGAACGCGGTCGCGCCGGAGCCGGTCTATTATTATCGCCCGGACACCAACTTCCAGCAGGGCGACAACACCGAACCGCTGGACATCGCGGCCGGTCCCAATAACCCGGTCGGCTCTACCTGGATCGACCTGTCGGAGCCGACCTACGGCATCCACGGCACCCCTGAGCCCGAGAAGATCGACAAGACCGGTTCGCACGGTTGCATTCGGCTGACGAACTGGGACGTCCAGGAACTGGCCGAACTGGTCGAGAAGGGCACGGGGGTCGAGTTCCTCGAGTGACCTGCGCCCTGGGCGCGGGTTGACGGAACGCATGATTCCAGCCATTTGCGGAGGTGGAGAGGTGGCCGAGTGGTCGAAGGCGCTCCCCTGCTAAGGGAGTATACGGTGTTGAGCCGTATCGAGGGTTCGAATCCCTTCCTCTCCGCCATTACCCTAGCCTAAGTGTTTGGATTACCTGCGTAAAACTTGCATCGCGCATTACTTGTCCACCGAGTCTACCCACGGCAGTCCGGCCGGTTGAACTCCGACCCCCTGCTCAAGCTCTGCCTGACCGGCCAAAAAGAATCTCCAAGCTGACGCTTTTCTCGGCTGCCCCGGTAGAGGCCACTGTCGTCCCTTCCCGTCCTAGCTGTAAGCATCTCGAATCGGCCTTCGGTCTGGCTGGCACGCATTCGGGCCAGCGTCGCATTAGGTCCACTTCAAATGACCGGCACTGGAATCATCGCAAATCAGCAGGATCTTTGATCCGCATGCAAAGTAGATTGAGCAGCAGACATGCCCATCCGTAACGCCCTTTGGACCATTGACGGCAAGCAACCGCGACAGCTCCCCGAAGGCCGCTTGGTCAGCGAGCGGGTGCTGGAGGATATGATTTCTGCCGCTCCGCGTATCCTCTCAGACGAGTGGATGCTGATTGGCCGGCAGGAACGAACCGGGTCAGGTGGGATCATCGACCTCTTAGCGGTCGCCCCGGACGGTGCGGTAGTCCTGATCGAGCTGAAGCGCGACCGCACGCCCCGCGAGGTAGTCGCCCAGGCAATCGATTACGCGGTCTGGGTCGAAGGTCTGGAAGCCGATGACATCGCCGCCATCTACGCCCGTTTCGCACCGGGGCGAGACCTTGCCGCTGATTTCCATGCAGACTGAAGTGCGCTCGCCCCTCAGGACGGTTGATGAAGGTTTTCAGGGCGTCAGCATTCCGGCCGATCCGTTGTCTTGGGGGCGCCCTGCAATTTCCCCGAAGTGGCTCCCGGATGCTGCGCATCCGCTGCCAGTTGCGCAAGTCGAGGCTTCAACTGCTGGACACGGCGCCCCGCTTTAGCAGGATGCGACGGCACATCGCTATGCATCTTCTCAGGAAGACGATCAGCCGACCGAAAGCGCTGGCCCCGAGCTTATCGCGGCGAAGCCCAGCGAGAGCAGGCGCCGATGTCTCGCGATCACCTGGCAAACTTGGTCCTAGGAAGCCGGACGTAGTAGGTTCCGATCGAGCATCGGCCAGTAAAGCTGATGATCGTCGAATAAGCTCCAGAACCTCGCCGCGCTCACCTGCACTTCAGCACTGCGGGTGTCGGGTCTGGATGGCGAGCTTTGCACCCGGAGCGGAGAAAATGGTCGTCCAACCGTCGCTCAATTGGCGGTCCAGAGCAACATAGCCCTTCTTCCGGAGCAACTCATGGATCTCAGAGCGGTAAGCTTCTGAGGTGGCGAAAATCGTAAGCTTTGGAGAGAGAGCGTCGATCTCCTCTGACAAAGCCGCAATCGAAACTTCTGCGATTTCTCTCCATTGAGACCCGTTAGGCGGTCTATCTCCACCTCGCCGGTCAATTTTGCAGACGTTGGTCCAAGCGATGCGCCTCCGTGTGGGGTCAAGCTTGTCGATGAACTGCCAGAAAGGAGACCGGTTTCGGAACTGAACCATCCACTGCGTAGAGGCAGATATGCTCGCTGCCTGGTCGAAGCCGGAGCCCACCTTCGCCCCCAGCGGCCCGGCATTCTTCCCTACATACAAGATGCTATGCGCTGCTCCGGGCCGATATTCCGGGCCGATACCGGGGGCGAATACGCCTGGCTCTGCCCACCCCTCAGCAACTGCACGCTGGTTTGCTTGGACGAGAGATTGCCACGTCTGAGGGGTTATCGGGTGGTTGTCGATCGTCATCGTTACGGTCCGGCATAGTCCACCTACAACCTACGCGGCACCCGTTACGAGTTTCCGAACGGGCTTATCACCCGTGCTGTGAGCTCAGCCTTTTCATGATGGCAAGCCGCGCCAAGCGACTGGGTTGGGGCAGGCAAGTCCTACCCGCCCGGGCACCCGTCAGCGCTCTCAGCCCCGCCGATCTGAGCAAGCTGCTGCAGCAGCCTATGGTGCCGCTGCGAGAATTGGCGCAACACGTCCTGATGGGACGGGGTTGCTGAGGCTTGGGCCGGCTTTGGTTCTTGCTTCACCTGCTGCAGAGCATGCAGGAGCTGGGATACCTCCATTTGCGCACCTGGTTAGCCAACGACCGCTGGCTTGGTAGTCGCGGCCCGCTGGAATGTTTCGGGGACAAGGGTCACGCCCGCTCTAAGCCCCTGCTGCCACGCTAAGTGAGCTGAGAACTGCTGGCTCGTCCCTCTAATCTGTAAGGTGAATGCATTCGGAAGGGCGGCGAAGCTGCCAAACTCAAGCCGAGCTCCGGTGGAACTGAGATCCCGGACTTCGCAAGTCAGGGTGGACCACTTCGAGAGGATGATCCTGCCCCATTTAAGAGCCCTTGGTCGTAAAGGCGCTTTCCGGCGCTCGCTCATCACCAACCCTCACAGCTGCCCCAGATAAGGGGGAGCTGACCCCGTGAACCCACACTATGCCTGAGCTTCGCTCAGCCATGGTGAATGAATCGTTCAGCCAGGGATGTCGATTCCGCATCCGCTCGGTTGTCGGAGTGGACACTTTTGACCCCTGGCTGCCTCAGCGGTTTCAGCTTGCGCTCGCTGCGCACGGCTGCGTTGGCAAAGCTGCTCTGAGGAAGCCGGATGTATGCAGATGGCGCCCGAGCTCCGCCGATTGAATGGCAAGGTCAGCTGCATTGATGAGGTCGTATGCTCGCCGCCCCAACTCTGTCTATGCACAACTGAAAGAATCAGTGGAGAAGGCAAGTTCCACAACAATTCGTCAGAGCGCTCTTGCATTCTGTGTTTCACAACGCAAATAGCATCGGGTCACAGACAAGGAATCACAATGGATATGGAAAATGGCACGAAAGTCTCCGAACTCACCGCCGAGATAGTATCAGCTTTTGTCAGCAACAACACCGTTCGCCCGGAGGAGCTTGGCTCCTTGATCGCTGGTGTGCAATCCGCACTTCAGCAGGCCTCGAACGGAAAGGCTGAATCTACGGCCGCGCCGCAAACGCCGGCTGTTCCCATCAAGAAGTCCGTGACTCCGGACTACATCATTTCCCTGGAGAACGGTCAGAAGTTCAAGTCCCTTAAAAGGCACTTGATGACCTCTTACGGGATGACTCCGGACGAATATCGGGCCAAGTGGGCGCTGCCGCGCGATTACCCGATGGTTGCGCCAAACTACGCAAAGTCGCGCTCAGATCTCGCTAGGAGCTTGGGGCTTGGTCGCAAGGCTGGTGCGCAGGAACAAGCGGCAGTTCCGGCTGACGAGGAGCGGTTTGCTGCTCCCGCGAACGAGATTGCTACGGCTCAACCGCCAAAGCGTTCGCGGCGCCCGAAAGCGGCGGCCTAGCTGAACCTGCCTGTCGGGGCGCTTGGCTTCAGGCGCCCCCGGGAGGAGAGACCGAGGTTCCTCCTCCGAGCTCAAAATCTGGCAGCTACAACGCCGTTTGCTAACGGGCGTCGAGACCGAATCTGGCTACCAGGGTCCGCACTTCATTCGCTACGCTTCCCGCCAGCCCAGCGCTCACTAAGGCCAGTTCATCAGGTAGGGTGGCGAGTCCGGGTCCGGCTCGGACAGCCCTCAGGAGGATCGAAGCCGCTCGTCGGCGCGACAGGGTGTCTCCGAGCACCGACTGATCGATGAGGCTAATAAGAACGCCGTCGTTGGTCATGCTTCCGTCCAGTCCCGTTGGGATCGCACCTAAACTGACGCAACGTGGTTAACCCTCGGTGAAGCAAATTGCGCCTCCGAGGATTAACACGGCAAACTGCAACACCGCAGAAACGGCGCGTGAACTCAGTTCGCTGTTCTGCGAGTGTGTCACCGTTTAGTGGTGGCGAGTGCTGTGGAGGGTGATAGACGCGATCCTTCCGACCTCACCACGCGGTCAGCAGCCACGACGGGCAATGGTCAGCTGACAGCAACTGTCACACCGGGCAGCATACTGCCTCGCCGATACCGTCGTGAGCTTGGGTGTCCGGACCTTGGCTAGGGATTGTGATGATCGGGAATTTCTCAACCTTGTGCCGCAAAAGGGCCGCAACGCCAGACTCGACTGTGTGTCGCTGAGGAACTTTCGCGAGGAGGCGATCATGTCCGGCGCTGAGGCATCTCATTTCAAGCAGGCATTCGACATAAGCTGCGCTATGCACGTCATCATCTCTACCTCGCTGCGAACCGGCATTCCGATGTGCGTGCCCAGAGTGGTCGGAGCGTTGTGTGAGGCGTTCCCTGACGCGAAACAAGCGCCAGAGACGGTGGAACGTGCCCTCTTGATGGCCGCCGAAGAAGCTGGCGCGGAGATTGCCAGTGCTCCTACCGCTTGGGCGGCATAGCTTGCAATGGCAGCAACTTAAATCAGCGCTCCCGTGCGATTTCCGGCGCAGGTGCTGCACTCGGTCCTGCCTCTACGCAGCTCATCCCCGCGCGCAGCATGCAAACAATCACGTCGGGCGATGTCACGACCCATAGTGCTTGCTGCATTGCTCCTCACGGGATGCATCTCCGCAAGAGAAACCATATCAGTCGAAACTGTGCGAGCCGACCATAGGGCGCTCGCGGGATGCACTTACCTGTCTATGCGTATGGAAAAGCTCAATATGAAGATGTCGGAGCTTGATGGCCAGAGTGCGATCCAAGTCGAACAGGTGACGGCGGGCAGGTCGATCTCGCGGGCCGTTTTTCAAGATGCCGGAGTGCGCTCAACCCGGGTCGAGATCACCGGATCAGATCAAGCTTCTGCTGCCAATATCAGAGCGTTTGTTCAGGATTGCATCCCTACATAGATTCTTGCCGACATTTCGTTATCAAACTGCAGGGTTCGCCGTTCCAAGAATGCACACGATATATTTGGGGGTGCTTAGTGACCGAGGAGCTCAATATATCCGCCCTGCGGTGTGGCTTAAAGAGGCCGGCACCCCCGACGTGGCCTGTCCAAATTGCCGTGCATCTGGGTCAGAGCAGCCCCTCAAATTTCCAGGAGCCTGAATGAGCGATTATCCTCCGGTTCCGAAAGCTCAATTCCCAAACATCCTTGCTGCGAAGGCGGTGGAGGAAGGGATCGAGTCGCTGGACTTCCGCCGCCCATCCGGGCCGGGTTCCGAGACCGTTCCTTCTGCACCGTCAGCCAATCCAACTCCGGACCGCCAAAGCGACCCGCGGATCCACGAGCAGGTCAGTGTCGGCCGGGGTAATGAAAGCGCTATTTCCCCACGGCATCCAGATTGCTGACGAGGAGCAATTCGCCACCATGCGCTTGTTCAATGCGATGGTCGCCAGCATCGCCCAGTTCGCGCACTCGAATATGTCGAATCCGCTCCCGATCCGGGACGTGAGCAGACAGGCTGACATGCTGGACGAGATCGTGCGCCGGAGAACGCGCGGCTGACGCCGACGCCTGACCCAAGCCATCGGGCCGGCGTTTCATTTCTGACATTGTTGAAGATGGCTTGGGTCACCTACAAACGTGCCGCTGGCTGCCCCTGGCGATCGTGGAAGACGCGGCCCTGACCCGCCTAATCAGATTGCCTCGCCAGCGGCTCTTATAGCTAGAGTAAAGGACAGGAATCGATCAGGCTCATTTGGCGGCTCTCTTTCGCTTGAAACTGTAGGAAGCGTAATGTCTGGAGCCACCGGGCTCGAGTTCACTCATAGAGCATCTCCCCAACGACATCTCGTCGGATCCTGGCAGCCTCGCGCCTGCTGCACGAGGAGCGCGCGCGCTACACTGTGAGCCAGAAATTGGCACCGCTCCGACGTGACTAGTCAGGATGAAGCCGGTTTGATGTTCTGGTTCATCCGAAACAGATTGTGCGGATCATAGCGCTGCTTGATTGCAGCGAGCCGGCGATAGCTCGGTCCATAGACCTTCTCGATCCTGTCCTGCTCGTCGTCGGGCATGAAGTTGACATAGGCGCTTCCCGTCGCAAATGGCGCGGCGGCCGCAAATAAGCCCCTTGCCCACGAGATGCACCCTTGGTCCTGGCGGCTCTCCCGCCACCGCGTGTGCACGTTCATAATAAAATGCGCATCACGGAAGGGATATGCAGTTGTGTCGGGCTGCGTCCGGCCCATTGCTCCTCCGACATGGCCAATAAAGATTTCGCACTCCGATCCCGGGAGCTTGTGAACGGCATCGACGATGGTCGCGATCGCCCCATCGGAAAGCTCCGCGAAGTCGTGGCTTTTCCAGTAGTTGCGGGCGCCGGGCGCGAGGAGCGGATCGAAGGCCGTCTGCCAGTCCGCGAATTTGGTCGGACCAACCACATCCGCGATAGGTCTGCCGATGCTCCTCAGCGGTGCAATAGCGGCCTCTGCGTCAGCGAGGTCCCCACAGTAGCAGATAGCGAAAACAAGCACTTCGCGGCCGTGCCACTCCTCCGGCAAGAACGGCAGCGGTGGGGCCTGACGCATCACCACCCAGCAGGTGAGCTCGTCGGGCGCATTGTCTACCGCCTCGCGGTAGGAACGAAGCAGATCCGGCGCGTTGTCGAATGGATGCACGATCAACCCGGCCATGACCTCAGGACCAATCGGATGCAGGGCAAATTCAAATGCCGTGACCACTCCGAAGTTGCCGCCACCGCCGCGCAATGCCCAGAACAGGTCGCTGTTCTCTTCGCTGCTTGCGCGGACCAAGTGGCCATCTGCCGTAACCACGTCGGCCGAGACCAGATTGTCTACGGTCATGCCGAGCTTGCGCGTTAGCCAGCCGAATCCACCGCCGAGAGTCAGGCCGGCGATGCCCGTGGTGGAGTTGATGCCAGTCGGGATCGCCAGGCCAAACGCCTGCGTCTCCCGGTCCACGGCACCAAGTGTTGCTCCCGGGCCTACCCAGACCCGATTTGCATTTGGATCTACCCTGACGAAAGTCATCTGGGTGAGGTCGATGACAACTCCGCCCTCGCAAATCGCATTCCCTGCGATGTTGTGACCGCCACTACGCACCGCGATCAGGAGATTGTTGTCACGGGCGAACTTAACCGCGTGGATCACGTCGGCGGCACCATGACAGCGGAAAATTGCGCCGGGTCTCCGGTCAACCATGGCGTTCCAGAGGATACGCGCTTCGTCGTATGCGGGATCTTCCGGGCCAATGATCGGCCCCCGCATACCGCTCCTGGCCGCGTTCAGCAGGTCCGCAGGCAGTGCGGTCGTCGTCTGACTATGAGCATCGAGATTGGTCATGGTGTCCTCCTCCGGCTTGTCTCACAGTCTTGTCTGCGCCAGCACAGCTGACCCGCATCTATAAATGGCCGCGCGTGAGCGATTTGGCCGAAGGCCCTGGCGCACAAGCGCCTTCAGCAATCTCGCGCTGGCCTGATTACTGCGAGGCAGCCGGTAGTGACACTACTGGGTCGTGTGGGCTGTGTGCTGGTGGTGCTCGCACGTTGCTGTTGGGTTGAATGGCACAAATGGCCCATTCGGATTCTCGCGAGAGACCCAGGCGTGCAGCTCATAATGCGGCTCAAACCCATGCGCCTCATCGACAGGCGTGCTTGGATCATCAACCATATGAACGTAGGGGTGACCGGCGAAGCTCGGTGGCTCAGCGTTGCCGGCCGCTTTCCACCCCTTCTCGAAGACGAGGTTCTCCACCGCGACTAACTCAAGGGAGCCGTCGGCCTGCGGCTCGTAGACGAGCACCCCCGGGTTCATGAAATCAGTGTGGGTTCCCGTTCCGGCAACCCGGGGTGTAGTTCCAGTGATGCCCAGGAGGTCGGGTCTGAAATAATGGATGCCCATAACGCCCCGCTCTGCGGGCTGGCCCTCCATCTCCGCTGTTACGCACATGTTAGCGGGGTCAGGCATGAAGCCCTCGGCGAGGGCTACTCTTACATCCTTGAACCGCTCCGTGGCAGCTCGGATTTGAGCGATCTCCGCTGCATCGTCCGCCCAAGCGGTCGATTGCAACGCGAGTAGCAGTCCAGCTACTCCGACTAGGGCACTGCTGCATCTGCCCAGCATCAACGTTACATCGGCGATCGCCGAAAATGGAAGCACTCGCATCAAAATGCCCTCCCTTAAACGTCATGCCACGAGAAAGGACAGGCTACTCTCACGTGGATTGTCCTGCAACAACGAAGTGACACTAAGCCGTAACCTCGAAAAATATGACAATCTTGCTGACCTAACACAGACACTGCGGATCTTAGGAATCTTCCGAAGGGAACACGAGGAAATGCAAAGTGACTAGCGCGCGTCACTGATTGGCGTATTATCAGCTCCGGCGCGTTCCAATCGATAGAGCGGGCCAGAGGAGCGCGGCGTCTGGAGCCGCTCGGATGCGCAATCTGCCGCTATTCGAGGGAGGAGACCATGTGCTTGTCTCTAAAATCCGCTTTTCTGACGGGTGTTGTCCTTGCTACGCTGAACGCAACGGCCGCAGCTATGGACATGAGCGATGAGGAGATCATAGCGAGCGCGGAGAAGGCTGCTCCTGCCGCCGTCGCGAAGAATGCGACCATCATCGCCATGGACGAGCAGATGAACATGCGGACCGTGCGCGACGGCAGCAACACCTTCACCTGCATGGCTGATAATCCGCAGTCGCCCGGGACCGACCCGATGTGCCTCGACAAGGGCGGGATGGAATGGGCCGGAGCATGGATGTCCAAGACCGAGCCGCCGAAAGGCATGGTCGGGCTCGGATACATGCTCGCCGGGGGTTCCGATGCCAGCAATACAGATCCCCACGCGACGGAGCCGCCGCAAGCTGGCAAGTGGGTGGATACCGGCCCGCACATCATGGTCTTCAACATGGGTGAGGCCATAAAAACCTTTCCGCAGCAGGGCGATAGCCCAGACACCAAGTCACCCTACGTCATGTGGGCCGGGACGCCTTATGAGCACCTGATGTTGCCAGTGGAGTAGGGCATGACAGCCTTCAACATCGTGCGCTTCCGGACAAAGCCCGGTCGCGAGCAGGACTTCATTGAGGCCCACCGACGTGCGGATGCCCGCTTTGACGGACTTCGCCGTGCCCTTCTGGTCAAGACAGGGGACCGCGCCTTCTGCTTTGTCGGTGAATGGGAGAGCTTCGGCAAGATCGCTGCTGCCCGGAGCGGAATGGTCGCTCTCCTGGACACCTTCAGAGACATGCTGGAGGACCTTGGGAGTGGCCTGGCGTCACCGATCCAGTGTCTGGTGAGGTAGTCCTCGATCTTCAGTCCGCTCGTTAGAAACGTGGCGGTCGCAGCTCACACCTGCGGCCGCTTGCTTCAGTCCTGGGGTCCCACGATGATCCTTATACGCATCAGCGCTCTGCTGCTGGCGAGTGCTCTCCTGACCATAGGCTATGCCCAGCTCTCTTCGGGTCATGAGCACGCGACCGGGATTGTCGGCGAGCGTATGGCGGCGATGAGAACGATGGGCCGTGAACTGAAGGCCATTGTCGACATGATCGCTGGGTCAACACCATTCGACCCAGGCCTGGCGGACAAACACGCCACAGCGCTGCATGACGCTTGTCACAAAATCGACCTTCTATTCCCGGCAGGCAGCCTGGATCATGTAAGTCACGCGAAACCTGCCATCTGGAATGATCCCGAGGCGTTTGCAGCCGAGGTAAGCCGCCTCCACAATGCCTCTAATGCCTTGCTGAAGGCAGCTAAGTCACAAGAATGAAGGTGCCTTGATCATAACGACGCATCAGGTGGAGCGCGCCTGCTACACTTGCCACGAGGCGTTCCGACGAGATGAACACTGACCCGGAAACCCGTTTGTCAAACAGGGAGGAAAGCCATGCCGGTATACCGCACTCGGTTCAGCTAAATGCCAGAAACGTGGGCCAAGCTGATCAAGAACCCAGAGGACCGTCGAGCAGCGGCGAGCCAATATATCGAGTCTGTCGGGGGTAAGCTGCACGGCTTCTGGTATGCGTTCGGCGATCATGACGGATACAATTCGTGGGAGGCTCCGGATAATGTGTCCATGGCAGCCACAGCTCTGGCGATAGGTGCAGGTGGCGCACTGAGTTCCGCCGAGACCACTGTGTTGCTGAGCGTTGAGGAAACGCTTGCGGCGCTGGAGAAGGCGTCGTCAATCAAATACCGACGGCCGGGAGACAAGGGTAAGAGCACTTTTGGGATCGGCCCGTTCGACCCAGTATGGCCGTAAGCGAAATCATCGGTGCGCAAGCCGGGACAGAAGGACGAAATCGCGACTTTGCAGTGTGTTGGCCTTCGTCAGCCGGGGTCCGCTGCTCGACGAGGCTCCTGAAAACGACATCTGTGTTCAAGCGGGTCCAAACCTGCCGCTCGTGGTATCTTGGTCCCGCACTTGGGTGACGTGATGCAGACAGGCTCGGTTCTGCGGCGAAAAGAGCTGGATTGTTGACCGTTATTATGACCCGGACAAGTGGGATGCCGTCCCTTCCTCACTGCCCAAGACGCATGCCTCTCCAGGCGGCGAGATGCTGCTTGCCCGCTTGGATGGGCGACCAGTCGGCTGCGTAATGATGCAGCGGATCGACGATCAAACCTGCGAGATGAAGCGGATGTTGATGCGGTCAGAACCTTACGGTCGTTCATGAGCTGCCTATTGCCACCTTCACACTTATGAGATTGGATTTGCCGTTGCAGCGGAACGGAGGAGCCGGATGATCTTCCGACAGCTTTTTGACAGCACGTCCTCAACCTACACCTACCTGATCGCCAGCCGACGAGGTGGTGAGGCGTTGATCATCGACCCGGTGCTTGAACGGGTGGACCGCTATGTCAAGCTCCTCAACGAGCTGCAGCTCCGACTCATCAAAGCGATCGACACTCACGTTCACGCAGATCACGTGACCGGGTTGGGCGAGCTTCGGGATCGCACACGGTGCATCACAGTCATGGGCGAACAGAGCGGCGTGGACGTGGTCTCCATGCGGGTCGGGGACGGCGAAAAGGTCGAGATTGAAGGCCTAGCTCTCGATGCCATCTACACCCCTGGCCACACCAGCGAATCCTACAGCTTCGCCATGGCGGATCGGGTGTTCACCGGGGACACACTGCTGATCCGGGGGACCGGACGAACCGATTTCCAGAACGGCAATCCTGTTGACCAGTATCACTCGATCTTCGATCGACTCCTCAGACTCCCGGATGAGACGTTAGTATACCCAGCTCACGACTACAAGGGTGATACCGTAAGCACGATCGGTGAGGAAAAGGCGTGCAACCCGCGTCTGCAGGTTGGTTCAGTGCAGGAATACGTAGAGATCATGAACAACCTGAATTTGCCTAACCCGAAGATGATGGACGTTGCCGTGCCAGCGAATCTTCACATTGGCCTTAAGCAGGACAAAGACGAGCTGAGACAATGGACCCTCGCTTGCGACGACGCACTTGTTGCTCTGGATCGTGGTGACACTGTTCTGGTGGATTTGCGCGACAAGGCGGAGCGTGCACGCCATGGGCAGATACCAGGCTCTCTCCATGCCCCCTACTCCGGCCTTTCGGATCATCTTGCGACGGGCGGTATTCTTCAGGAACTAACGCGCGCGACTGGAAAGCGCCTCCTATTCTACTGCGCCTTCGGAGAGCGCTCGGCTATGGCCGTGCAAGCCGCGCATGAAGCCGGCCTCCTGCACGCCTGCCACATCAAGGGCGGGCTAAACGCTTGGAAAGAGGCACATGGACCCCTCATGCATTGAGGATACTGGTCCCGGGCATGACGGCACCGGCCCGCAAGACGCTATTCTCCCGCACACTCGGCATCCAGATCAAGCAAATCGAGGGGGGAGTTCCCACCCCCAAACTTGGCCCTTCTCGTCAACGATCCGCAGTCTGTCAGATCGAAGTGTTCGGCGCCTCTCCGGTCGCGCTCCTGCAACCTGCCACCACGTCACCACATGCGATGTGCTTCATTTTTGCTCCTCCTGGCGAAGGCTGTCTGACCCAGATCCTATGTGGTCAGCTTACGCACGTTCAGGGTCTTCGTTTCAGCGCTCGTCAAGAGCATTGGTCTGATGACCCTTGCTGCCGGGCACCTGAAGTTTTGACCGCGAGCGGCGCTTCGGCTTGAGTTGCCTCTCAGCAGCAGCTTTGTCTTCTGCTTCTTTGGTGAGGCGCTGTTCTCGTAAGCGTGCCGTCTTGTTCCGTGCGGCATCGAGATCTGCTCCGATCTGAGCCATTGCCACTTCTGTGGTCGTCTTCTCCTTCAGCCGACGCTCATTTGGTCCCATCACCATGGTCCCCTCCATAGTGCGCGTCCGACACACTAACATACCGTAGGTCGTCAGGCATGCCGGATTAGAAGAAGTCATCATCCAAGCTCGACGGATGACACCAGAAGATGAACGGTCGCTCCGGGTTGCGATCGCCGCGCTTGAACGCCTCCGCCTGTTCAGCGCTGAGCATGGGCGTCTGATGCTGGCCTCCCTTATCGAGATTGCCCGGGCAGAGGCAGAAGACGAGCTGAAAACAGATCTGGCGAGCGGCAAACGTCTAAGCGAGTTCAAGGCAGGAGCAGTTGCGACTAGTCTTGAAGCCGATCTGCAAGCGGAAATTGCCCTGCTGAAGCGGGCCTGAGAACAAGTCCTTGCTGGGGTGCAGACCACCCGCGCTTGACTCCAATGTGCTGGGAAGGTCTATGCAACGCCTCCTCGCAACGTGCCTCCCAATATGCCGGGCAGGGGCTGTCAGAAGTGAGGGCTTACTCACAGGTGCGCTCAAACAACTGGCCGTCCCACAGAAGGTGGTGGTTCGATTGTGACACGTAAGAGACCGGGGGAGAGGTGGGGTCCACTGCTCCCCTTGCGAACCGCTTTGCTATCCCCCCGCTAAAGCCACCAGCTATGAAGCGCCGCGTTTTGCCGTACGTTATCCAGACCACATAAGGGTGGTCGAACACCAGCGCGCCCTGGCTATTACTTCTCCAGATCTCTCGCTTCTGCCACGGACAGTATTCTTCGGCAGGCATCACTAAGGGCTCATCTCCAAACTGTCTTGGTAAGGGTCCGGAGAACGCCGGAGCTGCTGACAACAGCAGAGCCATAATGAAGAATTTAGCCATGGCAGCACCTGTCGCGGGCACGATTCGCTGGGCCGAGCTTAGCGCCGTCATTCAGGATTGATGTGCGGATTTAGCCACAGTGCTGATCGCTCATACCTGCCTTAGGGGCGTGCACCTCGATAGTCCTGGATCTTTGTTGCCCGCAGCCCTTTTATGCCATGCCGATCAACTGCCGACTGCCAGGACAGGTATTCTTCCATCGTCAGAGTATATCGCGCGCAAGCATCCTCAATGCTGAGGAGGCCGCCCCGGACACCCGCCACGACGCGCGCCTTCTTACTGATGACCCAACGCCCGCTTGACTCTGATGGTAAATCACGAACTGACAAAGGGCTGCCATCCGGGCCGATAACAACTCTGGCTGTCGCTCTAATCTGCCGCTCCATGAGTAGCCTCCAGCGTCTGTGTGATTTGAAGCAAACCAGCACAGATCTTCTCTGACGGCCAATCAATCTAACCCACTTGGTTACAAACAAAGGTAAATCCTCAGGGATCCAGACCCGATGATCATCGGGCTTGACAGCATCCGCCGCTGATCTACGCGGCCGTGCTGTCCCAGAGATCTCGCCATCGCAGCCGCTAACTGCTTGTAAACCAAGTCAGGGGAGAGTTGGCGTGTGAGGCAACTAACCCTGTCCGAGACGGCTGAAGTCGCGGAGTTCGCCGAAGCTTATGCGGCGGAGCGGTTCGGGGTGTCCGTGGTCGTCATCGTGACCCGGCAAACGCCTACAAGACTGGGCCAGTTTTTCGCTGTCACCTGGAGGGTGACTGATCGGGCGGTTCGACGACGAATGCCGGGTCGGCGGCGTGCATTTGAAGCCAAGAACGGCGCGATCAGATCGGCACGTTGACCAACAGATAACTTGGCGAAGCTACCACCGCGACGAAGGACGACGACGTAGGTAGCGCATGGATACCAAGATCAATCGGCCGGATATTCTGGCGGCCTTGCGGCGAAAAATTAAGAGAACCCGAAGCCCGTTACATCCGGAGCCGCTGGCGGTCGGCTGAACAGGCATGCAGGGTCAGTTGCGGCGTGCAAATCTGGTGTGTTCCGCATGCCAGCAGCCCCATACGCCACGCGACCACGGCAGCCTTGTTTCCCCACAATCCCCGAAGTTCACAGCCTCAGAGGCTTTTAATCCCGGTCCAAGCTTCGGCTGATCGAGGCAGTAACGTAAATTATCGGTTTTGACGCAGCTGGCTACGAGAAGGAGCATGTTGCGATCATGGGCCACACCGAAACAGTCGCATTCTGGCTTGCGCTGACCGGCATGGCCTTGTTGGCGACCGCTTGGATCTGGGCGTGATCCTGCTCGTCATTACGGCAGCGATCATAAGCACAATTGCGTTCTACGGCCGCGAGTTGAACCTGATTGGGGCGGAACTCGACGATCAGAGCGGATCCCATCCGGCTGGTGGACGTACGGTGACAAAGTTAATCAGGGGAAGCTGGTGAAAGCTAAGCCGCCGAGGCTTCGACCCGGTCACCCACTGGCGGCTCCATGTCACGATGGGTCACAACGACGACGCTGTGATCTTGTCGGACCTCACTCCTGATGCTTCTGATGTCTAAGGGACCGTGGCCTGAGAAGTCCTGAAGCCACACGGATGCGTAGGTCCTGGCCTCTCCAACCGTCGGTCCGACGAACAGTCTGGTCCGCCACTCACTCGCCCGGCCGGACATCAAGGGCGGCTCTACAGCAGGGCCAAGGCGGTCACCAAGCCGCCCATGCATAACCCCGTCACCGTGGAACAGAAAAGGAATGTGGCGAGGCGTTCAGGAAACTGCGGCGGGGCTGCGGATGATCTGCTCGACATGATCGACCTAACAAACCGCCACCCTTTGCGGCGAGGGACTTGGTCCGCCCCGGTCATCCTACAGCCAGATAACCGGGGCGGTGTGTCGCGAGAGAGGAGCGTGCGACCGTAAACAGTGTGTGTATGATTAGTTAATGAACCATGAAGAAGCGGCCCCGCCCAACAACTCAGCGACGGACCGATGTTGAGGCCGCTCTGCCGCCTATATGGACCGGCACCGGATCTAAGCACTGCCCTGCATGCTCAGAAAGCGTCAGCCATGGGACTAAAATCGGGAACGTTCTCACCCAGCTTCCCGCTGTGCGCCGTCCTGAGTAATGACCAAGTCAGGCCACCATCCGAACTGCACAGGGATACGACCGTTTAGGGCGATGAAGGCTCACGACCGTTTAGGCTTGCCGCATACTCTCGCTTGAGACGGCGAGCCTCGTGCTGTCGGAGAAAGGTTCCAATTGTCGCGCTGGCCCATTGAGGACGGCGCTTGTGCACTGTCAGGAGCACGACTGCTGCACAGAAAGCCGCGTTGACCAGCATCATGCCAGCCATGAGGCGATCACCCATCGCCTCACTTGCATAGACTGCTGTGGACAGGTGCGACGCTGGCGATCGGATGGCACCCGGGGGTCAGCAACACACAATCAGAGCGCCGCCTGATCAAGGAAGGTTCCGTAGCGTCCATCGCGCCCGTCTCTGTTTCCCGATTTGTAGCCGACCAGATCAGAGTCCCGGCTAACACACCTGGTGAGAAGGGGGTCAGCAAGCAGCCGACACGCTGTCCAGCACTGGTCGCGCGGGTTGGGCCGGTGTGCGCTGCCGGATTTTCCCTGCACGTCTAAGACCGATTAACGATTTGTCCTCACCCCTCCGACTGCTTGACCCAAGGGCTCAACGTGATTGTCATTTGTGTAGCTCTGTCGATCCTGTGTCGCAGTCTGAATCATTGTAAAAAGCAACGCTGGACACCGCCCGATCAGGAGGCCCTCCTGGAGTGTGTTCGCCATACTACTGTTCTTCACGTTTCGAGCCGTGCGCGCGGTTTACCGCAACGTGTTAAGAATTTGGGGCTGAGGGGAGCGCCCTACTGGATCGCGGGTTGTTCGCTTGCCAGCACCGACAATGTAGCTGCACACGCGCCCAACGCGAAGCAAACCACGCTCCACCTTCCCACGCGTAGAACCTTCTCCGGATCCTTGTCCGCGTCACTTTGCAGAGCGCGCGCTTGATCGTGAAGCGCGTCGGGAGTGTCATCGGCTTTAACGCCGAGAAAGACCCGATCGTTTCGGCCGAGGAGCTGCAACGCAAAGGCGCTCGCCCGCAGGCGCATGGCCCGGGCGAACCTCGCCTGCGTGTCGTTCGCTAGGTGGCTTGCCTGCAAGGCGACAAGCACCCCAATGATCCAGAGCCCGATCGCGACAAGCGCAAAGCCGGAGCCGCGCGAGAACACCTCGCGCAAGTTCGCTCCGAGCAGCGTGATGAATGCCGTTCCAGCCGCTCCGTTTAAGATAAATGCCGATTGCAGGAACGTCACCTCGTGTTGGAGCGCTGCCCGATCGAGTTCCAGACCGTGAGCGCAATCAGCTTCATATTTGGCGATCAGGACCGCTCTTTCGCGTTCGTCCATCTGTTCCCCTTAAGCCCTTGAGAGCTCTGTCGTTGCGGGCCTAGCTGTCCGTCACCCGATAGACCGACGTTCAGCCGGACAAAAATGAAGGCCCTCCTATAAGGTTTGGGATTTCTGTCCGGAGCGGGGCTTAACGCCCCCGCACCGGGATGGACTAAATCGGCCGAGACGTGGACACAAATGCATTTCCGTCCTCTCCGCTCGGCCCGCTCGGTGCTAGCCTCCATCGCGCAGGGCAGCTCTAGCCCTGTCGGTAACGCGGGATGACTGGTGTGGGACAGAAATGCTTGCTGTCCGCCGACCGAACTTTCCCCGCCGTAACCTATTTCTGTCCGACTTCGCGGTCGGCATCGGCGCTGCGCAGCCATATCCATTCCTTGCCCGCCCAAGTTCCCGTGCAGAACTCGACGGTGCCCTTCGTTACCCTACGCCAAGCTCGATGCACTGCCTGACGCCGTTTGATGTCGTCTGCCTCCCCTGTCGCATATCGCTTCTCGAACTCTGGGCGGACCAGATTTAGGGCGGCCGTGCGCACCATCCGACCGTCCGGCCGCCCGTGGACGTGTTGTTCGACCGCGGAGCGCCCATTCAGCACCTCGTATACAGCGTCATAGAGGGCTGAAGCTCCTTTTCCGGTCCCAGGCCTCCGTCCAACCTTCGAGCCCGCCTGCCCGTCCGTGCTGATGTGGATCAGGCAGGACGTGATCGGATCCCCATCTTCGTCGGTGCCAATCTCGACAACCTCTAAGTGAACAGATCCGATCGGACCTTCCCGGCCGTAGCGGCACTTCGTAAGCGCGCATTGGCGACTGCGAGTTGAGCCAGTGGTCTCGTCGCGGATACCTGTGAAGGCGAGCACGGTATCAAAACCAGCACGCAATGCCGATGAGCCCCGCAGGCCACTATCCGCAGACTTGCCGTAGTGGTGGACGACGATTACGAGCACACTGAGTCTCCTGCTTAGCAGGTTGAGTAGGCTGACAACTCGCGCCATAGCCCCAGCATCGTTTTCCTTGTCTGGGGGAACCAGACCGGCGGCTGCCATCGTGTCAATTATGACAACGCCAAGCCGAACGCCGTAACGACGCTGCATTTCTTCGGAGACAGAGGCCAGCCTATTGGCAAACCGATGCACGAAGCCGGCTGATAACTCGGTGAACCCACTCCCAAAATCAGCCCAGCAAAATGGCGACTCGTCCACGCTGAACCCCTCAGCTTGTAAGTCGGCCGCCCTAGACCGCGCACGCCTCGCAGCCTCAATCCGGTGATGCATGTCGCCCGCGCCTTCGGCGGCTAGATAGAAAACTCCGGCGCGTCTCACCTTACGACCGGCGAACGGCATCCCACCTGCGATCGAGAGCGCGAGGTCGATGGCCGCAAAACTCTTGGCCATCCCGGACTGCCCCGCGAGACAACAAACCCCCCTAGCCGGGAACATATCCTTGACGAGGTATTCGCGAGCACTGGGCGCCCTCTCGTCGGCCCAATGCAGGTTCAGCGGGATTTCGGGGGCGCTGGAACCGTGGGACTGCCCCGCCTCTGAGGCGCCTCCATTTGGCTTCTTGACCCGAGCGCCGGCCTGTTTAAGCCGCTCCTCCGGCGACTGGGCAAATGACTGCTCCGTGCTCATGGCGCAAGCCGCTGGACCGCATCGTTCCAGTCCTCGCCGAGCTCTTGAGGCTCAACGACTTGCACATCGGTAAAGCCCGCGCCGACGTAGCGAGCCGCACAGTCAGCTGCTGCCTCTTGTCCTGATCCGCTCTCGTCGTTGTCGGCAAAAATCGTGAGCGAGTTGATGCCCGACAGCACCGGAAACGTTCTCATCAGGCCGGTTGTGCAGGTCGCCCATATGGGCTGCCAGCCGAAACGGACGACCAAACTCAACCCGGTCTCGATGCCCTCGCAGATACCCAGACCGTAAGTGACCTCCTCATCTGGCGTGAGCTTCACGACACAGCCCGAGGATGAGCCCAGCATCTTTTTAGGGCTGCTCCCGTCTGGCAGTGCTGCCTTGCCTTTGTGGCCGGCGCCGTCACCGTCGAGAGCGGTCCGATGGACGGCCCTAGGTTCATCGGTGCGAGCGTCACGCATGAGCGTCAGCATCGTGGGCAAAGCAAGGCGGGCTCCGTCGTGATCCAGAGGCCGACAGGAGCGAAGCGAAAATCCCGATGATTGAGAACCTCATCCGGCAGTTGGGCGCCGCCAAGCCGAGCCTCAAGGTAGGATGCCGCCAGTGTGCCTCGGATCCCTTGCGGGAGCCGGTCAAACATCGCGAGCGCTTTCCGGGTCCGTTCGCCGTTGTCGAGAACCTGAGCAGGCGAGTTGCGGGCAACTTGAGTCGCCTGCGTCATCGCAGCGCCTCCCAAGTAAGCGCTGGCCCACTCAACCGCCGAACTGATGCTCCCTTGGTCCTGAACCACGAGGTCGAGAACGTCGCCGTGCGCTCCCGTGGCATAGTTGCGCCACTTGCCCCGCCTAGGCCCGGTCCGGGTCATGCTAAGCTTCCCGTCAGCGAACCAGCGCAACTCCCGAGCGCTGCGGTGCTGCGCCGGGCCAAAAAGGGCTTCGACTACTTGCTCGCAATCCTCCCTGAGCGCCTCGGCCCACTCGGACACGGACTTACGGTTAAGGTTCACTACGGGCGGCTGGGGTTGAGCTCAGAGTTTGCTTGGTCGCGCGCCGCGACGCGCTGAGCGACCCAGTCCTCCACCTCGGTCTGCAACCAACCCACCGAACGCCCGCCCAGCGGCAGAGGTCTCCGGAAAATGCCTCTCCCGATAAACTCGTAAATGGTGCTCCGAGGGAGCCCGGTTGCGCGCTCAACATCAACGCGCCGTAAGATACGCTGGACCATGTGCACCTGCCGTTAGAGCCGGTTCGTTCCGGCTGGACGGCGCTGCATTTAAACGATCCAGACCAGAGTTCCGAAAGGTGAATACGCAAGGAAATCCAGCCCAGTTCACCTTAGGCGGGCGGCGGAGGTGACCTCGTCCAACTTGGAAGCTGCATTGAGGGAGACCAGCGTGTTCGGCTGCCGCAGATTCCGAGACGGCCTGGGAGGGGCAAACAACCTCGGGAACGCTCGCGCCGGAACTGCCGCCTAAGGCAGCTCAATCTTTCCAGCGTTCATCAAGAATGTAGCGGAGGGCACTAGCATCCTGCCCCTCGCCCTTTTTAATCTTCCGAACAAACGCACGAAGGGCATCCAGTGTTGGCGGATTTTCGCCAATAACCTCAAATGCAGGTGACACCACTGCTATTAAGTGTCTAACAAGTGGACCAGCGGGCTTAGTGAGCAGCTGGTTGTATCCGGCAGTAAGGGAGCCGCCCAACATCACCCAATGTCGAAGGACCTCAACCAAATAGCGTCGATAAGCGAGATGCTGCTCTGAGGGCCTCGTGTCTATCGACATTTCAGGGGATTGCCTCTGATTCTTAGACTGCTCAGCGACGTTTGCGATGATGTCGATGAGATCATCGAATGGCATCAGCTTCCCGTTGTGATGGATGGCGAAACTGCCCATTCTTTGAAGATTCTGCAGAGTTGACACCAACTTCAGCGAGCGAAGTTGTATCTGATGATAGCAGGACCCCAATTTTTTCCTGGTTTGTTTTGATTTAGAGGACCACTGAGAAGCCCTAATGTAAGTGCTTGTGATTCCCTCTAGATGGTCACAGCACCACTCCAGATCGTCAGGGTTAGGGAAAATTTGTCGTATATTTTCCTTCTGCTGATCCGAATAGGAGAAAACACGCTCAACCGTCCCTTCTTTGTCTTTCATGGAACTGTGCTCGTGCTTTGCAAGCTCGCGCAATATTGAGCCCATTCCGCCATCAGCAGATGCCGCTTGTCGAATAGGTCCCCGCGCCGGTATGCGGCTTCGGCCTTGTTCTTGATCGTGTGCGCGAGAGCCATTCCAACGACCTCTGAAGGATACGAGGTGCACTCCGCAGCCCAGTCCCGGAAGGTGCTCCTGAAGCCGTGGGCGGTTAAGTCCGGGCGTCCCATCCGCTTCAACATGGCGAGTAGAGCCATATTGCTGAGCGGTCTACCGGGCTTGGCGCCCACAAAGACAAACTCGGCCTCGCGCGGGAGCTTCTCCAGGATGGTCAATGCTTGATCTGACAGTGGTATCCGGTGCTCTCTGCCCGCTTTCATCCGCTCGGCAGGCAGGGTCCAAGTGCAGGACACGAGATCGATCTCGCTCCAGCGGGCTTCAATTGCCTCGCTGGTTCTAGTCGCGGTCAGAATAGTGAACTCCAAGGCTCGCGCGCTGACGCCATCACGATTGCGGAGCGCCACCATGAACGCGGGGACCTCAGCGTAGGGCAGAGCTGCATGGTGTTTCACCCGGGCAACCTTGCTAGGTTGAGGCAGGAGCTTCTGCAGATGCCCTTTCCAACGGGCTGGGTTCTCTCCACTGCGGTGCCCCCGCGCGGCGGCCCAATCGAGCACGCTTTCAACCCTTCCCCTGATCCGACTTGCCGTCTCCGGCTTCTCGGTCCAGATCGGCTCAAGAACTTTCAGCACGAGGCCGGTATCAACGGCAGCCACGGGTAGTTGGCCGAGCACAGGATAGACGTATCTGGATAGCGTTGAGGCCCACTGCGCGCGGTGGACCTTGCTTTTCCATGCAGATTGATGCGCGGCAATATACCTCTCGCCGCATTCACCAAAAGTTATGCCCCTCGCCGTTTCAACCTCGGCGCGGGTCCTCAAGCCCCGGCGTGCCTCTATCGGGTCAACGCCGGACAGCAACAGCTTTCGGCACTCCCGCGCCTGCTCGCGGGCTTCGGCCAGTGTCAGCGTATGCAGCGACCCCAGCCCCATCTGCCGCTCGCGGCCGTCCCTCTCGAATCGGAAGAGCCAGCTCTTCGTCCGCCACTTTGAGATCTGGAGATAGAGTCCCTGGCCGTCGCCGTAGCGACCTGGTTTGGTGGTCTTGGAGACCCCCATCGCCGTCAGCCGTTTCGACTCCCGCATGGTCCGCCCATTCGTCTGACCCCGGTTCTACCCACGGGCAGAACTCGGCTTTAGCCGGAATGTGCCGGAATGTGCTAGACTGAAAGTGCAGGTGAACCAGCATCTTGGGTGCGCTGTTCCGAGCTCACCAGAACAAGCCGGACGAGATGCAAAAGGACTTCCTCTCCGCCATTCCCCCGTTTCATGCCGTCCCGCACCGACCCATTTTCCCGCTGATTCGCTAGGGATTAGCGCTTCTCCGTATTGCGCGCTGTCTATTGCTGTCCCGCCCCGACGCAATTAGATTGTGGGGAGCAACGTGGGACGCAGCTGATGAAGCAGACCGGACGGCATCCCGACAAGGCCCTTTCAGTGAAGGCCATCAATGCCCTGAGCAAACCCGGTCGCTACGCCGACGGGCAAGGCCTCTATCTGGAAGTGGACCCTGCTGGTCCGAAAAGGTGGGTTCTGCGCATCACCGCGAATGGAAGGCGCCGGGACATTGGGCTGGGCAGCCTGAGAGACGTGTCCCTGGCCGAGGCGCGTGAGAGAACATCGGAGCTGCGGCGCATCGCTCGGATGGGCGGTGATCCGGTAGCCGAGAAGCGCAAGCGGAGCAGGTCTGTCCCGACATTCGAGGCAGCCGCCACCCTGGTCCATCGGGAACACGCTGCTGGCTGGAAGAACCCTAAGCACGCGGCCCAGTGGATCAATACGCTCCGGGATTACGCCTTCCCGGTGATCGGTTCGCGCACAGTTGACCAGATCGACACGCCGGACATCCTGAAAGTGCTCGGGTCAATTTGGTTGACCAAGCCGGAAACCGCACGACGCGTTCGCCAGCGTCTCAGAACCGTTTTCGATTGGGCCAAGGCTGCCGGGCATCGGACCGGAGACAACCCGGCTGACGGAGTGATCCTCGGCCTTCCAAGGCAGGCAGACCGCGCCACCCATCATGCTGCCCTGCCCTATGCCGAGGTGCCAGGCTTTGTTCAGGCGCTCGCTGACACTGGGATCAGCGAGATTGCCCGGCTCGCTTTCGAGTTCCTGATCCTGACTGCCACCCGGACCAGCGAGGCTCTGAATGCTCAGCGGAGCGAGCTGGATCTAGAGCAGAAGGTCTGGACCATTCCTGCCCTGCGGATGAAGGCTCGCAAGGAACACCGCCTCCCTCTCTCGCCTAGAGCGGTCGAGGTCCTTGAACGAGCACTGGAGCTATGTGCTGATAGTGAGTTCGTGTTCGCCTCCGCACGGGCCGGCCGGCCTCTCAACAACATGGTTTTCTTAATGACGCTGCGGCGTATGGGGCGAGTTGCGACTGCGCACGGCTTCCGCTCGGCCTTTCGGGACTGGGCATCTGAGCGGACCAACCTCCCGCGCGAGGTTTGCGAGGCGGCGTTGGCGCACACGGTCAAGGACAAGGCAGAGCGCGCCTATGCCCGATCCGACCTGTTTGAGAAACGGCGGCAGCTAATGGACGCCTGGGCAGCTTTCGTGACGGCGGCGCCGGGCGAGGTCGTCACGCTGGCCGGTGCGAGGCGGGCATGAGCGGCCCAGGTTCGCTCTTGATGAAAGCAGAATGGTGGACCCTGCACGAAGCGATATCGTTTCTCCTAGACCGCGATCCAAATCCGCCCCGCACTGTGGCCCAAGTTCGCCGGTCCCCCAACGGTCCGGCGCCCGATAAAGCTTACAGCGAGCTGTCCGAACTGTTGCGTCGTGCTCGGGCAAAAGATGGAAAGTGGCCGCTGTTTGTGCGCGACCGCGCAGCTGCCAACGGCGTTATCGAGTGGGCTAACCGGAACGGGATTGCCATTCCTCCGCCCCTGTTGCAGGCCCGATCATCGGTGCAAGAACATTCCTCCTTCACGGCCGCTGAATCCGCGAGACCGGTATCACGCCCTGGAAAGAGAAAGGGCGATGGCTCGTATGAACGCGCCGATGAGCCTGCCCTTCAAGCCATGCGGATCTTGATCAATCAGGGAAAGGCCGAATCGCGGCGGGAAGCCGCGACAAAGGTCGTTGCCGCGAAGGAAATCACGGTCACCGCAATTTCAGATGACGCGGCGGTTGATCGGCTTTCCCGAAGATACAAAACGAGGTTTGGGGAGAAATCGGCGTAATCTCCCACTCCCAAACGGCCCCAGACAATCCGAATAAACCCCAATCAACCCGAAAGCTTAGCACGCAGTTCGCTTGTATAGGACGGCTTATCACGCATTGAAGCGAGGTAAACCGACGCGATGAATCCGAACAACTTTCTCCTTACTGGGTACGTCCGCGAATCCTCAATCGTAAAACCCAACGGCGTGTTGCCGGTGAACCGCAGCACCTTGTGGCGCTGGGTTCGGGACGGCCACTTTCCCAAACCCTACCGGCTCGGCCCGAATACGGTGGCCTGGAAGGCTGAGGAAGTCCGCAAATTCATGGACAGCGCCGAACCGGCCGGTGCCGCGGAGCCTACCAGGAAAGCAGCCTGAAAAGAAAAGCCCCGGCGCGGTGGCGACCGTCCGGAGCGTGGCTTCACATCAGTTTTGGAGACAGCAAAGCATGTATTCTCTACCTGAATATCCGGCGTGTTCCAAGGCCCTTACCGAAACCTATCTTCACCGCCTCCCCGCCGTGCCGCCTGAACGGATCGCTCTGGTCTGGCTGACAAACCGGTTCCGGTTCGCCAGCCCCGAACTAGCTCGTATGGTGGCTGCGCTGGCCTTCAACGATGGAGGTCAGCATGGTTGACATCCTCCAGATCAAGCCCGCATCGGCGGCGACGATGGCCCGTTGCAGGTCTTCAAGGGCCGCACTGCTTGGGCACTCGATCAGCTCTTGGGCGCCGGTGAATCCGGCTGCACCCCAATCACCCATCCCGGCCCAAGGTGGTCTGACTACGTTTTCAAACTGCGGCGCGACGGGGTTGCAGTCGAGACCGTCACGGAAAGCCATGGGGGCACCTAAAGCGGGCATCATGCCCGGTATTGCCTCCGCATTCCGGTGATTGTGCTGGATGAGGTCCGTCGATGAGCGACCCCCGGGTCATCGGCGAGATGCCGAAGAACAGCCGTGAAGTGCTCCGAGTGAGCTTGGGGCGCTTCAAGGATCACAACACCTTTGACGCCCGCGTTTGGGCAAATCGCGAGGGAGAACCGATCCCGACTAAAAGCGGAATCACCGCACGGATCGAACTACTTCCGGCCTTGGTGAAGCTGCTGACCGCGGCGGAAGCCCAGGCCAGAGCAGAGGGTCTTATCCGCGATTCTGAAGGGGGCGCGGCATGAACCCTGGACCCGTTCTCAGCGATGCAGCCCGGATGGCGTTTGACGCATACCGGCTGCTGATCGCCACGGCACTCCAGATCGAGGCCGCGGACGTAGTGCAAAAAGATATCGCCCCGGCCGATCTGGCCGGGGTTATCGAGGAAACGGGCGGCCTCGCCAATGCTCTCCAGAGTATCGCTGACCGTTACGGCCACGCCCAGGCCGAACTTCGGAGGTCGGCATGATCGAAGCCGACAAAACAGGACAGGTTGTGCCGTTTGCCGCTGCGGGATGGCGGAGTTGGGAAAATGAGGAGGAGCCCGGCGAGGAGGTCGCCGAGCGTGTTCCTGAGTTCACCGACGAAGCGCTTGCGCTCACTTTCGCGGGCCTTCACGAACCTGATCTGCGCTACGTCGCAGATTGGGGCCGCTGGCTGGAATGGCGCGATGGGCGGTGGCGGTTTGAGAACACACTGCTGGCCTTCAGCTACGCCCGTCAGGTCTGCCGGGAATCTGCCGAGCGGGCTGTTCAGGTTATTGGCGGCAAGCCCGCCGAACGGATCGCAGCGGGTGTAGCAAGCGCATCCACCGTGGCCGCCGTGGAACGGCTCGCCAAGGCTGACCGGCGCCTCGCTGCGACAGTGGACCAATGGGATAGCGACCCGGACCTGCTGAACACGCCCTCTGGTGTTGTGCACCTTGTAGCGGATGGGGTTCACCCCCACCGCAGAGAGTACTTTTGCACGAAGATGACAGCCACCGGTCCGGCCCCGGAGGGAACACCCTGCCCCCTTTGGCTCGCGTTCCTCAACCGGGTGACCAACGGCGATGCCGAGCTGATCCGGTATCTACAGGTGGTTGCCGGCTACATGCTGACCGGCTCCACCAAGGAGTACGCCCTGTTCTTCGCCTACGGCACTGGCCGGAACGGCAAGGGCGTGTTCATCAACACGCTTACAAGCATCATGGGCGACTATGCGACCGTCGCCAGCATGGAGACGTTCACGGCATCCCGACATCCTCAGCACCCCACGGATCTAGCCGCGCTCCGCGGTGCCCGGCTGGTCACTGCCCAGGAAACCGAACAGGGGCGCCACTGGGCCGAGAGCAGGATCAAAGCCCTGACCGGCGGAGATCCGATAACGGCCCGGTTTATGGCGAAGGACTTTTTCACATACACGCCCACCTTCAAGCTGTTCATCGCCGGCAATCACAAGCCCGGACTGCGCAGCGTGGATGAGGCGATCCGGGCGCGGTTTCACCTCGTCCCATTCACGGTCACAATCCCTGCTGAGGAACGAGACCCCGACCTGCCGGAAAAACTGAAAGCCGACTGGCCCGCCATCCTGCGATGGATGATTTACGGGTGCATGATGTGGCGAGCGGAGGGGCTGCGAAAGCCGGCCGCTGTTCAATCAGCGACGGACGAGTATCTGGCCATGGAGGATGCGTTCGCTCTCTGGCTGGAGGACGCATCGTCGCCATCTACGATGGGATTCGAAACCACTGCCGACCTGTTCGCGTCCTGGAAGCTCTGGGCCGAGCGCGCCGGGGAGACGGTCGGAAGCCAGAAGCAATTCTCGCAAACTTTAGAGGCCCGCGGCTTCGCCCGAAAGCCGCAAGCAGGAACGGGCAAGGCCGGCTTTACTGGCCTCACACTACACCGGCCCGACTACACCGACGACCCCCGGTTCGGGTCATGAGGGTTAGAGGTGTGAAGGATTGTGAAGGGTATTCCGGCTCCTACCGTCACGCGTGCACGCGTGCGTAACGGGGCGAACTGGCAAACACCTCACAATCCTTCACAGTCGTTTCGTAATAAATTGTGAACATCTAGCCTGCTCTGTCCGCTGTTTTCCGGCGTTGTCCTAAGCAATCCTGAGCTTTTTTCCCAGTTTCTGTAAGACGACTTGTGTCTTGTTGCTTCCTCTCTATTTGTGTGGCAACGATCTAGCACTGGATTGGAGGAACCGATGCAACAGCCGTTATCCGAGCTGATCCGCTTCCGAGCCCCTGAGGGCTTTCAGGCTGCGGTGGCGTCTACCGCTGAACGCGAGGGCCTGTCGCTTTCCGCTTACCTTCGCCGCTTGGCCCTCCTGGACATCGAGAGCCGTCGCGAAGCGCAGCGCCGGAAAGCCGAACTCGCGATGCACGATGGGCCAGCTGGCCTGATCGCAGCCTAACTGGAAAGGGCGGGGCCATGCCGAACCTGCTGCAAATGCTCTTCGGACAGCGCGGCGGCGGGCCGATGCCTCCCGGTATGGCGCCTACCCAGCCCTTCGCCGGGCAGCGGCCGATGCCGACCGGAATGTTGACCGCGTCGCCCGGTCGTTCTTCGGCGGCGAGTTCGGCGATACCAGGAGGCAGAGCTTGCCCGTAGGATCACCACCACGCCATCACCGCTGGCATGGATGGTCTGGGACAAGCTGGAGATTCTGGAGCATTACCTCTCCTGCGGCGGGGACGGGGCCAATTGGACCGACACCCGCGAGCTCGTAATGCTTGCGGGCATCAAGGCTGATCTGATCCGCTTCGGGATCGGCGGAAACGGAGGCGGATCATGATCCGGCCCCGCACCCCTGATCTTGCAAGCTTCTCCGTCCGGCAGCTTGCGGCACTGAATGAGGCGCTGCACGTCGCATCCGAAACCCTCGTGGCAGCCGAGCACGACCCTCGCCTTGATCAGCCTGCGAACGGTCTCATGGGGGCCAACAGGCAGAGTATCTGGACAACCTGGCGGATTATCTCGCCCGCAAGCGTGATGATGTTGTCAGCGCGATGGAAGCACTGCCGAGGCCAAACGATCCAATCGAGGAGGGCATATGGGCCAGGGTCATCGTGGCCCATGAATTTGCCTGCAACGGTGCCAGCGAGGTCCCCGAACTCGTCCAGGTCGCAGAAGCTATCCGGCGCCGAAATGGGGAGGACAGCCAATCGGGAACTGTTGGCCAAGCTCACAGTTGGTAGAACGCATTGCGAAAGCACCTCCGCCGCCCTGCCCTAACCGGCAGGGCCTTTTTTTGCTCACAGTAGAGGACAGCGTCGCAGCAAATGCGGGTGATCATCTGCCTGCTAGCATTGCGCCACAGTGCGCTCCAGATAAGCTCCCGGGGCGCCGGTCTCATTCTCCTGCAGGAACCGCTCTGCGAGGCGTTCTCCGGCCCGCTTGGCCCATTTGGCGGCGGCGTAGGACGATGGCCCTGGAGTGCGGCTCACCGCCTTGAATCGCCTTTAGTTCCGGCTGCCTTGCCGCTCGTCTGCGGCAGTCCTCGACCTAGCGCATCATAGCCGTCGCAAGCTCCTCGCGGCTGAGCGTGTGCCATGGAGCACAGTTACTTTGCCCGCCTGCTCAGAGTTCGGCGGTGGCCAAGAGACCGATATGACCTTTTCACCGAACTGAAGCTCAACCACGAGTCCATGGCCGGTGAGGATGGCAAGGGACAGCAGCCCCACAATGACCAGCGACGCTAGCCACGCAACGATGGCGTACTCAAGTGAAGTCGAGCCGCACTCGTCGGAGAAAGAGGCTCCCATCCGGCTCGCTCCTCTTGCCCCCGAGCCATTTGGCGGTGTTCTCGTTCGGCAGAAGCTCTTTTACAAGCGAATATTGGGGCCGTTATGACCCGAAGCTTCTAAGAAACCAAAGTGCCTCCAGACTTTTAGCCGGCGAGCGGCGTCATGTATGCCGACCTACGCGACTGAGCTTGCGGCGTCGAAGCCAGCCATTCGGTGGCCTGTGCGCTTGCCGCGCAATGACGCGGGTCTTTACTTGGGCGCCGGACACGAAAATAACCCCGTTAACCGAACTTTCACCAACACTTGGCACATGGAGTGTGGGGCGGGGACCATCTCCCGTCGGATCTGATCGACTGCGCTTGATCCGAGGGAGTGTCATGGAAAAGCATGATGCTTTAGAATTGCTCGAACTGGCGCTGAAGCGAGAGATTCATCCACCGCCGCCCATTCCCCCGGTTAAAATTGCGACCGCAATATCGAAGCTCGCGGACCGGAATCTTGAGGGAGCCCGAGAGGAGCCACCTCTTCCAACCTCTGACATCAAGACCGGCAGTGGGGCCCCAGATTGAGCCTAGCCTTCTACCGGCCCGTTGGTTCAAGCACCACCGCCACCTGGGAAACCTCGGCAGCTTCCGCTGCACGCCCGAACTCGGCGGCCATCTGTTCGAGTAAAAGAAAGGTTTGTGTGCAGGTCGTGCGCCTCGCCGCCGCCAAGCACCCTCTTTGCTTCTCGCGGAGGAGTGCTGAGCGATTACCCGGGGTGACGGTCAAGAAACGTCCCTTGATAGTTGGGGCCTTCAAAACGGTCGGGGCCGTTTCCAGTTCCGCGCCTGCCCCGCCGCTCGCCAGCCTTGCCGAACATCCGCCGCGGTGCTTGAATCCGCGTGCCCGGCTCCCTATCGCCGGCAGGCGGCCCCGGTGCACCTTTTCCATTTTGGGCTGGGGCCGCTTTTACATACGGTTGCCACCTCCGCCCCGCATCAAGTCGGGATTAAAAGAGATACGGCAAACACCACCACAATCGCAATTGTCGACAGCCCGAATACGAACCAGGAATACGGCGACTCCCTCTTGAACTCATCTGTTTTAAGTCTAGACGGCTCTGCAAAGCGCGGTCCTTGGTGCTTGACCATGCTGGCTTCCTCCTTGGGGCGCGGACAACGTGACACCCGGGACTCGGCCTGGGAAGAATATCCCTAAGAGAGAGTCAAAGTTTGAGGTTAATTGGAGGACCAATGACCTTCGGCCCGGCCAAATTACCCGACCGCAGTGACGGTCCGGCACCTGATCCCCACAAGCTATAAGATGGAGGTGCATTGCCTGAAGTGCGCTCACTACACCTCAAAACCGACAGCGGATTGGCCGCATCAGCGCCCCGCTCCCCTCCAAACAAGCCGGGAATACCGAAACGAAAGCAACTTCTGGCGTATGCGGTGTGCCTAAGTTCCCTTAGGTTCTAACTACATCCCAACGATGTCGAACGCGCAGTGGAACTTAGGCGAGCGCCCGAAATAGCAACACCGCGGAAATTCCCCAGAACGCTCCCGATAACATCAACAGGAATACCACGATTAAGCTCGCACTCACATCTGCCGACCCACGAGTTGCCGTCTGCTGCTTCTGCATTAGAGAGGTTAACGCCATACTATATCCTCCAACCTTAGGCGAGTGGTGCGCTCCAATAGCCCTGCATCCTCCTCTCGGGCCCACGTCTCTACTTAGAATTTACATTTAGCAGTAAATACGCGCAAGCTATTCCTTTTCAGACGGGAGCGGTCTCACCCAAGCCAAGCAGAAGAGCCCGTAGGTTAACCGGCCGATAACGGCGCAACAGGTCGTTGCCGCTACGTACCTTCGGCTGCTGTCACCCGGGGGAGGATCCGAGGAACGATCCGTTCATGGGGCGTTCAGGAGCGGCCGTGCGTGGTTAAAAAAAGCGCCCGCCAGTACCATAAAATGATTTCTATGACCGACATATCCCACCAAGTTACGACACACGCGCCAAGGGAGCTGAACCCGGAGCGAATTGGCGCACGGGTACTCAAAGGTACAGTGCGTGCATCGGGGGAAATACTTGCCGTTTCCCTTGCCGGCGTATGTGTCCTAGCGCCATGGGCAGCGGCCATGTGGCTCGTCATGCGCGGGCTGTGACTGAACTGAACTCCGAAGCTTTTTTTAAAAAGGCTGCCGCCCGCGATTTTTGACGCCCCGCCCGGTAGCGGTCCCTGAACTCTGCGTTCAAAAACCGACCCCCCCTCGCCGTCAGTGCACATGCCATATACGGCGCCCTTTCCGGTTCCTTGGCAAGTATTTACCGGCTAACAAAAGTACTTAGATAAATTTTCGGGTTCTTGGAACCGCGAACTTAATCCACCTGTTGATCTGGCGAGGGTGCGAACTCTAGATCGCTGGAGCCGATACGGGTCCGCGGCGAGATTTGTGCAGGGACAAGGCAATGAGACAAGTATTGATCATCGCAAGTGTTATGGGTTTTATCGCCAGTTCGGCCGTGGCCGGATCATCCGAGGAAGAGTACGAGTGCAAGCTGCCGGAGAAGTACTTGTGCGGAGAAACAGGGGGCGGCCACGATAAGGGCAAGGGCAAGGGTCAGGAAAAAGTTGCGGTCTGCCACAAGGGGAAAACACTGTACCTGCCCAAGCCTGCGGTTCAGGCCCACATGAAGCACGGGGATAAGTCCGGCGCATGTAAGAAGAAGCAGTACTGAGGCGTCTCGGAAACCGAGGGGCACTGACTGACTTAGTGAAGCGCGGCGGCCGGAGTTTTCCCGCTCCGACCGTCGCGCACGAGCCGACGAAAAGGTGTCGCCGAAGGTCGGTCCATTCCTTTATCCACGCGGTTCACGGGCGATGTTGATGAGCGTGTCGAGGGCGCGCATCGTTCACGGACATGAAGCCGGCCTGTACGCCTGTGCTGGCAAGATGCTTGACGACCGGATGTCGATGAACGTGGCCGACATAGACCGTGAGCGGCTGGTCAATCGTTCATCGCCAGCGCCTCAACTGTCGCCGCGGTGGAAAGGCTCGCCAAGGCCGACCGGCGCCTCGCTGCGACAGTAGACCAATGGGATAGCGATCCGGACCTGCTGAACACTCCTGCGGGTATCGTGCACCGTGTGGCGGATGGGGTTCACCCACACCGCAGAGAGTACTTCTGCACAAAGATGACGGCGGTTGGACCAGCCCCGGAAGGCACACCCTGCCCCCTTTGGCTCGCCTTCCTCAACCGGGTGACGAACCGCGATGCCGAACTGATCCGGTATCTACAGGTGGTTGCCGGCTACATGCTGACCGGCTCCACCAAGGAGCACGCCCTGTTCTTCGCTTATGGAACCGGATGCAGTGAGAAGCACGTCCGCAACCTCCTCAACAAAGGCGAGTTGCGCCGCTGGAAACTCGGGGGGAAGCTATGGCGGGTCAGGCCCAAAGCCGTCGAGGAGCAGCGCCAAGCCGACCACCGCACCTTCGCACCGGTCGTTCTATTCGTCTGGTTTGGATCGATAGGGGCTTAACTCCGGCCAGCTATGCTCGGGGCGTCAATCCGAGGCATCAGCGAGCTGATATGGACAGCGATCTAGCCGAGGCGCCGCCAACAGAGGCAAGGGTGGAAGACCTGGACCTGCCCGCATTGATCGATTCATCACTGAGCAACCTTGAGCAGATCCGCCTAGGCGCAAGGAATCCCTGGGTGCGTCAACAGGCAGAACTGTGCGGCTCGAAGCTGGTTCACGCCTTCATCGCAGCCTCGCGGCTGGAGAAGGCTGCCCGGGAGACAACCTCGCAGGGGACTCTTTAGGTCTGTGTAGGGGACTGCTGCAGGACCGCAGCTTACGGCCAACCCACTGACGGCTCTCGGTAAGCATGGGTAAGCAGGATCTGGCGCCCGGCATTAGTAACGACCAGCTCTGCCCCCTGGATCGCCGCGAATCCAATGCGTGATCATAGCCAAGATGCTGGTCAACCTGACCCTGCATGGCACGACATCAGCCGAGATCCGGTTCAACGAGGAAGGGCAGGCATTTATCGTTGTGGCGAAAAGCCTTCGCCCGCGGCTCCGCGGGGTGCTTGCCGAGTGCGTTGACGAGATCCTGAACGCAACCGACGAGACGAGGTTCTCCGATCTGTCGCTTTGGAATGCCCGATGGCGCGGGAACTGTTGGCCAGGCTCATCGGTGACAGGGCGCATTGTGAAATCCTCCTCAGCCCTGCCCTAACCGGCGGGGCTTTTTCTGCGCCTTGCCACCGCTTCTGATGCGTCTAAAGTTCGGCCGGCCCTGAGCTATCGGGAGAAGCCAATGGGAGACCCGCCCGCCTCGCGCGTACTCGCCATCTACGCTGGCAGCCGAATGGTCCTGCTCCGAAAAACACGTCCGCAACCTGTTGAACTCAGGTCAATTGCGCGGCTGGAAACTTGGGGGCAAGCTATGGCGGATCAAGCCCGATGCGGTCGAGGAGTATGAGCGGCGCTAAGCCGCCGCAATTTCGAAGGCCCGCGCCGAACCAGATACTGCTCCAGTGGACGTAGCCGATCCGGATCTTCGCTCCGACCCCCGAACCCGCGCGAGACTGAACGCCCTGCGAAGGCGTTGGACTTGACGGCGAGCGGTCGGTTGACGCTGGCAAGCGGGCCTAGCAGGCTTTGCCCGGGGCATTGGCAGCTCGGCGCGCAAATCGGACCTCGATCGTGAACGCGTGTTCGGAAAGGATCTGTGCCAGCAAATCGGTTGCTTCCGCGGGAACGCGAGATCAGAGCATCATGCTGGCGGGAGCGGGTCGATGTTTTTCGTCCTGAGATATCCAGGCACCTGGATCGAGCCGAGGGACGAGGGCTGGGTCCTTCAACAGATAATTTCCTCCATCCAGGATGAAATTGCAGAGGCCACCTTGAGCCTGATCGACTTTGAGCACGAGCAGGCTAATTGTCCGACTTTCAAGGCGCCTGACCTTGCCGAGATCCAGGGCGCGTCATCGCGACGACAACACATCGAGCAGGAGCTCTTCGGCAACACATCTTTTGACGTTCCACGCGTGTCATCCGAAGATTGGCTCCGGAGGAGTGTTGCGGTCGATGAAGAAATCTTACGCCGAACACTAGAGCAAGGAATTTTGCCCAAGGACATTTCATCCAGGCGCGTCTTCGTTGCAGCCAAGTCCTTCGCCTTAGCAGCGGCTGCGATCGAGCGCCTGTGCAAGGTTGCGGGCCACTCGATTAGCGCGGCTTCCGCGAGCGACTCGGCTTTGCGAATGCTCGCCGACCGACTGCCGGGGATAAAGGGCGTGCGCCACTCCTTGGTCCACGTGGAAGACCGCAGGCGAGGACAAAAGGGTCGTGGGAAGCCCATCGACTTCCAGCCCATCGACATGCCGGGCTTCGTCCAGGCGCCCGCCGGCCTCATGATTGGGTTCAGTCTCGTAAATCATGTCCTCTGTATCACTCAGGCGGACGGCACTGTTGGCCAGCTACCAATCGATGAAGACACCGTGGCGACCTTAACCGGAGCGGCTCAGATCTTGATCGACGGCCTGATGTGGACAGGGCCACCTTCTATCTGGCCCCGCGTCTCTTGGTGAGCCGAACACGCGAGGCAGCTTAGCTGTTGCTCGACTAGGTATTGTGTCCTATGTATGCCACCGGCTAAAATAGCCGTGGATAGCCAATATGCCCCGCGGTGGGTCTGAACCAGGTCAGCGCCGCGGCGGGCGCCAGAAGGGCACGCCTAACAAGGCGACGGCCGAGGTGCGCGACCTGGCGTTGGAGTATGGCCCCGCTGCCGTAAAGGAGCTGGCACGCTTGTCCGAACATGCCCAGAGCGAAGCGGCTCGGGTCCAGGCCTGCAATGCCATTATCGAACGGGCTTACGGCAAGAGTGCCCCTGGACGGCCGATCGTGCTGGAGTTGCCCGACACTTCTACCGTTGAGGGCGTCTCACAGGCGGTTGCCGCTGTGATCCAGAGCGCCGCCAGGGGTTATATTTCCGCGGGAGAGGCAAGCGACTTCTGTTCGCTTCTGGAGACGCAGCGGAAGGTGATCGAGCTGACTGACCTGGACGTGCGGCTCCGGGCCCTAGAGGCCGCCCGAGGAGGACAGCGATGAACGCCCGCACGCGTTTGGCTCGGCTGGAGACCCGCTCAATGGCCAACGGATGGCGGCCATTCAGGCGCCTGATCGAGTGGCCAGAGGACCCGCCCGGCCATGCGGACAGGCTCGCGGGGGACCTGGAGGCGCAGGGCTTCAACGTAATCATCCGCCGGGTCGTGGAGGCGCAGCAGACATGACCAGCCGTAACTTGTCCCGAATTGAACGCCTCGAAGCTGTTTCCGACCGGGAGAGTGGCCGTGTCCGGTTCCTCTGGAAGGATCTCCTGAACCCCGATGTTTCAGAGGCGACTGAAGCAGAAGCAGCCAAGCTTGGCGCCCAAGGCTACACCGTTATGATTGCGAGCTGGACCCAACTGGAGCAGCGGCAGCCCGAATAAGCGCTTGCCTGTGAATGACTGGCACAGCATTCGGCTGCACTGATCCCAGGATGGAACCGGGTATCTCACCCGACCACCCATGTGGGCTGTTCTCAACCGGGACCCCAGCATAGGTCGCCGCGGCCGTAATCTCGTCCGCAATGCTGTCGGGGGACAACTCAATGGCCGGAAAGCGTTGTAACAGGCGCTCGGCGTGCTCGTCTGCACGGACACGCTCCTTTCGCTTTACCGCCTCGGAGAGGAGAAGCTCAATCTCCTCCTGAAGCAATATCTCCAGGAACTGCTCGCGTAGCCTCATCTGATGTGCCTCCTCGGCATCAGGTTCTCATAACGCTGATTGAGAGTCGATTCGGGCCAGCGAAGATTGCTCAGGTGGGAATCATCGTTCACCCACATCCTGCTTCAGATCCGCCGACGTAGGTTCTAACCGACGATAGCGCTGGGCCGAGTTAACCACAGGTTTACCACATAGTGGACCATGCCACTGGAGAGGGTATCGTCCCGCCCACTCCCTTCATGGGAGCCTCCCTGCAAATACTGACCCCGGTACCGTCCGGGGCTTTTTTTGTATAAAGCCTTGCCGCCTCAGAACCGCGGTTCCAAGGCGGCGTTGCGGCTGAAGGCGGGCTGGACTGCTGACCTTAGGCAGCCATCTGGTTCACTGATCCTGATTGCGGGCATGAAGGCGAAACTTGCTCGTCCGACAATGCGGCCTCGGCTTCAGCGCCGGTGTCGTGCTCTGGACTTGCCCCGCTGCATATCCGGCTCCGACCCAGCCCGGCTACCACTGCGCTATCGACCTCGCACGCATTGTCCATGACCGCTTTGGCAATAGCGCGCGCCGCCTTGCTGCCCTTGCTAGCTAATGCCAGCCATTCCGCCTTAGCCGCGTCCACCTTACCGACGGGCACCATGCCCCAGACCACGAAATCGCGGACCGTGCTGACCAGATAGACCGTCCAATCGGGATCTGCTTTGTGCACCGTGCGATCAAGCGAGAGCAGCAGTTCCGCGTCCTCCCGTGTAGTCAATCGGCCGGGCAGGATATCCCTCTGCAGCCGCCGCAAGTCCCCGAAGCTGATCCTCCTCGCCTCACGCACACGGCTGACGAACTCCTGGAGAGAAGTGCTGTTCATGGTCGCTCCTCCTTAGCCTGCATGGTCAGTTCTCGGGCGAGCCGGTGAAGCCGGAGTGAACGCGCGGCAAAGCGCGTCAAACCGTCGCACGGCGAGCACAAGTTCCGGCGGTTACGGGTGGCCCGGATTGCTCTCCGGGTGAGGAGAGGATGGTTGGCTTCACGGGCCCCGACAAGGGCTCGGACGCCTCGCCTGCGCGGTTCGGCTTAGTGCGGTTAATATCGGAAGCGGCGTAAGGAACGTGGGCAGAACCGAATAGTCGGGGAGGCCTGCGCCTCAGAAGTGCGGCCTTGCCTCGGTCTCCTTTGACCCGCAGCGCGTGCACCTGAACCGGCCACCCAGGCTGGGCACCGGCATCTCCGGCGGAATTTGCATTCCCGCGGGATCAAGCAAGCGAGTCGTGAGCTGGATGAAGGCAGGCGAGGCCGATTAATTCGGACTAAGTCAGGCCGCTGAACAACTCCGCTTCGATCACCCAGGCCCCGTTTATTCGATGACGCGCAGGACCTCCCATCGCGTCGAGCCGCTCACGATCAGTGGTTCGATCTCCTTAGCAAATTGAGCATGGTCGGAACGCTGGCCAAGCTTGGCCCACTGGTTGTTGAGTTCCGCCAGATCGCGGCAGCGAACGTCAACTGACACAAGCGCTTCGGCTGCCCCTATGCTGCCCGTCAAGATCAGAATATCTGTTTGGCCGATCTCTGCCCCAATGGTGGACCACCATTTTTTGATTTCGAAATGAGCTCTTGCTTCATGCCGAACCGAGCAAGCACATGCCATCGCGCGATGATCATTGGACCCTCTAAAACAGATATAGTCTGTCGATCTTAGGAAACAGCGGCGGACGATTATCGGCATTCATTTCTATGTGGCTTCTGTTACCGGCAGCAAAAATTGCGGCAGTCTCGCCGCTGCTCATTGATATGCGGATATTGCCACCATTTGGCTTGGCATTTTTTCTGTGCCTCGACCTGAGCGTTATTTTATGGCGTAATATTTTGGTTCACGCGAAAGAAGTTCGACGGATCGTATTTCTTCTTTGCGGCCGCCAGCTGCGCATAGTTGTCGCCGTAGCTTGCCCTGAGACGCGCGTCGCCCTCGTCATCCATCATGAAGTTAGGATAGCCGCCCTGGAGGTCAAAGGGATGGACTGCTTCCCAATAAGCCTTGGTCCACTTCGTCACAACGCCAGCATTTTGCGGGCTCGGATCGATTCCGGCGATTACCATCGACCAAGTGGCATCGCGGCAGTTCCAGGCAGTGTCAGTTTTGCCCAGGCGATGTACTGCGCCGTCAATCGGGTAAAGATGCATCAGCGACAGCTCGCTCGGCGTTCTTGCCGCCTGCTCGAGATGGGCATCAATCGCCGCGTCTGATAAGTCCTTCACGAAATCGCCGCGCCAGTACCATTGCATTCCCTTAGGATACAATCCGTCAAACATGCTCTGTACGGCCGGATAGGGCATGGTTCCCATCCAATTGAAAAAGGGCGCCGGAAGGGCCTCCAGCAGCGGCGTCAGGGCAGCTGCGCCCGCTTCCTCCGGACCGTTGTAGCAGACCATCAGCAAGCAGATGCGTTTCCCCCAAAGCTCCTCGGGGAACGGCGGGCTGGAAAGGACGGTCTTCAAGCCAAGGAAAACGCAGAGATCCTCCGGCGCTTGCGGCAGGAACTCGCGATAGCGCTGCATGATAGTGCGGGCGTGCGCCTGGTCCCAGGCGATCGGCCCCGCGAACACCATGCTGACTGGATGGAGCTTAAAGAGGAAGCTTGTAACCACCCCGAAATTGCCGCCCCCTCCGCGCAGCGCCCACAGTAGATCGGCGTTTTTCTCACTGCTGGCCGTCACAAAGCTGCCGTCGGCGAGCACAACGTCGGCCTCAAGGAGATTGTCGATTGTGAGACCGTATTTTCGTGACAGGTACCCGTGACCCCCACTGAGCGTCAGGCCTGCGATGCCGGTGGTGGATATGATCCCGGCTGGCACTGCCAGTCCAAAGGCGTGAGTGGCATGGTCAACATCGCCCTGCGTGCACCCTGCGCCGACACGCGCCGTTTGCGCGACCGGATCAACGCGAACTCCTTTCATGGCGGAAAGATCTAGAACTAGGCCGTCATTCACGCTCCCGAGTCCGGGTCCATTGTGCCCGCCGCCGCGGATCGCAAGGGGAAGGTTGTTGTCCCGCGCGTATTCTACGGCCGCAATAACGTCAGCCACGTCCACGCAACGGGCAATGGCCAGTGGTCGCTTGTCGATCATACCATTGTAGAGGGCCCGCGCGTCGTCGAACTCCTGATCGCTCCTGATGATAACAGCGCCACGCAAGCGGGTTCTGAGATCGGTCATCATCCCATTGTCGCTCATGTTCCTCTCCCTCCTTGGACTTTGCGTGGCGTTGAGCTTGGGGCCCAGGAGCGCTCACTCGCCATTCGAGGCCGTGCAAAAGAGCAGCGGAATCAATGTGGTGGGACTTCTGACCAGAGGCGCATTAGTCCGGCGCTCTGACTCGGTCTCCCCCCGCTCGCCTCAAATTTTGGCAATCGCTGGCGCTCTGCAAAATGCATTGCCAAAAGGAACGTGGCTTAGAAAAGCACCTGCTTCTCGCCTATACAAGACAGGATCGCTTACCTATCACCGTGACTGAATGACGGTCACAGCTCAATTTTTTTGATCCAACAGATTTGGAAATCAGGAACTTACACGGTGCGTACATCGCTCACCGAAATGCCTTCCGTGCTTGGTCGTGCCTAGCCGTTGGACGCGTTCATTAATCGTAAACGAAAGGGGCAGAGAATTTTAGACGAAAACTGGCATAAGTTTTCCGAGATCGGAGGTTCCGTATGTCGGACACGCTAGCCCCGTCACCAAAGACCTTGGATTCGACCCCGGCAGGCACTGGGCTTTTCTCGGAAGTGGTCCAGAGGCAAAAGACCCGCCGGCCAGGTGTTTCCGAGAGAGCGCGCCCGTTTGACTATCAGTCCCGGTCAATGCTGGGCCTGCTGGACCACACTCCATCTCCGGCACTGTCGTTTTCTGGCGCTGTGGCTGCAATGAAAACCGGAAAAGCCGTCAAGCGTGCATGTGGGCGTAGGCTTTACGTGTACATCGAGCAGCATGGCGAGCGCTTTTGCGATGCGCTCGGCTGCACTGTTTTCATCGGTCCCGATGATGTTCTCGCGACCGATTGGGAGATAGCCGGAGAGGCTTTCGGCTGGCAGGTTTAGTCAGGGAAGCCTTAGGGCCCATGTCAGACGAAAGAGATGCACCTCTAGATCAGATCGAGGCAGAACTACGCCGGCGCTGGGGCGTCTCCCCTGGTCCGGCCTTGTCTGCCCGGTCGCTAGCAAAACGGCCTGGCACCGTCAGGGTTGTTGAGCAGAAGGTGATACGACGCGACCGGCGGTGAGCCCCCGCTGAGCCGCTGGTCAGGAAGGTGGCGACCCCGCCTGCCTAGATTAGGACAATGAAGGCCGCTGCGACCAGCAGCCAAGAAATGAACATCAGGAGAAGCGTAAGCACTCCTGCGAGGTCCTGGTCGTCTGGTCTTCGCTGGTCGCTCGTGGACATCTACGCACCCTGAACGCCTTTTCTCCGCGTCCGCAATGACGCAGGGGTAAGCCGGTGTCGCTGCGGTGCTTAGGGGCCGCTTAGTACGGCGCGAATGAAAGGATCAAGGGTGGCACGAGTGTTCACGACGGCTGAGGACTGGATCGCCCGCTTTCTCGCTGCCGGATGCTCAATGCAGGTCACTTTGACGATGACCCCCGAAGAAGGGAAACCATCGCTCTCAGGCCAGATGCCGTCGCGTCGGCCGGCGCTAAGGAACACCCCTAACCCCCGAACAGGTGTGGGGGAGAATGTGGGGACAGATACCATTCTTTGATAAAACTCTCGCAAGATCAGATTGTTACATCACAAGCAGGGCGGACTTCCTCTCCGCCACCCGCTAGAGCGCCCGGCGTGTTCTGAGCCGTCTCGCCGTCCCGCTCGCCTTGCAAAGTCGACACTGCCGAGGCTTTCTGGGACTAGCTCAGATTATCGGCGCACGGCGCGGACGGTTAGTCGCTTGTGCGGTTGCGGCAGTTACGGCAGGCAGACTGGATGCGGAAGAACCTGATCCTCGTCCATGATCCTCGCTACCAGTCGGCCGGCGACATGGAAGCCATCTGCGATGGGGCGGGCCGGGTTAATCCCAACATCAGCGCGGTGCTCGCGTTCAACTCGCTGGACAACAATCGGCTGAAGCGCCGTCTCAGCGACGATCCTACCCTGGTTGTGTCATTCACCCGGCTCAAGACGTTCCAGCCGATGCGGGGCCGGGTCTTCCAGGGCCGGACGATCCCGAAGATAGAACAGATGGCCATTCTGGATCGCGCCGGGATCCCGGTCCCGAAAATCGCGCTTGTTACCCCGGAACTGCAGCTCAGCGATCCGGAGTGGGGCGAGTTCATTGTCAGAAAGCCGATCTCACCCGGCTTCACCTCGCATGGTGAAGGGGTGCAGCTGATGCGTTCGGACAGCTACAGTTACGAGGATCCCGCGGCGTACCCCGAGGGTCACCCGGGCCGAAAATCGCAGATGGTCGTACAGCGCTACGTCCACACTGGCCGGAAGCCGACCAGCTACCGCGTACTGACCCTGATTGGCGAACCGCTCTACTGCATCTACTCAACCTACCAGCCGACAGACATCCGGCTCGACCTGCCCGACGCGGAGCTGCGGAAGCTGGTGATTGCTACGAATGCCAGTGACCGTCAGCGCGAGCTCGCCGCCCCAGCCGACGTGCTTGCCTTGGCGCGACGCATCCATGAGGCAGTGCCGGACGTGCCGCTGAAAGGCATCGACATCATCCGCGAGGAAGCCACTGGAAAACTCTACTGTCTCGAGTTCAACCCCGGCGGAAACACATGGCACTTCTCATCGGCGACGTCGGGAGCCCGGCGCGACCTGGGCGCATTCCTCGGGTTTCCTCCCCAATTGGCGGATGCCAAGGGTCGCGAAGCGTTGCTGGCCCAGTTTGGCGGGTTGCAGACCGCGGCGCGAGTGCTCGCCGAGGCGACGGAAGCGTTCGCGGCGTGACGAAGGTGAGCTGAGCCGGCGCAGCTAGCGAGCGCGGCATTGCCCGGCGATGCTGTAATAGCTTGCGAGCTGGGCGTCGCTCAGCGTGTTGCGCATCAGCGATTCGGCAAGGCCGGCTGCTTCGGCCCCTTCGGTTATGCACTGGCAGGCGGTTTGGCACTGTTCTCCCGCCATGCCTGAGGCGATGCACTGCGCTGTGCAGTTCTGAGTATGCAGGGTGCGGAAATCGGGCGGCGGCGGCGGGGCAATCTCCGCGGCGCCGTAGACAAGGCCGAAGAGCAGCGGCTGGTGCAGGAGGTAGATCGGCAGGCTATGCCGGCCGGCCCAGGCCAAAGGAAGCAGGAGTTTGGCCGGCAGCTTCGCAGAAATTTCGTCTCGCTTCCCGCTCCGCTCGTCCGGGAATGACCCGGGGCGGGCAAGGCGGGCGGGCGATCGAAGCGCCAGCCGGGCGATTGCGATGCCGGCCAGCACCATGCCGAACCAAGGAAAGATCGGCACGTAGTCGTTGGAGCGCGGCGGGACAGTGTAGAGGCCCAGCCAGACGAGCGCAGGCTGGTCGAATATCGGATGCCGGAACAGCTGCGGTAGCAGCATAACAAAAGCGGCAGCCGCAATGGTGACGATGACGGGCGTTCGCAGGAACGGCAGCGCGAGCACGCTGGACAGCGCGATGCAATGAAGGATGCCGAAGAAAACGAAGGCGTCCGGGAACACGAACCAGGTGACGACCGTCACTGCCGCGGCGGCCGCGGCTAGGATACCTAGCCGGCGCAGGAAAGGGCCGCGGCGAAAGCCGTTGCGCGTGGCGAGGACGAGGCTCACGCCGACCAGGAGGAGGAATGACCCGGCAATCGAGCGCGCAAAGATGCGCCAGCCGAGATCGCCCGCGACATCCGCGCTGATGTAGCCGAAGAAGCCTAGATCCCAGGAAAAATGGTAGATTGCCATGGCGAAGATGGCGATGCCCCGCGCCGCATCGATAAGAGGCAGGCGGGCAGCTTTTGCCGCGACCGGCGCGTCTAGGCGCATGGGCGTCTGCCTCCTCGGGTCGAGCTTTGCTCGCCCGAGGATGATCGCCTTTTGCCCTCAGCCAGCCCGGAGCGCCTCCGCGCCGAGTTTCTGGCGGCGCGCCATGAGCTTGTTGAGTGCCGAGACGTAGGCCTTGGCGGAAGCGGCAAGAGTGTCCGTGTCCGCGGCGCGGCCGGTGGTGGTCTTGCCCTCCTCCTGGATGCGAACGGAAACCTCCGCCTGGGCATCAGTTCCGGAGGTGACGGCGCTGACCTGATAGAGCTCAAGCGAGGCGTGGTTGGGAACCAGCGCATTGACGCAATTGAAGATGGCGTCCACCGGGCCGTTGCCGGTCGACTGCACGGTCTTGTGCTCGCCCTCGATGTCGAGCGTCAGGGTCGCCGATTGCGGGCCCATCGTACCAGCAATTACCGTGAGCGACAGGACGCGGATGCGGTCGTTGGCCGAGGCAATCTCGCCATCGACCAGCGCCTCGATGTCCTCGTCGTAGACGTGCTTCTTTCGGTCGGCGAGCGCCTTGAAGCGGTTGAAGGCGTCCTCGAAGGCATTCTCGCCCAGTTGATAGCCGAGCTCGCCCAATTTAGTGCGGAAGGCGTTGCGGCCGGAATGCTTTCCCATCACCAGCGAGGTTTTCGACACGCCGACCGATTCCGGCGTCATGATCTCGTATGTATTGGCGTTCTTAAGCATGCCGTCCTGGTGAATGCCGCTTTCATGGGCGAAGGCGTTCCGGCCGACGATCGCCTTGTTGTACTGGACGGGGAAATTGGTGACGGCCGAGACCAGCCGCGAGGCGCGGGTGAGCATGGTGGCCTCGACGCCGGTGGCATAGGGCATGGCGTCGCCGCGGGTCTTCAGCGCCATGACGACTTCCTCAAGCGCGGCGTTGCCGGCCCGCTCGCCCAAGCCGTTGATCGTGCACTCGACCTGACGCGCCCCGCCACGAATGCCGGCCAGCGAATTGGCGACGGCGAGGCCGAGGTCGTCGTGGCAATGGACGGAGAAGACAGCGCGATCGGCCTCCGGCACGCGCGCGCGCACGGCGCGGAACATTTTCTCGTATTCGTCGGGCGTGGCGTAGCCAACCGTGTCGGGCAGGTTGATGGTCGTGGCGCCCGCCTTGATCGCCTGTTCGACGCAGCGGCAGAGGTAGTCGATGCCGGTGCGTGTGGCGTCCATCGCCGACCATTCGACGTCGTCGACCAGGTTGCGCGCCTGGGCCACGGTCGCCTGGATGATGGCGATGACTTCGTCCTCGCTTTTACGCATTTGGTGGGCGAGATGGATGGGCGAGGTGGAGACGAAAGTGTGAATACGCGGCCGTCGGGCATGGCGGACGGCTTCGCCGGCGCGCGCGATATCGCCGGGGATGGCCCGGGCCAGGCCGGCTACGGTGGCGCGCTCGACGCGGCGGGCGATCTCGCTCACCGCCTCGAAGTCGCCGATCGAGGCGATGGGAAAACCGGCCTCGATGATATCGACGCCCATGGCGTCGAGCAGTTCGGCGACTTCGAGCTTCTCCTCGAATGTCATGCTGGCGCCCGGGCACTGTTCGCCGTCGCGCAGGGTGGTGTCGAAGATCAGGACGCGATCGGTTGCTTGTCGCGCAGCCTCGGTGGTGCTCATCAGAAAACCCCTCGAAGTCCGGCGGCGTGTCGCCGCGTTGTGTCTCGTCCGGCTTTGCAAAAGATCCCCTGAGGGCCCGCCCTGTGCGGTTCGCGTGGCGAACCCGGGCCGGCGGCGCTCAGGGGCGCCTAAGGAGGAGAGCGAGGTCGCGCGGCACCCTTCGCGCAAGGCGCGCGGGAATGTGAGACGGCGGCGTATGGTCGAACCGCATCAGTCTTGCCTTGGCGAATACCGGAACAGCTTTTAGCGACTTCCTGCCGCGCCCGCAACGGCGGCGCTACACCGGATCAGACGTCGAGCGTGCCCGACATGATCGGTACGGCGTAGCCGCCGATCCGCACCAGCGTGATCTGCCCGCCGCTGACAGTGATCTCCAGCCGGATCAGCGACGGACGCCCCATCTCGAAACCCTGCTCGACGATCGCCGTGTGTTCCCCATCCGGCAAAGCGTCGAAGTCGTGCACGGCACCGGCGAGCGCGGCAACCGCCGAGCCGGTGGCCGGGTCCTCGGCAAGGCCCATGTCGGGAGCGAACATCCGGGCGTGGAAGGAATGGTCGTAGCCCTGCGTCTCACGGGTATAGACGAAGACCGAGCCGGTCCCGAAAGCGGCGTTCCAGGCCGAGCCGTACGGCTCGGCCTTGGCGATCACGGCGAGGTTGGCCACCGGTACAAAGTGGAACGGCACGCCGGCGGACCAGATGCTGGAAACGTGGTTCTCGAAGCCGATCTCCGCGGGAGCAAGGCTGAGAGCCGCGGCGATGAACTCCTTCTCGGGTGCTTCTCCCGCCCGTTCCGGCAACTGCGGGCAATCGAACTCGGCGAAGCCGACGCCGTCCGGGAAGGTCACCCCGCAGCGCAGGATACCGACCTGCTCCTCGATGACGATGAGGGCATCCGTGCCTGGTCCGCCGAAACGCTCGAGGTTCAGGCAGACCGCCGTGCCGACGGTAGGATGGCCGGCGAAGGGGAGTTCCCTGCCCGGCGTGAAAATGCGGATTCGTGCAGAGTGCGCCGGGTTGCGGGCCGGCAGGACGAATACGGTCTCGGAGAGGTTGAACTCGCGCGAGATGGCCTGCATGGCGGCTGAGTCCAGGCCATCGGCGTCGAGCACGATCGCCAGGGAGTTCCCCGTGAAGGGGCGCTCTGTGAAGACGTCGAAGGTGCGGTAGCGGCGGGTCATACGCACTTGATCGCTTCTATTGGGGCGGAACCGCCGGTCGCGAGCCCTGCCCTACTTGGGCTCGCTGCGGCGAGACCGAACCTTAATTCCGCGCCCGATCGACCAGCTTGTTGGCGCCGATCCACGGCATCATGCCGCGCAGCTTCTCACCGACTTCCTCGATGGGATGGGCATCGTGCAGGCGGCGCGTCGCCTTGAAGCTGGGCATGCCGGCCTTGACCTCCTGCATCCAGTCGCGGGTGAAGCGGCCGGTCTGGATGTCCTTCAGGACGCGGCGCATCTCCGCCTTCGTCTCGTCCGTGATTATGCGCGGCCCGGTGACGTATTCGCCGAACTCGGCGGTGTTGGAGATCGAATAGTTCATGTTGGCGATGCCCCCTTCGTAGATGAGGTCAACGATGAGCTTCACCTCGTGCAGGCACTCGAAATAGGCCATCTCGGGCGCGTAGCCGGCTTCCACCAGCGTCTCGTAGCCGGCGCGGATGAGCTCGACCAAGCCCCCGCAGAGCACCACCTGCTCGCCGAACAGGTCGGTCTCGCATTCCTCCTTGAACGTCGTCTCGATGACGCCCGAACGGCCGCCACCGATCGCGCTGGCGTAGGAGAGCGCCAGGTCATGCGCATTGCCGGTTGCGTCCTGAGCGATGGCGATGAGGCAAGGCACGCCGCCGCCCTTCTGGTATTCGCTGCGCACCGTATGCCCCGGCCCCTTGGGGGCGATCATCACGACGTCGATGGAGCCGCGCGGCTCGATCAGATTGAAGTGGACGTTAAGGCCGTGCGCGAAGGCGATCGCCGCGCCGTCGCGGATGTTGGGAGCGATCTCGTCGCGCCAGATGTCGGCCTGCAGTTCGTCAGGGGTCGCCATCATCATCAGGTCGGCCCATTTCGCCGCGTCCGGCACGGACATGACCTGCAGGCCATCGGCTTCCGCCTTCTTGGCAGTCGCGGAACCCGGGCGCAATGCCACGCGAATGTCCTTGGCGCCGGAGTCCTTCAGGTTAAGCGCGTGCGCCCTGCCCTGGCTGCCGTAGCCGATGATGACGACCTTGCGGTCCTTGATGAGGTTCACGTCCGCGTCGCGGTCGTAATAAACGCGCATACCTTGTCCCTTCCCGCCCGGTGCGGCCGGCCACTCTTTAGCCGTGGTGTGATGGTGCCCGCGGCGTTCTAGCCGCCGCCCAGCAAACCGGCAACTGTTGCGTCGTCTATTTCGGACCGGCTAGCGCACGATCGTAATCTGCTCGGCCGCCCGCGTGATCGCCGTGTAGAGCCAGCGGTCGCGCGTTTCGCGGAACGCGAAACTCTCGTCGAAAAGGACGAGCTTGTCCCATTGCGATCCCTGCGCCTTGTGGACCGTGAGCGCGTAGCCATAGTCGAACTCGTCGGAGTTCTTCCGGCGCTCCCAGGCGACCGCCTCCGGGCCCTCCTCGAACATTGCCTTGAGCACGCGGATCTTGGCCGAGGGGCCGTGTGCCCCCTCCTCCTCCGACTTGACGAGCATGTTGAGGGCGGGGCCCGGCCGCGCACCGACCGACGAGACGCGCCACAGGCCGCCGTTAAGGAGTCTTTTTTCGGAGCTGTTGCGCAGACAAACCAGCTTGTCGCCCGCCGCGGGCAGAAGGCCATCGAAGTTCTTCAGGGTTCGGATGCGGCGGTTGTACAGCTGGCGCGTCTTGTTGCGGCCAACCAGCACCTGATCGGCGGCAAGGACCTGTTCGCTGTCAATGTCTTCGCGGCCGATCACCCGACTTTCGCCGTAGCGCCCGTACTCAGGGCGGCCGCCTTCCCGCACCGTCTGGGCCAGAGCGATGATAGGATTGTCCCGCGCCTGCCTGTGCACCTCGGTGAGCATGACGTCGGGGTCGTGCTCGGTGAAAAAGCCGCCGCCCGACACCGGCGGCAGCTGGCCGGGGTCGCCCAGGACCAGCACGGGCGTGCCGAACGACAGGAGATCGCGGCCGAGCGCCTCATCCACCATCGAGCATTCGTCGACGATGACGAGCTTGGCCTTGGCAACAGTGCTGGTGCGGTTGAGCGAGAACGCCGGCTGCATCTCGCCGGTTTCCTCTTCGGCCTTTTCGCCGCGCGGCCGGTAGATCAGCGAGTGGATGGTGCGTGCATTGGCGCAGCCCTTGTTGCGCATGACCTGCGCCGCCTTGCCGGTGAACGCGGCGAACAGCACGTCGCCGTCAACATCCTCGGCCATCCGGCGCGCCAGCGTTGTCTTGCCGGTACCGGCGAAGCCGAAAAGGCGGAAGACCTGAGGGCGGCCCGACTTCAGCCAGCGCGAGACGGACTTGAGCGCCTCGTCCTGTTGGGGGGAGAGGTCCAATGACGAACTTCAGTTCTGCCGCGACGACGTCATGGTTGCCACTTCGATCTCCCGACGCGCATGGAGCACTGAGATACGGATCGCGCCCTCCACACTTAGTCCGCGGATCCGCGCCAATTCGGTGGCCAGCGCTTCTGCTACAGCATCGTCAAGAACCATAAGAGGATGTGCATCTCTTACTTCTGACGCCGTGTCGCAGGCGCAAAAGAACCTACCCGCTTGCCAGCACAACATAACAATTTGACGATGAGAACACAACAGGAACTAACTACATCCCCTCCGGGCCACGGCTCATTGCGGCGACGCCGGTTCGCACCACCTCGACGAGGCCCATCGGCTGCATGATGGCGATGAATTGCTCGATTTTGGAGCTGCGGCCCGTCAGCTGGAAAATGAAGTGGTCCGGAGTTGCCTCGACCACCTCGGCCTTGAGCGCATCAGCGAGGCGTAGCGCCTCGATGCGAGTTTCGCCGCGTCCGGCGACCTTCACCAGAGCCAATTCGCGCTCCAGCGGCCCGCGCTGCTTCTGCAGCCGCGCAATGACGGTCAGGTCAGTCACCTGATGGACCGAGACGAGGCGGTCGAGCTGGTTGCGGATTTGCTCCAGCACGGCGCGGGTGCCGGAGGTGACGATGGTGATGCGTGACAGGTGCTGGGCGTGCTGCGTTTCCGAGACCGTCAGGCTCTCGATGTTGTAGCCGCGGCCTGAAAACAGGCCGATGACGCGCGCCAGGACCCCCGGCTCGTTGTCGACAAGCACGGCAAGCGTGTGGGTCTCTTCCGGATCGTGCCGCTCCTCGATGAAATAGGCGGAGCCCGGCGGGTTCAGCGGCGCGTCGTTGGTCATCTTGTTCATCACCGCGCTCCTTACACCAGCATCTTGCCGGATGCCTCGATAGCCTGTGCCACCGCGTCATCGCTGGCATCGGCGGGCAGCAGCATCTCGTTGTGCGCCTTGCCGGACGGAATCATCGGGAAACAGTTCTCGAGATTGGCGACGCGGCAGTCGAAGATCACCGGCTCTCTCACCTTGATCATTTCGTCGATAGCGCCGTCGAGATCGGCGGGGTGTTCGGCCCGCAGGCCCACGCAGCCATAAGCCTCGGCCAGCTTCACGAAGTCTGGCAGCGACTCCGTGTAGGAGTTCGACAGCCGGTTGCCGTGCAAGAGCTGCTGCCACTGCCGAACCATGCCCATATATTGGTTGTTGAGAACGAAAATTTTGATCGGCAGCCGGTGCTGCACGGCCGTCGACATCTCCTGCATCGTCATCAGCACCGAGGCGTCGCCGGCGATGTCGATCACCAGGCTATCGGGATGCGCCGTCTGCACGCCCAGCGCGGCCGGCAGACCGTAGCCCATCGTGCCGAGGCCGCCCGACGTCATCCAGCGGTTCGGCGCTTCGAAGCCATAGAACTGCGCCGCCCACATCTGGTGCTGCCCGACCTCGGTGGTGATGTAGGTGTCGCGATCCTTGGTCGCCTCGTAGAGGCGCTGGATGGCGAATTGCGGCATGATCACCCGGTCCGAATTGCGGTAGCTGAGCGATTTTCGGGCGCGCCAGCGCTCGATGTCGGCCCACCAGGCCGACAGCTGGGACGGGTTCGGCTTGCCGACCTCCTTGCGCCAGACAAGCAGCATGTCGGCCAGAACCTCGGCCGCATCGCCGACGATCGGCACGTCGACACGGATGTTCTTGTTGATGGAGGACGGGTCGACGTCGATGTGGATCTTCCGTGAGTTGGGCGAGAAGGCGTCTGTACGCCCGGTGATGCGGTCGTCGAAGCGCGCCCCGATGCAGATCATTAGGTCGCAGCCGTGCATGGCCATGTTGGCCTCGTAGGTGCCGTGCATGCCCAGCATGCCGAGCCAGTTCTTGCCGGACGCCGGGTAGGCGCCCAACCCCATCAGCGTGGAGGTGATCGGGAACCCGGTCGCCGCGACCAGCTCGCGCACCAGCTGGCTGCCTTCCGGCCCGGAATTGACCACCCCTCCCCCGGTATAGAGGATGGGACGCTCAGCCTGCGCCATCAGGGCGACGGCATGGCGGATCGCCTCGGCGTTGCCCTTGCGCGGCGGCCGGTAACCGAGGTGGCCACGGCGAGCTTCGCCTGGCCCGTAATAAGTGCCCGTGGCAAACTGCACGTCCTTGGGGATGTCGACCACCACGGGGCCAGGCCGCCCGGTGGTAGCCACGTAGAAGGCCTCGTGCAGCACGCGGGCGAGGTCGTTCACGTCCTTCACGAGCCAATTGTGCTTCGTGCACGGCCGGGTGATGCCGACCGTGTCGCATTCCTGAAAGGCGTCGTTGCCGATCAGATGCGTCGGCACCTGCCCGGTGATGCAGACGAGCGGAATGGAATCCATCATCGCGTCGGTCAGCGGGGTCACCATGTTCGTGGCGCCCGGTCCGGAGGTCACCAGCACCACGCCCGGCTTTCCGGTGGAACGGGCGTAACCTTCCGCGGCATGGCCCGCGCCCTGCTCGTGCCGAACCAGGATGTGCTTGACCCGGTCCTGCTGGAAGATTTCGTCGTAGATCGGCAGCACGGCCCCACCCGGGTAGCCGAAGAGGTGCTCTACGCCCTGATCGGCCAGCGCCCTCAGAACCATCTCCGCGCCCGTCATCTGCTCTGGCATTGCATTCACTCCGTCGGGACTGGCCCATTTCGACCCGAGCGCCGAGCTCGGATTATCGGCAACAAAAAAGGGCCCCATCGGGACCCTTGAAGCGCGCACCACCGTTCCCGGCAGCTACAAGGCTGCCGCGGCGGTGCGCATCCGTACGATAAGCGTAAACTTGAACATGCGCGGGTTTGTATGGCGCGCGGGGACGCGGGTCAAGCCCGGGATTGCCGGGTAAGGGCCAGTTAATACTGCGGCCTAACTGCAAATTCATCGCTGTGCTGTCATAGAGCCCGCTGCCCCGCCATCTATCTTGGAGCGCCAATTGTCCCTCAGCGGCTCGGAAATCCTGCAGAATCACGATCTGGGGCTGGTTCTGCTTGCCATTGCGATCTGCGCGCTGGGCAGCTTTATCACCCTTTTCCTGTTCGCGCAGGCGCGGGAAATCCATGGTGAGGGGCGCAACGGCTGGCTGGTTCTGTCCGGGTTCGCTGCGGGAGCGGTTACCTGGACGGTTAATTTCGTTGCCTTGCTCGCATTCCGGCCCGGATTGAAGCTTGGATTCGATGCGGCTCTCGCGGGAGGGGCGTTCTTTGTTGCCGTCGTCGTGGGTACCGCGGGGTTAGCTATTGCGACCTATGGCCGGGGCAGGTCCAGCGTTATCGGCGGCACCGTATTGGGCCTGGCAATCGCGGCCACGAACCTGATCGGGACGGCAACGCTTCAGGTGGCCGGCACGATCAGGGTGGACTGGATCTCCACAGGGATGGGGGCGCTCCTCTGCGTCGCATGCTGTGCGCTGGCCTTTCGCCGCGCCAGCAACGAAGGCCGCAATGTCCAGTTCATCGCTCCCGTACTCCTGGCGAGCGGGATGGCGATTATGCATTTTGTGGCCATGCGAGCGCTCACCATTTCACCCGACCCGAGCCGCGCGCTCCCCCCTACCCTCATCGAGCCCGCCGTCCTCGGCTTGTTTGTCACTGCCATGGCCTCCCTCCTTGTTTGTACCGGGGTAGCCACGACGCTGATCGCACGGGGCGCGCGCAAGGAGGCCCAAACCCAGTTGCGCAACATCGCCAACGCCTCCGTGGAGGGCCTTATCCTGACCGATGGCGACGTCATCCTTGATTTCAACGAGAGTATCCGCAACCTGGTCGGCCCGGTTCGCGCCGCCCGATTGCGCAACGCTCCGATCTGGACTGTCTTCGATTACCTCGGGGACCGGTCACTCGAGCGATTCGAGGCACAGCTCCACGCCGAGAACAGCGCGATCCCGGTCGAGGTGATCGCACGCACTACCAGCGCCGGTGGCGCAGTGCGGCGGATCTTCGCCATCCGTGACCTGCGCGAGCGTCGGGCAGCCGAGCAGCGCATCCTCTACCTGGCGCACTTCGACACCCTGACCGGGTTGCCGAACCGCGCTCACTTCCAGGAACGACTGGAGAGCGATATCGCTTCCATGCGGGCCAATGACGGCGAGCTCGCGGTGATGATCCTGGACCTCGACCGTTTTAAGGAAGTCAACGATATCCACGGCCATGCGGCCGGAGATGAGCTGCTGAAGGCGGTTGCCACCCGGATCAGATCGCTGTTGGGGCACAGCGAGTTTGCGGCAAGGCTCGGAGGCGACGAGTTTGTCATTGTTCAGACCGGCAGGGAGCAACCCGCGGCGGCAGGACGTCTCGCCGAGTCCCTGTTGAGCTTCTTCGCCGAGCCGATCACGCTATCCGGCCAGCCGTATCATGTCGGCCTGACCATTGGCGTGGCCATCTTCCCGCGCGACGGCGAGGACATGCGGAGCCTGCTCGCCAACGCCGACCTCGCCCTTTATCGGGCAAAGGAACATGGCCGCGGCCGCGCCTGCTTCTTCACCGCCGAGATGGACGAAACCGTGCGCGAGCGGCGGATCCTGGCACAGCAGCTGATGCACGCAATCGCCAATGATGAGCTCGAGGTGCATTACCAGGCACAGGCGAACGTCAATACCGGCGAGATCATCGGCTTCGAAGCACTGGCGCGCTGGAAACATCCGGAGCACGGCTACATCGCCCCCTCCGATTTCATCAGCATCGCCGAGGAGACAGACCTGATTCTTCATCTGGGGGAGTGGGTCCTGCGCCGCGTCTGCCAGGAAGCGGCGCAATGGACGCAGCCCTACCCGGTCGCGGTGAACGTGTCGCCGATCCAGTTCAAGATGGCCAATCTGCCGGAACTCATCCACCAGGTGCTGCTGGACACCGGCATGCCGGCCAACCGGCTTGAACTGGAGGTCACCGAAAGCACCTTGATTGAGGACCTGCAGCGGGCGCTCGACATGCTGCGGCGGATCAAGGCGCTTGGGGTCTCGATCGCGATGGACGATTTCGGCACCGGATACTCGTCCCTCTCGACGCTGCAGGCGTTCCCTTTCGACAAGCTGAAGATCGACCGTAGCTTCGTAGCCTCGATCGGCTCGAAAAAGCAGGGCTCCGTGATCGTCACCGCCGTGCTCGGGCTCGGGCGCAGCCTCGATATCCCCGTGCTGGCCGAAGGCGTCGAAAACGAAGCGCAGCGGCGTTTCCTTGATAGCGAGCTTTGCCAGCAGGCGCAGGGGTTCTTGTTTGGTCGGCCAGTTCCCATCTCGGAGATAGCCCACCTCGTCTTTGCCGCCGAACGGCCCGTGGTTGTTCCCAGACCGGAACTGGAGGAGGTCCGGCAGGGACTGCTCCAGGCGGCCGGATAGCACTGCATCCGCAATGGATCAGGCCGGCCAACGGTCCCAGTCTCGCATCTGATTGCGGAACCACGTCATCTGCCGCTTTGCATAGTGCCGCGTGTCCAGCTTGGTCGCGGCGATCGCGTCCGCAAGGGAAGACTCGGCCCTCAGATAGGACGCGATGCGAGGTACTCCGATAGCCTTCATGGCCGGCAAGTCCGGCGGTAGTCCCCGGTCGAGCAGATCGCGCACCTCGTCAACCGCGCCGGACGCAGCCATGGCATCAAGACGTGTTTCGATACGGCGGTACAGCACGCCACGCTCAGGCTCGACAATCAGCCGAAGGATGTTCGCCCCGGCCAGCAGCGCCGGCGCAAGCGGCGCGCTGCGCCATTCGTGCAGCGAGCGGCCGGTAGCTTCCAGTACCTCGAGCGCGCGTAGGATGCGTTGCGAGTCGGTGGGCCGGATCGTTGCCGCCGTGGTCGGGTCAGTGCGCTGCAAGTGCGAATGCAGCGCTGCGGGGCCGGCTTCAGCCAGCCGTTCCGACAATCGGGTCCGGACATCGGCGGGAATCGCCGGGATGGCGGACAAGCCCTTGGTGACTGCAGAGAAGTAGAGCCCGGTGCCGCCGACGATCAGCGGCAACTCTCGTCGCGCCTCGGCGTCGGCCAGCAGCGGTGCCAGATCGCGCAGCCACGCCGCTGCCGAGTATCGCACGGATGGCGCCACGTGGCCGTAGAGCCTGTGGGCAAAGCGGCGCTCGTCGGCCAGCGACGGCCGGGCAGTCAAGACCCGGAGCGCGTCATAGACCTGCATGGAGTCGGCATTGACGATGAGCGGCGCTCGCCCGGCACGTTCCGCCTGGTCGGCCAAACCGAGCGCGAGCGCTGACTTGCCGCTGGCGGTCGGCCCGGCTATCAGCACGGCGCGCGCCTCCTCCAATCGATCCAGCGACGGTTCCATGAGCCTTGTCCTATCGCTCATTGCGGCGCGTTCGAAAGACCGATTGGATCGAGCCGACATCGAAGCCGTGGCGGCTTGTCTGGAAAGCTGCCGCGCAAGGCCGACCGGAGCCGATTGGCTGGCCGCCGGTGAGGCCTGCGACGTCTTCTTTGAGGCCGCCTCGAGCGCTGCACTGGCCGCAGTACGTAGCCATTTCCGGAGCCGGCGGGTGGATAGCAACGTCGTCCCGGCTGATGGGCGGCGCAAAAAGCTGCTGCTGGCCGACATGGATTCCACGATCATCGAGCAGGAATGCATCGACGAACTAGCGGCCGAAGTGGGCCTGCAGGCCGAAGTTGCGGCGCTCACCGAACGAGCCATGCAGGGCGAAATCGGGTTCGAACCCGCTTTGCGGGCGCGGGTGGCTCTGCTGGCCGGGTTGCCTTTGGCCGCGGTGGAGCGCGTGCGGAAAGAACGCATTTCCTTCAGCCCCGGCGCTGCGACACTGATTGAGACTATGCGCGCCGCCGGGGCCTATACGGCGCTGGTTTCAGGCGGGTTCACGATGTTCACCCGGCCCATCGCCGACGCGCTCGGCTTTGATGAGCAGCGCGCCAATCGGCTGATCGAATCAGAGGGAGCCCTGACCGGGGAGGTCGCCGAGCCGATCTTCGGGCGCGCCGCCAAGGAGCAGGCGCTCCGGGACTTGGCCGGACGCCTCTCGCTGAGCCACGCCGAGACCCTCGCAATCGGTGACGGCGCCAACGACCTCGGGATGATCCGCGCTGCCGGGCTTGGCCTCGCCTACCGCGCCAAACCGGCAGTGCGGGCCGAGGCCGATGCGGTCATCGACCAGGCCGACCTCACGGCCGTGCTGTTCCTGCAGGGATTCCGCCGCGACGAGTTCGTCGAAGCGGCGGCTGGCTAAGGGTTATTCCGGCTCGAACCGGAGCGAAACGAAGCGCAGTTTGTTCTGTGCGCCCGATACCAGGAACATCACCGAGCGACGGCCCTGCGCCTTCAGTTCCTCGATACGGGCGCCTACCTCCTCGGGTGCCGCCACGTCCTTCTGACTGACCTGGACGATCACATCGCCGGGCCGCACGCTCTTCTGCTCAGCCTCGCTGCCGGGAGCGACGCCGGTCACCAGCACACCCTGCACGGTCGACTCGATCGAATAGGTCTTGCGCGCCTCGTCCGTCACCGGCCCGATGGTCAACCCGAAGAGCGAAGGCGCCCCGGGCTCCGGGCCGACCCTGTCACCGTCCTGCTTGGCGCCGTCCTCGCCCGCGGCGGCGACCACCTGGGCGTCCTTCAGCGGGCCGACCTCCACCTTCAGATCGACCTGCTTGCCGTCGCGGAACACCTTGACGTCCGCCACGTGGCCAGGCGGGGTATCGGCCACAATCTGCGGCAGGTCACGCATGGTGTCCACGGGCCTGCCGTTGAAGCTCGTGACGATGTCGCCGGGTTGAAGGCCGCCTTTTTCGGCCGGTCCGTCCTTCGACAAACCGCCGATCAACGCTCCGGCGGCCCGCTCCATTCCGAGCCCCTCTGCAAATTCTTCCGTCACATCCTGAATCTGCACGCCGATCCAGCCTCGGCGCACCTCTCCGAATTCCCTCAGCTGCTGGATGACCGGAACAGCGATTTCGGACGGGACTGCGAAGCCGATGCCGATCGAACCGCCGGTCGGCGACATGATGGCCGTGTTAATTCCCACCACATCGCCGCCCAGGTTGAAGAGCGGCCCACCCGAATTGCCGCGGTTAATCGAGGCGTCCGTCTGGATGTAATGGTCGTAAGGTCCGGAGTTGATGTTGCGGTCGAGCGCCGAAACGATGCCGGCCGTAACGGTTCCGCCGAAGCCGAACGGATTGCCGATGGCGACCACCCAATCGCCGACACGCAGCGAGTCCGAGCGGCCGAAGCGGGTTGCCTTCAGCGGCTTCGGCGCGGTGACCTTCAGCAGCGCCAGGTCCGTCTTGTCGTCCACGCCGACCACTTCCGCCGTCAGCTTGCTGCCGTCGGCGAAATTGGCGACGATTTCGTCGGCGTCCGCGATCACGTGATTGTTGGTGACGATCAGCCCGGAGGGATCGATCACGAACCCCGATCCCAGCGACTGTACCGTGCGCGGGTCGGCTCCGCCCTGCCCGTCGTCATTGAAGAAGTCCTCAAAGAATTCGTCGCTCGGAGCAGGATCCGGGACATCGGGCCGCGGATTGGTGCGGGACACTTCCAGGCGCTGCGAGGTCGAGATGTAGACGACGGAGTCGAGCAGCCCTTCGGCGAGATCGGCAAAGGAGAACGGTGCCGACCCGCCTGGCGCCAGGCGCACGCCAGGCCCTGCCGGGCCAGCAGGCGCCTGACCAGGTGGTGGGAGCTCGACGAGCGGGTCGTCGACAGGCACGTCCGGAGCCGGCACGATCGGGGGCGGAGCTTCCGCAGCCGGCGCGCCCGGCTCGGGCGTGGGTTGAGGCTGGACCAGCGGTGCGTCGCCGGCGGGCGGCTCCTCGGCCTGTCCGTAAGCGGAGGCCGCCAGGGTTGCCGCCATTATCGTCGCAAGCGCACCCGGCATCCCGCGCCGGATGAAGGCAGCTAGGCTCATGACCGATCTCTCCGCATCCTCAGCCTGCCATCTGGAGCGCAAACCGGGCGAAACCACGACTTAGCCGCTCACATTCGGTTCAACCGCGCACCAGCCAGACCAGAGCGACGCCGGTCGCCGCGCAAACAACACCCAGGGTGCGCAGCATATCGGCGGGCGTGCTCAAGACCTGCGCGGCGGTTCGCTTCATGGCGTCGGGAAAGAGCGCGTAAAGCGCTCCTTCCAATGCCAGGAGGAGGCCGATCGCCGCGACCGCCTCGCTCATTGAACGGGAGCGGGACCCGGTGTGGCGAGAGCCGCGTCGTCGATGGCCGGCGCCGGCGGGGCGCCGGGAGCCGATGCCGGCGGGGTCGGCGGCGGGGCGGGTTGAGCCGTTCCGCCCTCCGGCGGCGGCGGAGGAGGCGGCGCGGCTGCCGTCGGCGCGGCGGGAGCGGCGGGGTCGCCCGCTCCCCCGTCAGCACTGTTGAAGAAGCGGAAGAAGTCCGACGTGGGCGACAACACCAGGCTGGTGCCGGCGCCGAGCGCCCGCTCGTAAGCGCGCATCGAGCGATAGAACTCGAAGAAGTCGGGGTTGCGCTGGTAGGCTTCAGCGAAAATCCGGCTACGTTCGGCATCGCCCTCACCGCGCAGGATCTCAGCTTCGCGCTCCGCCCCGGCCACGGTCACCACTGCCTCGCGGTCGGCCTCGGCGCGAATGCGCGCTGCCAGCTCGGTGCCGCGAGCGCGCAGTTGCGCAGCCTCGGCCAGTCGTTCCGCCCGCATCCGCTCAAAAGTTTGCTGCGAGACCTCCGGCAGAAGGTCGGTGCGCTTGATCCGCACATCGACGATCTCGATGCCGATCTCATTGGAGATCGGACGGATCTGATTGCGGACTTCGATCATCATGGCGCCGCGCTCTTCCGACAGCGCGGCTTCGAAGCTACGCTGCCCGTAGACCTGCCGCAGCGCCGCGTCGAGCCGGGTGCGCATGTTCTCACGCGCCACCTCCAGGCTGCCCGAAACATTCTCGCGGAACTTGCGCGGATCTGTGATGCGGAAAGCCACGAAGGCGTCAACGATATACCGCCGGCCGTCGCGCACCTGGACACGGATATCTTCGATCTCGAAGCTCAGCAGCCTGTCTTCGATCGTCTGGACCGTGTCGACAAAGGCAGTCGGAAGCTTGAAGTAGATTCCCGGCTCGGTGATGACGCGCGTGATCTCGCCGAAGCGAAGAACGATCGCTTGCTCACGTTCGTTGACGATGAAGACGGAGGAGTAGATCAGAACCAGCAGAGCCAGAACTGCGACGAGGATGACTGGGAGGCGCCTCATTGTGCGACTCCTTGCGCCGGCGCCCTCGGGGCCATGGCCTGCGGTGCTGCCGGCGGCGGCGTCGCCGCAGGCGGCTGAGCCGGGGGCTGAGCGCCGGCCGCGCCTGTGTTGCGTTGCAGCTGGTCGAGCGGCAGGTATGGCAGGACGCCCGGCCCGCCCTGCTGCTCAAGGATGATCTTGTTGGAATCGCCGAGCACGCGCTCCATGGTTTCGAGGAACAGCCGCTCGCGCGTCACGTCTTCCGCCTGCTCGTATTCGCCCAGGACCGATACGAACCGCTGCGACTCGCCTTCCGCCTCGGCGACCACCTGCTGACGGTAGCCGATGGCCTGCTCGCTGATCTGCGCCGCCTGGCCGCGCGCATCGCCGAGCCGGCGGTTGGCGTACTGATCGGCCTCCAGCTGGAAACGGTTCAGGTCCTGCTGCGCACGCTGGACCTCCTCGAAGGCGTCGGCCACTTCGGTTGGCGGATCGGCCCTCTCCAGCTGAACGCCCACAACCGTGATGCCAGCCTCGTACGCGTCGAGTGTCCCCTGGACCAGGGTTGCAACGCCCTGCTCGACTTCGGCGCGCCGCTCGGTTCGGACTTCCTCGGCCGTCGAGCGGCCGACGAGTTCACGCATGGCGCTCTCCGAAACGCGGCGCACGAATGCCTGCGGCTCCTCGACATTGAAAAGGAACTTCTTCGGATCGGCGACCCGCCACAGAACCGAGAAGTTGGTTTCGACGATGTTCTGGTCAGCCGAGAGCATAAGGTTGTTCTCCGCCCCGGTGCGGCGGGCGCTGTCATCTGCCCCGATGAACTCGCGCTGCTGGCTGACCGGCACCTTTTCCACCGTTTCGACCGGCCAGAAAATGAAATGGAGCCCCTGGGTCGAAACTTCGTCTTTCGGCTGGCCGAACACCAGCTCCTGGCCGAGTTCGTCCGGCTGGACCATGTAAAAGCTCTGGAAGGCCCAGAATACCGCGATCAGGACGACGCCGATTCCGAGAACCGCGGCGTTGCCGCGCCCGCCGCCCGGCAGCGCATTACGTAGACGGTCCTGGCTACGGCGTAGAAGCTCTTCAAGGTCGGGCGGCTGAGGGCCGCGCTGTTGCGGGCCGGACCCCCAAGGGCCTCCGCCGCCGCCTTTCCACCCGCCCCCGCCGGTGTTGTTGTTCCAGGGCATTCCTGCTCCTCTGGCCGCCTCGAGCGGCACCCTCGCCGCTTATAGATGGTCGCTATAAGAACTTGCAACGCTGCGGGATTTCGCCACGCCCAAACTCTGCGATTTACCCGACGCGCTGGTAAACGGCGTAGCTGGCGCGAGCCGTGTCGCCATCCCGGAACGGCAGGTCCTCACGCGAGACTTCCTGCCACTCGTGTTTCGAGATCGGCGGAAAGAAAACGTCGCCGTCGTGCGAGCCTTCGACATGTGTAAGATGCAGCAATCCGGCCCTTGCCAGCGTTTCCGCGAACACCTGGCTGCCACCGATGATGCAGATTTCGCCGGCGCCGCGTGCGGCTGCGCGCTCTGCCGCCAGCCCCAGCGCCGCCTCCAGACTGCCGACGACCTCCGCGCCTGCCGCGGCGAAATCGGGGCTGCGCGTGACAATGATATTGTCCCGCCCGTCCAGGGGGCGGCCGATCGACTCGTAGGTCTTGCGGCCCATCACGACCGGCTTGCCCATGGTGATCGCGCGGAACCGCTTTAGGTCGGCGCTGATCCGCCACGGCAGCGCGCCGTTGCGGCCGATCACCCGGTTCTCGGCCACTGCCACCACCAGGGCGATGATCGGCTGGCTCATCGCTGGTCCGCTCCCAGCCGCCGCAGTTCAGGCCCCGTGAGCCGGAATGTCTGCCAATCATCGAGCCGCTCGGCGCCGAGCGAACGATAGAAGCGGATCGACGGCTCGTTCCAGTCCAGGACGGCCCATTCAAGCCGGCCGAGGTCTTCCGCGACGCAGCGCCGGGCCAGGTCGGTGATGAGCGCCTTTCCGACCCCGTTGCCGCGCCGGTCGGGTGCTACGAACAGGTCTTCCAGCCAGATTCCGTGCCGGGCCAGAAAGGTCGAGTAGTTGTAGAACCACAGCGCAAAGCCCGCCGGCTCGTCGTTCCATTCGGCAATCGAGCAGAATGCCTTTGGGCTTGTCCCAAACAAGGTCGCGGTGATCCGTTGGAGATCCGCTTCCACCTTGGCCGACAACCGTTCGTATTCGGCCAGTGCCCGGATAAACGCCAGGACGAGCGGAGCATCGGCCGGCCCGGCCTGCCGGATCGCGACGCTCAAACCGCGACCTTCGCGGGGATATGCGGGTGCGGGTTGTAGCCTTCCAGGGCAAAATCCTCGTAGGAGAAGTCGAAGATGCGGTGGACCTCCGGGTTGATCCGCATGCTTGGCACCGAACGCGGTTCGCGCCGGAGCTGCTCGTCCGCCTGCTCGACATGGTTCAGATAAAGGTGCGCATCGCCAAGTGTGTGGATGAACTCGCCCGGCCGGAGGCCGGTCACCTGCGCCACCATCTGCGTCAGCAGGGCATACGAGGCGACGTTGAAAGGCACGCCGAGGAAAATGTCGGCGGAGCGCTGGTAGAGCTGGCACGACAACCGCCCTTCGGCGACATAGAATTGGAACAGGCAATGGCAGGGCGGCAGCGCCATCCGCTCAATATCGGCCGGATTCCACGCCGAAACGATGAGACGGCGCGAGACCGGGTTGGACTGGATGGCTGCCACCACGTTCGAGATCTGGTCGATAACCCGCCCATCCGGCGCCGCCCAGGATCGCCACTGTTTTCCGTAGACCGGCCCGAGTTCGCCCTCGGCGTCGGCCCACTCGTTCCAAATCGAGACGCCGTTTTCGTTGAGGTATCGGGTGTTCGTGTCGCCGGCGAGGAACCAGAGCAGCTCGTGGACCACTGACTTCAGGTGGATCTTCTTGGTCGTAACGAGCGGAAACCCGTCGGCCAGGTTGAACCGCATCTGATGGCCGAAGACCGAAAGGGTCCCCGTCCCGGTGCGGTCGTCCTTGCGGACTCCGCTCTCGAGCGTGAGGCGGAGCAGGTCGTGGTATTGCTGCATAAACGCACTCTAGCGCGATTCCGCTTCGGAGAAACGACCCTGCCGCGTACGCGGGCTCCCCGCGCCATACGGCCCTTCCAATCGCGTCCCCGATCGCCTATATTCCTTCTGCCGGCGCAAGCCGGATATGGCGATAAACTGGCAGCGTAATAAACCCATCGGACCCGGGGGCAGTACCCGGCGCCTCCACCACCAACGGCCCTCCGTTCAGGACCGCTGATGTTGGGGGCGAAACAGGATCGACGAGGGCGTAAAGGTTGTTCTTTCGCTCGGCATGGTACCACCGTCATCGGGCTATTCAAATAGTTGCCAACGACAACTATGCTGAGGCTCGTCTCGCTGCGTAATGCAGCCTGATGGCTTCGATTCAAGTCCTACCCGTTAGCGCGGAATAGGCGGGGTTCGGAGGCACCTGGCAACAGAAGCCTCCACTTCCCTTCCCGTCAGGTCCGGCAGCGCCGGTTCGGTTGCCACCGGGCCACCGCCACACTACCTTGCTTGCGCAATGGCCGAAGATCTTATCCGCTACGACGTTCTCGCCCAGGAAGCCCTGCGCGGACTTGTCCGCAAGGTGCTGACCGAAGTCGCCCAGACCGGGCTGCCGGGCGAGCACCACTTCTTTATCACCTTCGACACCCGTCATCCCGGCGTGCGCATCTCGACGCGCATCCGCGCCCAATATCCGAGCGAGATGACGGTCGTCATGCAGCACCAGTTCTGGGATCTGACGGTGACGGAATCCGCGTTTGAGGTCGGCCTGTCCTTCAAGGGCGTTCCGGAAAAGCTCTTCATTCCGTTCCGTGCCATCACCGGCTTCGTCGATCCGCATGCGAGCTTCGGGTTGAAATTCGATCCGCCGCCTGAAACGGCGCTGATCGCCGCGGCCTCCTCGCCCGAGGTTCCGGCGCTTCCGATCGAGGACAAACGCAAGGCAAAACCGACAGACGCCGCGAAGCCGGAGCCGGCCGGTCCGGTCGCTGCCGAGGCCGGCACTGCCGACGTCGTCTCGCTGGACGCTTTCCGCAAGAAGAACGGCTGAGCGCCGGCCCGGTAGAAGGCACTAACCCTGTGCTGGGCAGCCGGCTTGCCTTGCTGCCTCAGCGATGGGAATAAGGCTCGCATCCGCACCTGTGCAGCACGGACCATCGATGAGCCAGACGCGTATCGAGACCGATTCCTTCGGCCCGCTCGAGGTCCCTTCGGATCGCTATTGGGGGGCGCAGACCGCCCGTTCGCTGCAGAACTTCCGGATCGGCACCGAGACGATGCCACTGCCGCTCGTGCGCGCGCTGGGTATCATCAAGCGCGCTGCCGCCCTGGCCAACCGCGACCTCGGTGAGCTTGAGCCGCCGCTTGCCGACGCTATCGCGGCCGCCGCGCAGGACGTGATCGACGGCAAGCTTAACGACAACTTTCCCCTAGTCGTCTGGCAGACCGGTTCGGGCACGCAGACGAACATGAACGCCAACGAGGTGATCTCCAACCGAGCGATCGAGATCCTCGGCGGCCAGATGGGATCGAAGAAGCCGGTCCATCCCAACGATCATGTTAATCGCAGCCAGTCCTCCAACGATACGTTTCCGACCGCCATGCACATCGCGGCGGCTGAAGCGATCGTCCATCGGTTGGTCCCGGCACTGCAGAACCTGCGCAGCGCGCTGAGCCGCAAGGCGAACCAGTTCGAGCACATCATCAAGATCGGCCGCACCCACACCCAGGACGCGACCCCCCTGACCCTCGGCCAGGAGTTCTCGGGCTACGTGGCGCAGCTCGATTACGGCCTGCGCCGCGTCAAGGACTCAACCGACTACCTGTTCGAACTCGCCCAGGGTGGCACCGCGGTTGGCACCGGGCTTAACTGCCCCGCCAAGTTCCCCGAGTGCTTCGCCGAGCACGTCACCGAGATCACCGGGCTGCCGTTCCGCACCGCCCCGAACAAGTTCGAAGCGCTCGCCGCGCATGATGCCTACGTGTTCGTCCACGGCGCGCTGAATACGGTGGCGGTCTCATTGTTCAAGATCGCCAACGATATCCGCTTCCTGGCGTCCGGCCCGCGCTCCGGCTTGGGCGAACTGAGCCTGCCGGAAAACGAGCCCGGCTCATCGATCATGCCGGGCAAAGTTAATCCGACGCAGTCGGAAGCCCTGACGATGGTCTGCGCGCAGGTCATGGGAAACCACACCACTATGACGGTGGCCGGCAGCCAAGGCCATTTCGAACTCAACGTGTTCAAGCCGGTGATGGCCTACAACATGCTGCAATCGGTGCGGCTGCTGTCGGACGGCTGCAATTCGTTCGCGGAGAATGCGGTCACCGGGATCGAGGCCAACGAGGAGCACATCCGGACCTTGATGGAACGTTCGCTGATGCTGGTCACCGCGCTGGCGCCGAAGATCGGCTACGACAACGCCACCAAGGTGGCCAAGACGGCCCACAAGAACGGCACGACGCTACGCGAGGAAGCCGTGGGGCTCGGCTTCGTCACCGGCGAGGAATTCGATGCGCTGGTCCGGCCCGAGAAGATGATCGGCCCGGGCTAAGCCGTGGCGGACCTCGTGAACCTCCGCCAGGCGCGCAAGCGCAAACGTCGCGCCGAGGCTCAGTCCAAGGCGGATGCGAATCGGGCACTGCACGGCCGGGCCGCGGCAGAAAAGAAGGCCGATTCCCTGTTCCGCGCTCTGGAAGGCAAAAAGCTCGACGCACACCGGCGCGAGCCGACGCCGGCTTCCCGCGAGCCTCACTGAACCTGCCTGGATGATCCGCAAACGCTCGATCTCGCTGCAGGGCCACCCGACCAGCGTTTCCCTGGAAGATGCCTACTGGAGGGAACTGAAGCGCATGGCCGCCGATTCCGGCCTGTCGCTTGCGGCGCTGCTGGAAGGCATCGACCGCCGGCGCGAGAGCCTCAACCTGTCCTCCGCGCTGCGACTCGCGGTGCTCGATGACCTGAAGGCTCAGCTTGCGAACGGGCACATCGGGAACCAGGCCCCGCCGCCCGGCTAGCCGCCGCGAAGAATGTCCTTCACCGCCGGTCTCATCTGCTGGAAAACATCCGGCGCGGGTGGGTTCGCCGGCCGCAACTCCGCCGCTGGCACAGAACCCGGCCCGGCCGGCATGTTGCCATCCGCTGGGAGATCGGCAGCGGAGCCGGGATCAGCGGACGGCAGCGATCCTGTGGCCTCTGCGCGCCGTTGCTCCGCCTCCAATTCCTGAAGCCGGTCGAGCTGGTGCTCCATGCGTCGGGTCTGCAGGAGGTCGAGCAGCGGCCGCAGGTCGACCTGTCGCTCCGGCCCGGCGATCGGCCCGCTGAAACCGAGGCGGACAAACGGCTGCTGGTTTTCCGCTACCCCCGGCTCGACAGCCCGGATCGTCCAGTCACTGGCGAGTGAGAGGGTGTTGAGGTCCAGCGTGGCTTTGCCCAGCAGGGCAGCCGGTTCGGATGCGATCGATAAGGTAGCGAAATCGACGATACCGCCAATGATCGAGAACGAGGCGGCTGCCGGTTGCAAAGCGAGCGAGCCTACGCTGAACTGTGTCGCGAACACTTCGCGCGCCTCATCCTCCTTTGGATCGGCTTCCGCTTGGGCAAGCCGCATAATGGCGACCAGCGCCGCCGGATTGACCCAATTCACACCGCCGTCCGTGACCGCAACCGAACCGGTGCCGCCAAGGCTGGACACCAATCCGGCCAGGGTGCGCCCGCGCGCCGTCGCGTCGACGGAGGCATCGAGGGAACCGGAAGCTACGGGCGTTCCTGACCGCTTCCAGGCCAGCGCCTCGACCGAAGACCCCAGCAGCCCGGCTCGCAGCACCAGATCGGCCTCGCCTCCGGCCAGGGATCCGCGCACGGATCCCTTGAGGGTGCCGCCGGCAAAAGCTGCCTGCGCCAGGTCCAGGCTGAAAGCGTCCTTCGCATAGTCGAGCCGCAGGGCGGCCCTGGTCGCCTGCTCCGGGAAACCGAGGTCGAGCGTTTCCGCTGCGAGCTCAACAGTTGCGGCAATGTTAGCGGGCAGCGGTGCGGCGAAGGGCTGCTCGCTCCAGCGGCCCTCCTCGAGACCCGGCACGGGCCCGAGCGCCAGCCCGGCCAGCACCGGTAACGACGCTTCCTGAACCGCGAGCGAGCCGGAAATCTCGATTGTCTCTCCCAGCTTTGCCTCGACTGATCCGCTCACCGGCTGCTCCCGGAAGCTCGCCTCCGTCAGAGTCAGAGCAAGCCGCCCATCCCCGTAGCGCAGCCTCCCTTTCACCGCGGCGGGATGACCCTCGCCGATGCCGGGCACCGCGATCCCGGCGAGAAGCAGTGCGGGATCGATGTCGGGCCCCGTTGCAGTCAGGTCGCCGTCAAGGGCGATCCGCCCCTCATGGACCGATGTTTGTGCGGCGTAGCTGAGGTCAATGCCGGCCACGCTGCCTGTCAGCGAAAGCCTTCCAGATGAGGCGAGCGCGCCCTGCAGTTCCGCATCCAGCATCAGCGGCCCGACGCGTACCGGGATGGCAGCGAAGCCCAACTGGGCGAGCACGCTGGCGCTGTCTTCCCCTTCCACATGCACCCGGACTGTGCCGTTCAGGCTGGCAGGGTCGAGCAGTGCACCCTGCCCCGCAGCTGAAACAGTGACGTGCGTGTTGGCGAAGCTCCCCGTCAGCGAGATCGAGATGGGGCTTCGGTCGACCCCGATAGTGGCGGAAACGTCGGCGCGAACCGGCGACAGCGCAGGTGCGATCTCCCGGAACCGGGTGGCCCACGAGTTCTCCGGAAGCACCTGGGACATGAACTCGGCGGCGCCGGTCAGATCCTGGGCGTCCACCGACCCTTCGAGCGTTACGCCCGGCTTAAGGAACGGGTTCTCGATGGTGCCGCTCAAGTCGATGTTGGCGCCGGCCAGGTCGGCGACCGCGAGCCGACGCAGGACGACCCGCCCGTCTTCGACGCCGCCGTCGAGGATGACATCGCGCGCTTCGATGCCGCCGGCGCTCAACACATCGGCACGCAGGGACACGGTCGTCTGGTCGACCAGCCCGGAAGCCAGCAACTTGCCGCCCAGGAGTTCCGCCAAAGCGCGGGCCTTCACCAGATCGGTGCGATCGGCGCTCAAGTTCACCACAGCGAAAAGCTCGCCGGAATTCTCGAACCTACGCAGGTCTACCGATCCGCTGACCGTCCCCTCGGGGGTCGAGACCGTCAAACCGGCGAAGCTCTGCTGCTCGGCCTTCAAGTCGAAATCGGTTTCAATGGCGAAGGGGCCGATCGCTCCCGCCGAGCCAGCCTGGCCGCGCCACCAGGCAGCGAACGCAGCAGGCCGGCCCGAGGAAACCCGGCCATGGCCTGCGAACGCCGGTTCGACTCCGCCCCGCAAGGTGCCGCGCAGATCGAACTGCGTTTCCCCAGGCAGAACCGCCGAGAGTGTCTCGACCTGCCATGTCTCGGCCTCGGCCGAGAGTTCCGCGGTGAACGCCTGCACGACGCTGCCGCCCACCGCCACGCCCTGCGCATCCAGCCTTACCGTGCCGGGAATGGCTGCAGCGGGGACGGTGGCGGCCGCCGCAACCAGCTGCTCCAGCGCGGCCTCCACTGCAACGGGAGCCTGCGGGCCACCGCCGAGCGCGCCGTCAAGATCAATCTGTCGGGCCTTCACGGCCAGCTCGAACCGCGGCGAGGCGGCCAACCCCAGCCGGCCCGACGCTTCGAGGATCAGCGGCCTTTGCAGCGCGCCATAAGAGATCTTCACGTCCTCCACGCCCAGCACATCCGGCGTAAGGTCCAAGCTGCCCTGGACGGCAAGATCGGTCCAGGTCGTGCGGGGATCCTCATTCCCGTCCTCGGAAGCCGGGCCGGTCAAGGCGAACGTGCCGGTATACCGCGGGGGCGCACCGGTGCCGAACACGAGAGCTCCGTCGAGCCCCAGCCGTGCCGGGTGGTCAGGGGAAGTCAGGGTCACGTTCAGCGGCAGATTGCCCTGGCTGAGCCGACCCAGTCCAAGGTCGAGGGAAACCGGCGTGCCGTCGACGACCATCTCGGCTTCGATGCTTCCCGGCCCGTGCAGGGAAGCTGCTTCCACGGTCCCGCTGATGCTCTCGGCCTGCCAATGGCGCCCAGCCCGGCTATCGTTGACTTCCGCGATGCCGTCGGTGATCTCCAGGCGCGACAGCGAGATCCTCTGGGGATCGACGCGCCACTCACCGAGCGGAGTGGCGTCTCCGGTGGCAAAGGGGGCAAGGTCGAAGCGGAAGCGCGGCCTTTCCACTGTCATGTGGATGACCCGCACTTCGCCTTTCAGCAGCGCCGCGAGCTCGATCTCGGCCCGGAAATGCTCCATCTCGACGTCCGGATTGGCGGGATCCCCGATCCGCACGTCGGTGAAGCTCATCACCGGCGTCGGCAGCAGCCGGACATTCGCCTTGCCGCCGATCGTCACCGGGCGGCCGATATAGGACGATGCCTCGCGCTCAAAATGCTGACGGTAATCCGTCCAGTCGACGAAGTAAGGTCCCAAGAGGGCCGTGAACAGGACCGCGATGACCAGGCCGCCGGCGGCGATGAAGAGCTTGCTCAGGCGGATCTCCCAGCAGCGCTCATCCGGGCATGTGGATGATCTTGCCCGGATTCATGATGTTGAGCGGGTCCAGCGTGTTCTTGATCAGCCGCATCACATCCACCGCTGAGCCGACCTCCTGCTCCAGGTACTTGATCTTGCCTTGGCCAATCCCGTGCTCGCCGGTGCAGGTGCCGTCCATAGCAATGGCGCGCTCGGCCAGCCGCTCGATGCCCTCCCGCGCCGCCGCCATCTCCCGCGGATCGTTGGTGTCCAAGAGAACGCTCACGTGGAAATTACCGTCACCGACGTGGCCGACGATCGGCGCCAGCAGTCCGAGCCGGTCCATGTCCGCCTTGGTCTCGGTCACGCAGTCGGCCAGCCGCGAGATCGGCACGCAGGCATCCGTCGCGATCACGTTGGCTCCCGGTCGAAGTCCCTTGGCGGCAAAATACACGTCGTGCCGCGCCTGCCACAGGCGTTGCCGATCCTCCTCGCGCGTTTCCCACCGGAAGCGGTCGCCTCCGAACTCCTCCGCGATGCCGCCGAACTCCTCCGCCTGCTCCTTCACCCCGGCCGGCGTGCCGTGGAACTCCAGGAACAGCGCCGGGCTCTCCGGCAGGTCGAGGCGGGAATAAAGGTTGCAGGCGCGCACCTGCAGCTCGTCCATCAGCTCGATCCGCGCCATTGGGATCCCGTACTGGATCGTGGCGATCACGGTGCGGCAAGCCGCCTCGACGCTGGGGAAACTGCACACCGCCGCCGAGATGGCCTGGGGAATCCCCTGCAGCCGGAGCGTCAGCTCGGTGATGATGCCGAGCGTACCCTCCGCGCCGATCAGCAACCGGGTCAGGTCGTAGCCGGCCGAGGTCTTGCGGGCGCGGTTGGCTGTCTTCACGACCGAGCCGTCGGGCATGACGGCGGTCAGGTTCAGCACGTTATCGCGCATCGTACCGTAGCGCACCGCGTTGGTTCCCGAGGCGCGTGTCGCCGCCATGCCGCCGAGGCTGGCGTCCGCGCCCGGATCAATCGGGAAGAACAGGCCCATATCGCGCAGATGCAGGTTGAGCTGCTTGCGGGTGACGCCGGGCTCCACGACGCAGTCGAAATCTTCGGCATGGACGGCGATGATGCGGTTCATGCGCGACAGGTCGAGCGAGATGCCGCCGTGCGGTGCATTGAGGTGGCCTTCGAGCGACGACCCTGTGCCGAAGGCGATCAAAGGGGTGCGATACTCGGCGCAGACGCCGACCACATCACGCACGTCTTCCAAGGTTTCGGCGAACACCACGCCGTCCGGCGGCTGGTTCGGCAGCCAGCTTGTCGTATGGCCGTGCTGCTCGCGCACGGATGGAGCTTGGCTGAAGCGCTCGCCGAAGCGCTGCCGGAGCACAGCGACCGCCGTCTCGATCCCGCCCGCGTTCCGCTGCAAGGGCGCCAACGCCGCCATGTTTGAACCTGCTCCGAGTCTCGCCTGAATCTAACAGCGCCGGAGGCACGATGTCCAAGCGCCTTCGGCCGGCTCGACTAGGGGGCCAGATTGGGGCCGCAATAGGTTGCCGCCTCAACAGCGAGGGTGCGTGTTCCCTAGAGGGCCGTTTCCGGTGGCCCGAAAGGTCGCCTGGCGCCGTTGGATACAGGCGGTCGCGTGATGTTCCAAGCCTGCATCAGCGGGCCTTGATGGGCAAGCACTGGGTCGGCGCGCGGCGGCGCAAGCGATGCGATCGCGCGTTGCGCTTCGTCAGCCGACACCTCGCCTGGCCGGGCAATGGCGCCGCTCTGGCCCGGCGGGTAGCCGCCGACCACGGTGAACCCGCCGCGCTTCGCACTTAGCCGCTTGTGACCGACGCCTGCCGGGATGACGACTACGTCCCCCTCCGCGAATTCAATCGCCACGCCGGAATCGCCGCCGAATCCGACTGTCGCCGCGCCGGCCACGCAGCCCAGGACCTCATGTCCGGTCACATGGAAGTGCCAGTAGTCGAAGATTCCGTCCACCCAGTTGCCGGTCCACTGGTTGCGGTCGAACAGGGCTTGGCAGCCGCTGGCTGTCCTGAGCTCCGGCGGCAGAGCATGGCGGTAGAGAATGACCGGCAGCGGGCTGTTCGGGAAATCCCCGTCCGGCGCAAAGACGAAGGTTTCGATCTCCGGTTCCACGCGCGTCTCCGGGTTGGCTAGAGCTTATGGTCAACGCCCGTCCCTGCCGAATGCTCCGCTGCCATGCCGTGGGCGGACTTGTCCGGGGAGCCAGGGGCTGGCACGGCAGGAGCGCCGAGATGGGGAGCTGCGAAAATGCCGAATGTCACGATCGTCACCGGGGGCAGCCGCGGGATCGGCGCTGCAACGGTCCGCCGGGCAGCCGCCGCCGGTCACGCCGTGGCGATCAACTACGCGCGGGAGGCGGAAGCCGCCGAAGCCCTCGTTGGCGAGATCGAAGCGGCCGGCGGCCGTGCCTTCGCTCTGCAGGGCGATGTGAGCCGCGAAGAGGACGTGCTCCAGCTATTCGACGAAACCCATGCCTGCCTCGGCCCAATCACCGGTTTGATCAACAATGCCGGCATCATCCAGCGGCAGATGCGGGTGGCCGATATGACCGCAGAGCGGCTGCAGCGCATCGTCGCCGTCAACCTGATCGGCAGCATTCTGTGCGCCCGCGAGGCGGTCCGCCGCATGTCGACCGCGAGGGGCGGGTCGGGTGGTTCGATCGTCAACCTCTCCTCAGTGGCCGCGCGGCTCGGCGCCCCGGGCGAGTATGTGGACTATGCCGCCACAAAGGGCGCCATCGATACCTTCACCCTGGGGCTGGCCCGTGAGGTCGGAGCCGAAGGCATCCGAGTCAACGGCGTGCGACCGGGGATCATCGCCACCGACATCCACGCCAGCGGGGGCGATGCGGGCCGCGTGGCGCGGATCGCGCCGAGCGTGCCGATCAAGCGCGAAGGGCAACCCGAGGAGGTCGCCGAAGCGATTCTGTGGCTGCTGTCCGACCAGGCCTCATATGTGAGCGGCGCGATCCTGGACGTCGCCGGAGGGCGCTGATTTTGGCCAAAGGGGCTAGCCTCCCCATATCCGTTCGGAGGGCCTATCCTCCAGGCGAATCGAGCCAATGACCGAACCGGCGCGCATCACCGATCCGCATGGCGGCCCGTCTCCCCGGGCCGGCGGCATTGCCGCGCGTGCACTGGCCGGCCGCGGTGCGCCCTGGCTGCAGGGGCTGAACCCCGAGCAGTGCGAGGCCGTGCAGACCACCGAGGGCGCGCTGCTGGTGCTTGCCGGCGCCGGGACCGGGAAGACGCGCGTGCTAACCGCTCGTATCGCCAACATCCTGGCGTCCGGCCGCGCCTTTCCCTCGCAGATCCTGGCGGTGACCTTCACCAACAAGGCGGCGCGCGAGATGAAGCACCGCATCGGCGCGCTGATCGGCGACGGCAACGCGGAGGGGATGCCGTGGCTCGGCACGTTCCACTCCATCGGCGTCAAGATCCTGCGCCGCCACGCCGAGCTGGTTGGCTTGCGCTCCGATTTCACCATTCTGGACACCGACGACCAGATCCGCCTGCTGAAGCAGATCGTCACGGCGGCCGGGATCGACGAGAAGCGCTGGCCGGCGCGGCAGCTCGCCGGTGCCATCGATGGCTGGAAGAATCGTGGCCTGGCGCCCGACAAGATCGCCGATGGCGAGGCCTACGCCTACGCGAACGGCAAGGGCCGCGAGCTCTACGCCGCCTATCAGGCACGGCTGAAGACGCTCAACGCCGCCGATTTCGGCGACCTTCTGACCGAGTGCCTGCGGCTGTTCCGCGAGCGGCCGGACGTGCTGGCCGATTTCCAGCGCCGCTTCCGCTACATGCTGGTGGACGAATACCAGGACACCAACGTCGCCCAGTACCTCTGGCTGCGACTGCTGGCGCAGGGCAACAAGAACATCTGCTGCGTCGGCGACGACGACCAGTCGATCTATGGCTGGCGCGGGGCCGAGGTGGACAACATCCTGCGCTTCGAGCGCGACTTTCCCGGCGCCAAGGTCATCCGGCTGGAGCGCAATTATAGATCAACCGGCCATATCCTCGCCGCCGCTTCCGGGCTGATCGCCCACAACGAGGGCCGGCTCGGCAAGACACTTTTCACCGACACCGCGGAGCCAGGCGACAAGGTGTTGGTCACCTCCGGCTGGGATTCTTCGGAGGAGGCGCGCGCCATCGGCGATGATATCGAGCAGCTGCAGCGGCGCGGCCATTCGCTCGACCAAATCGCCATCCTGGTGCGCGCCTCGTTCCAGATGCGCGAGTTCGAGGACCGCTTCGTCACGCTGGGGCTCAACTACCGCGTGATCGGCGGCCCGCGCTTTTACGAGCGCATGGAGATCCGCGATGCGCTCGCTTACCTGCGCGCCACGGTGAACCCGGCCGACGACCTCGCCTTCGAGCGCATCGTCAACACGCCAAAGCGCGGGCTCGGGGCCTCGACCGTGCAGCTGGTCCACAGCCACGCGCGCAGCCGCAACATCCCGCTGATGGCGGCAGTCGGCGAACTGGTGCTCACGGAGGAGCTGAAGCCCAAGCAGCGCCAGTGCCTGTCCGACCTCCTGAAGAGTTTTGGGCGCTGGTCAGAGGCGGTGGAGCACATGCGCCACACCGATGTAGCGGAGATGATCCTGGAGGAGTCCGGCTACACCGAGATGTGGCAGCTCGACCGTTCGGCTGAAGCGCCGGGCCGGCTGGAGAACCTTAAGGAACTCATCAACAACATGGGCGAATACGAGTCGCTCGGCGGCTTCCTGGAACACGTGTCGCTGGTGATGGATTCGGCAGGCGGCGAGGCGGGCGAGGCCGTCTCGATCATGACCCTGCATTCGGCCAAGGGGCTGGAGTTCGACACGGTTTACCTCCCCGGCTGGGAGGAAGGGCTCTTCCCCTCGCAGCGGACGATCGACGAGAACGGCAAGGCCGGGCTCGAGGAGGAGCGCCGCCTAGCCTATGTGGGCCTGACCCGCGCCCGCAAGAACGCCAAGATCTGGTTTGTTTCCAATCGCCGGGTGCACGGGATGTGGCAGTCGACGGTCCCGTCGCGCTTCCTCGACGACCTGCCGGAAGACCACGTCGATGTTTCAGAGCCGGCCAGCTACGGCGGCTACGGCGCGGCGGCGCGCGGCTCCGGCGGCGGCTACGGCCTGTCGCGCTTCGATACGATGGAGCCGTTCAACTCCGCCTACCGCACGCCGGGCTGGCAGCGGGCGCAGGCCAATCGCGACACCGTTGACCCGCGCAAACGCACCCAGCGCCAGCCAGTCACCATCGAGGGCGAGCTGATCGCCAAGAGCGTCATCGGCGGCGACGCCCGCTTCTCGCGCGGCGACCGCGTGTTCCATCAGAAGTTCGGACCGGGGACGGTAGCGTCCGTTGACGGCAACAAGCTGACGGTGGAGTTCGACAAGGCCGGCCAGAAGCGCGTGGTCGATAGCTTCGTAGAAGCGGCCTAGAGCCGCTCGGCTCAAAAGATCGGCTTCGCAGCCCCGCTTCAATCCAGTTGGCTTCGGATCTTCTTGGGAAGCCCTGCCTTGACCAAGTCGTAGGAGGCGGACAGGCGGTCGGCGAGTTCGTCCTGCTCGATCGCGCAGCGGGGCCCCAGCGGTATGCGCACCCAGGAGCGGTGGAAATAGGGGGCGCGCTCGGCCCGTCCGAGCTCGATCAGCAGTTCCGCGGTTTCCGGGTCGCGGCACTTGACCGAGACCGCTTCATCGACGGCTCCGATCACGGCGAAGAGCTTTCCGCCGATCTTCCAGGCATCGTGTCCGCCACCCCAGGGATCGGAATGTTCTGCGCCGGCCAACGCGGCACAGAACTCATTGACAAAGGCCCGGGTCATGCAATCGAGCGTGCGGGAGAAGCGGCTGTGAGGCAAGCGCGGCGAGACGCGAAATTTGCCGCTGCTTCCGTCATGAACGAAGCTCCACCCTCAGCGTTGTGGGGTGAGACGGGAGGAACGGATGCCCAAAGGTTCAAAGCGATCGTTTTTCGGGGGGCTTCTCAGCAACGCGCTGAGCGCGGCGAGCGACCTGTCGACCCTGCCGGAGAGCGAGACATTCGGACCCAGGCCGACGCTGCCCCGCCCCAAGCGGAAACTGCTTCCCACCGTCCACATCGCAACTGCTGTCGGCTGGCCTGAAGGCGCGACTCCGACCGCTGCGCCGGGCTTCCGGGTCAACGCTTTTGCGAGCGGGTTCGATCATTGCCGCTGGCTCTACGTGCTGCCCAATGGCGACGTCCTGGTGGCCGAAGCCGATGCGCCGGCGCAGCCGGGACTCCGAATGAGCGTGCGCGGCCTGGCCATGAAGGCGGTTATGAACCGCGCCGGAGCCGGGAGACCCAGTGCCAACCGGATCAGCCTGCTGCGCGACGCCGATGGCGACGGCGTTGCCGAGATCCGCACGACGTTCCTGGAGGGGTTGAACTCGCCTTTCGGCATGATCCTCGTCGACGGGCGGCTCTATATCGCCAACACCGACGCGGTCGTCAGCTACCCGTATCAGGATGGACAGACGCAGATCACGGCGCCCGGCACCAAGCTGGTCGACCTACCCGGCGGCCCGCTCAACCACCATTGGACCAAGGACATCATCGCGACCCCGGACGGCAGCCGGCTGCTGGTGACCGTCGGGTCGAACAGCAATGTCGGAGAATCCGGAATGGAGGTCGAGCACCATCGCGCGGCCGTCCTGGAAGTCGAGCGCTCGACCGGCAGCCTGCGGGTTTTCGCGTCGGGCCTGCGCAACCCGAACGGGCTGTCGTGGCACCCGGAAACCGGCGAGCTCTGGGTGGTGGTCAACGAGCGTGACGAAATCGGCAGCGACCTCGTCCCCGACTACATGACCTCCGTGAAGGACGGCGGCTTCTACGGCTGGCCGTATTCGTATTTCGGCCAGCATGTCGATGAACGGGTAAAGCCGCCGCGGCCCGATCTGGTCGCCAAGGCAATCGTGCCGAACTACGCGCTCGGCACGCACACGGCCTCGCTCGGCCTGACCTTCTACACCGGCGACCTGTTTCCGGCGCGATACCGCAACGACGCCTTCATCGGCCAGCACGGCTCATGGAACCGCAAGCCGCGCAGCGGCTACAAGGTCATTCACGTGCCATTTGCGAACGGCAAGCCGGCCGGGCCGCCGGAGGACATCCTCACAGGCTTCGTCAGCCCGAAGGGTGAGGCCTGGGGCCGGCCGGTGGGCGTGGTGATGGACAAGACCGGGGCGCTGCTCGCTGCTGACGACGTCGGCAATGTGGTCTGGCGGGTGACCCCGGCTTGACCTGCATCCGATGAACCGGACCGAGATGTCGGCGCCCCCGGAAGACCCGGCTTCCACCATGTCCGCCGATGCGCCCGGGCAATCGCCCTCCTACCGCCTGGCGGCGCTGGATCCCGATTTCCTGCTGGGCGACTCAATGCGAGGCGTCCGCTTCCTGCTGGAATACGCCAAGGCCGAGGAGAGCCTGAGGGCCTGGGGCGTTCGCTCCACCATGGTGGTGTTCGGCAGTGCCCGCGTCAGGGAAGATGGTCCGGGGCGGCAGTCCTACTGGTATTCCGAAGCACGGCGGTTCGCGCGGATCGCTTCGGAGCGGGGCGGCGCCCTGCGGCCGCAGGACAGGATGCACGACAACGTCATTGCAACGGGGGGCGGGCCGGGCCTGATGGAAGCGGCCAACCGCGGAGCAACCGATGCGGGGGCGCCCTCGGTGGGATTCAACATCACCTTGCCGCATGAGCAGACCCCGAATCCCTACTCGACGCCGGACCTGACCTTCCGCTTCCACTACTTCGGGATGCGCAAGATGCACCTGGCGATGCGCGCCAACGCGCTGGTGATCTTCCCAGGAGGGTTCGGCACCCTGGACGAGATGTTCGAAATCCTGACCCTGAAGCAGACCGGCAAGTCGCCGCCGATACCGGTCGCCCTCTTCGACCGCAGCTACTGGTCGGACGTGATCCGCCTGGAGGCGCTGGCCGAGCACGGCATGATCAGTGAGCGGGACCTCGAGCTGTTCTTCTTCGCCGATGATGCGGAAGAACTTTGGGCGAAGCTGGTGGCCAACGGGCTCAGGATTCCGCCCCCCACGCCGAGCCAGACCGGGGCAGCCGCGGAGCCAATGAACAAGAAGCTCGGCTGACGCCGGGCGCTGTCGCCACGGCAAACGGACTAATTGCGGCTCGCAACCTGTTCAGTCAGCGCCGGCCATATTGATCGGCAGGACGCCAGGGCCCAAGGTCGGCACGGAGGGGCAGTCGGGCGAGCCTTCTTGCCGCCGCTGCGAGCCAACCGAGAGGAAACGATGGAATACAAGAACAGGCTTGGCGGGCATACCAACACGTACCACACCTACAGCCTCGAAGAAGCGCTCGAGGGCATCGCCTCGGCCGGATTCAAGTTCGTCGAGCTCAGCGCGGTTCGGGGCTGGACCGAGCACGTGCCGCTCGACGCCGACGCCAAGACGCTCGGCCGCATCCAGCGGACCATGTACCAGCTCGGCCTTCTGCCGATCTCGCTGTCGGGCCATTCCGATCTCACCACCAAGGACGGCCTGGAGCTTGGGCTTCAGGCGCTGGACCTGTGCGAGCGGATGGGGATCGGCATCATGAACACGGCCATCGGCGGGCATTACAGCGAACAGGAGGACGAGGGAGCCTTCATGGGCAACATCCATGACCTCGCCGATGCGGCCGCGGCGCGCGACATCCTGCTCGGCATCGAGATTCATGGCGAGATCACCAAGTCCGGCAAAGCCGCCATCCCGGTGCTGGAACGGATCGGTCGCGATAACGTGCTGATCAATTACGATACGGCGAACGTCGAGTTCTACAGCGGGGTGAAGGCGGAAGACGATCTGCCGGACGCCTTGCCCAAGCTTGTCCACTGCCACCTGAAGGACAAGCGCGGCGAAGGCCGCGTCTGGGACTTCCCGGCCATCGGCGAGGGCCATGTGGACTTCAAGCGCGTGCTCGACACGTTGGCAACCGGCGGCTTCCACGGCCCGGTCAGCGTTGAAATCGAGTTCCAGGGGGAACCCTGGCCGCCGCTCGCCGAAGTGAACAGGGCCATGCGAGCGTCGTACGAGAAGCTGGCCTCCATCGGCTTGTCCTAGGAGCCGGCCTCGATGAAGATCGGAATCCTAGGCTCCGGATTCATGGGTGGAACCCATGCCCGAGCTTTTGCCAAGATCCCCGGCGTCAGCGTTGCCGCGGTCTCCTCCCGGCACATCGAGAAGGCCGAAAAGCTCGCCATGGAAGTCGGCGCACGGGCCACGACGGAAGACGGGTCCATCATCGAGGATCCGTCGATTGACGCCATCAGCAATACGCTGCCGACCCACCTGCACGCACAGGCCACGATCGCGGCGCTGCGAGCCGGAAAGCATGTCCTGCTGGAGAAGCCCTTCGCGCTCACGGCTGCCGACTGCGACGGCATGATTGCCGCCGCGGCGGAGACCGGCCGCACGCTGATGGTGGCCCATGTCCTGCGCTTCTGGGGCGAATACGTTTCGCTGGTCGACTTCGTTGGCGCGGGGAAACTGGGCACTCCGATCTCGGCTGTGGCGACGCGGCTTTCGCAGATGCCGGCCTGGGCCGACTGGTTCGCGAACCCGGCCTGGAGCGGCGGCGCGGTGCTCGACCTCTGCGTTCACGACTTCGACGCGGTGAACTGGCTCCTCGGCCCGCCGAGGTCGGTCTATGCGCGGGGCCGGGAACTGAAGCCGGGGCTGTGGAACGACGTCCACGCCATTGTTGATTACGGACACGCCAACGCCGTTGTCGATGGAAGCGAATTCATGCCGCAAGGCTATCCGTTCACCGCGGCCCTCAAGGTGCTCTGCGAGGGTGGCGTTGTGGAGTTCATGTTCCGCGCCGGCGGCGTGAGCGTCGAAATGGGGGGCGGCGCATCTCTCACCGTTCATGAGGCCGGCAAGAGCTATGCGCTGATAGCCGGTCCGGGGGACGCCTACGACAACCAAGCGGCCTATTTCGTGGACTGCGTTCGCAATGGGGTGAACCCTACGCTGGGCACGCCTGAACAGGCGCGGCTCGCCGTCGCAACCGCAGACGCAGCTCGGCGGTCGCTGGAAAGCGGCGCAGTGGTCAGCCTGTGAGACTGTCTCCGGCGCACGCAAGCAAGCGGTCCGGGATGGCCCAACTCGCGACGTGAGAGGTGTTCGGGTTAGTTTGTGATTGGTCCCAGAAGTCGGGGAGTGCCGATGTACCGGCGAGTTCTGCTTGCATATGACGGCAGCGTGGAGGGACGGCTCGCCCTGCGCGAAGGCGCCAGGCTTGCACAGCTGTGCCACGCGGAAGTCTTTCTCCTGGCTGTCGTCGATATTTCGACGACGGTGGCGACCGAGTTCGCCTCGGTGACCCTGCTGGAATCCGATCGCAAGCACTACGAGGAAATTCTCGCGGAGGGCGCGCGACGGCTGACGGCCCTTGGCCTGGCGCCCCGGACCAGGTTGGAGGTTGGCAGCCCGTCAGGTCAGATCGGCGCGGTGGCGCGCGAGATTGATGCCGACCTCGTCGTTGTCGGGCACCGGCGCCAGGGCGCGCTGGCGCGTTGGTGGTTCGGCTCGACCGGGAGCTTCCTGATCGACAACGTGAACTGCAGCGTGCTGATCGGCCGGAAGGAAATCGGCGACGACGAATTCGGCACGATGACCTCCGAACGCCCCTGACCTGTTACGCGGTTTGAGCACCCGGCGCGGGTTCGTCCTCGTCGTCATCGATGGGCAGCAGGAACAGGATCGAGACGCCGCCTTCAACTCCGTCCTCTTCGTCCTCATCGTCGCCCCAGTCCTCGTCGTCCAGCGCATCTTCACCGAGCGCGATCTCGTCCTTTGTGGACGGCCGGATGACAAGCGGATCGACACCGTTCCAGAGCGATTGGCCTTCGCTCGTCATCGCCTTCAGATCTTCCTGGAATACGTCGTCTTCCGCCAGTTCCCGCGCCTGCTCCTCGTCGGCATCGATGACGGCGACAGCCCTGTCCTTGATTTGCAGTGTGATCATCTCAACCCCCTGGCTGCCGCATCGCTCCGACCTGAGCAGCGGCAATATTGGTCCTTCAACTGTGAAGCCTGAGACCCGTTCCGGAGCCGCCTGACGACGCGACCCGCTCAGTGACCGGGTTTCGTCTCGCCCACCCTCGTCGCCAGCTCCGTGAAGGCCGGCTGACGCCCTTGCGCGTGGGCGCGGTTCGCCAGTCTGAGCAGCCGGAGCGGAAAGCAGATGGCATCAACATGCGCGGGCGAGAGCTCCGCCGGACGGTCCGGGTCGAAGGTCGCCTTCACCTCGGCGCCGGCAAGCGCGGAGTCGATCTCTTCTTCGCTGATCAGCCCTTTCTCCCGGAGCAGGCTCAACGTTGCCGCGATCGCCAGGTAGACGCCTTCCAGCTGCAGGTTGGCTGTATTCATCTCCACGAGTCCTCCGGTTTAGTGATTCCGAGCGGCAACGCTCCTCGCACGCAATCTGATCCGCCTGGAGGGCCATAAGAGTCGCCGCCTTGAGAGATTATCGAGGCAGGTGCGCCGTGATCTCGGCCAGGGCGCGCTCCAGCTGCGGATCGGCGCCGTCCGCATATCGAAGGTCAAAAGGCACCTCGATCGTCGGTGACACGCCGACCCCCTCGAGGCGCTCGCCATCGACGTGAACGTCCGCCACGGCGACCTCCAGCAGGCTGTTGTCGGCCAGCATGAAAGCCCGGCCTGCGACGACCGCGCCGGCGGTCCTGGTCCCGACCAACGGCACACCGGCGCGCTTGAGGCCGTGCGCCAGGATCTCCATGCCGCTGCGGGACCCGATGTCGATGATGCCGACGATCGGCTTGCGCCAGCGCGCATTGGCCAGATAGGAGTCGCCGTCCCGGTCGCTCAGCTCAACCTGCGGCGCCTTGCCGACAAAGATGTCGGCGGCGTCGGCCGGAGCGCCACCCCAGCGGCCGCGCATATCGAGCACCAGCGCGTCCGCCCCTTTCAACGGCTCGGAGGCAAGGAGTTCCATGATCTCCTCCTCGACGCCGCTGACGGCAAACGCCCAGAGCCGCAGGTAGCCGATGCGCTTGCCGCCCCTGTCGATGACGCGCGCGCTGGCGCGGATGGCGTTGATGAAGGCGTCGCGCGGCTGGACCCTTTCAACCGGAACGCTGATCGCCTGCGGGCTCGCTTCAGCCTTACGCCGCACTTCAAGCGCAACGGTCTGTCCCGCCTTGCCCGCAAAAGAGCCGATCGGCGCATAGGGCCGCCCGTCGACTGACAGTATCTCGTCGCCGACCATCACGCCGGAGCGGGCGGCGGGCGATCCGTCATACACGTACGCCACGAAAAGCTTTCCGCCGATCGCCCGCGGGACCATGCCTATGCCGGGATACGTCACGACGCCTTCGGGCGGAAAGAGCGCGCGACGGCGCTCGGTGATGCCACGGTGGAACACCTCGGCGAGCTCGAAATACTCAATGCTGTCGGGTGTGAACCGGCCGGTGTGGGTCGCCCCGAGTGTTTCCAGCCAAAGGCCGCTCGCTTCGGGCAGGAAGGCGCCGGATTGCGCACCGGCAAGCTGCCTGTAGCGCGCCTCGCTGGCATTGAAATGTGCCAACCCTTTGGGGTCGTAGAACTCGCGCCGGACGATGCGGCCGATCTCGCTCATCGTGTCGGCCGGCGCGATCGCCGGATTAAGCGCCGGTTCGGCCCGCAGAGGTGCGGCGAGCAGGGTGAGGAGAACCGGGAGGCTGAGGAAAGTTGCGGTGCGCTGCATCATGGCGCTAGAAAAGCCGCGCGGCGTGGCGATTGCGCGGCAGGCGGCCTTCATGGCCAAATTGTAATCCGTTTACGTGGCCTCCGGGCGCCACTTGATGGGAACGTGCCCCGGTTGGCTGGCGACGCGCTCCAGCCAGGCGCTTATTCCCGGAAACCGGGTAAGATCGTAGCCGCCAGTGTCTGCCATATGCGTGTAGGCATAGAGCGCCATGTCGGCGACCGAGTATGTCTCGCCTGCAAGCCAGTCGGCTTCCGCCAGCCTACGTTCCATCACCGCAAGCGCCCGGTTTCCCGCCTCGAGCAGCGCGGCCAGCCGCTCCGCGGTCGCCTGCGCCCGCCGCTGCGGGTAGACCAGCAGTGAGCGGCGGACGGCGATCGCCGGCTCATGGCTGTATTGCTCGAAGAACAGCCACTCGTAGGCCTTCGCGCGCTCGAATGCAGCGGCCGGGATGAAGGGGCTCCCCTCCCCCAGAAAGAGCAGCATGGCGTTCGACTCGGCCAGCATCCGACCGTCGGCAAATTCGAGCAGCGGCACTTTGCCGTTCGGGTTTTTCGTCAGGTAGTCCGCCTCCCGCGTTGCGCCCGCCATGGAGTCGATGTCCACGAGCCGGAACGGGATGCCGAGTAATGCCATGAGAAGGCGCGGCTTGTAGCAATTGCCGGAATCCTGCTGGGAATAGAGGGTGAGCATCGTGGGCCTCCGTGCCGCCCGCCGGATGATCGCCGGCAGTGCCCGAGTTTTCAGCACCCCGAGGCCAGCGGTCAAACCAAGAACTTTGGCGGAAGCGTTCGGCGGCATTGATGAGTCACTGGTCGTTCGCACTTGCGAAACCGCCCTCAGCGCCATACGGTCCGCCGCCGCAAAAACCCGGCCTTTGGAGCCTTTCATGTCTTTCCTTGCCGCCAGCCTGTCGAGGGTGAAGCCGTCCGCCACGATCGCCGTGACGCAGAAGGCGCGCGACCTGAAGGAAGCCGGCCGGGACGTGATCGGCCTTGGCGCCGGCGAGCCGGATTTCGATACGCCCGACAACATCAAGGAAGCGGCGATCGATGCGATCCGCCGGGGCGAGACGAAGTATCCGCCGGTCGCCGGCATCGCACCGCTACGCAAGGCGATTGCCGAAAAGTACCGGCGCGAGAACGGGCTCGACTACAAGCCGGATCAGGTCATCGTCGGCACCGGCGGCAAGCAGATTCTCTATAACGCCTTTGCAGCGACCCTCAATCCGGGGGACGAAGTGCTCATCCCCGCCCCCTATTGGGTGAGCTACCCCGACATGGTCCTGCTCAACGGCGGCGAGCCGCGTTTCGTCGATTGCCCGATCGAGACAGGGTTCAAGCTCACGCCCGAAGCGCTGGACGCGGCCATCACGGAACGCACCAAGTGGCTGATCTTCAACGCCCCGTCCAACCCGACGGGCGCCGCCTATTCCGCCGACGAGCTGCGCGGCATCGCCGAAGTCCTGCTCCGGCACCCGCATGTCTGGGTGCTGACCGACGACATGTACGAGCACCTGCTCTACACGGATGAGCCGTTTGCCACGATGGCGCAGGTCGAGCCGCGCCTTTACGAGCGGACGCTGACGATGAACGGCGTCTCCAAGGCTTACGCGATGACCGGCTGGCGCATCGGCTACGGCGCCGGGCCCGACCAGCTGATCAGGGCGATGTGCATGATCCAGGGGCAGCAAACGTCCGGAGCGTCGACCATCGCCCAATGGGCTTCTGTTGAAGCGCTGAATGGCCCGCAGGACTTCATTCCGATGAGCCGGAAGGTGTTCCAGGACCGGCGCGACCTCGTCGTCTCGATGCTCAACCAGGCGCATGGCATCAAGTGCCCCACCCCGGAGGGCGCGTTCTACGTCTATCCGTCCTGCGCCGGAGCGATCGGCAAGCGAGCCCCGTCAGGCAAGGTGATCGAGACGGACGAGGATTTCGTCTCCGAACTCCTCGAAGCCGAAGGAGTGGCGGTGGTGCATGGGTCCGCCTTCGGGCTAGGGCCTAACTTCCGTATATCCTACGCCACAGCGACCGAGACGTTGGAAGAGGCGTGCAGCCGTATCCAGCGCTTCTGCAACAATCTGACCTGAGCGGCCGGGAACAGGCCTGCCGGCAAGCCGTTCCTGCTGGGCTCAGCCCAGGAGGAACCGGCATGGACACACCCAAGGACAGCGACGCCAAGGCCAGCGATGTCGAGGCTGCCAATCTCGGCATGAACGACCCCGAGCGCGGCAGGAACAAGGCTAAACCGGCAGCGGATGCGGCGATGACTCCGGCGACCGGAGCGCCAGTCCAGCACGCCTTTGCCGGGGCGGCACTCGCCGCCGAAGGTCGGGCGGGGGGCGCGAGCGAGACCGACGAGGCGATCAAGCGCGCCGCCGGCAACGACCGCCGCGTCTAGGTCTGCAAACGAAAACGGCGGCTCGCGCCGCCGTTCTCGGAACTTCGTTTGCGGGCTGCTACTCGATGAGCTGCAGGTTTACCGCTTGCGGCCCGCGACCGCGACGGTCATCTTCCGTTTCAAACGACAGCCGGGTGCCTTCCGCGACCTGCTGGAGCCCGGAGCGCTCGATCGCCGAGATGTGCACGAAGACGTCCTTCGCGCCGTTCTCCGGGGTGATGAAGCCGAAGCCACGGTCGTTGTTGAAGAACTTGAGCGTGCCGTTCTGCCGGGGGCCCTTTTCCCTCGGTTCGCCGCCGCCGCGATCGCCGCCGCCGAAGCCGCCACCGCCACCGCCACCGAATCGGCCGCCGCCACCGCCGCCGCCGCGATACCCGCCGCCGCCGCCTCCGTCCCGGTCACCACCGCCACGGTAGCCGCCACCGCCGCCGCCGAAGCCACCCCGGCCGGCCCCGCCGCCAAATCCGCCGCCGCCGCCGCGACCGCCGCCAAAGCCGCCGCCGTCGCGGTCGCCGCTGCCGCGGTATCCACCGCCGCCAGCGCCGCCGCCGCCGCCGCGGTAACCAGCGCCGCCGCCACCACGGTCGCCGTAGCCGCCACCACCGCCGGCACCGCCGCCGCCGAAGCCGCCCCGGTCACCGAAGCCACCACCGCCGCCGGCATCATTGCCGCCGCCAAAATCGGACCCGATTTCGCGCTGTCCGCCCCGCCGAGGGGCCTTGTCACGATCGCTGCGACGTTCACCGAAATCGTCGTCGTCGCCGCCGTTCTCGCTCATCAGTCAAAACCTTCTTGCAGAAACAGGAATGGGCCGACGCCAGCCCGAACGGGGCCAGTGCCGACGCGGGCATGCGTGCGGGGTTCTCGGAGAGGACTTCTTGTCATTCGGCCGGTCAAAACGTCTAAAAACACTGGGCCCAAAACCTCGCCGGCTTCCGCAACCGAAGCCGCCGCTACTGGCACTTATGCATAAGCCCGCCCAGTCAGCAAGCTTGAATCCGCCCTGCGTCGGGATGGTAGCGGCGGCGAAGTCGAGGCGGTCCGTCGCTGCCGCCGCAATCACCGCCCTCGTGTCGCGTCCCTTTGCAAGCTTGGTGGGAGTCTATCAGAAAGCAAGGCGGCGGCGCCGCTCGCGACCGAGTGTTTCCCGACTTACGACCGAGTGGCCAGCCGAGATCACCCCTACCCTCATCGGGAAAGATGCACGTGAGCCAGCTTCTCGCCGATTGCCCTGAAGGCCGGCACCAGATCCTGCGCATTCTGGACGTCATAATATGTGCTCGGGCTGGACGCACATTCCCGCAACAGGCTTGCCGACCCTTCCATCAATCGAATTACGTAGAGCTCAATACCTGCGTCCCGGACCGACTTGCAGGCGAGTTTGGTCCGAAGATCGATCGCTGATGCCGTCGACGTCCATCGGTTCTCAGTATTGTCGCCGTCCGTCATGAGCACGAGAATCTTGGTAACGTCTGGTGTGCCCGGCGGCGCTCCTTCAGTGAAAGGCGCCTGTGACGACAGGATCGCGTGGCCCCAGGAGAGCCCGATTGTGACGTTGGTGTTCCCTGCTGGCGTCATTGCGTTCACTGTGGCCCGCAGATCGGAGAACGAGTCCGTTAGGGGCCGGATCGTCACCAGCCTGTCACTGTTGCACAGTGCGGCCGGATACTGTGAGAGACTTGTCACCGGCGCGTCGCTCACGTCGTAGGGCTGGTCGCGATCCGTCATGCAGCCCTTCCAGAACCAATTTGTCCACCAGTCCGTTTTGAACCAGCTTGCGGTCCGGTAGGAGAGCGGGATTTTTACGTTTACGTCGAACGGAACAATCGCAACTTTGGCGAGACCTGCCTCGGACGAGGCTAGCTGGTCGAGCAGCTCGTGGGCCGCCTTCTTCAGTTCGGTCATGCGGCTAAATTGGGCCATGGAGCCGGTGTTATCCAGGACCAGAGCGACTTCCAGCTTCCCTGTTCCCCAGACGATCTCCGATGTCACTTTCTGCTTCAGCAGGGAGGCCCCGATGATGCCGGAAACCCCTGCGGGCATCACGCCCTCGGCGGAGATCGACAGCTGGCTGCTCTTGCGAGAAACTGACGTAACCTCGAACTTGTAGGAGGCCGGCAGCATCGACGCCATTCGCTGCTTGGCAGCCAGCCGGATCTGATCTGCGCTCAGGGTTGAACGGGAAAGCGCAAGCGTGGCCGCATCCGTGGCTGCTTGCAGGTCGTCGCGCAGATCGGATGCGCGTGTGTAGTCGACCGCAATTCCGGTCATCGCGGCGATAGGGAGGACGGCTATGGCGAAACTGATCGCCACGCCCCCGCGGACATCGCCAAGAAAGCGCAGGAGCTGAAAGTCTCGTCTCACGAGAATGTCCTCTTGTTATGACCCGGCCCTGTCCCGGTCGAGAATGACATCGCGACGATCAGTTCGGCTCGGCGTGGGGACCGCCGGTCATCTCAACTTTGTACTGCCCCTGATCGGTTGCGCAGTCGGTCAACACCAGCTGTGAAGCATCGCTTGGAAGTTGCGCGACGTAAAAGTGGTTGCCCGGGCATTCAGCCGGCCTGACCCCGACCTCGCTGGTGACAATCGCCACAGGCTCGCCCGCTTCATCAACGACGGCGACGTCGCCAGTAACGGACGGCTTGGCGTAAAACTGCTGCTGGGCCAAAGCCGAACCGGGAGCCGCTGCTGCAACGAGAAGCGCGATCAAACATCCTTGCCGGACGGAGGACGCTTTGAACAGTTGAATACGCATTGCCGAGAACCTCTGTATTAAAACAACAGATAGTTCTACGGACCTGCTAAAGCTATTTCTTTCCCGCCTTGCCGTAAAAGGCAGGTAACTGTGTAGCAACTGTCTGGCAAATTTGGTTGCTGGCTTTAATCAGAATTTAGCTCTGTCGGGGGAGTCTGCGGGACATGCGGGGGCCTTCTGCCGCGCGGCTCAGCGCCTGCGGCGGAGAGCATCACGCCTAAGGAGCGTCTCAGTCACATCCTCAAACGCGGCGTTCGGGGCGACCCTGTCCAGGATTTCCCGGCCAATCGAATGCCAGCGCTCCTGCTCCCGAAGGTCGCCGAGCAGATAGGCGTCGACGGCCCGTTCGGCAGCGAGCTTGAAGGCGTACGGCCCGTGTCTTGCCATCCACGCCTCCGCTTGCGCCTTGATTGACGGCGCCTGGCGGCGCCATCTTCTCAACCAGCGACGCATTGTCTTCGCCTTACCCGATCGCCCCTATGTAGGGCGCGGGATAATGACCTCAGGGAGGCGATCGGTATGATTACCGTTTCGTTAACCTTCGGCACATAGGCACGACGGCAAGCACTTTTCGGCGCCAATTGGCGACCAGGAGACTTTCCGTTGCAGATGTCCAGTTCGGAACGCGTGATGATGTGGGGATTGCTCGCCGGATATTCGGTCGTGGCAAGCGCCGGTTTCCTTGCCACGATAGCGCTGCTCGGGGCGTTCTAGCCCGGCTGACTTCTCACGCCGGCCAATCGAAACGACCGCGCGGCCACTCCACCGCCCTGAGGCGGTGGCGTATGACGGTGCGATGGAGCGGTGCTATTCTGCAGCGATGAAGCGTTCGGCCCCGCCGCTGCCGGCGTTTTCGCCGACCCCTCCCCGCTGCACCTTCACCGTCGGCAACTTGCTGACCCCAGATGGTTCGACGGTGGACACGTCGATCTCCCCGCCGGCCGCCTTGAGCGCCTTCAGGAAGATGTTCAGCTCAGAAAGGGTCATCCGCAGATAAGCTTCCGATGACTGCCGCTTCTTGCTTTCATCAAGCACGGACAGCGAGAAACCCATCCGCTCCAGGTCAAAGTCCCGAATTTCCACTCCGATATTGAGCTTACTCATTACCCGTTCTCCTCAGTACCGAACGCGTCACCAGGCCCGTCCACGATCTTCGGCCGGCCAGCAACTTAACCGACTGTTCACAAATGTGCCAGCCAGCCGGCACGACAAGGTTAACCACCCCCGTTAACTACACGGACCGAGTAGTTGGCACTCGGGTGGTATCGATCTGGACTGCAGCTTAGCCCGGTGGCGGTGGGCGTTTGCGACGCACGCGGACGGTGGTAGGCCTGCTCCGCCAAGCTTTCCCGGGCCCAGATGAACCGCCTCGCCTTTATCGCCACCGAAACGCCCGAGGCCGCCGCAGCGGCGGAGGAATTGCGGGCAAGATACGGCGAAGTGCCGGCAAGCGAGGCGGACGTGATCATTGCCCTCGGCGGCGATGGGCTGATGCTGCAGGCGCTCCATGACTTCATGGATAGCGGGACGCCTATCTACGGCATGAACCGCGGCTCCGTCGGCTTCCTGATGAACGAATACCGGCCCGACCATCTTCCCGAGCGCTTGGCTGCTGCCAAGACGGAAACGATCCGCCCCCTGTTGGCCACCGTGGAGACCGCCGCCGGAGAAAAACGGTCGGCAAAGGCGATCAACGAGGTTTCATTGCTGCGGCAGTCCTACCAGGCGGCCAAGCTGCGCATAACGATCGACGGTCAGGTTCGGATGGAGGAGCTGATCTGCGACGGGGTTCTGCTGGCGACCCCGGCGGGTTCGACTGCCTACAACCTATCCGCCCATGGCCCGATCCTGCCGCTCAACGCCCCGCTGCTGGCGCTGACCCCCATCTCCGCGTTTCGGCCACGCCGCTGGCGCGGCGCCCTCCTGCCCGACCGGGTTCGAGTTCAGATCACGATCCTGGAGGCAGATAAGCGGCCGGTGAACGCAGTCGCCAACCATGTGGAATTCAAGAGCGTGCTCGAGGTCGATATCGAGGAGGACCGCCGGTCCGCGTGCCTCATCATGTTCGACCGGGACCATTCGTGGGACGAGCGCATCCTCGCCGAGCAGTTCCGTTACTGACGCGGTGCCTGGGTCGCGGCCGGCGACCACTCCTCCTGCGGTTATGCCGCTTCAAGCAGATTGTTGGCGAAGCCGCGGGCCGCCGCCCGCTTCGCCTCGGCGGCGAAGCGACGCAGCAGAGCCAGGATCTGATCCGTCTCACAGTCGCGTCGCTGCTGGTACCGGGTCACGATGGCGTCGATCAGGAAAGTGGCACGGCGGTAATCGTTGCTCGGGCCCGGGTCGAGGTCGCTGCCCTGCAGGATCTCAACCGTAGCGGCAAAAGCCGGAAAGGTCGCTTCCGGCAAGCCGGCCTTCTTCAACAGCGCGTGCAAGCCTCCGCCCTGCCCGGAGCCGATGAGCGCGCGCACCCGGGCCTGCGGCAGGCCGGTCAGCGCGGCAAGGGCGGCCTCGAAAAGGAGCGTCTGCCCACTTACCGCCGCGCGGATCAGAAAGGCAGGCGTGAGTTCGCCGGCCACGATCAGCCTCTGGATCAGAGCCGGCATTTCGGCCGCGGGGAGCTCGGATGCCAGAGCGATCGTAGCGCCCTCACGGGCATCACGCGTAACCGCGCTGGCGCGCTCCGGCGTGAGCCAGCGATTGTCGACGACAAACCCCCGCAGCGATCCTGCGAGCCTCGCCAGCAGTTCCTGCCGCGCTTCGACGGGCAGGTCGTCGCGCTCAAGGAGCGTGACCCTGAGCTCGGGATCGTCGCCGAACCGGTCGATCAGGCGGTCCAACGAGAAGCGGGGGATGCGCGCGCCTTGATTGAGGATCATCTCCTGGCACGCCCGTGCCGACCCGATTTCGGCCAAGGCGGCGCTGACGCCGCGCGACAGGAACGGGCGGCGGGCGATGGCCATCTGGATCGCCGCATCCTGCCGCGCCAGCATGTCCACGAGCTCGGTGTCGAGGATCAGTGGCGATTGCTCCGCGACGATCGCTGCAACTTCGGGCCGATCGCCGGCGAGCGCCAGGATGATGTGGTGCGGCGCGTTCCCGCTCGGCCCGAGGGTTCGGGCAAGCATGTCGCGGACCTCAATGGCGGTGTCGTCGAGGAGCACCGTCAAGGATGCCTCCACGTCGTCGCGTTCACGCGGATCGAGCGGCGAAACGAGGTAGGCTCGTGACAGCGCGTCCGCCGCCTTGACGCGCTGGGCAACCGGCGCCGTGCGCGCCCAACGGAGGAAGCGTTCCACGATCGCGGTCAATTCGGCACTCCCATACTCTTACGGATGGTGCACCGCGAGCCTTAAGGTTTGGTTTCCGAGCCGCGCTCTTCCGGGCCGGCCTTGCAGCCATTATGGTGCCGGCGGGGGAGTCGCAGCCATGCCAGGTCTCCATTTCGAAGACTTCGAGCCCGGCCAGGTGTTCAGCCACCCTATCCGCCGCACCGTGACGGAAACGGACAACGTGCTGTTCTCTACGATGACGATGAACCCGCAGCCGCTGCATCTCGACCGCCACTTCTGCGAAACGGAGACGGATTGGGGGCAGCCGCTAGTGAACTCGCTGTTCACGCTAGGTCTGATGATCGGCATCAGCGTCGGCGACACGACGCTGGGCACGACCATCGCGAATCTAGGAATGACGGAGGTGCGGTTTCCAGGTCCGCTGTTCCAGGGCGACACCGTCCGGGTCACGACGGAGGTGGTCGGCAAGCGCGAGTCGCGCTCCCGTCCCGGCGCAGGGATCATCGAGTTCGAGCACACGGCGTTCAATCAGCACGACGAGATCGTCGCCGTCTGCCGCCGGCAGGCGCTGATGAAGAAGGCGCTCGCGTGAGGCTACGGCCCTGAGAATGCGCTCGCTCCTTTTCGCGCCCGGAGACAATCCCCGCAAGCTCGACAAGGCTTTGGTCAGCGGAGCCGATTGCGTCATCGTCGATCTGGAGGATTCCGTTGCCGCGGCCAACAAGGGAGAGGCGCGCCGGGTCGCGCTGGGCTTCCTGCGCCGGGCCCGCGAGGCAGCGGACCGGCCGCTCCTTTACGTCCGCATCAACGCCTTTGAGTCCGGCCTGAGCGAGGGCGATCTCGACATCGTCATGACGGCGCCTCCCGATGGCGTTCTCCTGCCCAAGGCCGGCGGCGTTAACGATGTCGCCCTGCTGGACTCCCGGCTGGCGGTGCGCGAGGCCCTGCATAACATTGCAGACCGGAGGACGAGGATCATGGCGCTGACCACGGAGACCCCCGCCGCCATCTTCGCAGCGGGGACCTACGGCGGATCCTCGCCGCGCCTGGCCGGCCTCACCTGGGGCGCCGAAGACCTTTCGGCCGAGATCGGCGCAGCGGCGACGCGCGAGGCGGGAAACTGGACCGAGCCGTTTGTATTTGCGCGCAGCGTCTGCCTGTTCGCGGCCGCCGCTGCCGGGGTGCCTGCGATCGACACGGTGTATGCGGATTTCCGCGACAGCGAAGGCTTTCTGCGTGAATGCGTCCGGGCAGCCCGCGACGGATTTGCCGGCAAGCTGGCGATCCACCCCGCCCAGGTGCCGGTCATCAACGAGGCGTTCACGCCCAGTCCGGACGCCATCGCTCATGCCGAGCGAGTAGTCGCCGCCTTCGCCGCGTCGGACCGCGCGGGCGTCACCTCCCTCGACGGGCGGATGCTGGACAAGCCGCACCTGATAGCGGCACAGCGGCTGCTCGCCCGCGCCGGGCCTAGAGGGTCTGCAAGTCGTCCGGCGTCCACACCCGGGTGATGGCTTCAAGTTTCGGCCGCTCCCGATCGATCGGAGCTGCCGTGGATGTCCCGATATGGATGAGGCCGGCAAAAGCTTCCCCGTCGCCCAGGCCCATCCAGCGGCGCGCCTCAGCGTCGTAGGTATACCAGCCGGTCAGCCACTGGGCCGCAAAGCCGTGGGCGGCGGCGGCGTGGATCAGGTTAAGACAGACGGCGCCGGCCGAAAGCTGCTGTTCCCAAAGCGGGATTTTGGGATGGTCGGCGACCGGCGCTGAGACGACCCCAACGATAAGCGGCGCATCCATGAGGCCGCGGGTCTTCTCGGTCCTGATCAACGCTTCGCGTTCGTCCGAGCCCGATCGGGCCACCCGGACCAGCCCGGCGACCAGCGCGTCACGGCTTTCCCGATCGTAGATGACGAAGCGCCAGGGCGCGAGCTTTCCGTGATCGGGAACCCGCGCCGCCATTGTCAGCATGGAGCGGAGGCTCTCGCCGTCCGGGGCGGGCCCGGTCATCTGCACCGGAGGCACACTGCGCCGGACCCACAAGTATTCCGCCAAGCCAACCGTCATCGCAGCCCCTGTCTTGAATCCACCATGATCGCCCGCTTACCACGGCACTCATCGGGCGCCACCATCGGCCAGCGAGTCCAGCCTTCCATGCGCAACGTGATCCGCTTTGTCGTAGGTCTCGCCCTGCTGCTCCTCGGCGGGCCTGCCCTTTCGCAGGAATACCAGGGATCCGGCCGCGAAATCTTCGGGCCTGGCCTGGTAGCGCCCGGCTCTCCTCTAGAGGAGCCTTCCAAAGATCCCCTGGCGATCCCCACGCCATACTCACCGCCGCCGATCAACATGCCGGACCTCTCATTGCCGGCCATTGCGCATCCGCTGACCCTGGAGGCCAGGCTTGTCCCCGAGGGGCCTCCTGTCGGGGAAGGGATCATCTGGCGCGTATTCGGGCCGCAGCCTGGTCCCGATGGCAAGCTGCCGCTTCTCGCCACCGCTCGCGGTGGCACGACAACCGTGCAACTGCCGCCCGGTGACTACCTGGTCCACGCCGGGTTCGGCCGCGCCGCCGCGACCAAGCGCATCAGCCTGTCGCCCGACAACCGTCTGGAATCCGTCATCCTGAATGCGGGCGGTCTGAAGCTCGACGCGGTGGTCGGCGATGACCGGTCCGTGCCGCCGCAGCGGCTCAGCTTCGAGATCCTGCAGCAGAGTCAGACCGGCGAACTGGTCACGGTTGTCCCGGAAGCAGCGCCCGGACTTGTCGTGCGCCTGGCCGCCGGCAGCTATCACGTGATCAGCCGATACGGCGACGTGAACGCTGTCGTGCGCGCCGACCTGAATGTCGAGGCCGGCAAGCTGACCGAAGCGGTCATGCGCCATTCGGGGGCGGAAGTGACCATGAAGCTCGTATCGAGCGAAGGCGGCGAGGCACTCGCCAACACGGAATGGACGGTGCTGACCGAGGTCGGCGACTCCGTCCACGAGAGCACCGGCGCCTTTCCGTCCATGGTGCTGGCGGAAGGAAACTACACCGCCGTCGCCAAGCACAGCGACCAGATCTATTCGCGCGACTTCACCGTCGAGGCGGGGGGCAACCGGGACGTCGAGGTGCTACTCAGCGATCTGGTCCGGGCTGACCAGAACCCGGCGCCGAACGCGAAGAACGCACCGCCCCGCCCCGCTCCCGCTGCGCCGCCGGGACCCTGACGGCGCGGCTTAGCGCAGGTCCGGCGCTGTCGCTTCCGCCACGAGCACGCGGACGGCGTCGTCCAGCGTTGCGCTTTGCTGGTCCTTGAGGCCAAGCCGCCGGATGGAGACCGTCCCCTCCTCGGCCTCGCGCTTGCCCACGACCAGGATTGCAGGGACCTTGCCGACCGAGTGCTCGCGGACCTTGTAGTTGATCTTCTCATTGCGGATATCCGCCGCGACCCTCATCCCGGTGGCCGAAAGCCGCTCCGCGACACGCTGCGCGTAGCCGTCGGCTTCGGACGTGATTGTTGCCACGACGGCCTGAACCGGAGCCAGCCACAGCGGCAGCCGGCCGGCGGAATCCTCGATCAGGATGCCGATGAAGCGCTCGAAAGAGCCGAGGATGGCCCGGTGCAGCATGACCGGCCGATGCTTGGCGCCGTCCTCGCCAACATATTCCGCGCCGAGCCGTTCCGGCATGACGAAGTCGACCTGCAATGTGCCGCACTGCCAGTCACGGCCGATCGCATCGGTCAGTACGAATTCCAGCTTCGGGCCGTAGAAAGCCCCCTCACCCGGGTTAAGCTCCACGTCGTAGCCGGCAGCCCTGGTGGCCTCCCTCAGGGCAGACTCGGCCTGGTCCCAGACCTGGTCCGAACCGGCGCGCTTGGCCGGGCGGTCTGAAAACTTGATCCGGAAGTTCTCGAATCCAAGATCGCGGTAGACGGATGACAGCAGGCTGCAGAATCGCTCCGTTTCCGGGGTAATCTGGTCTTCACGACAGAAGATGTGCGCGTCGTCCTGGGTGAAGCCGCGCACCCGCATGATGCCGTGCATGGCGCCCGAGGGCTCATAGCGATGGCATGACCCGAACTCAGCCAGACGCAACGGCAGGTCGCGATAGGACTTAATGCCCTGGTTGAATACCTGGATGTGACCCGGGCAGTTCATCGGCTTAAGCGCCGCGATCTGCTTGTCGTCGCCGGACTCGTCCTCGACCTCGGCCAGGAACATGCTTTCGCGGAACTTCTCCCAGTGGCCTGAGGCCTCCCAGAGCTTCCGGTCGATCAGCTGCGGCGTCCTGATCTCATCGTAGCCGGCAGCGTCCAGCCGCCGCCGCATATAGGCCTCCAGCGACCGCCAGATCGACCAGCCCTTCGGGTGCCAGAAGACCATGCCCGGCGCCTCTTCCTGGAGATGGAAGAGGTCCATCTCGCGGCCGATGCGGCGGTGATCGCGCTTTTCCGCCTCCTCGATCATGTGGAGGTAGGCGTCGAGGTCCTTCCCGTCGCGCCAGGCGGTCCCATAAATCCGCTGCAGCTGCTGCCGCTTGGAATCGCCGCGCCAGTAGGCGCCCGCCAGCTTGGTCAGCTTGAAAGCGCTGCCGATAAAGCCGGTGGACGGCATGTGCGGGCCGCGGCACAGGTCGAACCAGTCGCCCTGAAAATAGATCTTGAGGTCCTGGTCTTCGGGAATGGCGTCGACCAGCTCGACCTTGAAGCTCTCGCCCTTCGTCTCGAACACATCGCGGGCGCGGTCGCGGCTCCAAACCTCCTTGGTGAAGGAAGCGTTGCGCGCGATGATCTCGCGCATCTTCCCTTCAATGGCGGCGAAGTCCTCGGTCGAGAACGGCTCGTCCCGGAAGAAATCGTAATAGAAACCGTTCTCGATGACCGGGCCGATGGTGACCTGGGTGCCCGGAAAAAGCTCCTGCACCGCCTCGGCGAGCACATGCGCGCAATCGTGCCGGATCAGTTCCAGCGCGGCCGGATCGTCCCGCGTTACGATCGCGAGGGATGCGCCGTCCGGCACAGGGTCGCCAAGATCGCGCAGCTCGCCGTCCACCTTCAACGCGACGGCCTTCTTGGCCAGCGATCTGGAGATGCCCTCCGCGACTGCGGTCCCCGTCGCCCCGTCCGGAAACTCGCGTCGGGCGCCGTCGGGAAGGGAGATGGTGATCATGGATTTGCCTTGCGCGCCGGATCGATCGTCGCGCGCCTGTCGCTGCTCAGTGGAGTCTGGCGCCGGAGTCAGCGCTTCATGAGGGATCAAGCGAGCGCGACGACCAGCGGCCGTAGCGCCATGGCGTATACCAGCGCGCCTGCGCAGGCAAGGTTTCGGGGGGCGGGTCGAAGCCGTGCGTCCCGCCAGGGCGGCAGCGCCAAACCCGCCCCGCACCGATCCAGCCGCCCCGCCAGAGCCCATGCCATCCGATGGCGACGTCGGTGTATTCCGAGCAGGTCGGCAGGTGCCGGCAGGTGCGGCCAACCAGGCTGGACAGGCTGTATCGGTAGACCCGGATCAGCCCGCGCACAGCAAGCGCGGGAATGCCGAGCACGGCCTGTGCCATATTGCTGATGCCAGAAGCCCCCTGCCCGGTCTGTGCCATGTCCGATGCCGTCCGACTGATCTCCAGCGCCGCCGCTTTCGCCGCCCGCCGTCATGCCGCCCAGACCTGGAAAGACGGCCGCTCGCCGTACCTCGTCCATCTGGCCGACGTGGCGGATCTGCTTTCGCAGACAAGCGCGGCGGACGATGCCGCCCTGATCGCCGCCGCCTGGCTGCACGACGTGGTCGAGGACGGGCATGCCACGCCCGAGCAGCTGGAAACCGAATTCGGCCCGGACCTCCGCAGCCTGGTCTGCGAGTTGACCGATGGTATGAGCCTGCCCGCGCAGGTCCGCAAGCAGCGGCAGGTCGACGAGATCGCCGGGAAGAGCCGCCGCGCCCGGCTTCTCAAGCTGGCAGACAAGGTCAGCAATCTCGGTGAGGTCGCGAGAGCCTTGCCGCCGGGCTGGTCGGCTAACGACCGCCGCGCCTACGCGGAATGGGGCAGGAAAGTCGTCGACGCGGGCTGCCGCGGGCTCGATGCGGAGTTGGAGCGCCGGTTCGACCAGCTAGCCAGCACGCTTCTCTAAGCAGCGCCCTTCTCTAAGCAGTGCCCTTCTGCCGCTCCTCGATCTGGCTTACCGCGTCGACCACCGCATCGAACGTCAGCATAGTCGAAGCGTGCCGGGCCCGGTGGTCGCGAACTGGTTCGAGGAACTTGATGTCCGCCCAGCGCCCGTCCGGCGGAGCGCCGTTCTCCTTCAGCATGCGGCGGACGCTTTCGCGCAGCTCGCGCAGCTCTTCCGGTGACGACCCGATCACATTGCGGGCCATGATTGAGGACGAGGCCTGCCCCAGCGCGCAGGCCTTCACGTCGTGCGCAAAGTCGGAGACACGCCCCTCCTCCAGCTTGATGTCGACGGTCACGGTTGACCCGCACAGGCGCGAACGCGCCTTGGCCGTGGCATCCGGGTCAGGGAGCCGGCCGATCCGCGGAATGTTGCCGGCAAGTTCAAGAATCTTGGTGTTGTAGATGTCGTCGAGCATGCTAGCACGCCGGTTGGTGGGGCAAGGGCCGACGCTTATATAGGGACCGAGCAGGGACCAGCGCCACTCAATCCGGCGCCCGCGGGGAGTTTACGATGTCTGCCTCATTGAAGAGCCTCAAGCCGGAACTCGCGCCGGCGGCGCCGAGGCGGCCGACCCGCGAGGAAGCCGAAGCAGCGGTGCGCACGCTGATCGCCTGGACCGGCGACGATCCGGACCGCGAGGGCCTTGTGAACACGCCGCGCCGCGTCGCCAAGGCATTCGAAGAGCTCTACTCCGGCTATGGCCACGACCCGTCCGAGGTCTTGACCGCTACTTTCAAGGAGGTTGGCGGCTACCAGGACATGGTGCTGGTGCGCGATATCCCGTTCTTCTCGCATTGCGAGCACCACATGCTGCCCTTCACCGGCAAGGCGCACATCGCTTACTATCCGGTCGCCGGGGTGGTGGGCCTCTCCAAGCTGGCCCGTCTTGTCGACGTTTACGCCCGCCGGCTGCAGACTCAGGAAACGATGACGGCGCAGATTTCAGCCGCGCTGGAGGCCTATCTCGGGACGCGCGGGATCGCCGTCATGGTTGAGGCGGAGCACCTGTGCATGTCGATGCGCGGGGTCCAGAAATCAGGCACGTCCACGATGACCTCCCGCTTCACCGGGATCTTTGAACAGGACGCTGCCGAGCGCGAGAAGTTCCTGAACCTTGTCCGCCCGACCTATCGCTGATCGAGTGCCCGCCGAACACGCAGGCCTTGAGGAATCGGACCGCTTCACCCCACGCTTCGGGCCGGACGGGCTGATGCCCTGCGTTACCGTGGACGCGACGAGCGGCGACGTGCTGATGGTTGCCTGGATGAACGCCGAGGCGCTGCGGCAGACGCTCGCCACCGGCCTCGTTCATTATTGGAGCCGGTCGCGGCAGGCTTTGTGGAAGAAGGGCGAGACGTCGGGCGCCGTGCAGCGGGTCCGGGAGGTCCGCACGGACTGCGACCAGGACGTGTTGCTGGTCAGGGCCGAAGTGAGCGACCGCCAAAATACCTGCCATACTGGGCGGCCCAGCTGCTTCTACCGCGCCGTTCCGCTCGGCGAAGGCTCGATCGAGAGGCCGTTCGAACCGACCTAGCCGAATGACCCGCAGCCTGTGCCCAGTTGGCTGGGCAGGACTGCACCCATGGAGACCTCTCCCTTGCATGAGCTTCTCGGCCGATTGGCGCGCCTGGCCTCCGATACGCGCACCAGCCTGTCGTTCTTTTCACGGCTGCCGGTCGGCACGCCCGGCCCGTCGTTCAACCTGCGCCAGAGTGCCGGCGCCTGGCCGCTGGCCGGCTTGGTCATCGCACTGATCCCCGCGGGGTTGTACTGGCTGTTCCTCGCCATCGGCATCTATGCCTTCCTTGGCCCGCTGCTTGTCATCGCCGTGATGGTGGCCCTCACCGGAGCGCTTCACGAGGACGGGCTGGCGGATACCGCGGACGGTTTCGGCGGCGGCCGCAGCCGGGAACAGAAGCTGGCGATCATGCGCGACAGCCGGCTCGGCACCTACGGCGCGCTGGCCCTGCTCTTCTCCGTGCTGGTCCGCGCCGCGGCGCTCGGCAGCGTCGTTTATCCAGGCTATCCGGCCGGTTCGCTGGCCTTGCTGATGGTGGCCGTGCTGTCGCGCAGCATGGCGCTGTGGCACTGGAACGGCACGATGCCGGCGCGACCGGACGGCTTTGCCTGGGCGGCGGGCCGGCCGGACTGGCTGTCCCTGCTGGTCGGCCTGATCAGTGGAGCCATCGCTGCGATCATCCTGCTGGTCGCGTTCGGGGTTGCCGGTTTGATCGGCATCCTGCTGGCGCTCGTGGGGCTGAACGCGTTCACACGCCAGTGCCGGCGGCAGATCGGCGGGCACACGGGCGACACCATCGGCGCTGCCCAGCAGATCACGGAGACTTTGTTGCTTGTCGGGTTGTCGCTGAGCTGGGCGGCCTTTCTCGACTGACCAGGCGAAAACGACATGTTCGGACTGAACAACGACGAGGCGATGCGCCTCATGTTCCTGGTGCTGCTGCTCGCATTCGTCGCCAGCGGGCTGCGAGGCGGACTCGGACCGGCCATCAAGAATCTGGTGCTCTGGGCCATCATCGCTGTGGCCCTAGTGACGATCTACGCCTACCGGGCGCCGCTGCAGCGCTTCGCCGCCCCGGTCCTCCAGGAACTCACGCCCAGCCGCGTCCTGGAGGTCAGGGACGCTGACGGCGATCGCGAACTGGTCGTGGCGCGCGGCCCGGACGGGCACTTTCAACTTGATGCCGAGGTCAACGGCAATCCGGTGCGGTTCCTGGTGGATACGGGCGCCAGCACGACGGTGCTGACGCTGCGCGATGCCGAGCGCAGCGGAATCGATACGGCCGACCTTGCCTTCGACCGACCCGTCCAGACCGCCAACGGGGTGGCGTTCTATGCCCGCGCCCGCGCCGGCACGATGGACATCGGACCGTTCCGGATCAGCGATGCGCCGGTCGCGATCATGGCCTCGGAAGCGCTGAACATCAGCCTTCTGGGGATGGATACGATTGACCGGTTCGGCAGTTGGCGGGTCGAGGGCAACCGCATGGTCCTGGTGCCCTGAAGCGGAACGGCCGCCGGGGCGCTGCCGTTCTTTGCCGGGAACCGGAGGCGCCCATGTCTGGAAACGAGATCGCGATTGACGAGACGCACAACCTCATCGCGGCGGAAAAGGTCGAGGGGACGGCGGTCTACAACCGTGACGGCCAGAACATCGGCGCGATCAAGACGCTGATGCTCAACAAGTTCAACGGCCGCGTCGCCTACGCTGTGATGGCGTCCGGCGGGTTCCTTGGGATTGGCGAGGACTATTATCCGATCCCTTGGGAGGCCCTGAAATACGACACTGCCGTCGGGGGCTATCGTGTCGACCAATCCGATTTCGACAACGCGCCGCGCTACCCCTCGGATGCGGAGCCGAAATGGATGGACCGGCTCTTCGATGCAGACCTTCGCCGCTTCTACGGGTTGCCGGACGCCGCGGCTGTTTGAGCTAGAGCAGGCTTGCCGCGAAGCGGGCGGAAATCAGGATCAGGAAGACGCCGAACGCCGCCTCCAGTTGCCGCTTTTTCAGGGCATGCGCCAAGCGCACTCCGAGCGGCGCTACGAGCAGGCTGAGGGGCATCACGATGGCAACGCCGAGCAGGTTGACATAGCCGATCGACAGCGGCGGCAGGTCGTCGGCGTTCCAGCCCGCGGCCATGTAGCCGATCGCCCCCGGGATGGAGATCAGGACGCCGACCCCGGACGACGTGGCGACGGATTGATGGATCGGCCGCCCATAGAGCGACAGGAACGTATTGCTCAGGATGCCACCCCCTATGCCCATCAAGGTTGCGAAGAAGCCGATCAGGCCGCCAGAAACGGCGCGGATGACCCCACCGGGCACGTCGGCCGCAAGGCGCCAGCTGTCGCGCTGGAACACCAGCTTGAGGCCGACCAGGAATGCGACGGCAGCGAAGATGGCTCGGAGCCCGGCGCCGCTGAGAGAGGCTGCCACGAGAGACGCGGCGACGACCCCGAGTGGGACAGGCAGGATCCAGCTTCGCAGGATGGACATGTCGACCGCGCCGCGCGCGTGATGGGCCTGGAAGGAGCGCATCGCCGTCGGCACGATGATCGCAAGCGACGTGCCCAGCGCCACGTGCATGTTGACGGTGTCCGGAAACCCCATCAGCCCAAGCGCCTGATACAGGACAGGGACGATCACCGCGCCGCCGCCGATGCCGAAAAGCCCCGCGAGCATGCCGGACAGGACGCCCGTTGCGGCGAGCGCCAGCGCAAGGCTGACCAATTGGGCGACGGTCATGGCGGATCGGGGCAGCGCAGGAGGGCGGGTGACCCGCCTAGACGGCCTATGCGGCCCTGTCCAGCTTTCCGCCGTTTGCCACCGCGGCCAGCGCGCGGGCGATCACCTCCGGGCCGGCGCCGGGCCGGCTGGCGTCGACCGTCAGAATCTGGCGCCATTGGCGCGCCCCCGGCCAGCCCTGGAAAAGCCCGAGCATGTGACGCGTAACGGCGGCCACCCGCCCGCCCTGCGCGCAATGCTCCTCGGCATAGGGGATCATGCGCTCGGCCGCGGCGTACTGATCGGCCGGTTCCGTTTGGTGGCCGGCTAGCGCGTCGGCGCCCGCCAGGATGCCCGGATTGCGGTAGGCCGCGCGGCCAAGCATCACGCCGTCCACATGCGCCAGGTGCTCGCGCGCCGCCCCCACCGAGGTGATGCCGCCGTTGATGCCGATAAAGGTGTGCGGCAGGCGCTGCTTGAGCCGGTAGACGCGGGAATAGTCCAGCGGCGGCACATCCCGGTTCTCCTTGGGAGACAGGCCGGACAGCCAAGCCTTGCGGGCGTGCACCCAGATCGCATCAGCGCCGTTCGACAATACGGCGCCCGCCAGGCTGTCGAGCGCCTCCTCCGGGTCCTGGTCGTCCACGCCGATCCGGCATTTGACCGTGACCGGAACGCCCACCGCGGCCCTCATCGCAGCGACGCACCGGCCGACAAGCTCCGGAGTGCGCATCAGGCATGCGCCGAATGCCCCGGACTGGACGCGGTCGGATGGGCAGCCGACATTCAGATTGATCTCGCAATAGCCGAATCCGGCGCCGATGCGCGCCGCTTCCGCCAGCCGGTCAGGCTCCGAGCCGCCGAGTTGGAGCGCAACAGGGTCTTCGGCGGGATCGCGACCCAAGAGTCGGTTGCGGTCGCCGCGGATCACCGCTTCCGCCGTCACCATCTCAGTATAAAGCAGAGCGCGGCGCGTCAGACCGCGATGGAAGAACCGGCAATGCCGGTCTGTCCAGTCCATCATCGGCGCGACAGCCACGGCCGGCTCGGCAGAGAGTGACATCACGGCTAGATCAGCCGGTTAGGCTCGAATTGCAAGCTCGAGGGGGCGATGGGACAAAGTCGCAAGCATGAAAAAGCCCCGCGGGCAAACCGCGGGGCTGGGTGGAATTCGACTACCGATCGCGGTCGCGGTTGCGGCGGCGACGGTCGTCCCGGTACTCGTAACGGTCATCGCGGTCGCGATAACGACGATAAACCCGGCGGTCACGGCGGTCGTCGTCGTAGAACCCGAAGCCGAAGCTGATGCTTGGCGCCCGCTGCACATAAACGGGGGGAGCCACATAGACCGGAGCCGGCTGGACATAGACCGGCGGGCTATACGATCCGAACGAAACGTAATTGTCGGAGCACCAGCCGCGGACGCCACCCCAGACCACGTCGCACCAGCCGCCGCCACAGCCATTGATGGTCACGGGCGCCCCGGCATGGACGGTCGTAATGACGGTGAACTGCGTGCCGGGACCGCTGCGCATGTTGACGCTTCCGGTCGCATATCCGTTTCCGGCAGCCGCCATGCTGGGCAAAGCAAGGGCAAGGAGCCCACCGCCCAAAACGCTCAAGAGCTTTTTCATGTGTCTCGTCCTATGTTTGCAAGCCGATGATCAAGCTTTTAGCAGGTCGGTTCTGCTCAGACCTGAATGCGGCGTTCATCTGCCATTTAACCGGCCCGCGCCGGCTTCTGCTGCATCAACGCTTATCGGACGAGCACGGTTTCAGCGACGATGCCGGTCACGAAGTTAACGGGCCCGACGCGGCCCTGGATGAGCACGGCGCAACCTGCCGCACACTGCCCAGCGAGTTGATCCCTTTCGCGGCGGCCCAGCACCCGTACATCGACGGGCAAGGGTCGCGGATCATCGAGTGCAGCGCCCAACAGGTAGAAGTCTCGTTCCGGCCGGATCCAGCCCTCGACCTCAACCAAGCGGCCCCTGTAGCTGAGCGCATAATTTTGCAGATCGGCGATTGCGAGACGTTCGTATTTGCTGGGCGGGAGCAACGGCGAGAGGCGGATCGCATCGTAGCAGGCGAGCCGCCGCGCGTCATCGGCGATGCCTCTGCAGCGGTTGATCTCTTCGTGCGTCTGCGCCCAAACGCCTGTCCCGGAAACGAGCGAGCAGCAGGCGAATAACGCAAGGGCGGCTCGCTTCATCGCGACCCCGCTTTCGCGGCAAGCGGCGCCGCTCCGCGCGCCGGCCCGCACCCCGGTCGCTGCAACGGGCTCAGGAAAAGCGGTTCATCAGGTTCTCCAGGAACTCCTGACGACCTGACTTCGGCTGCGGATCCAGGCCGCGTTCCTCCACATACCTGGCGAGGTCGTCGAGGCTGCGCTCCCCGGCCAGGATGGCCCGGCCGAGCTCGCCGTCCCAGCCGGAATAGCGCTCGTCGACAAAGCCCTGAAGCGAGCCGTCCTCGATCATCGCGGCAGCGTTGAGCAGCGCCCGCGCCGTAGCGTCCATGGAGGCGATATGGCCGTGCAGCAGGTCGTCGGGTTCGATCGATTGCCGCCGGATCTTTGCATCGAAGTTCATGCCGCCAGTGGTGAACCCGCCGGCGCGCAGGAACTCGAACATCGCCCGCGTCAGTTCCGGCACATTCATCGCGAACTGGTCGGTGTCCCAGCCCAGAAGTTCGTCGCCGCGGTTGAGGTCGAGCGATCCGAAGATGCCGAGCGCCGCCGCCAGCTGGATCTCGTGCTCGAAGGAATGGCCGGCCAGGATCGCGTGGTTCTGCTCGAGGTTGAGCTTCACCTCGTTCTCCAGGTCGTAGGCCTGCAGCATGCCGTAGATCGAGGCGGTGTCGAAGTCGTACTGGTGCTTGGTCGGCTCGCGCGGCTTGGGTTCGATCAGGATGGTGCCCTTGAAGCCGATCTTGTTCTTGTGCTCGATCACCATAGTCAGGAAGCGGCCGAACTGCTTCAGCTCGCGTCCCATGTCGGTGTTGATCAGGGTCTCGTAGCCTTCGCGCCCGCCCCACAGCACATAATTCGCCCCGCCCAGTTCATGGGTCAGGTCAAGCGCGTTCTTCAGCTGCGCGGCGGCATAGGCGAAAACCTCCGGGTCGGGGTTTGTCGCCGCCCCAGCCATGAAGCGGCGGTTGGAAAACATGTTGGCGGTGCCCCAAAGCAGCCGCGTCTTCGACGTTTCCATCTTGCGCGCAAAGATCTCGCCTATCTCGCGGACGTTGCGGTTGCTCTCGGCCAGCGAACTGCCCTCGGGCGCGATGTCGCGGTCGTGGAAGGCGAAGAACGGCACGCCGAGGATGTCGAACATCTCGAAAGCCACGTCGGCCTTCAGCCGCGCCCCGGCCATGTCGTTCGTGAACCAGGGCCGCTCGAACGTGTCGCCGCCGAAAGGGTCGGTGCCGGTCCAGGCGAAGGAGTGCCAATAGGCGACGGAGAAGCGGAGGTGATCCTCCATGCGCTTGCCCATCACCAGCCGGTCGGGATCGTACCAGCGGAAGGCCAGCGGGTTCTTGCTTTCCGGCCCCTCATAACGGATCGGCTGCTGGCTTCCGAAAAATCCCGTGCTCATGATCGTGAGGCGCTCCTGATGGCTGGATAAAGGTCGCGGTAGCGTTGGTGCGCCGCCGCATAGGCTTCGGTCGCTGCGCTGTAGGGCGCCACCGTGTGGTGCGTTTCCGGCGGCCGGCAGATTGCGATGGGGTCGGCGTCTTCAGCGGCGATCAGACCCAACCGTGCGGCGCCGAACGCACCGCCGAAATCGCCCTCGGCGGGGACGTCGATCGGCAGATCAAGCGTGTTCGCGATGATTTGAAGCCAGGCGCGCGATCGTGATCCGCCTCCCACTGCGGTGGCACGCTCGACCTGCGTCCCGGCCGCGCGCAATGCGAGGAGATTGTCGGCAAGTGCGAACGCGACCCCCTCCATGACCGCGCGCGCCAGCGAAGCACGATCGCTGTCCGCCGCCAGGCCGATAAAGCTGCCGCGGGCCTGGGCATCATTATGAGGTGTCCGCTCGCCGGAAAGGTAGGGGAGAAACACGAGATCGCCGGGCCGGTCCGCCTTTCCTTCCACGGAGATGGCCAGGTCCGATGCGCTCGCGCCGGTGACCCCCGCCAACCATTCCAGCGAGGCGGCAGCGGACAGGATAACGCCCATCTGGTGCCAGGTCTGCGGCAGGGCGTGGCAGAACGCATGCACCGCGCTTTCGGCATTCGGCCGGAACCGCTCGTTGGCGACAAACAGCACTCCGGACGTTCCCAAGGACACGAAAGCCGAGCCCGGCGCGACCGTACCGACGCCGCAGGCCGACGCGGCATTGTCGCCCGCTCCACCGGCGATCACCGGCGCCTCGTCAATACCCCAACGGCTTGTCAGGACCGGCCGCAGCTTGCCGGTGCACTCCGTGCCTTCGTGAAGCGTCGGCATGCGGTCGCGATCAAGCGACGTGGCCGCCAGCAGCTCGTCTGACCAGTCGCGCTTGGCCACGTCGAGCCACGAGGTCCCGGCTGAGTCCGACATGTCGGACGCGTGGTCGCCCGAAAGCCAAAGCCGCACGTAATCCTTGGGCAGCAGCACCTTGGCGATGTCGCCGAATATGCGCTGTTCGTTGCGCTGCACCCAGAGCAGCTTTGGTGCAGTGAATCCGGGAAACACGATGTTGCCGGTCAGCTCGCGGAAGCGTGGATCGCCATCCAGTTCAGCGGCTTCATCCGCCGAGCGCCCGTCGTTCCACAGGATGCACGGCCTGAGCGGCCTGTCAGCCTGGTCGAGCAGCGTCGCCCCATGCATGTGGCCGGAGAGGCCGATGCCACGCACGCGCGCCAAGTCTTTCGGACGATCCTTGGCAAGCGAGTCGATGGCAGACGACGTCGCCTCGACCCAGCTTTGCGGGTCCTGCTCCGACCAATTCGGATGTGGCCGTTCGACCGTCAGCGCCTCGCTTGCAGACCCGACGATGCGCTGGTCAGCATCGATCAGCACGACCTTCACCGAAGACGTGCCGACATCAATCCCGAGATACATGAGCCGCCCTGTCCCGAGGCGCGGCGAGCGCCGCTCCCACCCCCGGTCTCACGCGCCGGGGCTCAAACGATCCTTGCTGCCCGGACGGGGAGTGTCAACCGCGGCAATCGATCAGCGCGGTGGGTGCCTCTCGTGCCAGTGGCGTGCGATGTCGATGCGCCGCGTCAGCCAGACATTTTGCTGATCCAGCACGTAGTCGAGGAACCGGCCCAGCGCCGCCGCCCGGCCGGGGCGGCCGACCAGGCGGCAGTGCAGCCCGATCGACATCATCTTGGGCGCGCCCGCCTGCCCTTCGGCGTGGAGAACGTCGAAGGTATCCTTGAGATAGGCGAAGAACTGGTCGCCGGAATTGAACCCCTGCGTGGTGGCGAACCGCATGTCGTTGGCATCGAGGGTATAGGGGACGATCAGGTGTGGGCCGTGAGGCCCGCTGATCCAGTATGGCAGGTCGTCGGCATAGGAGTCCGAGGAATAGAGGAACCCGTTCTCCTCCATCACCAGCCGCGTCGTGTTGACCGAGGCCTTGCCCTGATAGAAGCCGAGCGGGCGCGAACCGGTCACTTCAGTGTGGATCCGGATGGCCTCGTGGATATGCCGGCGTTCCTCGTCCTCGGGAAAGTCCTTGTATTCCAGCCATCTGAGGCCGTGGGTGGCGAGTTCCCAATCGGCTTCCTTCATGGCCGCCACGGCTTCCGGGTTGCGCGCCATGGCCGTTGCGACGCCATAGACGGTGACGGGAATCCGCCGCTCGGTGAACATCCGCCACAGCCGCCAGAAACCGGCGCGCGAGCCGTATTCGTAGATCGACTCCATGTTCATGTGGCGCTGGCCGGGCCAGGGCTGGGCGCCGACGATCTCCGACAGCAGCGATTCCGACGCAGGGTCGCCGTGCAGGATGTTGCTCTCGCCGCCCTCCTCGTAGTTCACCACGAACTGCACAGCCACGAACGCACTGCCCGGCCATTGCGGGTCGGGCGTGCCGCGGCCGTAGCCGACCATGTCGCGCGGGTAGATCATGACTCAGCCGATCGTCGCCAGCGCCGGAAATGTCTCCAGCAGCCAATAGGACATGGCGCTCATCTGGCCGGTGATGAACAGCACGCCGGTCAGCACCAGCAGGCTTCCCATAGCCTTTTCAACCGTAGGCAGGTGCCGCCGAAACCCGCTGGCCCAGCCCAGGAAGGCCGGCGCGAAAGCGGCTGCCAGCAGGAACGGCACGCCAAGCCCGAGCGAATAGACCATCAGCAGAAAGGCGCCCTGCCCGGCACTGTCCTCCGCCCCGGCCAGAAATAGGATGGCCGCCAGGACCGGCCCGATGCAGGGCGTCCAGCCAAATGCGAACGCCAGGCCGATCACATATCCGCCCAGCAGCCCAGGCGGCTTGCGCTCGACCTTCAGCCGCGCTTCCCGGTAGAACAGAGCGAGCCGGAATACGCCGAGAAAATGCAGGCCCATGAGGATGATGGCGGCTCCGCCGAGCAGGGTCAGCACGTCGAGATGACGCGCCAGCGTCTGACCGATCAGGCTGGCGGTTGCGCCTAGCGCTACGAAGACCGTCGAGAAACCAAGCACGAAGGCAAAGGCGGAGAGCACGATGCGCCCGCCGCGCCGGTCCGGCGTCCCCGGCTGCGTCAGTTCTTCAAGCGACACGCCGGCGATAAAGCAGAGATACGGCGGGACCAGCGGAAGCACGCAAGGCGAGACGAACGACAGAAGCCCTCCGACGAACGCGCTGATGATCCCGACGTCGATCAATGGACTGAACCGTCGCTCCGCCGCCCGAAACACGGGCCCCCCATGCTTATCCGATCTCCGTGCCGCGTTAAACGGCCGGCTCGACGCACCTTGGATTCCGGGCACGATCACCCCAAATGGATCCGGTCGGGTCCGGGCCCCTCTGGCAGCCTTGCTGCGATGTCGGACCCTTCCACTTGCAACGCCGACGCGTCGCTCCTGGGAGGTCCCAATTGCCTGCTGAACCCGAGATCCTGCTTCCCCACCAGACCGCCGCTCCCGACCTGCCCGTCGGCGAGGCCGAGCTCGATCGTATCGAGCAGCGGCTCGAGCGCTTGGCGACGACGCTCGATGCGGCGTTCCGCATCCCGATCATCGGCGCGCGGTTCGGCGCCGACGCGCTCTTGGGCCTCGTACCGGTCGCCGGCGATTTGGTCGGCATGGGACTTTCGGGTTACCTGATCCTTGAGGCGCGCCGCCTCGGCGCCCCGGGCTGGATGCTCACCCGCATGGCGGGCAATGTGGCGGTCGATACGATCTTCGGTTCCGTGCCGATCGTCGGCAGCGTCTTTGACGTGATCTACAAGGCCAACCGCAAGAACATGGCCCTGCTTCGCGATCACATCGACGATCTCCGGGTCGAGCTGCGCAGCCGCAACCCGAAGGTCGTCTCGCCATCGCCCTCCCGCGGAGTTGTGCGATGAGGGGCTTGGTCGGCCTCGCGCTTGTTGCCCTGGCGATATGGTCGCTGTTCGCATGGGGCGTTTACGCGCTGCTCGGCTTTTCCGGCGAGTTGGCTGCCGGTGGCGTGTTCCTGTTTCCCTTCATCCCGCCGGAACTCATCTATTGGACGGCGCAGCTCCTGGGCGGCATGGGCGGTGTGATCGTATGGATCGTCTGGGCCATCGGCGCCGCAATCATCGGTGTATTGGCGCTGATCCCGCTCGCCTTTCTGCGCCGCCGCCCGAACCGATACGACAGGCGCCCCGACCCGTACGAGGCCGACTATCCGCCCGACCGCGGGCCGGATCGGCGCTACGACGCCCCGCCGCCGCGTCGAAACCTTCCGCCGCCTTAGCGCAGCCGCGCCCCACCCTTGATCCAGGCGCCTAGCCTCCGTCGCTCCTCGTCGGTCATCCCGGTGGCGTTGCCGAGCGGCATAATGTCGGACAGCACGGCCTGCTGCTCGATGTTGCGCGCCTGCGCCCGGATCTGCTCGGGGGTATCGAAGGTCACGCCCTTCGGCGGTTCCGGGAAGTCGCGGTGGGTCGGCCGGGCGGAATGGCACTGGTTGCAGTGTTTTTCGATGATCGGATGGACATCGGCAAAGGCAGGTGCTTGCCCCGGCGGCGCGGTCCCCGGCCGGTACCCGGAAATCGCGATCAGCCCGACAAGCACCACAAGGGCCGCCGGAATGGCTGCCTTCGCCGTCCAGTCGAGCCGGCCCGCATCGGCCGAGTTAAAGAAGTGCCGGACCAGCCCCCCGCCCAGCACGATGCCGAGTGCGATCAATGGGCTCCAGGGGTGGCTGAACACGATCGGATAGTGGTTCGACACCATCATGAAGACGACGGGCAGCGTAAGGTAATTGTTGTGCAGAGAGCGCTGCCGCGCCTGCTTTCCGAGCGCCGGGTCCGGTTTCCGCCCGGCCAGCAGGTCGGCCACCACCTTGCGCTGGTTGGGGATGATCACGGCGAAAACGCTGGTCGCCATGATCGTGCCGATCAGCGCCCCGACATGCAGGAACGCCGCGCGGTCGGAAAACACGCCGTGATAGAAGAACGTAAAGGCGGCAATCTCGATGAAGAGCGCGATCGCTAGCGGCCCGGTCTTCTCCCCCAGTGGCGACTTCACCATAGCGTCGTAGATGAACCAGCCTGCGGCTAAGGAGCCGGCGGAGAGAATGATCGCCCAGGCCGGATCGAGCGGCACCTTTTCGCGGTCGATCAAAAAGGCTTCCGCGCCCGCATAATAGATCAGCGCGAGCAGCGAGAGGCCGGTCAGCAGCGTGAAGTAGGCCTCGTATTTGAACCAGTGCAGTTCCGGCGGCATGCGCTCCGGCGCCACCGCGTATTTTTCGGCCAGGTAAAAGCCGCCGCCATGCACCATCCAGCTTTCGCCGGCTATACCCGGCGCCTGCCCCTCCCGCTTCCGCAGACTCGCCTCCAGCCAGATGAAGAAGAACGAAGTGCCGATCCACAGGATGCCGAACATCACATGCGCCCAGCGCAACAGGATGTTCAGCCACTCGTAGGCAGCGGCAGCCATCAGCGATTCAATACTGGATCTTGTCGGTCTTGGCCTGCCACTCGGCAAAGACCGCGGCGGCTTCCGGGACCGGCAGCTTCACCGTCGGGATAATGCGGTCGCTGATCGGCTTGGAGACCTCGCCATAGATGAGAGCGTCGTCGAACCCGATCGCCGCCGCTTCCTCGCGCGTGTTGGCGAAGAACACCCGGTCCAGCCGCGCCCAGTAGATCGCGGACAGGCACATCGGACACGGCTCGCAGCTCGTGTAGATGTCGCAGCCCTTGAGCGAGAATGACCCGAGCGCCTGGCAGGCGCGGCGGATCGCGGTCACCTCGGCGTGAGCGGTCGGGTCGTTGCTGGAGGTGACGCAGTTCCAGCCCTCGGCGATTACCGCCCCGTCCCGGACGATGATCGCGCCGAAAGGCCCGCCATGGCCCTCGCGCATGCGCTCCGCCGAAAGGCGGACGGCATGGCGCATGAAAATTTCGTGCCCGTCAGCCGCCATGCAGGAGCCGTCCCTCTGCCGTCAGCACCGTGCGCTCGCGGCGGATCAGGAGATCGGCGGCGACCGAGGCCGCGATAGCGGCCGGCTCCTTGCTGCGGATCTGCGGCAGGCCGATCGGACAAGTCATTTGGTCGAGTTTGTCGCGTGTGATCCCCGCAGCGGCGAGGCGCTTGCGGAATCGGGCGCGCTTCGACTTCGATCCTATCAGGCCGAGATAGCGGAAGTCGCCGCGCCGCAGCACTGCCTCGCAGATCGCCTCGTCCAGCGGATGGCTGTGCGTCATGACCAGGAACCACGCGCTTTCCGGCGCTTCGTCGGCAGCGAGTTCCGGCATGGCCAGTTCCAGCGTCCTGACGCCCGGCGGTGGAGGATCGGGAAAGTGGCCGGCGCGACCGTCGATCCAGGTGATCGAAAAGCCGAGCGGCGCGACGGCCCGGGCGACCGCGCGCCCGACATGCCCGGCGCCGAACAGCCAAAGCGCGTGCCGGGTCGGGTTGATGCGCTCCGTGATGAGCAGGACCCCGTCGGCGAGGTTGGCCAAATAATCAGGTCCCGCCTCCCCTTCCGACCAGCCGCGCCGCAGCCCCCCGGTAAAATCCAGGCGGACAGTGCGGACCACTGGCACCGGAATGGACGCAGCGGCAAGGAGCTTGCCCAGCCAGACCCGGTCGGCCGGCGCGAACGGCTCGAAGGCCAGCGTCACCGCGCCCCCGCAGCACTGGCTGAGCTCTGGGCCGAGCGCATAGGGGCTCATCGCGGCCCGACTGACCGCCAGCAGTTCGCGGGCGCGGCGGATCGCCGTATGCTCCAGCTCACCGCCGCCGATCGTGCCGGACATCCCGCTTTCGCTGACCAGCATCTGCGCCCCGACTTCGCGGGGCCCGGATCCCTTGAGGTCGGCGACATGGACCAGCATGGCACCCTCGCCGCGGTCAAGCGCCTCGATCAGCGGTGCAATCCAGGCGCGCATCAACGCACGGCTTCCGCCGCAGAACGCCGCCGCACATCCTCCACTGCGGTGAGGATACGTTCGGGCGTCGCAGGGGCATCGAGGTCGGGAAAGGCGCGGTAATCGCCCGCTGCCAGCACGGCGTCGGTAAGCGCCGAAAAGGCCGAAAGCGCCAGCATCAGCGGCGGTTCGCCGACCGCCTTTGACCGGTAGATCGAATCGGATGGATTGCGGCCCTTGTCCCAGATGCGGATGCGCATGTCGTCCGGCCGGTCATTGGCGGTCGGGATCTTGTAGGTCGAAGGCGCGTGTGTCCTGAGCCGCCCGGCATCATCCCACCACAATTCCTCCGTGGTGAGCCAGCCGAGACCCTGGATGAAGCCACCCTCGATCTGGCCCAGGTCGATGGCCGGATTGAGCGAGCGGCCGACGTCGTGAAGGATGTCCACCCTGAGCAGCCGGTTCTCCCCAGTGAGCGTATCGATCACCACCTCGCTCACGGCGGCGCCGTAGGCGAAGTAGAAGAACGGCCGTCCCCGCGCCTTGTCGCGGTCGTAGAAAATCTCCGGCGTAGCGTAGAACCCGGTGGAGGAGAGCGACACGCGGCCGAGATAGGCTTCGGCGACCAGGTCGGGAAAACTCATCTCGTCGTTGCCGATGCGAACCCGGTTGGGCAGGAAGATCACCTGCTCCAGGGGCACCTTGTACTTTTGGGCCGCGAATGCGCCGAGGCGGCCCTTGATGGTCTGGGCGGCGTTCCTGGCCGCCATCGCGTTCAGGTCCGTGCCCGACGATGCGGCGGTGGCCGAGGTATTCGGCACCTTCGCTGTCGTGGTCGAGGTGATCTTCACCCGGTCGAGGTCGACCTGAAGTTCCTCGGCAACGACCTGTGCCACCTTGACGAACAGCCCCTGCCCCATCTCAGTGCCGCCGTGGTTCAGCTGGACCGATCCATCCTTGTAGACATGGACCAGGGCGCCCGCCTGGTTCAGATGGGTGGTCGTGAAGGAGATGCCGAACTTCACCGGCGTGAGGGCAATGCCCTTCTTCAGGACCGGGTTCTCGGCGTTGAATTGGCGAACACGATCTCGTCGACCCCGGTAATCGGACGAGATTTCGAGCTCATCGACAAGCTCGCCGATGACGCAGTCCGTGACTTCCATGTGGTAAGGGGTCACCCCGCGAGCGTCCGCCGGGTAGAAATTGGCCCGGCGCACATCCAGCGGATCGCGGCCGGTCTCAAAGGCGATCCGGTCGATGACCCGCTCCATGGCGGCCATGCCCTGCGGGCCGCCGAAGCCGCGGAAGGCCGTGTTGGAAACCGTGTGGGTCTTCAGGCGCCGCGAATGGATGGTCGCGTGGTGCAGCTCGTAGGCATTGTCGGCGTGGAACATGGCCCGATCGGCGATCGCGCCTGACAGGTCGGCCGAGTAGCCGCAACGGGCGGCATGGTCGAAGCGGATGCCGTGGATCCGTCCGTCAGGGTCGAAGCCGACTTCGTAATCGAGCCGAAAATCGTGCCGTTTTCCGGTCAGCACCATGTCGTCGTCGCGGTCGAGCCGCAGCTTTGCCGGGCGCCCCGTCTTGGTAGCGACGAGCGCGGCAATGGCGGCGATCAGCGCCGGCTGGCTTTCCTTGCCGCCAAAACCGCCGCCCATCCGGCGCACCTCCACGGTGACCGCATTGTCGGCCAGGCCAAGCACCTTGGCGACGTTGTGCTGGACCTCCGTCGGGTGCTGCGTCGAAGAGTGGACCAGCATGTCGCCGGCCTCGCCGGGGATGGCGTATGCGACCTGGCCCTCGAGATAGAAGTGGTCCTGTCCCCCGACATGCAACGTGCCGGAAAGGCGCCGCGGAGAGGCGGCAAGCGCCGCGTCCGCATCACCGAGGGTCATCTGATGCGGCGGCAGCAGGTCGGCATCGGCCGCAAGCGCCTGCTCGACCGTGATCAGCGCCGGTCGGTCCTCGTATTCGACGGAAGCCAGCAGCGACGCCGCCCGCGCAGCATTCAAGCTCTCGGCAGCCACCGCGAACAGCGATTGGCCGACATACTGAACCTCGTCCTCGGCGAAGACCGGGTCGTCATGAAAGACCGGGCTGGCGTCGTTCTCGCCGGGGATATCGGCGGCTGCCAAGACACAGTGGACCCCTGGCGCCAGCCGCACCTTCGACAGGTCCATCGACACGATCCGGGCATGCGCCTTCAGGCTCATCGCCACGTAGATATGGAGGGTGCCGGGCAGTTCAGGGAGGTCGTCAACGTAGAGCGCGGACCCGGCGACATGTCGGATGGCGCTGTCATGGGCTATCGCGCGGTGCACGCCACCGCGGATCGCCTCGTCCTGCGGAGCGGGCTCGTGCGGCACGGAGGTGAACGTGCCGGCCGCGCCACGATCCTGGATGAGGGTCTCATCCATCGGCCAGTTCCAGGACCCGGGTCGGTGGCCGGCTGGGCGATCCGGCCCGGCCATTCTCCAGGAATAAGCGCCTGAGCAGGTTCTGGGCCGTTTTGAGCCGGTAGGGCGCGCTGGCCCGCATATCCGACAGCGGGGTGAAATCCGCGGCCAGCGCTTCCACGGCCTGCCCGACTGCAATCCCGTCGAAGGGTCGGCCGACCAGCGCCGCTTCGGTAGCGTTAGCCCGCTTCGGGGTTGCCGCCATACCCCCGAACGCAAGGCGCGCGTCACTGATGATGTTGTCTTCCAAGGTAAGCCTGAACGCCGCCAGGACGGCGGAAATGTCTTGATCGAACCGTTTGGACAGCTTGTAGCAGGCGAAAATCTGCCCCGCCCGGAGCGCGGGGACGAACACCGACTCGACGAACTCGCCGGGCCCGCGATCCTGCTTCCCGTAAGCGAGGAAGAAATCCTCAAGCGGAAGCTCCCGCCGCTCCGCGCCGCGACGCAGCGTCAGCGTGGCGCCGAGCGCGATCAACGCCGGCGGCAGATCGCCGATAGGCGACCCATTAGCGATGTTTCCGCCCACCGTTCCGGCATTGCGGATCTGGATGGAGGCGAAACGGCGCATCAGCTCTGCGAGATCCGGATGCAAGTCGGCCAGTTCTTGCGTGGCGCGCCTGTGGGTGACGGTGGCGCCGATCCGGACGCCGCCCGGTTCTGCCTCGATGCTGGCCAGTTCAGGGATCCGGGTGACGTCGATGATGGCCGGTAAGGAGCGGTGCTGCTTAGTCACCCATAGCCCGACATCCGTCGCCCCAGCCACAAGAACCGCGTCCGGACGGGCCAGATAGAGATCGGCTAGATCGTCCACGGTGCGCGGCGCCAACACCTCCTGGCCGCCGCTGGCCATGTGCAGCATGCCATCATCGTGCATCCCCGCCAGCCTGTCCGCAACGGCCGATCGGCGTTGCTCGATTGGGGTTGCCGCGCCGGCATCCAATCCTGCGTCGATGATCGGCCCATATCCGGTGCAGCGGCACAGGTTCCCGGCGATCCAGTCCTTTACCCGCTGCCGGTCGGTAAGCGTCCCTTCGAGCCAGCCGGCAAAAAGCTGCATCACGAAGCCCGGCGTGCAGAAGCCGCACTGCGAGCCATGATGCTCGACGAGGGCCAGCTGCACCGCATGCAGCGTCCCGTCCGGGCCGGCGAGGTCCTCTACCGTGGTGAGCTGACGACCATGCAGAGAATGCACGAACTGGATGCAGGAGTTCACAGCGCGATGCCGCAGTGAGCCCTCGCCATCGGGTTCGGACAGCAGAACCGTGCAAGCGCCGCAATCGCCTTCCGCGCAGCCTTCCTTTGTGCCGGTGCGCCGCTCATAACGGCGCAGATACTCCAGCACCGTCAGGGTCGGAGGCACGTTGCTCAATGTGCGCTCCTGGTCGCCGAGCAGGAAGCGGATCGCGTTTGCCATCAGCTGCCCCGGTAGGTCGAATAGCCGAATGGCGAGAGCAGCAAGGGAACGTGGTAGTGCGCCTCCGCGTCGGCGATTCCGAACCGGATCACCACCTGGTCGAGGAACTTCGGCTCGGGCAGATCCAGGCCCAACCCGTCGAAGTAAGCGCCCGCTTCAAACAGCAGTTCGTATGTTCCGGGGAGTAAACCGCTGCCCTCCGCCAGCGGGCTGTCGCAGCGGCCGTCGGCGTTGGTGACCAGCCGCGCAGCTTCGTGGCGATCCGGCGCGAGGCGGGTCAGCGTGATCGCAAGGCCGGCAGCCGGCCGCCCCGTCGCCGTGTCCAGCACGTGGGTGGTCAGCCGACCCATGGCGAGGCCCTGTGGCAGCGCGCGACCGAGACAGCCCGACGCGGATTCCTGTATGACATGCCCCACTATGCCCCCAACCGCGCACCGCGGCCAAGTGCGGGAACAGCGAGCCGGAGTGGGACTTTGACGCAGCCGGGAAAGCCCGACGGATCCGAACGCTTCCATCCGGCTCCCAGCGAGCTGTCGCGCGATGCGTTCGTCGCGCGATTCGGCGCGGTGTACGAGCACTCTCCGTGGATTGCCGAAGCCTTGTACGATCGCGGGCTCACGCCCGATGAGGACACCCCGGAGGGGCTGGCGCAGGCGATGGCGGCCGTTCTCGGCGCGGCGAGCGCGGACGCCAAGCTGGCCCTTATTTGCGCCCATCCCGACCTCGCGGGTCGCGCCGCCATTGCCGGCGAGCTGACCGACTCGTCGCGGACCGAACAGACGGGCGCCGGCCTGGACCGCTGCACGCCCGAAGAATATCGCCGGTTCCAGGAGCTAAATGAGGCTTACAAGGCGAAGTTCGGCTTTCCCTTCATCCTGGCCGTAGCAGGCAAGACGGGCCATGAAATACTCGCCGCCTTCGAAAGCCGGCTCGGTAACGACAAAGATACAGAGTTCCGCACGGCGCTGCAGCAGATTGACCGCATCGCGCTGATCAGGCTCGCCGCACTGGCGCGCAACGAACCCCGTCAACCGAGGACGCAAGAGTCGCAGAAACCGGACAGGCTTCCGGATTGACCCGGCCTCCCTCTCGGGGTTGGTATGTTCCGCACTGAATCCCCACGAGATCCATGGCCGAATATTCCATCTGGTCCGTGCTGCGGCATGGACTATCGGGCAACAAGGGCTGGCGGCCTACCTGGCGCAAGGCCGAGCCGAAGCGTTCCTATGACGCCATTGTGGTCGGCGGCGGTGGGCACGGGCTGGCGACCGCCTTCTTCCTCGCCAAGGAGCACGGCATGCGCAACGTGGCGCTGTTGGAGCGCGGCTGGATCGGCCAGGGCAATGTCGGCCGCAACACCACGATCGTCCGCTCCAATTACCTGCTCGACGAGAACGCACATTTCTATGAGTGGAGCCTGAAGCTCTGGGAGGGGCTGAGCCAGACTTTGGACTACAATGTGATGTTCTCCCAGCGCGGCGTGCTGAACCTCGCCTGCAGCCCCGGCCAGCTTGACGGGATGGCGCATCGCGGCAATGCGATGCGGCTGAACGGCATCGATTCGGATCTGCTGACGCCCGACGACATCGCCAAGCTCTGCCCCGGCCTGGACCTGAGCCCGCGGGCACGCTTTCCCGTGGTGGGCGGCCTGCTGCAGCCGCGCGCCGGCACCGCGCGGCACGACGCAGTTGCCTGGGGCTTCGCCCATGCCGCCGACCGGCTCGGCGTCGACATCATCGAGAACTGCGAGGTGACGGGCTTTCTCAAGGAGGGCGAGCGCGTCGTCGGCGTCGAGACCAGCCGCGGGACGATCCGGTCGCCAAAGACCGGCGTCGCCGTTGCCGGCATGACCTCGGACGTGATGCGCAAGGCCGGCGTGGAGCAGCTGCCGCTGGAAAGCCATATCCTGCAGGCTTTCGTGACGGAGCCGCTGAAGCCGCTGATAGACTGCGTGGTGACGTTCGGCGCCGGCCACATGTACGTGTCGCAGTCCGACAAGGGCGGCCTCGTCTATGGCGGCAATCTCGACTACTACAATTCGTATGCGCAACGCGGGAACCTGCCCGTCGTGCAGGAAGTCGCGACGGAATTGCTCGCGGTGTTCCCCAATGTCGGCAAGGTGCGCCTGCTGCGCAGCTGGGGCGGCGTAATGGACATGTCGATGGACGGCAGCCCGATCATTACGACCGGGCCGCTGCCGGGTATGTACCTCAATTGCGGCTGGTGCTACGGCGGCTTCAAGGCGACGCCAGGCTCCGGCTGGTGCTTCGCCCACACAATCGCCAACGACGAGCCGCACCCACTCAACGCCGCTTTCACGCTGAATCGGTTCCACCAGGGCCGGCCGATCGACGAGAAGGGCGCCGGCCCCACGCCGCGCCTCCATTAAGAGACAGAGATGCTGATCCCCTGCCCCGTATGCGGCACACGCGACCATGCCGAGTTCACCTATGGCGGCGACGCGGGGGTTGTCCGGCCGGAGCTTTCGGACGCCGATCCGGAGCGTTGGGCGCGCTTTGTCTATGACCGCGGCAATCCGCGCGGACAGCACCGGGAATACTGGCACCACGTGCACGGCTGCCGCCAATGGATGGTCGTGCAGCGCGACACGCTCACCCACGATGTGGGCGGCGCCGAGCTGATCGGGCCGTGGGCGGGCCGAGAGCTCAACTGATGGCCGGCTATCGTCTGCCGCGCGGCGGCACCCGTATCGACCGCTTAACCCCATTGCGCTTCTCTTTCGACGGCGCTGCGGTCCCGGGACTCGCCGGGGACACTCTCGCGTCGGCCCTGCTGGCATCGGGGCGCACGCTGGTCGGCCGCTCGTTCAAATACCACCGGCCGCGAGGCGTCTACACGGCAGGTGCGGAAGAACCGAACGCGCTGGTGACGCTCGGGACCGGCGCGGCGACCGAGCCCAACGCCAAGGCGACCGTGATCGAGGCGGCCGACGGCATGATTGTGCGAAGCCAGAATGCCTGGCCGTCGCTGCGCCGGGACATTGGCGCCGTGAACGGGGTACTCTCGCCGTACTTCGCGGCGGGGTTCTATTACAAAACCTTCATCGGGCCTTTCCGCGGCGCCTGGATGCTCTACGAGCCGGTGATCCGCCGCGCGGCCGGCCTAGGTCGCGCCACGTTCGCCGCCGATCCCGATCGCTACGAGACGACCAACGCGTTCTGCGATGTCCTGGTGGTCGGCGCAGGGCCGGCCGGCCTGTCCGCCGCGCTCGCAGTTGGTCGCACTGGGGCGCGGGTGATCCTCTGCGACGAAGCCCCGGTTCCGGGCGGCAGCTTGGACCTCGAGGACTCCATATCGGGCCGGGACACGGCCGAATGGATTTCCGAGACGGTCGCTGCCCTCGACGCGCTGCCCAACGTATCGCGCCTTAAGCGCATGACGGTTTACGGCTATTACGACGACAACGTGCTCGCCGCGGTGGAGCAGGTTGCGCCTGCGCACGGCCTCAAAGCGTCGGCCGGCACGCGCCAGCGCCACTGGCGCATCCAGGCGCGGCGGGTCGTCCTGGCGAGCGGCGCCTTGGAGCGCCCCTTCGTGTTCCCCGGCAATGACCTGCCTGGAGTGATGCTGGCGGGCGCCGCCTTGGCCTATGCGCGCCGCCATGGGGTTGCGGTCGGCCACCAGGCTGCCGTGTTCACCAACAACGACAGCGGCTGGCGGCGGGCCGTGGCGCTCGCCCGCGCGGGCGTCACCGTTCGCGCGGTCATCGACCCGCGGACGGAGGTGCCCCAAAGGGCCGCATCCGACCTGTCGGACGCCGGCACGCAGATCCTGACCGGATCCGTGGTCGCTGCCGCACGAGGCAGGCCAACGCTTGCCTCGATCCGCGTCCAGGCGCTCAATTCCCGAACCGGCGAGTTGAGCGGCCCGGCGCGGGAAATTTCCTGCGACGCACTCCTTGTTTCGGCCGGATGGAATCCGCTGGTCCACCTTGCCAGCCAGGCAGGCGGGCCGCCTGTTTACGAGGAGAACATCCGCGCGTTCGTGCCCGGCGAAGCGCGCGAGGATTGGACGGCCGTCGGAGCAATGCAGGGCAGCTTCGAATCCGGCCAGGCTGCCGCCGAGGGCAGTCGCGCCGGGCTCGAGGCCGCTGCCGCACTTGGCTTCCACGCCGCGGAATCCGAGCCGCCGGCGAGCATCGCACGCGCCGGGCACCAGCAATTCTCCGACAACCTCCTGCCCCTCTTCGATATTCCGGCCAAGGGAAAGGCTTTCGTCGATCTTCAGAATGACGTCACCGCGTCGGACGTGCGCCTTGCAAAGCGTGAGGGTTTCGAATCCGTCGAGCACCTCAAGCGCTACACGACGCTTGGCATGGCCGCCGATCAGGGCAAGCTTTCCAACCTGAACGGGCTGACGATCCTTGCGGGCGAACGCAAACTGGCCGTTCCTGAAGTCGGAACGACCCGCTTCCGGCCGCCCTACAACCCGGTCAGCATTGGCGTCCTTGCGGGCCGCGCCCGGGGCGGCCACTTCCAGCCGCTGCGGCGCACGCCCCTCCACCACTGGCATCTCAAAGCCGGCGCCGAGATGTTCAAGGTGGGGCTCTGGGAGCGACCGCAGGTTTATCGGCGGGCGGGGGAAAGCCTTGAACAGGCTTACGTTCGGGAAGCGCGGGCCGTCCGAGAGTCGGTCGGCATCACGGATGTTTCCACGCTCGGCAAGATCGACATCCAGGGCCCTGACGCTGCCGCGCTTCTCGACCGCGTCTACACGAACACCTTCTCGTCGCTTCCGGTCGGAAAGGCCCGTTACGGCCTCATGCTGCGGGAAGATGGGTTCCTGTTCGACGACGGCACCACGTGGCGCCTGGGGGACACGCGCTACCTGATGACGACCACGACGGCGAACGCCGCGCTGGTGATGCAGCACCTTGAAGGCTTGCTCGCTACAGCATGGCCGAACCTGCGGGTCTCGCTGGCATCCGTCACCGACCATTGGGCGGGAATCGCCGTATCCGGCCCGAACAGCCGGGTCCTGCTTTCGCGGGTCCTGGAGGGGGTCGACATAAGCGATGCCGGGCTTCCGATGCTGGGCGTCGCAAACGCCCGGGTGGCCGGAATCGATGTGCTCGTCGCCCGCCTGTCCTTCTCCGGCGAGCGGGCCTATGAGGTCTACTGCGGCGCCGACTACGGCGGCACGGTTTGGGAGTGCCTGCTGAACGCCGGAGCAGACCTCGACGTCGTCCCATACGGCCTCGAGGCGCTCGGCGCGCTGCGCATCGAAAAGGGCCACGTCACCGGCTCGGAAATCACCGGCCGCACCACTGCGCACGACCTCGGCTTCGCCCGCATGCTGTCCGCAAAGAAGGATTTCGTCGGAAAACCCCTCGCCTTCCGCCCCGCCCTCACCGACGGCGCCCGCCAGCAACTGGTCGGCCTCCGGTCGATCGACGGCAAGGCCGTTCTCAACGGCGCGCATCTGGTGAGCGGCGCCGACCCCAGCCAGCCGGGTCGAAGCCAGGGCTATGTCACCTCTATGTGCTACAGCCCCGCCCTTGAGCGCTACATCGCGCTGGCGCTGCTGGAGGGCGGCGGCGAGCGTCATGGCGAGACGCTGTATGCGGCCGACCCGGTGCGCGGCAATTTCGGACAGGTTCAGGTGGTGGACCCGGTCTTCTTCGACAGGAACGGCAGCCGCATGCACGGCTGAACTGGCTCTGCCGGGGCGCCCGGTAACCAACAAAGCTCTATGCATGGCCGGGTGGTCCATTCGGCGGAACCTGCTTTTCCCTCGAATGTTAAGTGATTCGCTTACCGTTGCTTAAGCTCCTGCTGAGGCGCGTGGGCACGTTTAATCCCTCCGGGCCGTCAAGCGTATGCGTAATCTAGCGCCGAAGTTCGAGGCGGTTGAGGAAGGCGACCTGCCTCACCGGCCGACTTTGAACGCCCCGGAGCAGGACTCGGCCGCCGATCTGCCGAATCCTGACGAGGAGGATTACCCGTATTTTGAGGACGAGGAGATCTACCCTGCCGGCCTGATCGAGGCGGCAGAGCCGCGCTCGCAGTCGAGGGTCGTTCGCCGGGCTGTTCTCGGCGCATGCATCGTCCTGGCAGCCTGCTTTGCCGTCGCGCCAACGGCTTACTTTCTTTTGTTCCGGGCAGCCGTGCCGGAAACGGCGGCTACGGCCGGAGCGGAAACGCGCAGCGGGATCGAAGGGCAGCAAGGGGCCATTAAGCTTGACCCTGCCGAGAAGGTCGTGAGGACAGCTGCGGCCGAACCGCTCCTGCCCCGGGCCGGGCTTCCCTTGGCATCGCCCATACGTCCCGCGCCGCTCCAGGCCGGGGCAGCGCGGCCCACCGAGAGTACGGCGGCCGCGGACCTCGAATTGGCACGTCCGCTGGATCCGGGGTTGCAGGGGCAAATCCCCGCTTTCCCGGCAGGAAGTACGATCCATCCTGCACTGCGCCCGAGCGAGGCTGCGCCGCCACGGTCTCGAAAAATTGCGATCGCCGGGCGCGGTCCCGGCCCGACAATCCTTGCCAAGACTAACTCCGAGCACGCTCACGCGGTGAGACCCGGCCTGTCGGAACCGCTCGGGGCCGTTGGGAATCCGATGATCCTGATCGCGCCGGCGCCCCTCGCGTCGACGGCCGCGGCGAGACGGGCGGAGCCTGCTCAGCCCAGCCGCCCTGGCGAACTGCATCAACTGGCCGCGGGCGTGCCACTCACGGCGGTCCGGGGAATGCGGCCGTCGAATGCAGTGGCGGTTGGGCTGGGACGCCCGTTACAGGCCGGCTCTGCCCGTCCGCTGACCGCAGGCATGATCCACCCCCCGTTGCGTCCCGATCAACCAATCGGAACGCCGGCTACCCAAGCCGGAGTACAGGAACACGCAGCGCCGTTGCGTCCAGCAAATGCAAGGCAAGTCGCGCTGGTTCCGCACCAGCCCCTCCAGGCAGATTTCGGCGCGCCATTTGCGCCCGAGCCGGCGCCGTCGCTTGTGGCAGGGCCGGAGAGAGCTGGACCTGCCGACTTGTCGGAACCCGCGGCCAGTCCCGGCCCGCTTCAGGCGGAAGCGCCCGTCGAGCAGGACCGGGCGGAACCGATCGTTGTGGCGTCGCTGCTCCCGCTTGATGCCTTGCTGCCGCTGATTTCGAGTGGGAGCGTTACCGTCGGCGCGCCGCAACTCCAGTCCCCCGAGGTGGAGGTGGAGCCCATCTCGACTGCGCACGCCGCTCCCGTTGTAAGCCCGACAAGCAGGGCCCTGGACCCCGTCCGCCTGGCCTCCTTGGGCTCGCAGGCGGAGCCGATCAGCCCGATGCGGCCGCACGATCTTCTTTCCCCGATCCCCGGCGAGTTCGACGCTGGCCAAGGGGCATCTGGCCGCGCGCTTCCGGTCGGTCCCGCTCTCGCGGCCATGCCGCGAACCCCCAAGCCGCGTCCGGCCTACGAGGCGCCCGCCTCCGCCGCAGTCCCAACGAAGGAGACGAGTCCATCGCCCGGCAAGGTCGAGAGCCAGGCACGAGCTGAGAAGCCCCAGCCCCGCGCCGCCGCCAAGGCGGGGCGTGCTCGGCCCGCGACACGCGGCCGTCAGGCAAGCGCGCCCGCCGCAAAAGCGCAAAAGGCCGCGGCTAGGGCAGCCGAAGCAAAGCCGCGGGGACAACGTCCGGCGGCAAAACCGAGCCGGGCGAAGAGCAGCCCGATACCGAGGCCATCCGTCCAGGCGCAGCCGCGCCAGGAAAGAACGCAACGGCGGAACGCACAGCCCCAAACCGTGGCACGCCCGCAACGGTCTGCTCCGGCCCGGAGTGCAGCCCCGCCTCAGGTGCGAACGCCCCAGCTTCCGGCTGCGCTACTTCCCACCCAGCCGCCCAGACAACCGTGATGTCGCAAAGCCCGCTGCAAGGAGACTTGTCATGAGAAAAGCGCTGATCACCGGACCCCTGGTCGGTCTCTTGAGCGTTCCCTTTCACGTCGCACCGCCGGCGCTCGCGCTTGACCTCGGCGGGGCTGTGGGCTCGGCAACCGGTTCGGTGAGCGGCGGCGTGAAGAGCAGCACGGGCGGGAACGGCGGCGGTCGGGTCTCGGCGGGCGTCAGCGTCGGGGTCGGCAGCAGCCGGGTTTCTGGCGTCGTCAATACGGGAACAGGCGGAGTGTCCGGGGGCGTCAGCGTCGGAACGGGCGGCGGCCGCGTCTCCGGTGGCGTCAGTGCGGCGACGGGCGGCGGGGCAGTCTCGGGTGGGGTCAGTGCGGGCACCAGCGGCGGTGGCGTTTCGGCGGGCGTCAGCGCCAGCACCAGCGGTAGTCGCGTCTCGGCAGGAACTGACAGCGGTGGCGCTTCGACGAGCGTCGGAAGTGGCGGTACTGCTGGCAGCCCCAGCCGAACTGTTTCCAGAGGGCCCAGCAGAACGGCGACCACAACTTCGCCGCGCGGCAAGACCGCGACGGGTGCTCCTGAGGCGGCAGCCGCTGCCGCATCGGCCGCCAACATCGCTAGCCGGGCCAGCGCCGGGGTGGTCGCACTGCCCGCGAAACTTCGGCCCAAACGGCGGGCCTTCCCCTGCAGCGCAAGCAAGACGGATTGCCTCCTCGCGCTTTGGCGGGAAAGCGGCAGCCGCGGCGTCGCCGTAACTGCGGCGCCGGACCAGATCATCCTGGCCTGCCGCGACACCATTGTCGCGGGCGCGATGCCCTATGATCCGGTGCGGGTGGAGGCAGTCCCCGCCGGCAATCTCGGCGAGCATCGTGATGGCGGGATGGTGGCGCCGCTTGTCGTCCGCATCACCTATGCCCGACAGGGCGGCTACGAAGTGCGCAAAGCCAGGGTGAAATGCACCCTTGACGCTTCGGGCCAGGTCGCCTCGCTGGCCTGAGAAAGACCGCCGCCGCACGCCGGATTTGCGGTGGTGATTGCGGAGCCGCCGTGCGGGCTGCTACTCAGACTGCACGTGCCCCGCCGCCGGGCTCCGAGGAGAAAAAAGCGTGCAAACCCAGGACAATGGGCCGGAGCGCCGTTCGGCCCTTGCGCATCTGGCCAAGACTGCCGACCGCAGCACAGCGCTGACGGTGGCGGATGTGCGGCGGGAAGCGATTTTCCAGATCGCCAGCTGGCCGGACATGCTGGCGAGCATCAAGCGGGTGCTTGGCGAAATCCTCGGAGTGGCCGTCCCGCCATTGGGCCATGCCTCGGTCGGACCTGCCGCGGCCATCCTGTCGCTCGGCCCCGGCCGTTACCTCGTGACGGCGCCGTCTTCCGAACTGCGCGACCGCATCACGGCGGCGATCACCCCGGCGGACGGCAGTGTCACCGACCTGTCGCATGGCCGGGCCATCCTGGAGCTCGCCGGGGCCGAAGCTGTCGCGGTGCTGGCCAAGGGCCTGGCGGTCGACCTGCACCTGTCAGCGTTCCCGCCCGGGCGGGTTGCGCAGTCGGTGATCCACCATATCGATGTGACCGTGCACAGGCTGGAACCTGACCGCTTCCAGCTGATCGTGTTGCGCGGCTTCGCCGAAGACTTCGTCGAATGGCTGATGGACGCCGGACTGGAATACGGGATCGCGTTCGCCGGTCCCGCAGGCTGAGCGGTCAGGCGATCGTCAGCCGTTCGCCTTTGCGAGCCACCTGGTCCGGGACGCCCCATTCCCGCCCCGCATCGGCGAGCAAGCACCAGAGGTAGTCCGCCATCGACCAGCGGACGAACAGCCGGAACGCCGGTCCGGTCTCGGCTGCATCGTCCGCAACCTGCCAGAGCGTCGCGTTGGCGCGGCCGAGGATGGTTCCGGTCACCATGCCCGACCGAAACGCCCGTGGGTGGAGGTCGAGGGTGGTGAGCTTCATTAGAAGCTCTCGCGCCTTCGGCCCGGCGATGTCGATGACGGTGTAGTAGTCGGAGACCCCGACGAGCTGGTGGTGCATTCCCGCCAGCGCTTGCGCGGCCTGCTGGACTGGACCGAGCCCGTTTTCACCAGCGACGAGAAGCCACTCGTCCGGGCCCATCCAAAGAAAGGCGGTCTCGCCCGAACTGGAGCTTGTCAGAGGGTCGAAGGGCAGCCCTAGGCCGAGCGCTGATCGCAGCCGCTCCACTGCCTCATGCGGGTCGGCTCGCAGGATGTATTTGCGCAGAAACGGCCGCTCCGCGATCGAGATCTCCCCGGCCCGGGCTGCAATGGCCGTGCGTCCGGCGAGGGGCGAGCGGCGGACCGGCGTTGCGGCTTCAAGCACCGGCGACCTCCGCCGGCTTGAGGAAGTCGGTCCCGGCGACGGTGACGGGGATCGGCGCGCCGCCCAGTCGCGACACCCAGAGCTTCTCGCCCATGCGCCTCGACCCGCTCTTCACAAGTGCCATGGCGATCGAGCGGCCGGCGTTCGTGCTGAGGTAGCTGGAGGTGACATGCCCGAGCGTCGGGGTCCGCGGCGCGGTTTCCGCGTCGGTCCCGATCACATGCGCTCCCTCCATCAGCACTTCCTGAGGGTCGTCAGTGAGAAGGCCGACGAGCTGCTTGCGATCGTCGCGGACCGTGTCGGAGCGGGACAGCGAACGCCGCCCGATGAAGTCCCCCGACTTCTTGACCATCCCGCCCAGCCCGAGGTCCTGCGGGGTCACCGTGCCGTCGGTCTCCTGCCCGACGATGATGAAGCCCTTCTCGGCGCGCAGCACATGCATCGCTTCTGTCCCATAGGGGACGATGCCGTATGCCGCCCCTTTGGCCATCACCTGCTCCCAAAGCCACAGGCCATAGGTCGCCGGAATGTTGATCTCGTAGGAGAGCTCACCGGTGAAGGAGATGCGGAAAACGCGGACGGGAATCCCGCCGATATGCGCGTCGCGCCAGGTCATGAACTCGAACCCCTTCGGGTCCGCGTCGAGGTCGTCGCACAGTTCAGTGACCAGGCGGTGGCACTCTGGCCCGGCGATGGAAGCCACCGCCCACTGCTCGGTCACGGTGGTGAGATAAACCCGAAGCTCCGGCCATTCGGTCTGCAGGTAATCCTCAAGCTTGGTCAGCACCCGCGCCGCGCCGCCCGTCGTCGTCGTCATGTGGAAGTGGTCGTCGGCGAGGCAGGCGGTCACGCCGTCGTCCATGACCATTCCGTCTTCGCCGAGCATCAACCCGTAGCGCGCCTTGCCCGGAGCGAGCTTCGTCCAGGCGTTCGTATAGACGCGATTGAGGAACTCACGGGCATCCGGGCCGCGGATGTCGATCTTGCCGAGAGTGGAGGCGTCGAGCACGCCGATATGGGTGCGGGCGGCTTTGGTCTCGCGCTGCACCGCGGCGTGGAAGTCCTCGCCAGGCCGCGGATAGGCGCGCGCTCGCAGCCAGTCCCCCACCGGCTCGAAGATAGCGCCCTGGGCGACATGCCAGTCGTGCATCGGCGTCGTCCGGCGCGGCGCGAAGAGGTCCTTCACGTGCTGGCCGGCCAATGCCGCGAAGGTCACCGGCTTGTAGGGCTGGCGAAAGGTCGTCGTGCCGATCGCCGGGACGGCTTCGCCGCGAACCGATGCGAGGAAGCCGAATGCGTTCAGGTTCGCAACCTTGCCCTGGTCGGTGCCCATACCCGCTGTCGTGTAGCGCTTGGCATGCTCGACGGAGCGGTAGCCTTCCTGGACGGCGAGGCGCAGGTCCTTGGTGGTCACGTCGTCCTGGAGATCGATCCAGGCCCGCACCCGGCCTTTCGGCCGCGATGACGGAAGCTCCGGGATGACCCGGATCGGTCCTTGTCCGGTCTTGCCGCCGACCACCTCGGGGACCGCCGGAACCCCGGCATCGAACCCTGCCGCGATGGAGGCCGCGGCGCCGGCGCGTGCGCCTTCGGCGAGGCAATCCGCCAGACCGAACGCACCATTGGAGGCGCCGGCGGAACGCTCGTTCTGCCAGGACTGACCCGGCCGGAACGCCTGGATGGCCTCGTCGTAACGCAGCTTGCCGCGCGATTGGGAGAACAGCGCCGCGTTCGGCGCCCAACCTCCCGCCATAGCGAGCAGGTCGCATTCGACCTTGACGATGCGTTCGCCGAGCCCGGAATCCCCGCGCAACGGACGGACTTCGACACTGGACAGACGGTGCCGTCCGCTGGTGCCGACGATTGTTGCGCTGCCATAAATGGCGATGCCGCGACGGGCCGCCTCGGTCAGGTGGGCCGGCGCAACTTCGGGGCGCAGATCCACGACGGCGGAAACCTCACCGCCCATCCTCGCGATGTCCAACGCGGCGTCCCAGCCGGAATCGTTGTTGGTGAACACCACAACACGCTTGCCCGGCAGCACTCCATATCGGTGCATGTAGGTGCGCACCGCGCTGGCCAGCATGATTCCCGGGCGGTCGTTCTCATGGAACACGAGCGGCCGCTCGATGGAGCCGGTCGCGAGGACCACCTGTTTGGCGCGGACGCGCCACAGCCTCTGGCGTGGCGCGAGAAGCGGCCGCGCCGCGTCCGGCAGATGGTCCGAGATCCGTTCCCAGAGGCCGACGAAATTGTGCGAGTAATAGCCGAACGCCGCGGTGCGGGTGAGCACGGCGACCTCCGGCAGACTGGCGAGTTCCGCCGCGACGGAAGCGGTCCAATCCGCCGGCCCCATGCCGTTGAGAGACAGCGTCTCGGGGTCGCGCGACAGGAGAGTTCCGCCCACCTCGGAAGTCTCTTCCGCCAGGATGACGCGGGCGCCGGAGCGCCCGGCGGCCAGCGCGGCCATCAACCCGGCCGGGCCGCCGCCGACGACCAGCACATCGCAATGACGGTTCACCACCTCGTAGCGGTCCGGGTCGGGCCGCTTCGGCGCAACGCCGAGTCCGGCCGAGCGCCGGATTATCGGCTCGAACATCATCCAGTTACCGATCGGACCCTTGAAGGTCTTGTAGTAGAAGCCGGCGGGCAGCCAGTGCGAGAAGGCGTCCGCCACCGCGCCTATGTCGAACTTCAGCGTCGGCCAGCAATTCTGCGGCCGTGCGGCGAGGCCCTCGTAGATCTCCTGCTCGGTGACCCGGGTGTTGGGATCGCTACGCCCGTTTCCGCCGTCGATCTGCACGAGCGCGGCGGGGTCTTCGGAGCCGGCTCCGAGTATGCCGCGGGGCCGGTGATACTTGAACGAGCGTGCCACCATGTGCTCGCCGTTGGCCAGCAAGGCGGAAGCCAAGGTGTCGCCCGGATGGCCAACGAAATCCTTGCCCCCAAAGGTGAACCGGACCTGGCGCGTGCGATCGATCAGGCCGCCGCGGGGGAGCCGGTATTCCTGCGCGGCGTCGGAAGCCCGGGCGGACCGTTCCCGCGCCACGCTGCGTGTCTGGTCCGCACCCGAGAGCAGAGCTGCCGGCTCCCCGGCATCGACGTTTCGCTGGGGTGAGCCAAGATCATCATCGAGCCTATCCGTCGACGGGATACGCACTGGTCCCCGGGCGCTCATGGTGCTGTCCCCTCGCCCGGCTGGACCACTTTGGCCGCATCGTTGCCCGAGCCGATCGTCGCCTCGCCGCTCGGCGTGGCCGGGAGGTTGGCGGTCACGTTCGGGCGCGGCTCGCCGACCCTGTAGACTGCCAGGATGTCGTCAGTCGCCGTGTTGCGCAGCATATTGAACCAGCGGCGGCAACCCGCCTGGTGATTCCAGCGCTCGGCAAAGATGCCCTTCGGGTTTGTCCGTTGGAAGACGTAGCCGGCCCATTCGGAGTCGTTCATCGCATCGGATTGCGTCGGCCGTTCGATATGAGCCTCGCCGCCATAGGCGAACTCGCTCATGTCGCGTTCACCGCAATTGGGACAGCGGATCAGGAACATCGGAACCTCAATGCGCCACCGCCGCGGCGCCATGTTCGGCAACCAGTGCGCCGGTCACAAAACGCTCCATCGAGAACGGCGCGGCGATGCTGTTCGGCTCGTCGCGGGCGACGAGGTCGGCAAAGGCGTGGCCGGAGCCCGGCGTAGCCTTCCATCCGCCGGTGCCCCAGCCGCCGTTGATGTAGAAGCCCTTCACCGGTGTCTTCGAGATGATCGGGCTGGCATCCGGGCAGGTGTCGACGATACCGCCCCATTGCCGCATCATCCGCAGCCGCGAGACGAACGGGAACAGCTCGATCAGCGAGGCCATCTGGTGCTCGATGATGTCGAGCGAGCCGCGCTGGGTGTACGAGATGTAAGGGTCGATACCGGCGCCAATCACCAGTTCGCCCTTGTCGGACTGGCTGACATAGACGTGCACCGCGTTGGACATCACCACGCAGGGGATGATGGGCTTGATCGGCTCGGATACGAGCGCCTGCAGCGGGTGGCTTTCGATCGGCAGCCGGAGGCCGACCATGCTGGCAATGACGCTGGTGTGGCCGGCGGTGACGCAGGCGACTTTCGGCGTGCGGATCGTGCCCTTGGTGGTTTCGACCCCGACCACCGCGCCGTTCTCGGTCAGGATGTTCGTTACTTCGCACTGCTGGATGATGTCGACGCCCATCGCGTCCGCTGCGCGGGCATAGCCCCACACCACCGCGTCGTGGCGGTTGGTGCCGCCGGAGCGCTGCAGCGTGGCGCCGATGACCGGGTAGCGGGCGCGCGGATCGATGCTGATCGGCGGGCAGAACTCCTTGATCTCCGCGGGCTCCAGCCATTCGGCATCCACGCCGTTCAGGCGGTTGGCCTCGACGCGGCGCTTCAGCTGACGCGCCTCGCCCTCGTCATGGGCGAGGTTGAGCACGCCACGGTGACTCATCATGATGTTGTAGTCGAGCTCACGGCCGAGCGTCTTCCACAGCGTCAGAGCGTGGTTGTAGATCGCCGCGCTCTCGTCGAAGAGGTAGTTGGAACGGACGATCGTGGTGTTGCGGCCGGAATTGCCGCCACCGATCCATCCCTTCTCGATCACGGCGATGTTGCGCATGCCGTGCAGCTTGGCGAGGTAATAGGCGGTTGCGAGGCCATGGCCCCCGCCGCCGATAACCACGGCGTCGTAGCTCGCCTTTGGCTCCGGAAACCGCCACGCCGGTTGCCAGCCGGAATGGCCGCGGAGCCCCTCGCGGAAGAGCGAAAAGACGTTGTAGCGTTGCATGGCACCGGTTTAGGCGGCGGAGTTCGGCATAGCCATGCAGGAAGCGGCGCTGGAATGTCGCAGGGACGGGACAACTTGCCGTGAGTTGACCGGCGGACGGCCGCGGCCATGACCGCGCCAGCACCGCCGCGGTCGCCATACGAGGCGCTGTCATCCGTCCCCACCTTTGCCGGATTGTCCGAAGACACCCGGCGACTGCTGGCCGAGAAAGCGCGGCCGTTGCGGGTGCCGCGCGGGACCGTGCTGGTTCGCCAAGGCGATGCTTCGGACGAGCTGTACATCGTCGTCACGGGCCGGTGTGCCGTTTCGGTGGAGCGGCGCGAGGGGATCATCGCCGAGATCGGGCCGGGCGAGCCGATCGGCGAGCTGTCGTTCTTCGGCCATAGCCCGCGATCGGCGACGGTGACGGCGGCGCGCGACAGCGACGTGCTCATCCTGACACGAAAAACGTTCTCCGACCTCACGCCCGCCGCGCCGGAAATCCTGACGGTGATCCTTGCGTCTGTCGCACGCAGGTTGTCGGCGCTGACCGCCACCGCGCCGATGATCCGACGCAAGCGGCCCCGCCTGGTTGCCGTGCTGACTATCCGGCCAGGCGAGGTTGCCGCCACCGACGTGGCGCACGCTCTGGCCGGCGCGATTGCGCCACGCCAGGCGGAGGTGTTCCGGCCGGACTCCACCGCGCACGAAATTGCCGGCACCGTCGCCGAAAGGCTGGCCGTTCTGGAGCGCAACGCGGACCTGGTAATCTGCCCAGTCGAACCAGACGGTTCGGGCGGGCTACCTGAGGTCCTGCGCCATTGTGACGAACTCCTGCTGCTGGCCCATGTCGGGGCCGGTCCGCCGGCCCGGCCGGACCCAGTGGAGGCGGCAGCGTCGGCGCTCTTCGCAAAGGAACACCGCACGGTTCTCCTCTGCCGCGACCGCGGGGCCCAGCCGATCTCCGGGACCAGCAACTGGCTGCGAGGGCGAGAAGTCGGCCTCCATCATCACCTTGCGCTGGACCAGCCCAGTGAGTTTGCGCGGCTCGGGCGCTTCGTGCTCGGCAAGGCGCTTGGGCTGGTGCTCGGCGGCGGCGCCGCCTACGGCTGTGCCCATCTGGGCGTCGCCAAGGCACTCGGCGAGGCAGGGATCCCCGTCGATTTTCTCGGCGGGACCAGCGTCGGAGCTGCAATGGCGGCCGCGCTTGCGACCGGCGCCCACCCGGATGCCGTACTGGATCAGACGGAGGAAATCTTCGTCCGCCAACGGGCCATGCGGCGGATCACCGTGCCGGTCCATGCGCTGCTGGACCACCACACGCTAGATGCCTCGCTGCGCCGCCATTAGGGGCCAGTGGTCATCGAAGACCTGCCTCTGAACTACTTCGCCGTCTCCGCCAGCCTGACGAGAAACGACATGCACGTGCACCGCCGCGGGCCCGTGTGGGAGGCGATCCGCGCATCAGCGGCGATCCCCGGCGTGCTGGCCCCGTTCATCACCCGGGAGGGCGATGTGCTGGTGGACGGCGCCGTGGTCGACAATGTCCGCTCAACGTTATGCGCGGGCTGAAGCTCGGCCCCAACGTGGTGGTCTCGTTCACCCGCCCTGAGGCCTGGCGGGTCGGCGGCCGTTATGCCGACATCCCTCGCCGGGCCGCGCTCCTGCGCGACCTGGTGCTCAGGCGGCGGCGCGACTACCCGAATGTTGTGAGCGTGCTCCTGAGGAGCATGTTCCTGGCGAGCGCCCGCCTGCCGCGATCGGGTGCGCCCGGCGACCTGTTCGTGATCCCGGATGTGCCGGACGGGGTCGCCCTGCTCGACTGGCACAAGGGGCGGGACATTGCCGCCCTCGCCTACCGCCAGATGACGGAATTGCTGGAATCCGGACCGGAAGCGCAGGCCTTCATGGCGAGCCTGCGCTAAGTGCCCGTCATGGATCGTATTCCACGTGGAGGTGGTTGTTGGCCGTGTTGGCGAAGGTTTCGAAGATCACATCATAGTCCCCGCCGACCCGGCTAAACACATTGGCAGCAAAGGCGTTACCTTGGGCTTTGCTGATGTTGTTGCCGCGAAAATCGAGTGCGCGGTTCATGTAGTGCAACGAACCCTGCTTGTGGCCGCTGTCGTTGCCCGAGGTGATCACCGGCGTTGGTAGGCCGAGCTCCTGCGCCGCCGCGGCAACAGCTTCGATGACGGGCTCCATTTTCGGATGGAGGCTCGATATTTTGACTGCCTTGTTCTTCACGCCCACGCCGTGTTGTTGGGCAACGGCCCTGCCGTCGATGGGGCCGCCGGCGTTCGTCGCAGCGGCCAGCAAGGCGCTGGCTGACAGGGCCTCCTCGTCGACGATGATGAAGGCGTTCAGGATCGGCTTGTCGCCGCCCTTGGGCACCTTGCCCAGAAACGCCTTCATGTCCTCAATGAGCGCAATCACCCGCAGTCGGCTCCCGGCGTAGTCGATGTCCTCATTCTCGTCGGGAAGCGAGGTGCACAGGTTGATGCAGCCGATGGACGACAAGAGCTCGTTCTTGCCGGGGTGGATCAGGATAGCGGTGCGGTTGCCCGTTTTCCGCAGTTCGATGCCCGGCATCTTGGCGTCGATCTCAAGGTCCTTGCGATAGCCGGTCGTGACGTAGGTGGGCCCTCCTGAGGTCATGAGGGGGTAACGGCCGGCCTTGATCCGACTGGGGTTGGCGGCCGTCGCTGGCGTGTGGTTCTGGCTTGGCCCCTTCGACTCAGCCGTAGTGCCCGAAAGCGGCACCTGGACGCCATCCACGCTGATGGCCGCGGCCTCTTCCCCGTCATGAAAGACCTTGTACGTGCCGACTGTTCGCGTGTCGTTGCCACGCGTCTGTTCCTTCATTCGTTGAACGTGAAGTTCCCAGCCCTGCTTGATGATCGGCATAGCCCCCCAATCGGCAAAGTTGTATAGGGCAAGAGTATCACAACCGGGTGATGTGGAAAGAGTACCCCAAGCAACCGAAAGGTTGCGAAGGCCACGCGGCGCCGAAATGCAGGTTCCGCGACCCGCCGGGGCGCCGGCGAGGACGGTGGTCAGCAACAGCGTTTCGCTCCGGCAAGCAAAGTGCTCTAAAAGCGACACAGGGCGGAGCGCCGAGCGAAGGCTGTTGGGGATGTCGAAGGCAGACGCGTCGGAGGAAAGGCACTTTCTTTTTGTGCTGATTCCGAACTTCACGATGCTTGCCTTCGCCACGGCAGTCGAACCGCTGCGGATCGCCAACCGCATGGCCGGGCGGCAGGTCTATCGCTGGTCGCTTGTGTCGCTCGATGGACAGCCGGCAGCCGCCTCGAACGGCATCCAGTTCGTCGTCGAGATGTCGCTGAAGGAGGCCCGCGAACGGGTGCGCGGCGGCGAGCGGCCGGACCATGTCTTTGTTTGTGGCTCGCTGGGCGTCGAACGCTTCCACGACCGCAACCTGAACGCCTGGATCGCCTCGCTGGACCGCCAGAAGATCGGCATCGGCGCGCTCGATACGGGCGCCTGGGTGCTGGCGGACGCCGGCGTGCTGGAGGGCCGCCGCTGCGCCATCCACTGGGAGTCGCTGCCGGCCTTCTCGGAGAAGTTCCCGGAAGCGGAGGTTTATGCCGACCTCTTCGAGGTGGACGGCAATTGCTACACCTGCGCCGGCGGCACCGCCTCGCTCGACATGATGCTGCACCTGATCGGCGAGCACCTGGACGAGTCGATCGTCACCAAAGTCTGCGAGCAGGCGCTGACCGACCGCATGCGCTCGCCGACCGACCGGCAACGCCTGCCGTTGCGCGCCCGGCTGGGCCTGCAGAATACCAAGCTGCTGTTCATCATCGAATTGATGGAAGCCAACATCGCCGAGCCGCTGTCGTTGATCGAGATCGCCAAGTATGCGGGCCTTTCCCGCCGCCAGATCGAGCGGCTGTTCCGGCGCAATCTCGGCCGCTCCCCAGCGCGATACTACCTGGAAATCCGGCTCGACCGGGCGCGGCACCTGCTGATCCAGTCGGACGCGCCGATCGTCGAAGTGGCGGTGGCATGTGGGTTCGTCTCCGCCTCGCACTTTTCCAAATGCTACCGCGAGCTTTACGGCCGCTCGCCGCAGCAGGAACGGCAGAACCGCGAAACCCTGCGAACTTGAGGGCGGCGCGACGGCGCGGATCACCCAAGCTTTACGGCGATCCCCGGATCGCGGCGCAACCGTGCTGCGTCGCATGCGTTTTGCTGGCGCGGGAGGCGGATTGTTCAGGGAGTATTGAGATGGTGACGATGATTCCGTGGCGCTGTGGACGGCTTGCTGCCCGCGCGCTGGCGTTGGGGATCGGGGCAGCGGTCCTTGCATTGGGGATATCCCCCATGCCGCCGCTCGTATCCTCGGCCCATGCGGAGGATCTCTTCATCCCCGCCGCAAACGGCTGGGAGACTTATGTCAACGAGCGGTTCGGGACGACCCTCAGCTACCCGGCGGACATTTTTACGCCCGGCGATCCGCCGGAGAACGGTGACGGCCGGCGCTTCGACGGCGGCGATGCCGCGCTGGAGGTTTTCGCGTGGGCCAACAGCGACAATGAAAGCGCGCAGTCGCTGAAGGACCGGCTCGTCGGAACGGAAGGCTACGCGGACGTCACCTACAGCCCGGTCGGAGCGAACTGGCTGGTGCTGTCCGGCTTTCGCGGGGACGACATCTTCTACGAGAAATATTTCTTCCGTGGCGACACCGTGCACGGGTTCGGCATGGAGTTCCCGAGATCGGAGAAGCCGTTTTACGCGCCGATCGTGGAGCAGGTGGAGAACAGCTTCCGGACCGGTTGACGCTGGGCCGGCCGGCTCACGCCCGCAGCCGCGCATTCTCCGGGTCATACGGGCTCTCGCCCACGACCCGGGCGCGGCGGCGCTCGCCCAGGATCTGGATATCCAGTTCGGTGCCGGTTTCGCCGAATTCAGGCCGAACCATGCCGAGCGCGATGGATTTTTCGAGGCGCCAGCCGTAGCCGCCATTGGTAGCGCGTCCGACCATCTGCCCGTCGAGGAGGATAGGCTCCGAGCCCCGCGCGTCCGCGTCAGTGACACCGTCGACTTCCATAGAGACGAAGCGCCACGCGTCGCCCGCACCGTGCCGCTCGACCAACGCGTCGCGGCCGATGAACTGGCCCTTGTTGGGGTGCACGAAGCGGTGCAATCCGGATTCGTAGGCGGAATACTCGATTGACAGTTCGCGCCCGACGAGCCGGTAGGACTTCTCGACGGCCATCGACATCATGGCCCGGATGCCGAACGGTTTGATGCCGAACTCGCCGCCGGCATCCATCACCAGATCGAAGATGGTATTCTGCATTTCGATGGGATGATGCAGTTCCCAGCCGAGCTCGCCGACAAAGTTGACCCGCAGTGCATGCGCCTGCGCGTGGCCGACGCTGATCGATTTTCCGGACAACCAGGGGAAGGTCTCGTTGGACAGGTCGGTGCGCGTCAGCTTCTGCAGGACCTCGCGGGAGCGCGGCCCGGCAAGGACGAAGACGCCGAACTGGGTGGTAATCGGCCGCAGCTGCACCGACCCGTCGCGCGGGGCGAGCTTGCGCAGGGTGTCATGGTCGTGCCGCTCAAAGGCGCCGGCCGAAACCAGGTAAAAGACGTTGGGTGCACTCTCGTAGACCGTGAACTCGGCGAGTACGCCGCCGCGCTGGGTCAGCAGGTGGCACAGCGCGACGCGGGCGCGCGTCTTGGGGATGCGGTTGGCGAAGATGGAGTCCAGCCAGTCGCGGGCGCCTGGGCCGCTGACCAGCATCTTGGCGAACGGACTCATGTCCTGCAGGCCGACGCTCTCGCGGACGTTTTTGACCTCGTCGCCGACGAAGCTGAAGTAGTTTGAGCGCCGGAACGACCACCGCTCGCGCACCTTTCCCGCCTGGTCGGCCGGTGCATGGTTGTGGCTGGTCAGCGTGTCGTCGACGTCGAGCTCGCTTGCCGGAACTTCGTAACCCTCCGGCGCGAACCAGTTGGGCCGCTCCCAACCATAGACGGAACCGAACACTGCGCCGAGCGCCCGCATGCGGTCGTAGCACGGGGTCGTCTTGAGCGGCCGGGCGGCGGCCCGCTCCTCGTCGGGGTAATGCAGGGTGAAGACGTTGGCGTAGGCTTCCTCGTTCTTGGCCTTCAGGTATCCCTCGGTCGCGTAAGGTCCGAAGCGGCGCGGATCGACACCCAGCATGTCGATGGAGGGCTCGCCCTCCACGATCCACTCGGCCAGCTGCCACCCTGCCCCGCCCGCGGCGGTGACGCCGAAGGAATGCCCTTCGTTCAGCCAGAAATTCCGGAGGTCCCAGGCCGGGCCGATGATCGGCGAGCCGTCTGGCGTATAGGCGATGGCGCCGTTGTAGACCTTCTTGATGCCAACCTCGCCGAAGGCCGGAACCCGGGCGATCGCCGTCTCGATATGCGGCATCAGGCGTTCCAGGTCTTCCTGGAATAGTTCGTATTCGCTGTCCTCGGAGGGGCCGTCCACGTAGCAGACGGGGGCGCCCTTCTCGTAGGGCCCGAGCAGCAGTCCGCCGGCTTCCTCGCGCATGTACCAGGAGGAATCGCTTTCGCGCAGCACCCCCATCTCGGGCAGGCCCTGGCGGCGCCGCTCCTGGATGGCCGGATGTGGCTCGGTGACGATGTACTGGTGCTCGACCGGAATGACCGGGACATCAAGGCCGACCATCCTGCCGGTGCGGCGGGCGAAGTTGCCGGTGGCGGAGACGACGTGCTCGCAGGTGATGTCGCCCTTGTCGGTGCGCACCAGCCACTCGCCGTTCGGCTGCAGCTCGATTCCGGTGACCGCCGTGTTGCGGTAAATCTCGGCGCCCCCCGCGCGCGCGCCCTTCGCAAAAGCCTGGGTGAGGTCGGCCGGCTGGATATATCCGTCGTCGACGTGCTGGATCGCGCCGATGATGCCGTCGGTCTCGCAGAGCGGCCAGATCTCCTTCAGCTGCTCGGGCGTCAGAACCCTGACATCGACGCCGATCGTGCTGGCGACGCCGGCGTAGTACATGAACTCGTCCCAGCGGTCCTTTGTGCGGGCGAGGCGGATGTTGGAGCAGACGGAAAAGCCGACATTCTGCCCCGTCTCGGCTTCCAGCGTCTTGTAGAGGTTGACCGAGTATTTGTGGATCTGGCCGACCGAGTAGCTCATGTTGAAGAGCGGCAGCAGGCCGGCGGCATGCCAGGTGGAGCCGGAGGTGAGCTCCTTGCGCTCCAGCAGCACGACGTCCGACCAGCCCTTCCTGGCCAGATGGTAGAGGGTCGAGCCGCCGACGACACCGCCGCCGATGACCACGACACGGGCTTGGCTCTTCATTGTCAGTCACCTCATGGATGCGGCCCGGTTCTCGGTCGGGGAGGCCTGTCTTTAACTCGCCGGGACGTCTCTCGCTAAGTCGGGCGACGACAGCGCATTGTCCAACTGAGGCATGACTGCAACGCGCCGCGAGTTGATGGCGATTCTACGCACCGCCCCCACTCGATCCGCGGCACATGCGCAGGCTTGCTCGCAATACGGTCCACAGAGCAGCAACCACCCACGCTACTATCGCCACGAGGAAAGCCACCACGAGCAAACCGATATACGTCAGGATGCGGTCACCGCGCTTTCTGGATGCAATTTTGGAGTCATAGTCCGGGTCCCAGCTCCGTGCCCGTTGAATCGCGAGCATCTCTTGCTCGTCCGTCAGCTCTTTCTCCAACCTGTTCTGCAGCGCCGAAGACCGGCGTTCGGCGGTCGTATCGCTGGAATCCGCCACGAGACCGCCGACGGCAGCCAAAGCCCACGCCTCGACCGGGTCTCGACGCACGCCAATTCCGGCCTCGTAGAGCTCGGCCAAAGGCAAGTAGGCATACTTATCTCGATTCTTCGCCGCTGCCGAAAACCAGCGAACCGCTTCTTCCGCGTCCTTGGGAACACCCTCGCCCCGCAAAAGCGCATGGGCGTAACGCGTCTGGGCGGAGCTGCCGCCGAGTTCTGCTCCGCGTCGATGCCATGCGGTTGCCGCGACTAGGCTCCTCTGAGTACCGAGCCCGCGCTCGTACATGAATGCGACGTGTTCGATTGCCCAAAGGTTGCCTTGCTCAGCCGCCGCCGTCCACCATTGCAAAGCCTCGGCGTAGCGGCCCTCATTCTGGAACATCAATCCCAGCCACGCTTGAGCCCGTGCGTCTCCGGTTCGAGCAACCTCCTCCATTCTCTCGAAATCCCTGTTGCGCCAGATCTCGCGAAGTTGGTCGTTGGTTTGTGCGCCAGCAATCGTGCCTGCAAGCGCAAGGATAAAGCAGACGAGCACAGCTTGATCAGCCTGACGTCTCAGAAACATCGGCAGCGCTTCTCAATGAGAATAGACAGCGAAAATTTCACCCCATTAGTGGCCAAACCTAGCCTACTTCGAAATCGCCTCCGCTATATCCGGCCTCGCCGATGCCCGCGCCGCCGCGGTTACCGTGTTGGCCATCAGCAGGGCGATCGTCATCGGCCCGACGCCGCCCGGCACCGGGGTGATCGACCCTGCGACGGCCGCTGCCGACGCGAAGTCGACGTCGCCAACGATGCGGCCCTTGCCGGTCGTGGCGTCGGCCACCCGGTTGATGCCGACGTCAATCACGCAAGCGCCACGTTTCACCCAGTCGCCCTTGATCATCTCGGGGCGACCTACGGCGGCTACCAGGATGTCCGCCTGCCGGCACACGTCGGGAAGATCGCGCGTGCGGCTGTGAGCGATCGTCACGGTGCAGTTCTCCTGCAGCAGGAGTTGAGCGACGGGCTTGCCGACGATGTTGGAACGGCCGACGACCACGGCGTTCATGCCGGACAGATTGCCGCGCAGCGCGTGCTTGATCAGGATGACGCTGCCGGCCGGCGTGCAAGGGACGAGTGCCTGGTCGCGTGCGCCGGTTGCGAGACGCCCCACATTGACCGGGTGAAAACCGTCGACGTCCTTGTCGGGATCGATGGCGAGCAGGACCTTGGTCTCGTCGATCTGCTTCGGCAGGGGTAATTGGACGAGGATGCCGTGCACCGCCGGGTCCGCGTTTAGGCGGTTCACGAGGGCCAGGAGGTCAGCCTCACTGGTTTCGGCCGGCAGCGTGTGCTGCTCGGAATGGAACCCGCATTCCTCGGCCTTGAGGCTTTTGTTGCGGACATAGACGCGGCTGGCCGGGTCCTCGCCGACGATCACCACGGCGAGACCCGGCTTCACACCAAGGCCGGCCAATTCCGCGCCGGCCTGCTTCACCCGCTCAATCACTGAAGCAGCGACGGCCTTGCCGTCGATCAGCCGGCCGGTGCCTGGAACATTCATCCTTCAACTCCCTCGAAGCGCGGGTTTCTATGGTCCGGCCAAAGCATGGCGCGCCGGTCCGTTTGCGACTTCACGATGGTCGCATGGCCGAACGGCGCACAGGCTCGACCGTCAATCAGGGATCACACCCGATTGCCGGTCCGGCCGCTTGGCCATACGATACAGCAAGGTTGCACAGCCGATCCACGAGCTCATTCCCGAAATGGACCAATCGAACCTCGCCTGGCTCTGGACCTTGTTGCTCGGTTACGCGCTCGGCTCGATCCCGTTCGGGTTGCTGCTGACCCGGTCCGCCGGCCTCGGGGATATCCGGTCGATCGGATCCGGCAATATCGGGGCGACCAATGTGCTGCGGACCGGCCGGAAAGGCCTGGCGGCGGCCACTCTGCTGCTCGATGCGCTGAAAGGAACCCTTGCCGTCTGGATTGGCTGGCGATGGGGTCTGCAAGGTGCGCTCGCCGCGGCGCTGGGCGGCTTCCTTGGCCATTGCTTCCCCGTATGGCTGCGGTTCAAGGGCGGCAAGGGGGTCGCCACCTTTCTTGGCGTGCTGCTGGGGCTCCACTGGCCGGCGATGCTGGCGGCCGCGCTGATCTGGATCGGCACCGCCGCCGTGACCCGCTACTCGTCCTTGTCGGCGCTGGTCGCCAGCGCGGCGGCGCCTCTCGTGCTGCTCCTGCTGGGGCGGACAGAAATGGCGGCAGTGACCGCGTTGCTCGCGGTGATCCTATGGGTTCGCCACCGCGATAACCTGCGGCGTCTATCGGCGGGACAGGAAACCCGGATCGGCCGAAGCGCATGAGGGCTGCGACCCCGTCCACCGCTGCGCCCGCCAGCGGTGGCGTTGCGCTTACCGACGAACAGCGCATCGCCTGGCTGCGCTTGACTCGCAGTGAGAATGTCGGCCCCGCGACCTTCCGGACGCTGATCAACCATTTCGGTTCGGCGCAGGCCGCCCTCGATGCGCTCCCAGCCCTCTCCCAGCGGGGCGGCGCCGATCGCGCTATCCGGGTGGCGAGCTGCAGTGAGGTGGAAGCGGAATTTGAGAAGGCGGAGCGGCTGGGCGTCAGGTTTGTCGGCGTCGGCGAGCCACTCTACCCGCCCTGGCTGCGCCACGCCGATGCGCCTCCGCCGATCCTGGCCGTGCGCGGCGACACGCGCCACCTGAACTCACCCTGCATATCCATCGTCGGCGCGCGCAACGCTTCGGTAGCCGGGCGCAAGATGGCGGCGATGCTGGCGCGGGATCTGGGCAGCGCCGGCTTCGTGGTCGTTTCCGGGCTGGCACGCGGAGTCGATTCCGCCGCGCACGAAGCTGCCCTGTCGGGCGGCACGATCGCGGTTTTCGCCGGCGGTCTCGACAGTGTCTACCCGCCGGAAAACGAAGCCCTGTTCCGCCGTATCGTGGAGGACGGCGGCTGCGGGGTGAGCGAGATGAAGCTCGGCTGGGAACCGAGGGCTCGCGACTTTCCCCGCCGCAACAGGATCATCGCCGGAATGGCGCTCGCCGTCATCGTGGTCGAGGCGGCCGAGCGATCCGGCTCGCTGATCACAGCGCGGCTGGCGCTGGAGCAGAACCGGGAGGTGCTTGCCGTTCCCGGTTCGCCGCTCGACCCTCGGGCGGCGGGAAGCAACAACCTCCTGAAGCAGGGGGCACGGCTGGTCACCGACGCTCGGGACGTGATCGAGGCGGTGTCGCCGCTTCTGGAACATCCGCTGACTTTGGAGGCAAACGCGTTCAGCGCCCCCGCCCCGCCCGGAATTCCCGCCGAACCTGCTGAAAGCGAGCGGGACCGCATCATTGAAGCGCTCGGGCCCACGCCCGTAGAGATCGACGAGATCATCCGGTTCACTGGCCTGTCGGCCCGGGTCGTCCAGGTGATCGTGCTGGAACTCGACCTAGCCGGCCGCATAGAACGGCATACCGGGCAGCGGGTTTCCCTCAGGTAGTCGGCCGGTAGTGGGGTTTGCTCATGACGCCTTCGGACGCCTCTCGCCAAGCCTCCAGCACCGCCATGTCGATGAGATACGCCAGGAGTGGAAAGTCATTGCGGCTGGCCAACTTCGCCAGCCGGCTCGCCTCGACGGCGATATGCTCGGCAGCCGCCGCCCGGGAGGAAAACTCCGAAGCTTCGTCAACAATGAAGCTTCGTCCAACAATGCAGAGTTCATGTGACCGAGCGCCCCGCAGATCACCAGGACGGTACCGTAGATTCCCGCTCGCGACAACCGGTGAGTGCACACATCGGTTAAGGCGCTACTTGACGTAGCGACGCGGGCTTGCCGGTCTCGAGGGGTTGACCCGGCGCATCCTGCAATCCAATTGAGCCGGGCGGTGTTGGCCTTGAGCCGGCGCCAAGCGGCGGAGTTCCCCCTATGGATGTCGTGATTGTCGAATCGCCTGCAAAGGCGAAGACGATCAACAAGTACCTCGGCCCAGGCTACGAGGTCCTGGCCTCCTATGGCCATGTGCGCGACCTGCCGCCCAAGGACGGCTCCGTTCGTCCGGACGATGATTTTTCGATGGACTGGGAGGTCGACGCAAAGTCGAAGAAGCGGCTGTCCGACATCGCCGACGCGGTGAAGCGCGCCGACCGCGTGATCCTCGCCACCGACCCGGACCGCGAGGGCGAGGCGATCTCCTGGCACGTGCTGCAGGTGCTGCGTGACAAGAAGGTGCTGCGCGACAAGCCGGTGGAGCGCGTGGTGTTCAACGCGGTGACCAAGCAGGCTGTGCAGGAGGCCATGCGCAGCCCGCGCGCCATCGACGAGCCGCTGGTCGAAGCCTACCTGGCGCGGCGCGCGCTGGACTACCTGGTCGGGTTCACCCTCTCGCCGGTGCTGTGGCGCAAGCTTCCTGGTGCCCGCTCGGCGGGGCGCGTGCAATCGGTGGCGTTGCGCCTGGTCTGCGACCGCGAGGCGGAGATCGAAAAGTTTCGGCCGCAGGAATATTGGTCGATTGTCGCCGCCCTGCGCACGCCGCGGCAGGATGCGTTTTCCGCCCGGCTTGTCGGCCTGAATGGGCGCAAGATCGATCGGCTGACGATCGGCAACGAAGGGGATGCAAGTGCCGCCAAGCGTCAGCTCGAAAGCTCGGTTTTCACCGTCACCGCGGTGGAAGCGAAGCCGCAGAAGCGCAATCCGCAGCCGCCGTTCACCACCTCGACGCTGCAGCAGGAAGCGCAACGCAAGCTCGGCTCCGATGCGAGCCGCACCATGCAGATCGCCCAGCGCCTCTATGAGGGCGTCGACATCGGCGGCGAGCCGGTCGGCCTGATCACCTACATGCGCACCGACGGTGTCGACATCGCGCCCGAAGCGCTGTCGTCGGCGCGCCGTGTCATCGAGGGGGAATACGGGGCCCGCTACCTGCCGGATGCGCCGCGCCGCTACCACGCTCGCGCGAAGAACGCCCAGGAAGCGCACGAGGCGATCCGGCCGACGGACATGTCGCGGCTCCCCGCAGATGTGGCCCGCTTCCTCGATCGCGACCAGGCGAGGCTCTATGAGCTCATCTGGAAGCGCACGATCGCCAGCCAGATGGCGTCGGCGGAAATGGAACGCACGACCGTCGACATCGCGGCAAGGAGCCCGCAGGGCGAAGCGCGCCTGCGCGCGACGGGTACAGTGATCCGCTTCGATGGCTTCCTGACGCTTTACCAGGAAGGCCGGGACGACGAAGAGGACGAGGAAGGCTGCCGCCTTCCGGCGTTGAAATCCGGCGAGACGGTCGAGCGCGACAAGATCGCCGCGACGCAGCACTTCACCGAGCCGCCGCCGCGCTACACCGAGGCGTCGCTGATCAAGAAGATGGAGGAGCTCGGCATCGGCCGGCCGTCCACCTACGCGGCAACGATGGGCGTCCTGCGCGAGCGCGAATACGTGAAGCTGGACAAGAAGCGTCTGGTTCCGGAGGACAAGGGCCGCCTCGTCACCTCGTTCCTGGAAAGCTTCTTCCGCCGCTACGTCGAATACGACTTCACGGCGGACCTCGAGGAGAAACTCGATCGCATTTCCGCCGGCGAGCTGTCCTGGAAGCAGGTTCTACGCGACTTCTGGCGCGATTTCGCCGGGAGCATCGAGGACACAAAGGAACTGCGCGTTTCCGACGTCATCGATGCGCTGAACGAAATCCTTGGGGATTACCTGTTTCCGCCGCGCGAGGATGGCGGCGACCGACGGCTTTGCCCCAATTGTAACGAAGGGCAGCTGTCGCTGAAGCTCGGCCGCTATGGCGCGTTCGTCGGCTGCTCCAATTACCCCGAGTGCCGCTTCACCCGGCAGCTGACCGAAAGCACGGAAGCGGCAACCGCGGCCGCCGCCAATCCGGACGGCGCGGAACTAGGCATCGACCCGGACAGCGGCTTGCCGGTGTTTCTGCGTTCCGGCCGGTTCGGGCCGTATGTGCAGCTCGGCCCGGACGGCGACAGGGGCGCCGACAAGCCGAAGCGCGCCAGCATCCCGAAGGGCTGGGCGGTGGAGGATCTTGATCTGGAAAAGGCGCTTCGGCTGATCGCCCTGCCCCGCGAGGTGGCCGCCCATCCGGAAACCGGCAAGGCCATCACGGCCGGTATCGGCCGCTACGGGCCGTTCGTCGCCCACGATGGGAAATACGCCAACCTCGACAGTGTCGACGAGGTTTTCACCGTCGGAGCCAACCGGGCCATTTCGCTGCTGGCAGAGAAGCAGGGGCGCGGCGGCTCGCGCGGCACACCGTCGGCCCTGAAGTCGCTGGGTGATCATCCGGCCCATGGCGGAGCGGTTACCGTGCGCGCCGGGCGCTACGGCCCATATGTCAATCATGGCAAGGTGAACGCAACGCTGCCCCGAAACGTTGTGCCCGAGGACATCACGCTGGAGCAGGCCCTGGTGCTGCTGAGTGCGAAGGAAGGTCAGGGCGGCGGCAAGGCGGGGGCCAGAACCGGCGCACGCAAGGCGGCGTCAAAGCCGGCGGCCGCCCGAAAAGCTCCGGCCAAGACCAAGGCGAAATCGCGAGCGGGATCGAAATAGGACGGCACTTGGCGCGCAGACCGAAGAACCAGGCTGAACCCGACCTCCCGAGCAAGGAGGCTATCCTCGAATTCATCAAGGAAAGCCCCGGCCAGGTCGGCAAGCGCGAGATCGCCCGTGCCTTCAACGTCTCGGGCGGCGATCGCATCGGCCTGAAGCGGGTTCTGCGCGAGCTGGCCGACGACGGACTTATCGAGGGCCGCAGCAAGCGCCTTCGCCGCCCGGGCGACCTGCCCTCCGTCACCGTCCTGGCGGTCGCGGCACTTGACGACGACGGCGACCCGATCGGGGTTCCGACCGAATGGGAGGACGATTGGGGGACGCCGCCGCGCATCCTGATCACGGCCGGAAGCGGGCCGAGGGGTCGCGACCGCGCGCCCGGTGTCGGCGACCGCGTCCTGGCCCGACTCACCCCTGACCCGGAGGCCGGCGGCTTTTCCGCGCGCGTGATCAAGCTTCTGGAGCGTCCGCCTGAAGCGACGCTCGGGATCTATCGCGAGCAGGCCGGCAACCGCCGCATCATCCCCATCGATCGGCGCGGCAACGAGCTGATCATCCCGGAAGGCGCCACCCGAAGCGCCCAGAATGGCGAGCTGGTCAGCGTCGAGATCACCAAGAGCGGCCGTCATGGCCTGCCTTCCGCCCGCGTGATCGAGCGAATCGGCGACGTTTCGACGGAAAAGGCCATCAGCCTGATCGCGCTGCAGGAACACGGCATTCCGTATGTCTTCCCCGAATCCGTGCTGGCCGAGGCGGAAGCCGCGCAGCCGGCCGACATGGCACACCGGGAAGACTGGCGCACGCTGCCGCTGATCACCATCGACCCGGCGGACGCGCGCGACCACGACGACGCTGTGTATGCCGCGCCGGACCCGGAGCGCGACGGCGGCTTCGTCGTGACCGTCGCGATAGCCGACGTGGCCTACTACATCCGGCCCGGCTCGGAGCTCGACCGCGAGGCCCAAAAACGCGGCAACTCGGTTTATTTTCCCGGCCGCGTCGTGCCGATGCTGCCGGAACGGATCTCCAACGACCTCTGCTCGTTGCGCGAGGGCGAGGACCGGCCGGCGCTCGCCGTCCGGATGCGCTTCGACGCGGGCGGCCGCAAGACGCACCATTCGTTTCACCGCGTCATGATGCGATCGGCGGCCAAGCTCTCCTACCAACAGGCGCAGGCGGCAATCGACGGCCAGCCGGACGAAAAGGCGGGGCCGCTACTCGAGCCGATTCTAAAGCCGCTATGGGCGGCTTATGCCGTGCTCGGCAAGGGCCGCGACGAGCGCGAGCCGCTGGCCATCGACCTGCCGGAGCGCAAGGTCCTGCTGAAGGAGGACGGCTCCGTCGACCGCATCTTCGTGCCGCCGCGGCTCGACGCCCACCGGCTGATCGAAGAGTTCATGATCCAGGCGAACGTCTGCGCCGCCGAAAGCCTAGAGGCGAAGAGGAGCCCGGTCGTCTACCGCATCCACGACGAACCATCCTGGGACAAGCTGGAATCGTTGCGCGAGTTCCTGGGCTCGCTCGACATGAGCTTTCCGAAGGCGGGCAGCCTGCGGCCAAGCCAGTTTAACCGGGTGCTCGACCAGGTGACCGATACGCCGCACGAGACCATGGTCAACGAGGTGGTGCTGCGCTCGCAGAGTCAGGCCGTTTACGCGGTCGAGAACATCGGCCACTTCGGGTTGAACCTGCGCCGCTACGCGCATTTCACCTCGCCGATCCGCCGCTATGCCGACCTGCTGGTCCATCGCGCCCTGATCGCCTCACATGGCCTAAGCGAAGGCGGGTTGCGGCCGCAGGACGGGGCCGATCTGGACCGCATCGCCGGCGAGATCTCGGTGGCCGAGCGGCGCGCCATGGCGGCCGAGCGGGATACCGTCGACCGGCTGGTCGCCTCATGGCTGAGTGAGCGGATCGGCGCAAAATTCGAGGGGCGCATCCGCGGCGTCACCCGCGCCGGGCTGTTCGTCGAGCTGGAGGAAAGCGGGGCCGATGGCTTTGTGCCGATCTCCACGATCGGCGACGATTATTATGAGTACCAGGAAACGCAGCACCGGCTGGTCGGGCGCAGCACCGGCGAGTTGTTCAGCCTGGGCGACCAGGTCGAGGTGCGGCTGGTGGAGGCCCTGCCCTATGCCGGCAGCCTGCGTCTCGAACTGCTGCGCGACGGAGCGGAGGGGCGCCCCCGCGTACGCCCGGAGCGTCGGGGCCGCACGCGGCCGGGCCCGTCCGGCAAACCGGAACGCGAACGGCCGGGCAAGCGGAAGGCCGGCCAGCCGCGCGAAAGCCGCCGCAGCCGCGCCAAGTGACGGCCATCCGGCCGCGCGACGCGGCAACGCTGATCGTGCTGCGCCGGGACCGCGACGGCCCCCGCGTTTTGATGGGGCAACGGAGCGAAGCTCACGCCTTCATGCCTGGCACGGTGGTGTTTCCCGGCGGGCGGGTGGACCGCGGCGACCGCCATGGTCCGGCTGACGACGACCTGCACCCCGCCATCGTCGAGAAGCTCTGCTGTGCCGTCAGCCGGCCTACGGCAGCGCGGGCGCGCGCACTCGCGCTCGCGGCGATCCGCGAGACATACGAGGAGACCGGCGTTCTGGTCGGGCGGAAAGCTGAGCGGGCTCCCCCAATCCGCAGCGCTGCGTGGACGCCGTTTCTCCAGGCTGGCGTCGTGCCGAGCCTCGCACCCTTGCGGCTCGTGGCGCGCGCCATCACGCCGCCGAAATACAACCGCCGCTTCGACGCCCGGTTCTTTGCCGTTTTCGAGGACTCGGTCGCCGGCCAGGTCGAGGTCGCGACGGACGAGCTGGAGCGTCCGGCCTGGCTGAGCTTCGACGAGGCGCGCGAGCGCCGGTTACCGGAGATCATCCGCATGGTGCTCGACCACCTGGAGGAGCGGCTACGAGCCGATCCTGAACTGGATCCGCGCGGCCCCGTCCCCTTCTTCCTCATCCGCCGCGGCAGAAGGTGCATCGAGCAGCTCTGAGACCGGCCCGTTCGGGCGTAAGGCTTGACTTTAGGCCCCCGAGCCTTCATCTGACCCGCAATCCCGAGATCACAAGGACCGACCCGCGATGGCCAAGGCCGCTATGGTGAAAATCCGCCTCGTCAGCGAGGAAGGCACCGGATATTTTTACGTCACCAAGAAGAATTCCCGCACCAAGACCGACAAGTTCTCCTTCCGGAAATACGATCCGAAGGCGCGCAAGCACGTCATGTTCAAGGAAGCCAAGATCAAGTAGGTCCGAACGGATCAGCTTGCTGGAATGAAAAAGGCGCCCCGAGAGGCGCCTTTTCTTTGTCCGAAATAAAGTGGCCGGCCGGAACGTGGCTGTACGAGGAGGCCACTCACCACGTCCGACCGGCCGACCCCACGGGACCCAGGAGATGCGGCGGACCTGAGCATGTCCATGGGGTATCCAGTTTGGATCCGCGACGCTTGGCGCCGTTTTTCCTGTGGCCCCAATGAAGCCCATGCGCGGTCGGCTGGCTATTAAATGGTTCAGAGTTGGTTAAAACTGTAACGACCAGAGTCGGCAGGCCAATCAGGCTGCGCTGGCTACGACCCTGTTGCGGCCGGCATGCTTGGCGGCATAAAGCGCCTGATCGGCGCGCCGGATCAGGGCATCAGCCGATTCCGCCGGGCCATGCCACTCAGCCAGGCCGATGCTGACCGTCACGGGGAAGGTGAAGCCGGACTTCGTCGTGAACGGCACTTTCTCGACATCGCTGCGAAGCCGTTCCGCCACGGTCGCGGCAAAGCTCCCGTCGGTGTCCGGCATCACCAGGACGAACTCCTCACCGCCGTAGCGCGCCACCAGGTCAATGCCGCGTACGCCGCGGCGCAGGCGGTCGGAGAAATCGCGCAGGACGTCGTCGCCGGCATCGTGTCCGTAGCTGTCGTTGATGCCCTTGAAGTAATCGATGTCAAACAGGAGCAGGCAGACGGGCTTGGCAGTGCCCACCGCGCGCGAAATGACCGAGCGTAGGTGGGAATCGAGGTAACGCCGGTTGTAGAGGCCGGTGAGCGGGTCGGTGATGGCGAGTTCCACCGCGCTGGTCACCATCGTGCGCAGCTGCTCCGCGTAACGCTTGCGCCGCAACTGGGTGCGCACCCTCGCCCGCAGCTCGTTCACGTCGATCGGCCGGATGATGTAGTCGTTGATGCCCATCTCCAGGGCGCGCATCAGGCGGGCAGAATCGTCGGTGTCGGTGACCAGCAGGACCGGGGTTTGGCGCAGTTGGTCGAGCGCCTTCATCTGTGTGTTCAGACGCAGGCCGTCCCCGTTCTTCAATTTGAGGCTGAGGATCAGCAGGTCGAAGTTGCCGGCTTCCGCCTTGGTTAGTGCTTCCGGTGGGTCCTCTGCGAACTCGACGTCGTAGCGTGACTGGAGAGCTTGCCGTAGCCGGCCGGAAGAGTTCTCCCTGTCGTCGACCACGAGGATGCGGGCGCCGCCGTCGTCCGGCGGCCCGAACGCCTCCGCCACTGCCAGGCCCGCCGATTGAAACGACGCCGATCGCAAGGAGAGTTCATCCGTCACCATCTTCAGGCGGATGAGGCTTTTCACCCGGGCAACCAGCGCGACATCGCTGACCGGCTTGGTCAGGAAATCGTCGGCGCCGCATTCCAGGCCCTTCACGCGGTCATGCGACTGGTCAAGCGCGGTCACCATGATCACCGGCACGTGCGCGGTGCGCGGGTCGGCCTTCAAAGCCGCGCAGACATCGAAGCCCGACATGTCCGGCATCATCACATCGAGAAGGACGAGGTCGATGCGCTCCCTGATCGCGGTATCGATGGCATCGCGCCCGTTGAAGGCGGTGCGCACATCGAAGTATTCCGCCTGCAGGCGCGCCTCCAGCAGCCGCACATTGGCGGCTACGTCGTCGACAATGAGGATGCGAGCCGTCACCGTGCCGATCCTGCTAGTTCGGCTGCCCGACGAAGGACTTGACGGTCTGGATGAAGGTGGCGACCGAGATCGGCTTCGACAGGTAGCCCTCGCAGCCGCCTTGCCGGATGCGCTCTTCATCGCCCTTCATCGCGAAGGCGGTGACGGCGATCACCGGGATGTCGCGCAGCGCCTCGTCCTGCTTGATCATCTTGGTGACCTCCAGGCCGGATATCTCGGGCAGCTGAATGTCCATGATGATGAGGTCGGGACGGTGCTCCTTCAAGGCGTCCAGCGCCTCGTAGCCGTTTCGCATCGGCAGGGTGCCGTAGCCGTTGGCGCGCAGGAGATCGTTGAAGAGCTTCATATTGAGCTCGTTGTCCTCAACGATCATGATCGTCTTCGCCATGGGCCCGATGTCCTTTCCCGGCGAACCGGAGGTGCAGCCGCTGGAATACACTTCCCGGCCGCTGCAATCTGCACCTTGCAACTTAAGGAAAGGGAAACCCCGGCATCTTCTTTCCGGAACATTTGTGGTACAAGAATGGCCCCGGCGGAATGGAGACAGGAGAACGAGGTCGGATGGACGGCGCCCAGCCCGACACCCTCGCCCTCTGCCGCGACTGTCTCCGCCGCGTCCCGGCGGCGCCGCGCTGCGGCCTGTGCGGCGGCCCGCGGCTGGTGTCCCACCCCGAGCTGTTCCACCTCTCCACCGCGCACATCGACTGCGATGCGTTCTATGCGGCGGTGGAGAAGCGCGACCGGCCGGAACTCGCCGACATGCCGGTCATCATCGGCGGCGGCAAGCGCGGCGTTGTAGCCACCGCCTGCTACGTGGCGCGGACGTTCGGGATCCGATCGGCGATGCCGATGTTCAAGGCGCTGAAGGCCTGCCCGCACGCAATCGTGATCCTGCCGGACATGGCGAAATACGCCGCGGCGGCCCGCCAGGTCCGTAGCATGCTGTTGCGCATGAGCCCGGCCGTCGAGCCGATCTCCATCGACGAGGCGTTCGTCGACCTAGCCGGCACGGAGCGCCTGCACGGGGCGCCGCCGGCGCTGACGCTGGCGCGCTTCCAGACCGACGTCGACCGCGAGCTGGGGATCAGCGTCTCGGTCGGGCTTAGCCACAACAAGTTCCTGGCGAAGATCGCGTCCGATCTGGACAAGCCGCGCGGCTTTGCGGCGATCGGCAGGGAAGAGACGCTGAGCTTCCTGGCCGCTCGGCCGATCTCGCTGATCTGGGGCGTGGGAGCAGTAACCCAGGAAAGGCTTGCACGCGATGGGCTGACCCGCATCGGGCAGCTGCAGCGGATGGAGGAGCGCGAACTTGCCGCCCGCTATGGCGCGATGGGGTTGCGGCTGGCCCGGCTGGCGCGGGGCGAGGACGCCCGTGACGTCCATCCGGAACATCAGGCGAAGACGGTCTCGGCCGAGACGACGTTCGACCGCGACACCAGCCGGGGCGAGGACCTTCTGCCGACGCTCCGGCTCCTCTCCGAGAAGGTATCCCGGCGTTTGAAGGAGGGGGAGACCGCCGGTCAGACGGTGGTGCTGAAGCTGAAGGATTCCGGCTTCCGCTTGCGCACGCGCAATCGCCGGCTGGACGAGCCGACCAACCTGGCCGATCGGATATACGGAACAGGGCGCGATCTTCTGTTGAAGGAACTGGACGGCACCAGCTTCCGGCTCATCGGAATCGGCGTCGGCGGGCTCGGGCCGTCGGCGAACGCAGCGCCGGCGAAGCAGGCGGACCTGATGGACGGCGGGGCGGAAAAGCGCGCCAGGGCGGAAGGCGCAATGGACAAGATCCGGGCCCGCTACGGCAATGACGGCCTGGCGCTCGGCCTCACATTCGCTGCGAAGGAGGCGCGCCGGAAACCCTCAACGTGATGGGCAGCCGGCGGCCTTGAGCGGCTCGATCTCCTGCAGGGATCCGGACAGTGCGTAATTGCCGTAATCCATCAGCAGCTGGTTGGTGACCCCGTTCTCATACAGGTTGAACCGCATCTGATAGGTCGGCGTCTCTTCGCTCATGGCGGTCTTGGCGGGCTGCTCACCACCGAAATAGCCGACGGACACCGGCCACTGCCGCAGGCCGCCCCTGAGGGGACCACCCTCGCCCGTGCGGATCGGATTGCCGATCGCCGCGCTGACGCCGTCGCTCGAATCGCCGGTGCCGGCCCCCTCATAGATCTCGGCCGCCATGAACTTCCGGTCTTCCGAGGCGGCGCTGAGGATTGCCTGCAAGTGCTGGCTGGGAAACAGCGTTTCGCCGTCGATCCGGATCGTCTTTTCGGTGGGCTCCTCCAGCTTGATCTCGATGCCGCCCGGGTCGCGGCGCGCTTCGCCCTTCACCGATTCGATCTGGTTCTTGTTCAGCGAGGTCTCGGAATCGAACCGATACTGGTCGCCGTTGCCGGACTCGAACGTCTCTATGCGGAAATCGAGCACGCCGAGATTGCCCTCCTCGTCACCGATGTTCACGACCATGCGCTGGCGCATGTTGTAGCCGCTGCATTCTCCGCCGGTGATCTCGAACACCATCCTGCCCGCGGCGCTCGATACCCCCGACCCAGGCTCGGTCCGCGCCAGGCTGATTGCATAGACGGCTCGGTGCGGGACCAAGGCTTCCCCGGCCGGCAGGGGCGTAGGGGCAGCTCCGTGCGCCAACGTGGGCAGAAGCGTCGCGACGAGAGCGACAGCGGCATAGGCTTTTGAAGGCATGGCGGCATTGTTTCCCCGAGTGCGGCGAAAGAGCGGCGCGGCGGTCGCATCCCGGCTCCGCCGTGGGCTATGTATGGGAATCGAAGCTGACGAAAAGAATAAGCGGGATCATAGGATGGCAGAGACGATCGAGGCCCGGCTTACCCGGATGGGGGTCACCCTGCCCTCGCCGGCCGCAGCAGCGGCCAACTACCTTCCGGCCGTGGCGCATGGGGGGCTGTTGTACGTCTCAGGGCAGCTTCCGATGGGAGCGCAGGGCATTGCCTGCAGGGGCCGGCTCGGCGCCGACGTGACGCTCGACGAGGCGCGGGACGCGGCCAGGCTGTGCGCGGTCAACATCCTTGCGCAGGCACGCGGTGCGCTGGGCGGTGACCTGGAACGGATAGTGCGGGTTTTGCGCATCACTGCCTTTGTTGCCTCCACTCCGGAGTTCACCGACCAGCATCTGGTCGCCAATGGCGCGTCGGACTTCCTCGCCGAGGCCTTGAGCGAACGCGGCCGGCATTCCCGCGTAGCGGTCGGCGTGGCGGCGCTGCCGCTCGGCGCCGCCGTCGAGGTGGATGCGATCATCGCTGTCGCGGACAGCAGCTGATGGCCAAGAAGGATCTCGGCTGGCTGACCGCCCGCCCGATCGCCCATCGCGGCTTTCACGACCTGGCCCGCGGCGTTCCCGAGAACTCGCTGGCTGCCTTTCGGGCGGCGATGGAGGCCGGTTACGCCATCGAGTGCGACCTGCACCCCTCGTCAGATGGCGTGCCGATGGTTTTTCACGATGACGAGCTTGGCCGGCTCACCGGATTGTCGGGCTGTGTGCGCGAACTTACCGCGGCGGAACTCTCGTCACTGCAGCTTACCCGCACCAGGGAGCGAATCCCGCGGCTGGCTGACCTCCTGGACTTGGTGCAAGGCCGTGTCCTGCTGGTGATCGAACTCAAGCACATGGTCGGCCGCGACGCGGGTTTCGCGCGCGTGGTGGTCGAGGCTTTGCGGAACTATCATGGCCCGGTTGCGCTGATGTCATTCGACCCGGGTCTGATTGCAGACATCGGCGCGGCGGCGCCGAAACTGCCGCGCGGGCTTACCGCCGAAGGAGACTGGCGCAGCGCCTCGCAGCATCTGAACACGATGCTACGAATCAAAGTGGATTTTATTTCCTACGCGGTCGACGACTTGCCCACACCGTTCCCCGTCTTCGCACGACGGGCGCTGCGGATTCCGTTGATCTGCTGGACCGTGCGCACACCGGCTCAACTTGCGAGAGCCAGGGCCTGGGCCGACCAGATCACCTTCGAGGGCTTTGCCGCCTGATCGCTGCTCCTGGGTTCCTCGGGCCGGCTTTGCGTGCCCGAGGATGCCAGGTCGCGATCAGTCGAAAATATCGAAGATGCTTTTGCCGCGCCGCTTCTTGTGGCGGTAGTCGTCGTCGTCATAGCGGCGGTAGTCGGGCCGGTGCGACTCGGAGTAGCGCGGCTGCATTGGCTGGGCAGGCTGGGGCGGCTGCATGGACGATTCAGACGATCCCTCCTCGCGCGCGGCGGCCATGATCTTCTCCAGTTCGCCGCGGTCCAGCCAAATACCGCGGCAGGTCGGGCAGAAATCGAACTCCACGCCGGACCGGCTCACGGATTGCATGGCGGTGTTGTCGTTGGGGCAAACAAGCAGCGGCATCACGTTTCTCCTTTGATGAAAGCGGGTCGGGGCTCGCGCGTGCGCCACAGGGAGTAGAGCACGCCGGCGGCAAGGATGGCGAATGTGATCCCGAGCGACCACTCGGCGGGGAACTTGGTCCAACCGAACAGATCGGCCACGAAGATCTTCGAGCCGATGAAGACCAACAGGATTGCCAACGCCTGCTTCAGGTACGCGAAGCGGTGCAGCACGGCGGCGAGTGCGAAATATAGAGCCCGCAAGCCGAGAATGGCGAAGATGTTGGACGTGTAAACCACGTAGGGGTCCGTCGTGATCGCGAAGATCGCCGGGACAGAGTCCACCGCGAAGATCACGTCTGCTACTTCGATCAGGACAAGCGCCATGAAAAGCGGCGTCACGTAGGCGACCAAGCGCCCGGTCGCGGGGTCCGGCAAGCGGACAAAGAAGTTATGGCCGTGCAGGCGATCAGTGACCCGGAAGCGCGCCCGGATCAGCTTCAGGACCGGGTTCTGAGACAGGTCGGTTTCGTGGTCGCCCCACCACAGCATCTTCAAGCCGGTGAGGATCAGGAAGGCCGCGAAGATGTACAGCACCCAGCCGAACTCGGCGACGAGGGTCGCGCCGACGCCGATCATAATGGCGCGCAGCACGATGACGCCGAGGATGCCCCAGAACAGGACGCGGTGCTGATATTGCCGCGGGATCGCAAAGAAGCCGAAGATCATCGCGATCACGAAGACATTGTCCATCGCGAGGCTTTTCTCGACGACGAAGCCGGTCAGGTATTCGATGCCGGACTGCTGGCCCAGTTGCCACCAGACGAAAGCGCCGAAGCAGGTTCCCAAGGCGATATAGAAGGCCGAGAGCAGCAGGCTCTCGCGAACGCCGATCTCGCGGTCGTCCCGATGGAGCACCCCGAGGTCGAAGGCGAGCAGCACCACCACCACGGCAACGAAGCTCAGCCACATCCACAGCGGCTGGCCCAAAAACAAGGATGAAAACAGTTGATCCATAGGTCCCTCATTCCGTTGAGGGTGGCTCGACACCGCTATGGTTTCGGTTTGTCCGGACCCGGCATCGAGCTCACCCGATGCGGTCCGACATCACGACGCGTTCGTCGTCAGAGGGGCCCGTCCCGCGCCGACCATATCGTGGGCTGCCTCCCCGGCCGCAAGCCGCCCGACAAAGTTTTTCGACAGGTCACGCTTAACGAGGTCCGGCGCGACATCGCGGACATTGCGCGCCCGGGCCGTGGGCCTAGTTTCAGGTCGATGCGTGAGGAGCGGAAACCCGCGGCGGCGGCGATCAAGGTTGTCCCGTCGATCGCGGAGATCGACCGCGAGGTTTGGGACGGCTGCGCCAATCCGGGCTGGGTGCTCAGCAAAGACGGGCTGCAGAAGCCAACCGCGCCGGAGGCGCTGCCCTACAACCCTTTCGTATCCTGGGACTTCCTGAAGGCCCTGGAAGAATCGGGATGCGTTTCCACCCGGGCCGGGTGGACGCCGCGTCACCTCGTGCTGGAGGGCGAGCACGGCGCGGCGGGCTGCGTGCCGTGCTACCTGAAAACTCACTCCCAGGGCGAATATGTTTTCGACTGGGGCTGGGCCGAGGCTTATGAGCGGGCCGGCGGCCAGTATTATCCGAAACTGCAGGTCAGCGTTCCCTTTAGCCCGGTCACCGGGCCTCGCCTGCTCACCCCGCCCGGGGCCGGCGCGGAGGAGCGCAAAAAGCTTCTGGCAGCCGGGCTGATCGAGTTGTGCCGGCGGCTGGGCGCCTCCTCGACGCACCTGACCTTTCTGCCGGAAACAGACTCCGCGCTCCTGGGCCAGATGGGCTTCCTGCAGCGCACCGACCAGCAGTTCCACTGGACGGACCAGGGCTACGGCGACTTCAGCGGTTTTCTGGAAGCGCTGGCCTCGCGCAAGCGCAAGGCACTCCGCAAGGAGCGGGAGGCAGCGCTGGAGGGTGGTGTCGAGATTGAGTGGCTCACGGGGCCGGACATCAGCGAAGCCCATTGGGACAGTTTCTTCCGGTTCTACATGGACACGGGCTCGCGCAAGTGGGGCCGCCCATATCTGAATCGGCGCTTCTTTTCGCTGCTCGGCGAGCGGATGGCGGACCGGGTGCTGCTGATCATGGCCAAGCGCGGCGGCCAAGCCATCGCCGGGGCGCTTAACATGATCGGCTCCGACACGCTTTACGGGCGCTATTGGGGTACGGTGGAAGACCAGCCCTTCCTGCACTTTGAGATCTGCTATTATCAGGCCATTGATTACGCGCTGGCGCACGGCCTGGGCCGGGTCGAGGCGGGTGCCCAAGGCGCGCACAAGCTGGCTCGCGGATACCTTCCGCAGATCACCTATTCCGCTCACCATATCGCCGATCCGGGCTTCCGGCGGGCGGTGGAGGCGTATCTTGTCCAGGAACGGGAGCACATCGCCGTCGAGAGCGCGGCAATTGCCGAGCAGGCTCCCTTCCGCCGCGGCACTTGACTATCCTGGCCGGGGTGGCAGCGCACTTTTACGGCCAACAGCGGTTCAGCGGAGTTCACAAAAGATGTCCGGCAACGACTACGACGACCAGAACATCTTCGCCCGCATCTTGCGCGAAGAAATCCCGTCGCACCGCGTCTATGACGACGAGCATGCCTTGGCGATCATGGACGTGATGCCGCAAGGCGAAGGGCATGTCCTGGTCATCCCCAAAACGCCGTCGCGCAACATCCTGGATATCGGCGCGCACGACCTGCAGAACGTCATCCTCGCCGTCCAGCAGGTGGCGCGTGCGGTGGTGAAGGCTTTCGATGCGCAGGGGATCACGGTGATGAGCTTTGCGGAATCCGCGGGTGGCCAATCGGTGTTCCACACGCATTTCCATGTGATCCCGCGCTTTGATGGCGTGCCTCTGAACCGGCACGGCGGCGGCAAGGTGGACAACGAGAAGCTGGCGGAACAGGCCTTTCGGATCAAAGCGGCGCTCGGTGGTCAGGCCTGAGAAGGTTCACCCGGTGAGCGACCAGCCGGCGAACAGGACTGCCTCCGCCGTGAGCACGCCGAGCAGCACGGAATTGCGGGCCAGCCGGAATATCAGCCAGCCGAGCGCGGCGGCCGCCACCCGGACCGCCGTCGGTGAGGCGGCCAGCTCGCCGGACGGGAAAAGGATCAGCTGCCCGACCACGGCGGCGACCAGCGCCGTGGCGATCGCCTTGATGAGCGTCAGCGCCTCGCTGCCTTCGCGCAGAAAACCGCCGGCCGCGACGCCAATCCAGCGCCAGATGTCCGTCGGCAACGTTCCGGCGAGCAGGATGAAGAGATAGGGCCAGAGCCCGCCGAAGCTGTCGAAAGAGAGCGTCATCGCCGGGCCAGCAATCTGTGGCCGGCATAGGCGATTGCACCGCCGAGCAGTCCGGCCCAGACGAGGTCGAGCGGTACCCCGGCGTAGCGGAACAAGGGCCCGAGCAGCAGCCCCGCAATGAGCGCCAGCCGCTCGGCATTGAGCCGCGCAGAAGCCGTCAGTGCGGTCAGGAAGTAGATCGGCGTGAGGAAGAACAGCACGCCGGCGAGGACGGGCGGGAGACCGCCGGCCAGCGAATAGGTCACGCCTGTCACGACGGTGCCGCTGCCGGTAAGCGTGACGCCGAAGCCGGCGAAGAACGGCACCCGGCCGTGCGCCGGGATGGCGGGAAGCCGCAGGGTCGATACCACCCACGACGTGACCGCAACGAAGTGCGCCAGGAGGTACAGCTGCCACGGCCGCGTCGCCTCGGTGCGGACCAGCGGCACCCATGAGGCGATCATCGGCACGAAACGGATGGCGGAGAGCGCTACGCCGATAGCGGTGGCCGGCAAGGCGGCACCGCTGGCGATGCCGCTTACCAGCACCACCTGGCTGGGCAGAGCCCAGATGGCCGCGGTGGAAAAGATCGCCTGGCCGAAACTCAGCCCGGATTCGCGGCAGAGCACGCCGTATCCGGCCAAGGAGGTAAGCAGGATCGCGGCCGGGATGGACACCACGGCTCGCATGCCCTGCAGCACCCAGACGAGCTTGCCTTCGGGGGAGTCAGCCATGCCGGCTCGATAGCGACACGGGCGGAAAACTCAACGCCGCGCCAGGGTTGGCGCGGCGTTTGATCAGACCTTCATCGGCACTTTCGGCACCGAGCCGCCGCCGCGCGGCGGGCGGCTCTTCGGCGGGGCGGGTTCACTCTCGGCCGCCTCGGCGTCCGGCTCGACATCCCGCGCGGCAGTCCGCGGCGGCTTGTCCTTGCGGGTGGCATTCTCGTCGGGGATTGACTCGAGCTTGAGGCCGGGCTTGCCGTCCTCCTTGTCCTCCACCGTGACCCGCACGATGCCGCCCTTCTGCAGCTTGCCGAAGAGGACCTCCTCGGCGAGCGGCTTCTTGATCACGTCCTGGATCAGCCGAGCAAGCGGACGGGCGCCCATCCGCTCGTCGTAGCCGCGCTCGGCCAGCCAGGCCGTCGCCTTGTCGTCGAGCTCGAAGGTGACCCCGCGGTCGGCGAGCTGGGCCTCCAGCTGCAGCACGAACTTCTGCACAACCTGGTGGACCACTTCCGGCGGCAAGGAACCGAACGGGATGATCGCGTCGAGACGGTTGCGGAATTCCGGCGTGAACAGCCGGTTGATCGCCTCCTCGTCGTCGCCGGTGCGGCGCGAATGGCCGAAACCCATGGCCGCCTTGGCAAGGTCGGAAGCGCCGGCATTGGTGGTCATGATCAAGATGACGTTGCGGAAGTCGACCTGCTTGCCGTTGTGGTCCGTCAGCTTCCCGTGGTCCATAATCTGCAGCAGGATGTTGAACAGGTCCGGATGGGCCTTCTCGATCTCATCGAGCAGCAGCACGCAGTGCGGAGTCTGGTCGACGCCGTCGGTCAACAGGCCGCCCTGGTCGAAGCCGACATAGCCGGGGGGCGCACCGATCAGCCGGGAAACCGTGTGGCGCTCCATGTATTCCGACATGTCGAAGCGGATCAGCCGGACGCCGAGCAGCTCGGCGAGCTGGCGGGCGGCTTCCGTCTTGCCGACGCCGGTCGGGCCGGAGAACAGGTAGTTGCCGATCGGCTTTTCCGGCTCGCGCAGGCCGGCGCGGGCCAGCTTGATCGCCGATGACAGGGCCTCCATCGCCTTGTCCTGACCGAACACGACGCGCTTCAGGTTGGCATCGATATGGGCCAGCACCTCGGCGTCGTCCTTGGAAACCGATTTCGGCGGGATGCGAGCCATGGTCGCGATGGTCGCCTCGATGTCCTTGATGCCGATGACCTTCTTGCGACGGTTCTCGGGCACCAGTTTTTGCGACGCGCCGGACTCGTCGATCACGTCGATCGCCTTGTCCGGCAGTTTTCTGTCGTTGATGTAGCGGGCGGACAGTTCGACCGCCGACTTGATGGCCTCGTTGGTGTAGCGGACCTTGTGATGGTCCTCGAAGTACGGCTTGAGGCCCTTGAGGATCTCGATCGTGTCCGGCACCGACGGCTCGTTCACGTCGATCTTCTGGAAGCGGCGCACCAGCGCCCGGTCCTTTTCAAAGAACTGCCGGTATTCCTTGTACGTCGTCGAGCCGATGCAGCGCAGGTTGCCGGAGGCGAGCGCCGGCTTCAGCAGGTTGGACGCATCCATTGCGCCGCCGGAGGTCGCCCCGGCGCCGATCACCGTGTGGATCTCGTCGATGAACATGATGGCGTTGTCGTGCGCCTCGATCTCCTTCATCACCTGCTTCAGGCGCTCTTCGAAATCGCCGCGGTAGCGCGTGCCGGCAAGCAGCGCGCCCATGTCGAGCGCGAAGATCGTGGCATCCTCCAGCACTTCCGGAACGTCGCTCTCGACGATCTTCTTGGCCAGGCCCTCGGCAATGGCGGTCTTGCCGACGCCGGGATCGCCGACATAGAGCGGATTGTTCTTGGAGCGGCGGCAGAGCACCTGGATGGTGCGCTTCAGCTCGGCGTCACGCCCGATCAGCGGGTCGATCTTGCCGGCGCGCGCCTTGGCATTGAGGTTCACGCACCAGGCATCAAGCGCGCTTTCCTTGCCCGAACTCTCCTCCGCCTCGTCGCCGTCCCGGCCGCCGTCGTCGCGAGCACCGCGGACCGGCTTTGCTTCTTCCGCGCCGGGCCGCTTGGCAATCCCGTGCGAGATATAGTTGACCGCGTCGTAGCGCGTCATGTCCTGCTCCTGCAGGAAATAGGCGGCGTGGCTCTCACGCTCGGCGAAGATGGCGACGAGCACGTTTGCCCCGGTGACTTCCTCGCGTCCCGATGACTGGACGTGGATGACGGCCCGCTGGATGACGCGCTGGAACCCGGCAGTCGGCTTGGCATCCTCGCTGTCCAGGCTGACCAGGTTCGCCAGTTCGGACTCGATATACTCGGTGAGCTCCCCCTTCAGCTTGTCGAGGTCGACGTTGCAGGCGCGCATCACGGCGGCCGCGTCTTTGTCCTCAAGGAGTGCGAGCAGGAGGTGCTCGAGGGTCGCGAATTCCTGGTCGCGATCGTTGGCGAAACTGAGCGCCTTGTGAAGGGCCATTTCAAGGGAGCGGGAGAATGACGGCACTGCGAACCTCACGTTTTGGATCGCCCAGCTTGCACCGGACGACGGCTTCCACTTTGGCGGCCGGAGCGGGTCTAACCTCAACCCTCATTCCCAACCGATGTTTCCCCCCAATTAGAAGTCTGGCGCCCTGCAGCGCTCGTTTGAGGCCCCCCTCAGTTCTTTTCCATGACGCACTGCAATGGATGCTGGTGCTTTCGCGCGAAGTCCATAACCTGCGTGACTTTGGTCTCGGCGACCTCGTACGTAAAGACTCCACATTCGCCCACACCGTGGTTGTGAACGTGCAGCATGATGCGCGTGGCATCATCCTGACTCTTCTGGAAGAACCGGATGATGACGTGCACGACGAACTCCATCGGCGTGTAGTCGTCATTCAGCAGAAGGACGCGGTACAGATTGGGCCGCTTCGTGGCGGTCCGAGTCTTCGTCACGACGGCGGTGCCGCTGTCGGTACGCCCGTTGCCGCCCTTCTTCACCTCCTTCGCCATGCCGCACTCCGACACCCCTCGGCCGTCCATAGATAGGTGCTTCGACCCTGCTTGTCAGGCCATTCTATGCCGCAGCCCGGAACCGTCCAGCAGCACTTGCCGCCATGAAAAAACCACGGCTGACCAACAGAACGCCCGGCCCAGGCACCGGGCGCAGCGAGCGTATGCAAGAAGGCCTACTTAGCACCGCCTGGCACGAAGCCCTGCCGCGAGTTCATGGCGTCCTCGCCCACAGGAAGGTTAGGTTCGCCGCCCCATCCTCCGATCGCAAATGCCCTGTAGGCGGCTTTTCTGCGATCCGGCGCCCTTCCCGCTTCGTGCAGGTAATATGAGCAACAAGGGCGTGTCGCGCCGCAGAAGGCCGTCGGCCTATGGGATTGGCAGACCGGAGTTTTTACCGAATAGTAACGACGAGTTTCCTAAGGTCGGAGCAACCACTGGAGCGGCAACGATCCGCTCCGTCTCAGCGAATGAGGTCCAGTAGTGCAGAGGCGTACCATCTCGGCAGTCGGGCTCGGCAGACGTTCCGCCGTCCCCGTCCTGATGACGATCCTATCCCTTTTTCTGGTGGCCACTCCAGCCGCCGCTGCCAATGAAAAGTATGCCGCGATCGTCGTGGACGCCAACACCGGGAAGACGCTTTACGAGGACAGCGCCGACGAGAAGCGCTACCCCGCTTCACTGACCAAGATGATGACGCTCTACGTCCTCTTCGAAGAGCTTGCGGCCAAGCGGTTCACCCTCGCCAGCCAGTTCTCCGTGTCCGCCAATGCTGCAGCCCAGGCGCCGTCCAAGCTCGGGCTTCGGGCCGGCAGCAAGATCAAGGTCGAGGACGCTATCCTGGCACTCACCACCAAGTCGGCCAACGACGCTTCGGTCGTGGTGGCCGAGAACGTTTCCGGCAGCGTTTCGAAATTCGCCGAGCGGATGACCCGCACCGCCCGCTCGCTTGGGATGACGCAGTCCACGTTCCGCAACCCGAACGGTCTGCCCAATTCCAGCCAGTTCACGTCGGCGCGCGATATGGCCAAGCTCGGCGCCGCCCTGCAGGACCGCTTTCCGCAGTACTACAAGTTCTTCTCGGCGCGCAGCTTCACCTGGAAGGGCAAGAAGATGCGCAACCACAACAGGCTGCTCGGATCGGTCGCCGGGGTGGACGGCATCAAGACCGGCTACACCCGCGCCTCCGGCTTCAATCTCGTTTCCAACGTGAAGCGCGACGGGCGCCACATCATCGCCGTTGTGATGGGCGGCAAGACTGGCAGCAGCCGCGACGCCCACATGCGCGACCTGATCGCCAAGCACCTTCCCTCGGCCAAGAAAGGCCGCGGCGATAGCCCGCTGCTCGTGGCGGACGGCCCCGCAGCAGTCGAGACGGAGGTTGCCGCGGCAGCGGAGCCGACCGAGGCGCCTCCCGAGACGGTCGAGGTTGCCGCTGTCGCCGAGGCTGCCGTCGCGACCGGCGACGCCGATCCGCGCCTGCCGCGTCCGCGGCCGGCCAGCGAGGCGGAGCCCGAGCTGATTGCCTATGCACCGACCGCCGCCCCCCGCGACCTGGTTGCCGCCGCAATGGCGCAACAGCCGGTGGCCCGGCCGCTGGTGAAGGCCGGAGCGGCCTCGGCGGCCGCGAAGCCCACCCCGGCGGCTCCGGCGCAGGACGCCGTTTCAGAGCGGATCGCGGCGGCAAACGAAGTTGCGCAAGTCGCGATGGTGGCGGGCGGCGACGACCGCCTCGCCCGCCTCACCCAGATCGCCCAGGCGCGCGCCGGGGTGACAAAGGACATCATCGCCGCACCGCGCGTTCGCACCAGCGACCCGGAGGCCGGGGAAGCCGGCTGGCACATCCAGATTGGCGCCGTGCCGACCATGCAGGGCGCCGAGGAGCTGATCGAGAAAGCTCAGAGCTCGATGGGCCCCGTGCTGGCGTCGCGGCGCGCCCTGACCCAAGAGGTGGCCAAGGACGGAACAACCCTCTACCGCGCCCGTTTTGCTGGCTTCGTCGGGAAAGACGATGCTCGCGACGCCTGCACCAAGCTCAAGAGCAAATCGTTTTCCTGCCTGGCCGTGCGTAACTGAAGTGTCGGAGCCTAGCGATGCTTTCCGAGAATTCGGTCTTTGGCTTCGTTGATGCGGGCGGCCAGGGCAGCCGTCCCGCCCCGGTCGGGATGGACCTGCTTCATCAGCCGGCGGTGCGCTTCGCGGACTTCCGCCTCGCTGGCAAGCGGCTCAAGCCCCAGGATTTCGTAGGCTTCCTGCGCGTCCATGCCGCCCGAACCCGGCGTCGCACCTTGCCGGTGCGGATCGTCGCCCTGGACGTGGTCTCGCCATCCGGGATGCGCGCGGTCGAGATAACCTTCCAGGAGCCTTAGGGAATCGGCGTCGCCGCGAAAATCCTCGGCGACCTCGATCAGCTCCGGAAGCCGGAGTTCCGACATGAGCCGGCCCTCGTGACGGCCGGCCAGAACACGACCATCCATCTCGCCGGTCTGCAGGTCCAGCACCATCTCCAGGCCGGCTGAGCGGACGCTCGATCGGCCCGCGGACGCCGAAGCGGTCCTGGTCGCCGCGTTCCTTCGGACAATCATGAAGCCGGCGACCCCGACCGGCACGGCCAGCGCGAACTGGCGCAAGACGAGCAACCCTCCTCCGGACGCCATCAAGGCCAGGCCGCCGGCGACCTTCAACCGTCGGGCCAGGTCGGCCGGAGGGGTTTGGAGCAACGCTCTCAAAAGCACGACGAGGAGCAGAACGCCAACGGCGATCAGAACCAGGGCGGTCATCTGTTCAGTTGCGGCAACAGGCGCTGGGCACCGGCCGTCTTGCTCCGTTCCAGCGCGGCGAGCCCGCCGGCCGCATAGGTCGCGACCGCTTTGAGCAGGGCTCGCAATTCAGCCGCCGATGCACTGTTGAAGGGCAGGTAAGCGCCCTTGGTCAGCCTGGCGATCTCCCGAAAGGTGCGTTCGGCGCGCTCGTTGCGGCCCTCATGGAACATGAAGGCACGGACGCCGAGGATGCCCAGCTCGCCGGCGATCCTGCACAGCTCGTCGGGATTTTCCTCCATCGCATCGCCGACAAAGGCCAGGGCGGCGATGGGCCGCTTGCCGGACTCGCGGCGGACATGGGCAAGCACCTTGCCGATCTGCGTCTGCCCGCCGCGGCAGTCGATCTTGACCATGAGATCGCGCAGGGCCCGGGCATTTGCCACCCAGGCGGAGGCCCGGCTTTCGCCCAAGCCGCGGAAATAGACCAGCTGGACCGAGAGGCCGCCAACCGCGCCGGCCGTCTCAAACATGTCCCCCTGCAGCTCACAGGCGAGATCCCAGGTCGGCTGCCGGCTCATGGTGGCGTCGAGCGCGAAAACCAGGCGCCCGCGACCCTCCCCGGCTGGGGCCAGTCGCTTCACCTCGCCCAGGAACGCGTCTATCTCCGACGGTTTGGAGACGGCGGGCTGTTTACTACTGGGGCTGGATACGACGTCCCGGTTCTTGCTCATGACACAAGGAATGTGGCCCCGCCAGGAGCTTGCGCAAGGCCGGGGGCCGGATTAGCGGAAAGCCGCAAGCCGGAGTTGCCGATGAAACCGGAGGTCATTCGCAGCATTGCCGGCCTTAGGCAGGTGGTGGCGCGCTGGCGCCAGTCTGGCCTGAGCGTCGGAATGGTGCCAACCATGGGTGCGCTGCATGAGGGCCATCTGGCACTCGTCGCGGCCGCGCAGCGCGCGAGCAACCGGGTGGTCGTTACGTTGTTCGTCAATCCCGCCCAGTTCGCCCCGACGGAGGACCTTTCCGCCTATCCCCGCACGGAGGACTCCGACCTGGCGAAGCTTGCCGAACTCGGGGCCGACGTTCTCTTCGCGCCCTCCCCGGCCGAGATGTATCCGCCGGGCTTCGACACGAAAATCGTTGTAGGCGGACCGGCGCTGGGACTGGAGACGGACTATCGGCCCCACTTCTTCGCCGGTGTGGCGACAATCGTGGCCAAGCTGCTCCTCGCCGGATTGCCGGACCGGGCGTTCTTCGGCGAAAAGGATTTTCAGCAGCTGATCGTTGTGCGGCAGCTGGTGCGGGACTTGAACATTCCCACGGACATCGTGGGTTGCCCGACCGTGCGCGCGCCGGATGGGCTCGCCCTGTCTTCGCGCAACGCCTACCTGAGCCCGGCGGAGCGGGACATCGCGCCGCGTCTGCATGGCACGTTGCAGGCCGTGGCATGGGCGCTGCGCCAAGGAGAGCCGCCACACGACGCGCTCATCGACGGACGCAAGGCGCTGGCCGATGCCGGCTTTGCGCTGGATTACCTGGAGGTGCGCAACTCCGAAACGCTGTCTCCGGTGGAGAGTCTGGCCGAACCGATGCGCCTGCTTGTCGCCGCGCGGCTTGGCGCGACGCGGCTGATCGACAACATCGCGGTCTAGAGCAGGCCGAGTTCCGCCAGCTCACGCCGCAAGGTGTGGGGCAGTTCGCCGAGTTCGGCGTACGCGGAAGCCAGGTCGGCCGGAGCTTCCGCCGGGACGAGATAGCGCCAGCCCTGGAAGGGACGACGCGGCTGCCATTCCGTGGCGGCGAGTTCCGGTTCGAGAACCAGGTGGCAGCGCTGGATGCCGTCCGGGTCACGGAACGGCCGGATGTCGAGCAAGCGTTGCCGCACCTGGACGCTGCCGCGAATGACCCAATAGAGCGAACCGCCGTCCAGCAGCTCCGCCGCGCGCTGCGGGATCATCCGTGTGGTGTGGAACTGTTCGGGCTTTTGCCCGGCGCGGCGCCGCTCTTCGAGCCGGAAGCGGATCCAGCCCTCCAGGTCCTCGACGGAGTCGCAGCCGACGCAGAGTTTCAGGAGGTGCAAAGGCATATGCCGTTCTTAGAAGCCGGGGTGGCGCGCGACAACCGCGGAAGACGCGATCCACATCATTCCACAGGCTCTTTCCCGACCGCTTCGCGAGGCTCGATCGTCATGGCGGTGGCGCCTTGCTCGAGTTGCGCTCCCGGGTGGATGCGCAATGCGCGCACCGTGCCGTCGAGCGGCGCCAGGACGGCATGTTCCATCTTCATCGCTTCGAGCGTGAACAACGGAGTGCCCTTGGCGACCTGCTCTCCCAAGGTGACCGAAACCGTCACCACGCGGCCGTTCATGGGCGCGAGGACCCCGCCCCCGGTGTTCTGCGAAGTGTCGGTTCTGGCGAGCGGATCGGGAAAGGTCACCCGCATTTGCTGACCGCCGCTGCTGGACACGAAGGCGTCACGTTCAGCCCAGAGGGTCTCGACACCCTCCGTTTCGGCGGAGGCGAACTCCGGGGAAACGTGCCTTGGGCCGGCGGGTGTCCAGTCCAGTTCAGCCGTGTACGGGACCCCTTCCAGTTCAACGGCGATCGAGGTGCGCCGCTCCTGGCCAGCCAATTCGAAGGCGTCGGCGCGTGCCCACGGGCCCCGCACCATTGCCGCACAGCGTCCCGCCTCCTGCTTCGACCATTCCAGGATTGGGGCCGCGGCGAGACCGGGCGGCGGTGGTTCGCCGATCAGCTGGTCCAGCTGGCGGTCGAGAAAGCCAGTGTCCATGCCGCCGGACAGAAACTCCGGATGGTTCGCCAGGGCCGAAAGGAAGGCGAGGTTCGTTCTCGGCCCGGCGATGCGCGTTTTCACCAGAGCATCGGACAGGCGTTGCACGGCTTCGGCGCGGTCCTCGCCGGTGGCGATCACTTTGGCCAGCATGGGATCATAGAGGGAGCCCACGACACTGCCCTCCTCCACGCCGGTATCGACGCGCAGTCCAGGACCATCCGGAAACGATGCCGCCCAGATCCGGCCGGTGGAGGGGCGGAACCCTGCCGCAGGATCCTCGGCGTAAAGCCGAGCCTCGACGGAGTGGCCTTCCAGCCTGATCTCGTCCTGACGCATCGGCAGCGGCTCGCCGGCCGCGATCCTTAATTGCCATTCAACCAGGTCGAGGCCGGTCACCTGTTCCGTGACCGGGTGCTCGACCTGCAGGCGCGTGTTCATCTCCATGAAGAAGAAGCTGCCGACGAACCCTCCGGCGGCCTCGGCGATGAACTCGACTGTTCCTGCCCCGACATAGCCGACGGCAGCCGCGGCCTGGATGGCCGCCTTGCCCATCGCCTCGCGGGTCTGGGGAAGCAGACCGGGCGCCGGCGCTTCCTCGACCACCTTCTGGTGCCGGCGCTGGACCGAGCAGTCGCGCTCGAAAAGGTGGACGACGCCGCCCTGCGTGTCGGCAAAGACCTGCACTTCGATGTGCCGGGCCTGCGCCAGGTAGCGCTCCAGGATCACCCGTTCATCGCCGAAAGCCGCGAGCGCCTCGCGTTTGGCGGCGGCGAGCGCAGTCTCGAAATCCAGCGCGCGGTCTACGCGGCGCATGCCCCGCCCGCCGCCCCCGGCGACGGCCTTGACCAGCACCGGGTAGCCGATCTCGTAGGCCTTCTGCTTGAGGAAATCGGGATCCTGGCGCTCGCCGGAGAAGCCGGGAACCACCGGCACCCCGGCGCGTGCCATGATGGCTTTGGCTTCCGCCTTGGAGCCCATGGCGCGGATCGCCGCCGCGGGCGGGCCGACGAAGATGAGCCCGGCCTCAGCACAGGCGTCCGCGAAGTCGGCATTCTCGGACAGAAAGCCGTAGCCGGGGTGCACCGCATCCGCCCCGGCCTTGCGAGCCGCGGCGACGATCGCCTCGACTGAAAGGTAGCTTTCGGCAGCCGGACCCTGGCCGATCAGCACCGCGTCGTCCGCCTCCCGCCAATGCGGCCAGCTGCGATCGGCCTCCGTGAACACGGCTACGCTGCGGATTCCCATGCGGCGGGCGGTGCGGATGACGCGGCGAGCGATCTCGCCGCGGTTGGCGATCAACAAGGAGCGGATCATCGCCCGACCCTAGCAGAGATTCGAAGTCGTAGGCCTCGCGGTGTTCCCACCGGCCCAATCAGCAGGCCACCACGTTCACCGCCAGGCCGCCCTGCGACGTTTCCTTGTAGCGGTCGCTCATGTCGCGCCCCGTCTGCCGCATGGTTTCGATGCAATTGTCGAGCGGCACGAAATGCGAGCCGTCGCCGCGAAGTGCGAGCGAGGCCGCGGTCACCGCCTTCACCGCGCCCAGCGCGTTCCGCTCGATACACGGCACCTGGACGAGGCCGCCGATCGGGTCGCAGGTCATTCCGAGGTGATGCTCCAGGGCGATCTCCGCCGCGTTCTCGACCTGGGCATTCGTGGCGCCAAGCGCGGCGGCCAGCCCCGCCGCGGCCATCGCCGAGGCCGATCCGACCTCACCCTGGCAGCCGACCTCGGCGCCCGAGATCGAGGCGTTGTGCTTGATGATCCCGCCAATCGCCGCGGCGACCAGCAGGAATGTGCGCACGCCCTCCCGGTCTGCGCCCACACAATGGTCCAGGTAGTAGCGGATGACGGCGGGTATGACCCCGGCTGCACCGTTGGTCGGCGCGGTGACGACGCGCCCGCCGGCGGCATTCTCCTCGTTCACCGCCATGGCATAAACGCCCAGCCAGTCCATCACCCGGTGTGGCTGCAGGCTGTTGGCGCCCTGCTCCGCCAGGAGCTTCTGGTGAATATCGCGGGCTCGCCTTTTCACCTTCAACCCGCCGGGCAGGATGCCGGTCAGGGTCAGCCCGCGGTTCATGCAGGACTCCATCGCCCCCCAGACCCGGTCGAGTTCCCCGTCGAGGTTCAAGCCGGGGCTGCGAGCGTCCTCATTGGCCCGCTTCATCTCGGCGATGGACAGGCCCGAACGATCGCCCATTTCCAGCATGTCGCGCGCGGTGGCAAAGGGATATGGCACGGCTGCTTGCGCCGGATCACTGTCATCGTCCGCCGCATGGGCCTGTTCTTCAGCCGAACGGACAAAGCCGCCGCCGACTGAGTAGAAGATTCGCTCGGCGAGCACCGCGCCGGATCGGTCCAGCGCCCGGAAAGTCATGCCGTTGGCGTGGCCGGGAAGTGCCGGGCCGTAGTCAAACAGGACATCCGCGGCCGGATCGAACGCCACCTCGGGCCAGCCAAGCGCCACCAGCGACTTGGATGTCCCAAGCTTCTCGAGGATGTTCCCGACCTGGTCCGGGTCGATCCTGTCCGGTGCCTGACCGGCAAACGCGAGGGCTACGGCGCTGTCTGTACCGTGCCCCTTTCCGGTGAACGCCAGGGATCCGTGCAGCGAAACGACGGCCCGCTCGGCTCGGTCCGCCACCGGCAAAAGGTCCTCGGCCGCGAACCTGCGGGCAGCGACCATCGGGCCGACCGTATGCGAGCTGGATGGGCCGATGCCGATCTTGAACAAGTCGAAGACGCTCAGAAACATGCCGCCTTGTAGCCGCCCAACCCGGCCGCGCGATCTTTCCCGCGCGACAGGTCGTGACGCAGCGCCCGCGGACCCCCCCGCCGTTGTTAAAGTAAATAATTAGAATCGTCCGCAATAGGTGTGGACTGTGTCAGAAGCGGAGAAAGGGCTGTTGCCTCGAGCGAAGCGAGCAGGCGAGAAAGGCGTCACAGGGACATGGGCGTGCACAAGAACAGCGCAATTGATCCGCAGGAAGACCACCCCGAATCTCAGTCCGGGGGGACCATCATCACGGTCGCGATTGCCTGCTGCGGATTTGCCTTGGCTCTCGTCTTGGCCGCAGCTTACGTCGGCCTGTAACTAAGCAACTGCAGGGGCGAACGTCATCGCTACCCCATTGATGCAGTGGCGCATCCCAGTTGGCTCCGGACCATCATCGAAGATGTGGCCGAGATGCCCGCCGCAACGGCCGCAGTGCACTTCCGTCCGTGTCATGAACAGGGTGTTGTCTTCCTGGGTGCCCACGGCCCCGTCGATGGCCGCCCAGTAGCTCGGCCAACCGGTCCCGCTCTCGAACTTCGTGTCCGACGAGTAGACCGCCTGATCGCAGCCGGCGCACTTGTAGGTGCCCTTGCGCTTCTCGTTCAGGAGCGGGGACGTGCCGGGCCGCTCCGTGTCGTGCTCGCGCAAGACGGCATATTGCTCCGGAGTGAGGGTCTTCTTCCAATCCTCATCCGTCTTGGTCACTGCAAAACTTCCTCCTGCTGCGCTGCGCGCCCGATCGATGCCGAAGCGAGTGCCAATCGCGGCCAACGCGGCGAAGGAAGCTCCCGTCAGCAGGAAATGTCGCTTGGTGATCATGGGTGCACTCCGTCCAGGCGCAGCAGCGCGCTTTTCGACATCTGCTGCCAGGTTCCGATATAGGTTATACGGCCCGTCGAGCCGAATAGTTTCGCGTCACGGACGATCAATCGGAAGTGAGGCCGAACCCGCCAGGATGCGAAGGATGCCGAACGAAAACGGGCCGAATGTGGGCGTCATCCTGGCCGGCGGCCTTGCGCGACGGATGGGCGGTGGCGACAAGCCGCTCGTCAAGGTCGGCGGAAGGCCGATGCTCGATTGGGTGGTGGAGGGACTTTCCCGGCAAGTGACGCGGGTCATCATCAACGCCAATGGCGATCCCGTCCGCTTCTCCGGCCACGGATTGCCAGTGGTGGCCGACACGATCGAGGGTTTTGCCGGGCCTTTGGCGGGAATCCTCGCCGGCATCCAGTGGACGCGAACGAACCTGCCCAGTGCCAAGTTCGTCGTCAGCGTCGCCGCCGACACCCCCTTCTTTCCCGCCGATCTCGTTCTCCGCCTCAGCGAGGCCCGCGGCGTCGACGAGAGCGCCGTCGCGCTCGCGGCGTCCAGCGACGGATTCCATCCGGTTTTCGGCCTGTGGCCAGTGTCACTGGTTGAAGATCTCGACAAGTTCTTGCGTGGGGGACAGAGCGGAAAAATCCTGGCCTTCGTCGACCGGCACCCAAGCGTCAGGGCCGAGTTTGCCGACGTTCCACTCCCAGGCGGCGGAGCGGCCGACCCGTTCTTCAACGTGAACACGCCCGAAGACGCCGCCGAAGCCGATGCCATTGCCGCCGCGCTTCGCCGGGCGGCCTGATGCAGGTGCCCGTGTTCGGTGTGACCGGCTGGAAGAACTCCGGCAAGACGACGCTGGTAACCCGGCTCGTCAGCGAGTTCACCCGGCGCGGCTACGATCTGTCGACCGTCAAGCACGCCCACCATGCCTTCGACATCGACAAGCCGGGGACGGACTCGTTTCGGCACCGCGAGGCGGGCGCGCGTGAAGTGATGATCGTCTCCGGCCATCGATGGGCGCTGATGCACGAGCTGCGCGGCGAGGCCGAGCCGCCGCTCGCCGCCGCGTTGGAGCGCTTGTCGCCGTGCGACTTGATCCTGGTCGAGGGCTACAAGCGCGAAGGGCACCCCAAGATCGAGGCGCGGCGCCGAGACGCGGCCCGCACCGATCCGCTCGCACCGGGCGACAGCAGCATCGTGGCAGTCGCGGCCGACCACGATGCCGATCCGGACGGCAGGCCGCTGTTTCAGCTGGACGATGTAGCCGGCCTTGCCGACTTCATTGCCCAGCATGTCGGGCTGCGCTGAGCAGTGGCCGAGCGACGCCTCGTGGACGATTGCTTTCTGACGGATTCCGAGCGGCTTCGGCATGATGACGCGCTGGCAATCCTGCGCGAGCGCATCCGCCCGGTGGTCGGTAGCGAGACTGTTCCGCTTGAAGCAGCGCTGGGCCGATTGGTTGCGGATGCCGTAACCAGCCCGCGGGATGTGCCTGCCGCGGACAATGCGGCCGTTGACGGGTACGCGTTCGCCCACTCGGATTACGAGGCGACGGGAGGCTTTTTTCCGGTGGTGGCGCGGATCGCGGCCGGCCACCCCATCTCGGCGCCGCATCGGGTCGGCTCGGCGGCGCGCATCTTCACCGGGGCGGTCATGCCGGCCGGCGCCGACACGGTCGCGATGCAGGAGGATTGCGAGACGCACGACCAGGACGGCCAGGACTTCGTGGTCATCCCACCCGGCCTGAAGCGGGGCGCGAACCGGCGCAAGGCGGGCGAGGACCTCGCCGAGGGGGCTCCCGTCGTGCGTGCCGGCGAGCGCTTGCGGCCGCAGGAGATCGCGGCGATCGCATCGATCGGCCGCGATTCAGTACAGGTTTTCCGGCGCCTCCGGGTAGCGCTTGTCTCGACCGGGGACGAGATCGTCCGCCCCGGCCGGACGCTTGCGGCGGGCCAAGTCTACGATTCCAATCACTTTCTGCTCCGCACCCTGCTGCAGGCCAGCGGCGCCGATGTTTGGGATGCCGGAATCCTGCCCGACCGGGAAGATGCGGTTACGACCGCCGTCGCCCGCCTGGCGGCCGACCATGACGCTGTACTGACCACCGGCGGCGCTTCGCGCGGCGAGGAGGACCATCTGGTCACCGCATTGGACAAGCTGGGCACGCGCCACTTGTGGCAGCTTGCGGTCAAGCCGGGGCGACCGATGGGCTTCGGGCAGATTGGCGGCCGCCCGGTCGTGACCCTGCCGGGCAACCCGGTCGCCGCCTTTGTCTGCTTCCTGCTTTATGTCCGCCCGATGCTCGCCGTTATGGGCGGCGGCCTCTGGCCGGAGCCGCAGCGCTTCGAGGTAGGAGCGGACTTTGAGTTGCCGTCGCGGAAGACGGGACGGCGGGAGTTCCTTCGCGGCCGGCTGGCCGAGGGGGAGGATGGACGTCAGGTCGTGCGGAAGTTCGAAAGGGATGGTTCGGGACTGATCACGTCGCTTCGTGAAGCGGATGGCTTGATCGAGATCAGCGAGGACGTGCCGCAGGTCAGGCGCGGCGAACTGGTCACCTTCCTGCCGTTCACCGGCATGGGCCTCGCGAACTGAGGCCGCAGGCTGTTGTGCCGAGGCCCCTTGCGCCGGCGCAAAATGACGGCAGACTGACGGAATGTGTCCGAGCGCGTGGAGCCGGACGGGCTCTCGAGCCAGCAAGAACAGGGAGATGACATGAAAAAGCTTACCCGGATCGCACTTGCCGCTGCCGCGGCCTTGATCCTCGTAACAGGCGCCGCCCAGGCCCAGGACAAGCAATGGACCAAGGTCCGCATCGGCACGGAAGGCGCCTACCCGCCGTTCAACGCGATCGGCGCCGACGGGCAGCTGACCGGCTTCGATATCGATATCGCCAAGGCGCTTTGCCAGAAGATGAAGGTGGAGTGCGAGTTCGTCACCCAGGACTGGGAGGGCATTATCCCGGCGCTCAATGCCGGCCGCTACGACGCGATCATCGCGTCCATGTCGATCACCGACGAACGCAAGCAGCAGGTCGACTTCACAAACAAGTACTACAACACGCCGCCTGCCATCGCCGTGCCGAAGGATTCGAAGCTGACCGAAGCGACCCCGGGGGCGCTCGAGGGCGTGGCGCTAGGCGCCCAGGCCTCCACGACGCACTCCAATTACGCGGAAGAAAAGCTGCCGGGCGCCGAGCTGAAGCTTTATCCGAGCGCCGATGAATACAAGCTGGAACTGACCAACGGCCGCATCGATGCCGCCATCGATGACGTGGTGGTGCTCTCGCAATGGGTGGAAAGCCCGGAAGGCGCGTGTTGCAAAATCCTCGGCACCCTCACGCCGGACCCGGTGATCAACGGTGAAGGGGCCGGCATTGCCGTTCGCAAAGAGGACACCGCCCTGAAGGAGATGTTCAACAAGGCAATCGAGGAAATCCGCGCCGACGGAACCTACGAGCAGATCAACAAGAAGTATTTCGACTTCGACGTTTACGGCAGTTGAGCCGTCGAACAGCCTAGGGCGAGAGCGGGCAGTTTCCCCGCCCTCGCCGGCAACGAACAGGCCATCTCACCACGATGCCCGACCTGATCGGATTGTTGAGCTACGGTCCGACCGGGTGGGGCGACGAACTGCTTTCGGGAGCCTGGCTGACTGTCCGGCTCGCGCTCGCCACCCTGCCCGTCGGACTTGCCCTGGGCTTCTTCGTCGCGCTGGCGAAGCGCAGCCGCCGCATGCTGGTGCGCGGCTTCGGTGAGGCGTTTTCGACGGTATTCCGCGGCCTGCCGGAGCTGTTGACGCTGTTTATCGTGTTCTACGGCGGGCAGATGCTGCTGCAGCGGGGGCTGCAGCTCGTCACCGACACGAATGTCGAAGTGCCCGCCTTCCTTGCCGGAATGATCGCCCTCGGCCTGGTCTTCGCCGCCTATGCGAGCGAGGTGTTCTCGGCCGCTTTCAACGGGATTCCGAGCGGGCAATGGGAAGGCGCGGCTTCGCTCGGCCTGCACCGCGGCCAGACGATGCGCCTGGTGATCGCGCCGCAATTGCTGCGTCTTGCCCTGCCGGGGCTGGCCAATCTCTGGCTGGTGCTGCTCAAGGACACCGCGCTGGTCTCCGTCATTGCGCTCAATGACTTGCTGCGGATGACATCCGTGGCCGTCGGCAACACCAAGGAGCCGTTCTTTTTCTACTTCGTCGCCTGCATGATGTACCTGGTCCTGTCGATCATCTCGTCATTCGGGATAACGGCGCTGGAGCGCTGGTCGGAGCGCGGCGATCGCGGCCGCACCGGGACGACGCCGGCCGCCGCTCCCGGCGAACCGGTCGCGACGTGATCCCGGACCTCCTTGTCAACTACGGCCCGCGTCTCCTGCAGGGGCTGCTCGTCACGCTCGAGCTCGTCTCGATCTCGATCGTTGCGGGACTGCTGATCGCCATCCCGGTCGCGGCGGCGCGGCTTTCGAAGAACCGGCTCATCGGCGCGGTCGCGTTCGGCTATGTCTACTTCTTCCGCTGCACCCCGCTCCTGGCCCAGTTGTTCCTGGTCTATTACGGCGCCGGAGAATTCCGGCCTCAACTTGAAGCGCTTGGTCTGTGGGATCTCTTCCGCGAAGCGTTCACCTGCGCGGTATTCACCTTTACCCTGAACACCGCGGCGTACCAGGCCGAGATCTATCGCGGGGCGATCCGTTCCATACCGAAGGGCCAGTGGGAAGCGGCGCGCGCCCTGGGGCTGGGGCGCGCGGCGATCCTGCGCAAAGTGATCTTTCCGCAGGCCGCCGCCCTCGCGCTCCGGCCGCTCGGCAACGAGATCATCCTGATGATCAAGGGCTCGGCGGTCGCCAGCATCGTCACGGTCTACGAGCTGATGGGGCAAACCGAGCGCGTTTATTCGCGCTCCTTCGACATCACGATCTACCTCTACGCGGCGGTTCTTTATCTGGTGCTGGTGGAGGCCATCCGGCGGCTATGGAACTGGCTGGAGCACCGGCTGACGCGACATCACCGCCGTGACCCCGGAAGCACACGGCAGGCGAAGGCTGCTGACCTCGTGCCGGCAACCCGCTAAGAACCTCCGCCACATGGATCAACGGAGAAGACGATGGCGAAGGTAGCGTTCGTGGGGCTCGGCGTGATGGGATACCCGATGGCGCGGCACATCGCCCAGAAGGGCGGGCACGAGCTCAGCGTCTACAATCGCACCACGGAAAAAGCCGAGAAGTGGGTGGCCGAGAACGGCGGGCGCCGGGCTCCGACGCCGCGGGAAGCGGCCGAGGGCTGCGAATTCGTGTTCTCTTGCGTGGGTAACGATGACGACCTGCGCTCGGTGGCGCTCGGGGACGATGGCGCGCTCGCCGGAATGCAGGAGGGGGCGATCTACATCGACAACACGACCGCCAGCGCCACTGTCGCCCGTGAGCTGGCCGAGGCAGCGGGCCAACGGGGCGTCGGGTTCCTGGACGCCCCCGTTTCCGGCGGCCAGGCCGGCGCGGAGAACGGCGTGCTCACCGTCATGGTCGGCGGCGACGAGGACACCTTCCACAAAGCTCGTCCGGTAATCGACTGCTATGCCCGCATGGTCGGGTTGATGGGGCCGACAGGCTCCGGGCAACTCACCAAGATGGTCAACCAGATCTGCATAGCGGGTCTGGTCCAGGGTCTGGCGGAGGGCATCCACTTCGCCCACAAGGCGGGGCTCGACATCGAGAAGGTCATCGGCGTCATCTCGAAGGGAGCAGCTCAGTCCTGGCAAATGGAGAACCGCTGGAAGACCATGCGCGACGACCATTTCACGCATGGCTTTGCCGTCGACTGGATGCGCAAGGACCTGTCGATCTGCCTCGATACGGCGCGCCGCAGCGGCGCCCACCTCCCGGTCGCGGGGCTGGTTGACCAGTTCTATTCGGAGGTGCAGGCGATGGGCGGCGGGCGCTGGGACACGTCAGCCTTGCTGAAGCGGCTGGAGCGGTAGGCGGTCACGCCGGCTTCTGCTTTGCGACAGGGTCGAGCTGCATGTAGGCCAGCGGCAGCGCCGTGGTGTTCTTGATGCGCTCCATGGCGAAGGCGGAGGAGACATCGGTGATATCGATGCGGCCGACGAGCCTCTTGTAGAAGGCGTCGTAGGCCTCGATGTCAGGCACAACGACTTTCAGCAGGTAGTCGATCTGCCCGCTCATCCGGTAGAACTCCACCACCTCGGGGAATTCGCCGATGATCCTGGCGAAGCGGGTAAGCCAGTCCTCGTTGTGCTGGTTCGTCGTGACAAACACGAAGACGGTCACCTTGGCGTTCACCTTCGCCGGGTCGAGGACGGCCACCCGGCCGGTGATGACGCCGTCTTCCTCCATCTTCTGGATGCGCCGCCAGCACGGTGTAGTCGACAGCCCGACGCGACGGCCGATTTCCGCAACCGGGATAGTCGCGTCTTCCTGAATGATGGTGAGGATCATGCGATCCAGCCGGTCCATCATGGTCTCCCATGCGAATCTTGGAAACATTTTCTGCAACGCGAGCCCGTACCGCGTCAAGCATCCTATTCCACCTCCTAACATGCACGATCCGCGAAACAGCATTCCCTTCAGCGGTAAACGGACCAGGCCTGCCTTCCCTTGGAACGACAGCCCGTTTGTGTGGGCGTTAACCAACCTGCCTTGCCCAATCTTAACTGCGGGCGTGCCATCTGAGCCCTCGGGACCCAAGGGCCGGGATAAGCATGGTGAGCCAACAGGGCGCCGTCTCGGCGCCCTCATCGGAGACAGCGTCGAGAACCGCCAGGCGGCGGCTCATCACGCGCGCCTTGTTGCGCAACCTGCCGATCAACAGCGAGCCGCGACGCAAACTCTACCAGTTCGAACAGGAGATGGCGGAGACCTTCGCCAGCAACCGCCTGTCCGCCTTTGCCGTCATACCGCCGCTGATCACTGCTGTCGGAGTGGCCATTGCAGTGGTGGCGGACCCTTATGCCGCGCTTGCCTGGGGGACGGCGCTCATGGCCGCACACCTGCTGTCCATGAGCGCGGCACGGGCGTTTCTTCGCGACGGGTCGGCGCGCGCAAGCGTCAATGAATGGAAGCGTCGCTTCATTCGGCGCGACCTGGTCTACGGGATCTGCTGGGCGATGCTCCCCCTGCTCATCCCACCGGCCGACAATCCCGACCTCGCGGCCGGAATAGCGGTCGGCCACCTCGCAGTTGTCATCATCGTGCTGTCCGTCGGCGCATTGCTGTCATCGCCGATCCCGGCCGCGGCGGTGGCCGCGACACTTCCGCTGGCGCTCTGCATGGCGGCAGTCCACGTCTTCGAGCCCACCGTCCTCAACGTTGCCATTGCCGTCTGCACCCTGGCGGCCGAAATCCTGTTCCTCTTCCTGACCCGCCACCTCTACAACCAGCATGTCCAGAACTTGGCGTTCCGGGCCGAGAAGGACGCGCTCTTCGCCGAGCTCGAACAGTCGAAAGCGGTGTCCGACGAGGCACGGCGGAGGGCCGAGGCCGCGAATATGGCCAAATCGCAGTTCCTCGCCACAATGAGCCACGAACTGCGTACGCCGCTGAATGCGATCCTCGGCTTCTCCGAGTTGATGCGCAGCGAAATGCTCGGCCCGATCGGCGTGGAGGGCTACAAAGACTACCTGGACGACATCCATTCCAGCGGCCAGCACCTGCTGCGCATCATCAACGATATTCTGGACCTGTCGCGCATCGAGGCGGGCAAGCGGGAACTCAGGGAAGAGCTGACGTCGCTCACCGAGATCGCCCGCGAGGCCCGATCTCTCCTCGACCTAAAGGCGCGCACCAAGGAGATCACGGTCAATGAGGTTTTCGAAGATCAACTCCCGAAGGTCGTGGTCGACGAACAGGCAATGCGCCAGGTCATCCTCAACCTCGTCTCCAACGCTCTGAAGTTCACGCCCCAGCGCGGTGAGATCGTCCTCAAGGTGGGACGGACCACTTCAGGCGGGCAGTATGTTTCCGTAAGCGACAATGGCCCGGGCATTCCCGAAGAGGAGTTGCCGATCGTCCTGTCCGCGTTCGGTCAGGGGTCAATCTCAATCAAGACGGCCGAACAGGGTACCGGCCTGGGCATCCCCATCGTCCAGGCTTTGATGCACCTGCACGGCGGAAACTTCACCCTACGCAGCAAGGTGGGCGTCGGCACGGAGGCGATCGCGACCCTCCCCGCCAAGCGCGTGGTCTCCGCCTTTACGCGCGAGAGAAGCACCTGGAGCCTAATGCAGGCGAAGAAGCCGGCCGTCCTGCGCAAGGCGGGCTAATGCGTCACCGTCTTCGAGAAAAGGTTGATCACCACCACACCGGCCACAATCAGCACGAGCCCAACGATAGCGGGCGCGTCGAGCACCTGGCGGTAGTAGACCCGGCCGATCACCGCGATGAGCACGACGCCCAGGGCTGACCATAGCGCGTAGGCTATGCCGACCGGCATGGTCCGCAATGTCAGGGACAGGAGGTAAAAGGCGAGCGCGTAGGAGAGTGCCGTAAGTAGAGATGGGCCGAGGCGGGTGAAGCCGTCCGATGCTTTCAGCGCGCTGGTCCCGATCACCTCGAAGACGACGGCTGAAATGAGCAGAGGTAGATGGTGACGGGCATGGTTCGTGTCGGTGCCGGTTTCAAGATTTTTCCGCAACGCCGGCCTGCGCAAAGGTCGCCATTCCCGAATGGAGCGCTGCGGCGGCCTTGACGATGCCTGCGGCAAGAGCGGCGCCGCTACCCTCCCCCAGCCGCATGCCGAGATCGAGCAGCGGCGCTTTCCCGAGACGCTGAAGCACCGCAGCGTGGGCGGGCTCCGCCGAGCGATGCGCAAACAGGCAATGGTCGACAGCGTCGGAGCGCAACGCGTGCAGCACAGCCGCGGCCGCGGTCGCCACGAATCCGTCGACCACAACCGGCACATGCTCCATCCGGGCGGCGAGGATCGCGCCGGCCATCGCGGCGATCTCGCGGCCACCCACGCGACGCAGGACCTCCAGCGGATCGCGATTTTCCCCGAGCCGACCAACGGCGCATGCGACCGCGTCCGCCTTGCGAGCCAACCCCGCATCGTCAATGCCGGTGCCGGGTCCTACCCAGGCCATCGCCACGTCCCCGTAGAGGGCGTGATAGATCGCGGCCGCCACCGTCGTATTGGCGATGCCCATCTCGCCAAGACAAAGCAGATCGATCCCACCGGAGATCGCTTCCATGCCGAACGCCACAGTGGCCGCACAGCTCTTCTCGTCGAAGGCATCCTCGACAGTGATGTCGGGCGTCGGCTGGTCCAGCGCGAGTTCAAAGACTTTCAAGCCGAGATCGTAAGCGATGCAGAGCTGGTTTATCGCGGCGCCGCCGGCGGCGAAATTCTCGACCATCTGCCGTGTGACTGCTTGCGGATACGCGGAAACACCGCGTACTGCGACGCCGTGATTAGCGGCGAAGATCGCTACCAGCGGGCGCGTCACAGCCGGCTTGGACCGGCCCTGCCAGGCCCCCAACCATTCCGCGATTTCCTCCAGCCGGCCGAGGCTGCCGGCGGGCTTCGTGAGCTGGGCGTTCCGGGCCCGCACTGCGGCGGCGGCTTCCTCGTTCGGTCCGGGCAGATCGCGGATCAGGCGGCGGATATCGTCGAAAGGCAGGCCAGTGGGGGGGCGATCCATTAAGGCCTATCCAATCGAACATTCCAGCCGCGGCGAGACGGTCCGCCCGCCGCGAGGCAGGCCCTTACCGCAGCTGAGCGTCACGCAGTAGCGATATATTCGCGGATCTGCTCAGCCTCGCGCTCGACCTCTTCGATGCGGCGCTTGACGATATCCCCGATCGAGACAAGGCCCGCCAGTGCTCCGTTCTCGATCACCGGCAGGTGCCGGAAGCGCCCTGTCGTCATCTTCTGCATCACGTCGTTGATGGTGTCCTCCGGCCGGCACGTCACCACCCGCGACGTCATGCAGTCGGACGCCAGCTTGTTGAGCACCTCGGCGCCGTGGCGGGCCAGCCCACGGACGATGTCGCGCTCGGATAAAATGCCGAGCAGCTCCCCTTTGTCGATCACGACCACCGCTCCGATACGCTTTTCCGACAGAAGTGCAGCCACCTCGGCGAGCGACGCTCCCGGGCCGATGGTGACAACGTCGCGGCCCTTCTCATTGATGATCCTGGCAACCGTCATCTGCGCCTCCCTCTGACGAGCGTCAGCATTGGCTGACTTTAGAAGCGTGCGCGTCAGGTTTCCAGCGCTGTGGTCCGGCGGCACCGGATCGAGCCAGGGGAACAGGAGCAGCCCGGCAACAAAGCCGCCGATGTGGGCTTCCCAGGCGATCGGCCCCGAAACCCCGGCGAGCAGGCCGCCGCCCAGCCCGAACACCAGGTTGACGGCGAACCAGACCAGGATGAACCCAAGCGCGCGTGAGCGGGTGAAAATGGCTGAGAGCGGCTCCGCAGCAACACGATATGCGGCGGGATCTGCGGTGCGTCCGGAGAGCGGCCCGCCCGGCGCGAAGGCGAACCGCGCCGTCGCCGCCATCATGCCGGACACCGCGCCGGAAGCGCCGATCATGATGGCCTCCTCGCCGGCGTGGAAGAGGTAGTGCAGAGCCGCTCCGGCGATCGCGGCGACAAGCGACAGCAACAGGAAGCGGACCGCCCCGAACCGCCGGGCAAGCGCGCCACCGAAGCTGGCCATCCAGATCAGGTTGACGACAAGATGCAGGGTATCGGCGTGCAGAAAGGCATAGGTGGCCGGCGTCCAGAACCGCGCGGCCTCTCCGCCGGGGAGGAGCGGCCCGATCTCGCCGTAGCGCGCGGGAATGAAGGAGAAGGCAAGCAGGATCCAGGTGTCGGAGTTCTCGTCGGCGCCCTGCCGCAGGACGTGAATGGCGATCAGGGCAAGCGCGAGCCACAGGACCGGTCGCGCGAGATTGAAGGCAGGGGCACTGTTCATCGGCCCCGCTCATGCCCCTTTCGCAGTCGCGTACGCAAGCATCCGGCCAACGCTGGTCGGCGCGTTAACCTTAATGAATGGTTTACGCACGCCCGTCCGCGGCGCCATGGCAATTCCTTAACGGACCCGGGAACGGCAGCGCTCGGGCGAAGGCGGGGGCCCATGAAGCACGCAACGAGCCTTGCCCTTCATGCCTATTGGTACAAGCGGCGCCAAAGGGATGGCGTGCGCGCCGGGGTGATCGAGGCGGCCGAATTGGCACCTATACTGCCCTGGCTATTTCTGCTCGAGTGGAGCGGCGCCGGGGGCGCGAACTTTTCCTTTTGCGGACAGGCAATTGCGGCTCGCTATGGTCGCGACCTTTGCCACGAGCCGTTCCTGACGCTCTGGGGTGACCAGGACCGCGCCCTGCTCGCCGCAGACCTCAGGAGCATGTCGGCGGACGGACGAGGTCTGGTTGCCGGCACCATCGCGGAGACGTTCGGCGGCGGGTTCACCGCATTCGAGATGCTGCTCCTGCCGCTCTCCGGAGAGAGCGGAATGGCCGGCGTGATCGGCTCCATGGTCCGCATTGGCGGCCATGATGAAAAGAACCGGGTCAGGGCCCGAGTCATTGGGCAATCGCTGCGCTCAACCCGGTTCCTTGACGCGCCCCGGGCACTGCCCGTCGCCCGCTTCAAGCCGGCTGGCTTGCAGCCCCGGGGCGACCGGCCCCGCCAGTACGGGCACCTGACGGTGTTGCCCGGCGGGCGAACTCCCGACGGGGTTCAGCGGCCCCGCTTGCTTACCGATAATTAACGGCAAATCACTAGGCTTCCGATCAAAGAGTCTCGCTCGTTTAGGCTCGAGCGAAATCGGGGTTGCCATGCCGGCGCTGCAAGCCACAGAAGCCTCATACATTCCGGAGGCGGCCGGGGGACGGTATCAGCGCGTGCGGGTCAGCCTGCTCGGCCGCTGCATGTTCCCTGATATGCGAGAATGCCCGTGCAACCTGGTCGAGATATCGCCCGGAGAGGCTTACTTCATCAGCACTGTATGCGGAGCGGTCGGGGATCGCGTCATCGCCTACATCGACAACATCGGCCGGCTTGAAGGCGTCGTGTCGGAGTTGAACGATCAAGGTTTCGTGATGGCTATCAGCGCGTCGCAGCGCAAGCGCGACAAGCTGGCGGATACGCTCACCTGGTTGGCGAACCGCCACACTATCGAATTGGCCGAGGACCGGAAAGCAATCCGCCGGACGCCCAAGCGCACCGACGCCACGGTGACCTTCGCCGACGGCACCACCCAGAATTGCCGTGTGATAGACATGTCGCTGACCGGCGCGGGCATCTCGACAAAACTCAGGCCGCCGCTCGGGTCTCCGGTAAAGCTGGGGAAACTTGGGGCAAGGGTGGTTCGCCACTTCGACGAGGGCATCGGCATCGAGTTCATGCGCGTCATGTCGCAGGATTCCATCGATAAGACCCTGCAGGACGAGTATTTCTGATCAGCCGGGATGCGGCCGCTGGTGAATGCGACCTGAACCGGCGAGAGATTCTTCACTTTAACTTTTAGGCCCAAAAAAAGGCGGGCCGTGCTAATCTCCTCCTCGGACTGGGGAGGCGATATCATGTGTGCGTACGCACGCCGGCCCGCTGTAACGGCTGTGTTTGCCCTCGCTTGGGGGTTTCTGGTCGGGCTTGCAGGCCCGGCGTATTCCGACCCGATGGCGATGCGGGTCAACGGCCTCACCAACCCGCCGCTCGGGTATCTCGATTTTTGCAGGACGACCCCGCAGGAGTGCTCGGCCCAAGGCGGTGGCGCCGCCAAGGTGCTGAACCAGGCCCGCTGGCGCGAACTCAACGAACTGAACAGCCTGGTCAATCACATCGTCAGCCCGGCAACGGACCTCGAGCAGTTTCGCTCCGAAGAGGTGTGGCGGATGCCAGGCGAATACGGCGACTGCGAGGATTATGTGCTGCTGAAGCGCAAGCTGCTGGCCGAGAACGGCTGGGACACCGGTTCGCTGCTGATCACGGTCGTTTTCGACGAGGTGAACGAAGGCCATGCGGTGCTGCTGGTCCGCACCGATCGCGGTGATCTCGTGCTCGACAACAAGACGGACGAGATCCGCCCCTGGCACCAGACGGCATACAGGTTCGTGAAGCGCCAGTCGGTGGAAAATCCCAACCGTTGGGTCTCACTGGGCGACCCGCGCTGGTCAGCGAGCAGCACCGCCGCGCCCCGCTGAGGCCGGAGCGGCTGCTGTTTCAGGTTTAATTTCTTTCGGACGCGTTTTCGGCCAGCCGCGCCGCGGACCGTCCTTGGGCGGCAGACCATTGGTGCCCCTGTCGCACCGCCGGCGCTCGGTGAAGGAGTGAAACAGTGCGGTTCATGATGCTGATGATTCCCAAGGGGTATGAGAGCGCGGCGCCGGGCGTTACCCCGGATGCCGACGCGGTCGCCGCAATGATGAGATACAACGAGGAACTCCAGGAGGCCGGCGTCTTGTTGGCCCTCGACGGGCTACACCCTCCATCGATGGGCGCCCGCGTTCGCTTTTCCAGCGGCAAGCCCATCGTCATGGACGGCCCGTTCGCCGAGGCCAAGGAGGTGCTCGGCGGTTACTGGATGATCAATGTGGCTTCGAAGGCGGAGGCTGTGGTTTGGGCCTCGCGGTGCCCGGCGGGTGACAACGAGGTGATCGAAATCCGCCAGGTCCAGGAAATGTCGGATTTCCCGGCCGACGTGCAGGAGGCCGCCGCCGGGTTTGCGGAGATACAGGCGAGCGCGCGGCAGCGCACGAGCGCCTGACCCGCATGCCCCTGCCCCTCCGCCCTCACAGAGGGCGGAGCCCGGCGGCGAAGCGTTTCCAGTTTGCCACGTAGCTCGCGGCGGATTGTGTGAGCCCGCGCACGGCCGCATCGTCAAGTTCCCGCACGACCTTGCCCGGCATGCCGACCACCAGCGAATTGGCCGGGATCACCTTATTTTCCGGGATCAACGCGCCCGCTCCGATCAGGCAGTTCTCGCCGACCACCGCCCCATTCAGGACAATGGCGCCCATGCCGACTAGCGAGTTGTTGCCGATGGTGCATCCGTGCAGGATGGCCCGGTGGCCGATCGTGCAGTCGGCGCCGACTGTCGCCGGAAAACCCCAGTCGGTATGGATAACCGCGAGGTCCTGAATGTTGGAGCGCGGACCGATCGCGATCGGCTCATTGTCGCCGCGCAGCACCGCGCCAAACCAGACACTCGCCTCCTGGCCGAGCCGGACGTTGCCCAGGACAGTCGCGTTCGGGGCAATCCAGTAGCAGTCCTCGGCGGGATGCTGGGGCGCGAGGCCGTCGAGGCCGAAGAGCGTCACTTATGAGTTCAGGACGAGGCTGAGGTAGAAGATTCCTGCCAGCGAGCTCCACATTCCTGCGATCACCGCTGCGGCAAGGGCCGGCAGGGCCCGAATTTCCCGGGAGCGCAGGCCGGCGAGGACGGTCCGGGCTAGGATGAAAGGGCCCGCGAACATGTTGATGAGGATCGTCACGGCGGCTGCCGAGACACTTGTCCCGGGGAAGGAGAAGTCCGCCCGTTGCGAGGTAACCAGCTGGTAGAAGCTGGAAATGGTCCCGGCCGAAGCGAAGCCGAGGGCGGCGCAGAACGCAAGCACCTGGAATTCCGACACGCGAGCCCGCCATTTACCGTTTTTTAACCTTCGCGCAAGGTAGCCTTGCGGAGGCGGGCGGGCAACATGTGGCGCGTCCGCAGGCTATGATTCTTAAGAGAAGGTTAACGCCGTTCAGGAAGACGGGTCAGCTTTTCAGGTCGACCTCAAGGATGGCCATCGAGAAATTATAGGAAAGTTCCTCGTCCTCGTCGTCGCGATAGACGACCCCGATAAACTCGTCCGCGATGAAGACCTCGGCGGAATCGTCCTTGCGGGGACGAGCTTTGACCGCGATCGTGTCGTTCTTGAACAGGCGGCGGAGATAGCCCTCCACCTTCTTCAGTTCATCAATCTTCACACCAGAACCTCGGAGGAAACGCGCGCCGCCTTCTCGCATGGCGGCGGCGGCATCACAACCGCCGCCGGACGGACGGGCTAGACGGAGTCCGCACTACCCTCGCCGATCAGGTGGTTCATCGTGCGCGACGGCTCAGCGCAGCCTGCCCAGCCGACTACCTTCGCCGGCACCCCGGCTACGGTGGCGTTAGGGGGCACGGCGTGCAGTACGACCGAGCCCGCCGCAACGCGAGAGCAGTGGCCGATCTCGATGTTGCCGAGAATCTTCGCTCCAGCTCCGATCAGCACGCCGCGACGGATCTTGGGATGCCGGTCGCCGCGCTCCTTGCCGGTTCCCCCAAGGGTCACGTTCTGCAGGATCGACACATCGTCCTCGATCACGGCGGTTGCCCCGATCACGACGCCGGTGGCGTGGTCGATAAAGATCCCCTTCCCCATCGGCACAGCCGGATTGATGTCGACCTGGAACACCTCGGAAGCGCGGCTCTGGAGAAACAGCGCCATATCGCGCTGGCCGTTGCCGTTCAGCCAATAGGCCAGCCGATGCGTCTGGATCGCGTGGAAGCCCTTGAAATAGAGAACCGGTTCGAGGAAGCGGGTGCAGGCGGGGTCGCGGTCATAGACGGCCACCATGTCGGCCCTCAACGCGACGGCCAGATCAGGCACTGCCCGGAACATTTCGGCGAAGCGTTCCCGGATCACTCCGGCGTCCAGCGCCTGCCCATCCAGGCGGTCGGCGACCCGGTGCGCGACGGCGTCCTCCAGGCTCTCGTGGTTCAGGATGTATGTGTACACGAAGCCGGCGAGCGCCGGCTCGCGCTGAACGACATCTTCGGCCTCGCCGCGCAGCGTCGTCCAGATCGGATCGAGGGCGCCGACGGCCGCTGCCGGGTGTGTCAGTCGTGCATTCATGGGAGCCTCCGGGGGGCTATATATAACGCAACACGCCCCAGCCCGCCATCTTCCGGCAGCGCATGGCTGCCGGGGACTTAATGCGCCTGCTCGGCGAGGAACTGGAGAACCGCTGCCTTGTGCTTGCGGTCGCCCACCGCCTTCATGTGGTCGCGGCCGGGAATGACGAAGAAGCGTGCGCCGGGAACAAGGGCCGCGAGCGCCTCGGCGCTGCCGCCGATCGTGTCGTCGCTGCCAACCGCGACGAGCACCGGAACCGTGATCGCGGACAACTCCTCCGGGGTGATCACCTGGCGGGCGGCCAGGATGCAGGCCGCCAGCGCCTCACGGTCGCTGCCGGTCTGGTCGGCAAAGGCGCGGAACATTCGACCACGCCCGTCCGCCACATCGGCGATCGACGGTGCGAGCAGCGCCGCCGCGATCGGCTCGGACGCCCCTACCCCCTCCACCATGCTGATGCCGAGCCCGCTGAAAACCGCGCAACGCACACGCTCGGGATGCGCAAGCGCCAGAAACGCCGCAATCCTGGCTCCCATCGAGTAGCCGATCACGTCGGCGCGGCTGACCCCGAGATGGTCGAGCAGACGGCGCGCGTCCTCCGCCATGACCGGCGCGCGGTAGGCGTCGGGCTCGCGTGGCTTGCCGCTCTCGCCATGGCCGCGGTTGTCGAAACCGATGACACGCCGCCCGGCCGCGAGCAGGTCCCGTGTCCACGAGGTGGAAACCCAGTTGACCCGGTGGTTGGAGGCAAAGCCGTGGATCAGCAGAGTTGGATCGCCCTCCCCCTCGTCGGAGAAAGCGATATCCACGCCGTCGGAATTGAAGGTCTGCAGCAAGGGCGGGGTCCGGCAAAGACTGACCCCTACCCCAGCGGGGCGCGGCAACAAAGACCCGCATGCGACTGTTCTTTGCGGCGACGCGTGGCTATGGTCCGCCACCCTCACGACGCCGGAGAAAAGAAAGCGAATGGCCGACCGGATCGTCCCGCATTTCCATAACACGGTCGGCGTCACCGCCGTCGTGATCGGGGCCAAGGAATTCATGTGCATCGGAGCGCTGCCGCCGTTCGATCACCCCCATATCTTCATCGACATGGGCGACGAGAACGAAGCGATCTGCGCCTATTGCTCCACCGTTTACCGGTTCGATCCGACGCTGGACCCGACCACCTCAATCCCACCTGACTGCCGCTATTACCCGGTAACCTGAGTCCCGATGCGGGTCGCCATCGCCGGAGCCGGAATTGCCGGTCTCACCGCCGCGGTAGCCCTGGCCAGACGGGGCGTCCAGGTCGACGTGTTCGAAAAGGCGGCGCAGCTTGAGGAAATCGGCGCCGGAATTCAGCTTTCGCCCAACGCCACCGGCATCCTGGACCGGCTTGGCGTGCTTTCGCTAACGGTCAGCAAGGGGTGCGAGCCGGAGGCCATCGAGATTGGCCTGGCGGGCACCGGCGCTCATCTGGCCCGCGTCCCGCTGGGCGAGACCGCCCGCAACCGCTACGGCGCCCCGTACGCGGTGATCCATCGGGCTGATCTACAAGCGGCCCTGCTCGACGCGGCGCGCGCCATTGCAAGCGTGACGCTGCATTTCCATGCCGAGGTGCATGAGGTGCGGACCACCGATGCCGGGGTGGTGTTCAGCGCCGGTGGTCGGCACCATATGGCCGACGTGCTGGTCGTGGCCGATGGCGTGCATTCGCGCCTGCGCGCATCGGTGTTCGGCCGGCCCGGAGCCGAGCCGGTCGGCCGGGTCGCCTGGCGCGCAACTTTGCCGAGGACGGCGGTGCCGGCCTTTGCGGATCGAAACGTGGTCGGGCTGTGGTTCGGGGCCGGCGGGCACCTGGTGCATTACCCCGTAACCGGGGGCACGAGCCTGAACATCGTGGTGATCGCCGGCGACTCGGCCGCCCCGGCGCCGCCGGCGCAGCCCTTCGGCGCGACACTTTCCGGGTTGATCGCTGCCGTGCCTGCCTGGCAGCGCTGGCCGCTGCTCCGGGTCGACCCGGCGCGCGATTGGGTGAAAGGGCGGGTCGTTCTTTTGGGAGACGCCGCGCACGCCATGCCGCCCAGCGCGGCGCAAGGCGGCGCTCAGGCCATAGAAGATGCTTGGGTTCTGGCGCGAGTGCTGGAGGCTGAACCGAACCCGAGGGTTGCCCTGGCGCACTACGAACAGCACCGCCGTCCGCGGATTCGGCGGGTCGCGCGGGAGGCGGACCGCAATTTGTGGGTCTATGATCTGGGAGGGCCGCTTGCGGCGGCGCGCAACCTGATCGTTTCGGCCATGCCGGCGTCCTTGCACCTGGCGCGCATGGACTGGCTGTTCCGGATTCCGCCGGATTGAAATTCCTTAGCCGGGTTGGAACACCGTCGCGCGCTGAGCATTGACCACGTGGCAACCGCCGCGCCGCCGGATTTTTCCGCTCGTTGCGCGGGCCGCAAATAGCATCAGCGATGCATAAGGGAGACACGATATGATCCGCAAATTGATGGCGAGCAGCGCTTTGGCCGCGCTCGTGACTGCGGGCACACTGACCTTCGCCCAGGCGCAAGACCAGCAGCCGGCCGCCGGCGAGCAACCCGCGGCGCAGGAGCCTGCGCTCGGCGCAGATCCGGCAGCGCCCGCGGCAGAGCCAGCCGCCCAGCCTGAAGAGCCGCCGGTCGTTGTCAGCGACCAGCCGACATTGACACCCAACCAGCCGACCATCGCGACGGCCTTCATCGGCCGCTCGGTCTATTCGAGCCAGGATCCGCAGTCCGACAACATCGGCGACGTGAGCGACCTGATCATTGGCCAGGACGGCAAGATCACTCACGCGGTAATCGGTGTCGGCGGCTTTCTCGGCATCGGCCAGAAGGACGTGGCGGTTCCCTTCCAGGAATTGCAGGTGGTCCAGCAGGACGGCGACCTGCGGCTGATCTATGCCGCAACGCGCGAGCAGCTCGAGGCGGCGGAGCCCTACGACCGCGCCACCTACGATCCGGAGGAGCGTGAGGAACAGCAGGACAACCAGGAGCAGGAGCAGCAGGGCCAGCAGCAGAACCAGGACGGCGCCGCGCAGGATATGGCGGCGACCGGCGGTGAGGCTGCTGGTGAAGCAACCGATGCGGCCGGGGCCGCAGCCGGTGCCGCAGCCGGTGCCGCAGCCGGGGCTGCCGCAACGGCGACAACGGAACCGGCAGCTCCCGCTCAGGATGCAGCCACGGTGCCTGCCGACCAGCAGCAGGCGGCGGCTCCTGCTCCGACCGAGACCGAGCAGCAGATGGAATCGGGCAACGCCTCTCCCCAGTCGGGCAGCGGAGCGTTCATGACGTTCAACCCCGATCAGATCCGCGCCAGCACGCTCATTGGCCAGGAGCTCTACGGCGCTGAAAACGAGACGATCGGCGAGGTTTCAGACCTGGTCCTTCAGGGTGACGGCAAGACCCGCGCAGCCCTGGTCGATGTCGGCGGCTTCCTCGGCATCGGCGAAAAGAGGGTCTCGATCCCTTTCGACCAGATCCAGATGCAGCAGCAGCCCGCAGGTGGCGGCACCGGTGACATGACGGCTGCACCCGCGGAAGGCGGAGCCGCCGATCCGGCTGCGCCCGCTGCCACCACGGACCCGGCTGCTCAAGGCGCCGCGACCACCGGCTCCGCCGACCCGGCAGCACCGCCCAGCCCGGCGGCCCAGGCTGACGCGCAGGAGCCGCGCCTCGTGGTCAACATGACGCGCGAGCAGCTGGAGCAATTGCCCGAGTACCAGGATCCGCAGGACCAGGCGGCACAGGCAGCTGCGGACCAGCAGGCAGCGGCTGATCAGAACGCGGCCGGGACTGCAACGACCGGTGGCGCGACGACCGAGGGCACCGGGGACGCGGCGATGACCGGCGGTACGGCCGGCACAGCAGACCCGAACGCACCTGCCGCGACCGGCGGAGCCACAACTGACCCTGCTGCTCAGGCCTCGGCCGACGCCCAGAACCAATTCCAGCCGGTGACGACGGAAGTCGGCACGGACGACCTGATGGGCGCCACGGTCTACAACCGCAACGATGAGAGCCTCGGCGATGTCGGCGATCTGATCTTCGATCGCCAGGGGGCTATCCAGGCGGTTCTGGTTGATGTCGGCGGGTTCCTTGGCATCGGCGCCAAGGAGGTTGCCATGCCATACGGCTCGCTGCAGGTAATGCAGAATGGCGCCGGCGACGTGCGCGTCATGGCCGACGCGACCCAGGAACAGCTCGAGGGCGCTCCTGCCTACAATGAGGCAGCGGAAGCCGGCCAGGCCGCACAGCCGGCCGAGGGCCAGGAAGCACAACCGGCACCGCAGTAAACGTCCAGCTCGCATCAATGCCCGCCGGCCACCGCCGGCGGGTTTTCTGCTGCGGAGCACAGGAGTGATGCAGGAATTCTGGAACGGAAACGCGCCGGTTCGCCGGAACAGTCCAAACTCCTGAGCCCCGCGCGCGAAAGCTACAACCGGCCCCAAATGAAAACGGCCCCGGCAAATGCCGGGGCCGCTGTTTCCTCGCTTGCTCCGCCGATCAGAAGCGGAAAGAGCCCTTCAAGGTTACCGTGTGGAAGTCAAGGTCGTTGTCGTCGTCGTTATCGACAAAGGCCCCGCTTTCAAACTCAACGCCGTTGTCGTCGTCATCATCGCCCTCGTCGAGGTTGACGAACAGGTATTCCGCTCCGACGCTGAAGCGGTCGGTGACCAACACCTCGGCGCCGGCACCCAGGGTCCAGCCGAAGCCTACGCCGTCATCATCACCATCGTCGAACTCACAACGGACGTTGCTGCCCGGACCGCCAACGCGTTCGCAGTCGCCCAGGTCCGCAACCTCCCCCAGCGTGTCGATCGCCGGGTCGTCGAAGAAGTTGGCCGCTTCCGCACCGTTCTCGAACTCAGCGGATGTGGCACCGCCGTCGCTGCCGTTGGCGAAGGCGAGACCGCCCGTTCCGTATATCAGGAACCGGCCTGCGCCAGGCGCGAGGCCGACACGACCGCGAAGCGTGCCGTACCAGTCAATCCCATCAAAATCCTCGAACCCAAGCGTGGCGAAACGCTCGGGGCCGCCCGCGATGTCGTCCAGATCGAACTCGTCGTCGCCATCGTCGTCGTCGTCGTCATCGCCGTCAGCCAGCCAGTTCAGGTCGAGAATGCCGCCGACCACCACACTGCCGAACTGCCAATCGGCGCCGACATGCGCGCCCAGCACGAAGCTGCCGTTATCGTCATCGCCATCTCCATCGAAGTCCGCGAAGTCGCCACAGTCGAAGGCACCTCCACCGTCGCCCTCGCCTGAGAAACAGCCGTCGTCATCATCGTTGTTGAACGCGTAGCCGAGCTGGCCGCCGACATAGAAGCCAGTCCAGAGCTCGTTGGGCACCGGCGCGATAATCGCCGGAGCCTCTTCGAAGGCCGGAAGGTCGGCCGCCGAGGCTACCCCGCCGATCGCGATAAGCGACGTGGCGGCAAGAAGAAGACGTTTCATGACTATCTCCGCAAAAATTCCTGACAGCAAAATGCGCCTATCCGGCCCGTTTGGCTGTCACATCCAAGCAACACGCCCGGCAATTTGGCCTTCGGATAGCAAATCGTGCGGCAGCATACATTACTCATGGCGCCGATCGGGTTCGGGAACGCCCCGCGCCAGCAGTCGCTCTGACTCAAACTGCCTGTGAAACACGTGCGGATCGGGGTATCCGCCACCGCAGAATGCTGCGTCAATGGTGCGGGCGGCGGGGGTCGAACCCGCACGGGCAAAGCCCGAGGGATTTTAAGTCCCTTGCGTCTACCAGTTTCGCCACGCCCGCTAGATCGGTTGGGTAGGACGGGGCCTCCGCAAGATCAAGGCCGGGCAAAACCCCCGGGCGGTCTATCCCGCTCCGCCCACGATGGGTGGCTGAAAGCTCAGGCCCATGTCCCAAGGGAAATAAATCCAGGTGTCTTGGGACACTTCGGTGACGAACGTATCCACCAACGGCCTGCCCTGTGGCTTCGCATAGACCGTCGCGAAATGCGCGTTGGGCAGCATCTCGCGGACGATGGACGCGGTGCGCCCCGTATCCACCAGGTCATCGACGATAAGAACGCCCCGGCCGTTGTCCCCGCCGGCCCTGCTCACCGCGGCGTCAACGCCCTTGAGCACCGCCGTTTCTCCCTGGCTCTTGTAGTCGTGATAGGAAGCGACGCACACGGTCTCGATCAGCCTGATCTCAAGCTCGCGCGACACGATCGCCGCCGGAACCAGGCCGCCGCGGGTGATGCAAACGATCGCCTGGAACGGCCCGGCCTCGCTCAGCCGCCAGGCCAGTGCGCGGGCATCGCGGTGGAACTGGTCCCAGGAAACGGAAAAGGCTCTTTCTGGCGTCACGCGTCGCTTCCCGGGCCGCGAAGCGCGGCAGTGGAGGTGTAGGCGCGGCGCTTAGAGGTTTTTCAGGGCCCGGTCCATGGCTGCCCGGGCTTCCGCCAGGGTGTCAGGGTCACGCGAGCGCAGAACAAGTCGGGTCGTGAAGCGTTGCCCGTCATGGTACGGGTAGGAACCGATCCGCACGGCCGGATATTCGGCCTGGACCCGGGCGGCGGGCGCAGCGATGTCGCCCTCCCCGCGATGCGCCTCGATCGTTTCGGAAAGCATCGGCCGCGAGGCAGGCAAGCGCTGCACCACCTCGTCCATCATCGCCTGCATGATGGCCGGAACGCCGGCCATGACGAAGACGTTCCGGACCACGAAACCGGGCGCGGCGGAGACGGCGTTCGGGATCAGCGCCGCGCCTTCCGGGATGCGGGCCATGCGAAGCCGCGCCTCGTTGGGCTGGATGCCACGCGCCTGCCAGAACGGCGCCAGAAGGTCGACGGCACGCTGGTCGATGTCGATCGGCAGCCCGAAGGCCCTGGCTATCGCGTCCGCCGTGATGTCGTCATGCGTCGGGCCAATGCCGCCTGTCGTGAAGACGAAGTCGTAACGATCGGACAGCGCCTGGACGGCCTCGACGATCGCCGCTTCGACATCCGCGACGATCCGTACCTCGAGGAGATCGATGCCGAGCTCCGTCAGCGTCTCGGCGATGAAGCCGATGTTCTTGTCCTTGGTCCGCCCCGACAGGATCTCATCGCCGATCACGAGCACCGCTGCGCTGGGCGCGCTTGCGTGAGTGGTGCTGTCCGATGCGCTCATATGCTTGCAGGCAATCCGGAGACGGCTAGGTCAGTTGAACGGAAGGATCGTCCTGCCCTTCAGCCGAGCCGAAGCTGTGGTGAACAGCTTCGACGTTGCAGCCGTCGGGATCGAGGACGAACGCGCCATAGTAGCCCGGATGGTACTGCGGCCGCAGCCCCGGCGCGCCATTGTCCCGGCCGCCCGCGGCGATCGCCGCATGGTAGAATGCATCGACGCAATCCCGGCTCGCTGCCGCAAAGGCGACGTGCACATAACCTTTGATCGGGTCGCCTTGCCCTAGCCAGAAATACGGCTTCTGCCCATCCCCGAACCCGACATGCCCCGGGCTGCCGTCCGGACCGCCATGCGATATCAACCGCGTGATCCCGAGAGGCGCCAGCGCCCGCTCGTAGAAGCCTACCGATCGCTCCAGGTCGGCCACGGCCAGGCTCACATGATCGATCACGCCCAATCCCCATTCCGGGTCCCTGCGCTGAGTGATACATGCAGCGGTGGCCGGGCGCCATCGGCGCGTACAACCCCCTTAAATCCAACCGGTCAATGCACTAGGTTATGCGCAAGCACAGACCGAGCCGACAGCATGCAAGAAACTCTCGCGACGGCCACACGGCAGTCCAATGCCGTCAACATCTATGGCGAGGACGGTTTCGCCGGAATGCGCAAAGCGGGCCGTTTGGCAGCCGAATGCCTTGACGCGCTGTATGCGTTCGTCCGGCCCGGTGTGACGACGCAGGCCATCGACGACTTCATTTTCCGCTTCGGCCTGGACCACGGCGCCGTGCCGGCGACGCTCAACTACCGGGGCTATCGGAAATCGAGCTGCACCTCGATCAATCACGTGGTCTGCCACGGCATCCCCAACGACAAGCCGCTGCGCGAGGGTGACATCATCAATATCGACGTCACTTACATCCTCGACGGATGGCACGGCGATTCGAGCCGGATGTATGCCGTGGGTCAACTGAAGCGGGCGGCTGAACGACTGATCGAAGTCACCTATGAATGCCTACAGCGCGGCGTAGCTGCCGTGAAGCCTGGCGCACGGCTCGGCGACATCGGCCACGCAATCCAGTCCTATGCGGAATCGGAGCGCTGCTCGGTGGTGCGCGACTTCTGCGGCCACGGAGTCGGAAGGCTGTTTCATGAGCCGCCCAACATCCTCCATTACGGCAAGCGCGGCGAGGGGCATGAAATCCGCCCGGGCATGATTTTCACGGTCGAGCCGATGATCAATCTTGGCCGGCCCCAGGTGAAGCTGCTGTCCGACGGCTGGACCGCGGTGACCCGCGACCGTTCGTTGTCAGCCCAGTTCGAGCATACGGTGGGCGTTACCGACACGGGCGCCGAGGTGTTCACGCACTCCCCGACCGGCCGCTCCTGGCTGCCTTGGCAGAACGCCTGAGCCGAAGGCGATGGGCGAATTGGAGGACGCCGGCGGAGTCCCCCATTTCCATGGCCATCGCGACCGGTTGCGCGCCCGATTTCGCGAGGGCGGCGGCGCGGCGCTGGCCGACTACGAACTGCTGGAGCTGGCACTGTTCCGGGCTTTGCCGCGGCGCGACACCAAGCCGGTCGCCAAAGCGCTCCTGAAGCGTTTCGGCACGCTGGCGGAAGTGCTGCACGCGCCCGATGAGCGGCTGAAGGAGGTCGAGGGCATCGGTGACGCGGTGGTTGGCGAACTGAAGCTGATCAAAGCCTTTGCCGAGCGGGTCGCGGCGGATGCGGTGCGCAAGCGCCCGGTGCTGACCTCCTGGTCGGCGTTGCTGGATTATTGCCGCACGGCGATGGCCTTCGAAGAGCGGGAGCAATTCCGCATCCTCTTCCTCGACAAGAAGAACGGACTGATCGCCGACGAGGTGCAGGGCAAAGGCACGGTGGACCATACGCCGGTCTATCCGCGCGAAGTGATCCGCCGCGCCCTGGAGCTTTCCGCCACGGCGATCATCCTGGTGCACAACCATCCCTCGGGCGATCCGACGCCGTCACGCGCCGACATTTCCATGACGGAGACCATCGTCGGCGTCGGCAAGCCGCTTGGCATCACCGTCCATGACCACCTGATCATCGGCCGCGACGGACATGCCAGCTTTCGCGGGCTTGGGTTGATCTGAGCAGCGTGGAGAGGGCGGGCCGAGATGACCGACGCAGCAGGCAAGCCGCCTATCGACCACGCCTTCCGGTCCGAGACGCTGAAGGGGGGCTCTGCCGATCCGACCTACGCGGGCGCGCTGTCCTTCATGCGGCGGCGCTACAGCCGCGACCTGACCGGCGTCGACCTCGCCGTGCTCGGCATTCCGCTCGACGTGACGGTCACCAATCGGCCGGGCGCCCGCTTCGGGCCGCAGGCTATCCGCCGCGCCTCGGCTATCTTTGACGGCGACCCGCAATATCCGTTCGGAATCGACATCTTTGGCGAACTCGCCGCGGTGGACTACGGCGATGTCGCGCTCGACCTGCACGCCCCGCTGACCATCCCGGAGACGATCGAAGCCGAGGCCCGCACCATCCTTGACTCGGACGTGCACCTCTTCGCCCTCGGGGGCGATCATTTCATCACCTGGCCGCTGCTGAAGGTGCATGCCGAGAAGCATGGACCGCTGGCTCTGGTGCAGTTCGATGCCCACCAGGACACATGGCCGGACGACGGCAAGAAGCTGTCGCATGGGTCGTTCATCGCCCGCGCGGTGCGGGAGGGGATCATCAACCCGGCCCGTTCGATCCAGATCGGCGTGCGCACACACGCCCCAGAGGATTGCGGGTTGGAGGTGCTTCACGCCTACGACGCGCACCGGCTCACGCCGGATGAGATCGCCGCGCGCATCCGTCAGCGAACCGGCAGCATGCCAACCTATCTGAGCTTCGACATCGATTGCCTCGACCCGGCGTTCGCGCCGGGCACGGGGACGCCCGTCGCGGGCGGGCTTTCATCCGCGCAGGCGCTGATGATCCTGGCGGGCCTAGGGGGGATCAACTTCGTCGGCGGCGACGTGGTGGAGGTATCGCCGCCGTACGACCACGCCGACATCACCGCGATCGCCGCGGCGACTGTGGCGCAGCATTATATCGGGCTGCTGGCCCTGAAGAGGCAGCGGGTCGCCTCGGGTCAATTGTGAATTTCCAGGGACTTCGCAAGCGTCAGCGGCAGAGGATTCCACCATCCGGTCTGCAATCCCGCAGCTCGCAGCGCCCTGGCTGTCCACGTGTTGCAGCCGACCAGCGCATTGAAGCGGCCTTCGGCCTCATAGAATTGATCTGTCGCGCCATAGCCCCGGCCGGCGATGACCAAAGGCTCGCCGCCTGCCGGCGCGAAGCTCGCCGCGATGAACTCCGTCAGTCGGGCAAACTCGGCGTCCCCGATCTCGAACCTTGTCACGGCAGGGTGCTGATCGGGGATGGCGCCCGCAATATCAACATGCATGACCGAACGGTCGAGGGTAAGCGCCCTGAACAACGGCCCTGGCTTCAGCTCAGCCCACGTCGGCGTTTCAAGGTAGAAGGAGCGTCCGCCCCAACCGAAGATCAACCACCGCACTTGCGGGTCGCCGGTCGGCATGCCGGCTTCCTCAAGGAACGCAAAGCGTGCACGGACATCCGGATCGATGGGGATGGCGATGTCCGTGTGGATCGGGTTGGTCAGGACCAGAATCGATCGGGCCGATCCCGTTTCGCTGCCATCCGCCCAGAGCGGCCGCCGCGTTAGCATGCCGGCCACCACGATTAGCGCCAAAACCAGCACCCCGAGGAGGAAGCGACGTATAAACCTTGTCACGTCACCCCGCCTGGTGCTCGCGGCGGCAGCGGTTCCGAGCCGTTGAAAAGAGCCCAGAGCCATTTCCCCTCGCGGCGCACCAGGACCCCCGTCAGGCGGTAGGGCAAGCGCGCGCCGGACGACGAAACTTGCACCACCGCGCCCGAGGTGAACCAGGCAACATCCCCATTCCAGGAAAGCGCGACGCTTTCCAGAGTGAAGACCGGACCCGGTCGGGCAAGCAGCTTGGTCGGAAACGCGCGGATCTTATCAGGCCCGACCACGACTTCGTCGGCTTCCGATCCATACAGGGCGGTAGATTCGTCCGTGGCGAACGCGGCGCAGGCTTCGTCCAGGCGATTGTTCGCGAGATGCTGGAACAGTGCGTCGATTGCGCGACGGACTTCCGTCTCCACGCTGGCGTCACCGCCCGCGCCGCTCAATGCAGGATCTGGCTGAGGAACAGCTTCGTCCGCTCGTGGCGCGGGTTGTTGAAGAACTCTTCTGGTGCGTTCTGCTCGATGATCTGGCCCATGTCCATGAAGATGACGCGGTTGGCGACCTGGCGGGCAAAGCCCATTTCGTGGGTGACGACGAGCATGGTCATGCCTTCCTGGGCGAGGCCGACCATGACGTCCAGCACCTCCTTGATCATCTCGGGATCGAGCGCCGACGTCGGCTCGTCGAACAGCATGATCCGCGGGTTCATGCAGAGCGCGCGGGCGATGGCGACCCGCTGCTGCTGCCCGCCGGAAAGCTGGCCGGGATATTTGTTGGCCTGTTCCGGGATCTTGACGCGCTTCAGGTAATGCATGGCGGCTTCCTCCGCCTGCTTCTTCGGGGTCTTGCGCACCCAGATCGGCGCCAGCGTCAGGTTCTCGAGGATCGTGAGGTGCGGGAACAGGTTGAAGTGCTGGAACACCATGCCGACCTCGCGGCGCACCTCGTCGACCCGCTTCAGGTCGTTGGTGAGCTCGATCCCATCGACAATGATGCGGCCCTTCTGATGCTCCTCCAGCCGGTTGATGCAGCGGATCATGGTCGACTTGCCGGAGCCCGAGGGCCCGCAGATGACGATCCGTTCGCCACGCATGACCTTCAGGTTGATGTCGCGCAGCACATGGAAGTCGCCGTACCACTTGTTGACGCCGATCATCTCGACCGCGGCGTCCTGCGGGTCGGGACGCTTGTCCACCTTGGGGAGTTCGTCGGCCGAGACGACGTTCTGGCTCAGGCTCATGGCGAAGGTGCTCCTAACGCTTGTGGCCGGTGTTGAGACGGCGTTCCATGAATTGCGAGTAGCGGGATATACCGAAGCAGAACATCCAGAACACGAACCCGGCGAACACATAGCCGGTGGCCGGGATCTGCGGGGACGCCCAATTCGCGTCGGCGAAGTTGAGCTGGACGATGCCGAGCAGATCGAACAGCCCAATGATCAGGACGAGGCTGGTGTCCTTGAATAGGCTGATGAACGAGTTGACGATGCCCGGGATGACCAGCTTCAAAGCCTGCGGCAGGATGATGAGCCGCATCATACGCCAGTAGCCGAGGCCCACAGCCATCGCGGCTTCGTACTGACCGCGCGGGATCGCCTGCAGCCCGCCGCGGATCACTTCCGCCATGTAGGCGGACGAGAACAGCGCGACGCCGATCAGCGCCCGCAGCAGCTTGTCGAAGGTGACGCCGGTCGGCAGGAACAGCGGCAGCATGACGCTCGACATGAACAGCACGGTGATCAGCGGCACGCCGCGCCAGAACTCGATGAAGCAGATCGACAGCATCCTGATGACCGGCATCTTCGACCGGCGGCCCAGCGCTAACAGGATGCCGAGCGGCAGCGAGGCGACCATTCCGACGATGGCCACGACCAGCGTCACCAGCAGTCCGCCCCACAGCGGGGTTTCCACCGACCGCAGCCCGAACACGCCGCCCACCAGCAGGATCAAGGCGAGGACGGGAAACGCCAGCAGCATGTAGATGATGTTTTCCCGCTTGTATGGGACGCGCGGAATAGCCAGCGGAATGATGCCGATGGCGAATAGCAGGAAGACGAGGTCCACGCGCCAGCGTTCGGGGATGGGATAACGCCCGTAGATGAACTGGGCGAACTTCGCCCGCACCCAGGCCCAGCACGCCCCGGCGTCCGGCACTGCGCAGGCCGTGCGGTCCTGGCCGGTCCACACCGCGTCGATGAAGGCCCAGCGCACGATAGGCGGCACGATCAACGCGATCAGGGCGATGCCGATGACCGTCGTGATGGTGTTGCCGATCGAAGAGAACAGGTTGGCCCGCAGCCACGCGACGATGCCGATGGTGCTGGCCGGCGGGCTGACCGCCGGCTGGTCCACCGTTCTCACGAAGCTGACGTCGTCCATCGACATCGCTCAGCGCTCCACAAGCGCGACCCGCGCATTGAACCAGTTCATGAAGGCCGAGGTGAGCAGGCTGAGCAGGAGGTAGACCATCATGGTAATGAAGATGGCCTCGACCGCCTGGCCCGTCTGGTTCAGCACCGTGCCTGCAAAGACCGAGACGAGATCCGGATAGCCGATCGCGACCGCTAGCGACGAATTCTTCGTGAGGTTGAGGTACTGGTTGGTCAGCGGCGGGATGATGACGCGCATGGCCTGCGGCAGCACGACCAGCCGGCGCGTCAGGCCGGGGCGCAGCCCAAGCGACAGCGCCGCCTCCGTCTGCCCGTGCGAGACCGCCAGGATGCCTCCTCTGACGATCTCGGCGATGTAGCTGGCGGTGTAGAGCACAAGCCCGAGGACGAGTGCGAGGAATTCCGGCTTGACGTTGAAGCCGCCCCGGAAGTTGAACCCGGCCAGTTCCGGCAGGTTGAAGCTGAGCGGAAAGCCGGTCACTGCGAAGACCACCAGCGGCAGGCCGATCAGAAGGGCGAGTGAGACTTTCAGGACCGGAAAACGCTGGCCCGTTTGGAACTGCCGCCGCCCTGCCCAGACCCTGATGGCGATCGCAATGGCCACAGCTACGAGGATGGCTACCAAAGTGAGCCCGAAACCCGGCTCGGGGACCGGGCGGGCAACGAACAGGCCGCGGTTATTGAGAAACGTGCTCGCCGGCCAGATGAAGCCCTGGCGGGGGCCGGGCAGCACCGACAGGACGGCCTTGTACCAGAAGAACAGCTGGAGCAGCAGCGGGACGTTGCGGATCGTCTCGACATAGACGGTCGCAATGCGCGCCAGCAGCCAGTTCTTGGATAGCCGGCTCACGCCGATGACCACGCCCAGAAGGGTGGCGAGGACGATCCCGATGACCGACACCAGGATGGTGTTCAGCAGGCCGACGAAGAAGGCCCGCAGGTAGGTCGACTCGGTCGAATAGGGGATCAGCGTCTGAGATATGTCGAACCCGGACCGGGCGTCCAGGAAACCGAATCCCGAGGCGATATTGGAACGCCGCAGATTTTGGATCGTGTTGTCGGCGACCCACACGATGAAAGCGACAACCGCAAGCGCGGTCGCCACCTGGAAGACGATGCTGCGGACGCGCGGATCGTAGAAATAAGAACGGCCCGCCGGTTGCCCTCGCGGCCTTGGGCCATCGAGCTCGATACGATCGGCAAGTGCCATCAGCTAATGCGCCCGCTCGCCAGCGGATACGGGCGGGCCGAAGCCCGCCCGGCGTCCCTTAGCGGATGGGCGGCGCGTATTGGAGACCGCCGTTGGTCCACAAGGCGTTGAGCCCGCGCTCGATCTTAAGCGGCGAGCCCGCGCCGATGTTGCGGTCAAAGACCTCGCCGTAATTCCCAACCATCTTGATGATGTTGTAGGACCAGTCCTTGGTCAGGCCGATCCCCTTGCCGAAGGTGTCCCCGGTGTCGAGGAGGGCCTGGATGTCCGGGTTCGGGGAGTTCCTCATCTCGTCGACGTTCGCCTGCGTGATGCCGGCCTCTTCGGCGTTGATCATCGCGAAGTGGGTCCACTTCACCACGTTGAACCACTGGTCGTCACCCTGGCGTACCACAGGACCGAGCGGCTCTTCGGAGATGATGTCTGGCAGGATCACGTTGTTGTCCGGGTTGGAGAGCTTCAGGCGGGTGGCATAGAGCCCGGAAGCGTCCGTCGTATAGGCATCGCAACGGCCCGAATCATAGGCCTGCTCGGTTTCCGGAAGCGGCTCGAATACGACCGGGTTGTAGGTCAGGTTGTTGGCCTTGAACCAGCTCGCGAGGTTCAGCTCGGTGGTCGTTCCGGTCTGCACGCAGACCGATGCCCCCTCCAGCTCCTTTGCGGACGTGATGTTCAGGTCCTTACGGACCATGAAGCCCTGCCCGTCGTAATAGTTCACCCCGATGAATTTCAGCCCGAGCGAAGTGTCGCGCGACATGGTCCACGTGGTGTTCCGAGCCAGCAGATCGATCTCGCCCGACTGAAGCGCGGTAAAGCGCTCCTTGGCGTTCAGCGGAGAGAACTTCACCTTGGTGGGATCGCCAAAAATCGCCGCTGCCACCGCTCGGCAATAATCGACGTCGAAGCCCTTCCATTCGCCCTGGTCGTCAGGCGACGCGAAGCCGAGCAGCCCGGTGGTCACTCCGCATTGGAGGAAGCCCTTGGCCTTGACATCGTCGAGTGTCGCGGCGGAGGCCGGTCCGGCGGTGAACGCTACGGCGGCGCCGATCAGCGTCGTAAGGATCATTTTGGTCATTGGAGGTCAGCTTTCCCTGTTCTCGTTGCGGACCGAACGCGACCGGTAGATGAAGGACCGAAACCAGGTCCCGCTCTTGCCGATATCCCTTTGCGTCCGTCCACGGTACGGTCATCGAAGGCTAAACGGTTGCATTGGTCAAGTGCGGCCTGCTTGAGCAGCGCGACGTCCATTCGGTCAGGCAAAAGGCGAGCACATGGAAAGCGATGAGCCGCACGGGAAGGCAGGGAAGCCGCAATGGGGCATCAACACAACCCTGTCGCATGCCGGCCTGTCGCCCCGCGCGTTCCATGGCTTCGTCAATCCGCCGATCGTCCGCGCGTCCACGGTGTTATTCGACTCCGTCGAGGCCATGCAGAGCCGCACCGGCCAGCGCTTTTCCTATGGCCTGATCAACACGCCAACGATCGAGGCCATGGTTGAGGCGTGCAACGCGCTCGACGGGGCGGCCGGGACGGTGCTCGTCCCCTCCGGCCTGGCCGCGGTCACAACGGCCATCCTGGCGGCGATCAGGCCCGGCGCCCGAATCCTGGTGCCCGACAATGTCTACGGGCCAACGCGCCGATTCTGCGACGAGAGCCTGCCCGCTTTCGGGGTGGAAACCGTCTACTACGATCCGCTGATCGGCAGCGGCATCGAAGCGCTCCTGGACGGCGCGTCGACGCTGTTCATGGAAGCGCCGGGGTCGCACACCTTCGAGATGCCCGACCTGCCCGCCCTTGTCGCCGCCGCGCAAGCCACGGGGGTGACAACCATGCTCGACAATACATGGGCGACGCCGCTGATCTTCCGCCCGCTCGACCATGGCATCGACATGGCGATCTATGCCGGCACGAAGTACCAGGCCGGCCATTCCGACCTGCTCATCGGCTCGATTTCGGCCAACGAGGCGACCTGGCCGGCGCTGAAGCGGCTGCACCGGAACCTTGGCATCCAGGCCGGCACGGAGGAGATCTGGCTGACGCTGCGGGGCATCAGGACCATGGGCGTCCGGATCGACCGCCATGAGCGGAGCGCCCTAGAGGTCGCGCACTGGCTGGAGGGGCGCCCCGAGGTGGCCCGCGTGCTCCACCCTGCCCTGCCCAGCGATCCGGGACATTCGATCTGGAAGCGCGACTTTGGCCGGTCCACGGGACTGTTCGGCTTTGTGCTGCGCGGCGACTTTGGGCAGGCAAAAGCGTTTCTGAATGCGCTGGAACTCATTGGCCTGGGCTTCTCCTGGGGCGGATTCGAGAGTCTGGCCGTTCTCGGAGAACTTGAGGAGAACCGCACAGTGCGGCGGTGGAGCGAGGGGCCGGTGGTGCGCCTGCATGTAGGGCTGGAGGACGTCGCCGACCTGCTGGCCGACCTCGAGCGCGGATTTGCAGCCATGAGCCGCGCGTGAGCAGCTGATGGACATCAAGCGCATGGGGCTGAGCAGGACGGGTCCGCTGCTGCGGCGGACTCCCACGCTGGCGCGCCGGACCTTGGCGCTGGCGCGCGCCGAGCTGGCGATTGTGGCAACGCTGTTCATCGTAGCCGGCGGGCTCTGGAGCTTCATCAGCATCGCCGACGAGGTAGATGAGAGAGAGACGGAAGCGTTCGACAATGCAGTGATGCTGGCCCTGCGCAATCCAGCCGATCTGGCCGACCCGATCGGCCCGCCGTGGCTGGAAGGCGTGATGCGCGACGTCACGGCGCTGGGAAGCCAATTCGTCCTGGTCTTCGTCACGCTCAGCGTCGTCGGGTTCCTGCTTCTGGTCCGCAATCGCGGCGCAGCGCTGCTTGTCTTCGGGTCGGTGCTCGGGGGGGCCATTTTGGGCGACCTGCTGAAGCTCGCCTTCGAGCGGCCGCGACCGGACCTTGTTCCGCACGGCACGCTGGTTTTAACGGCCAGCTTTCCCAGCAACCACGCAATGCTCTCGGCGGTGACCTACCTCACGTTGGGAGCGCTGCTGGCCCGCTTCCACGAGAAGCGGACGGCGAAGATCTACTTCCTGGCGCTCGCCGCCATTCTGACCGCCCTGGTCGGGATCAGCCGTGTTTACCTTGGCGTACACTGGCCAACGGATGTGCTGGCCGGCTGGTCGGTCGGCGCTGCCTGGGCAATGGGCGTCTGGCTCGTCGCCCTTTGGCTTCAGCGCCGGGGTGATGTAGCTCCGCCCATGGTTCCGTCGGAATTGGTCTCCGACAATGAGGAGGGTTCGCCGCCGCCCTCGGACAACTAGCGCGACGAACCCGTGCCATTGCCCCCTGCGAGCCGCCGGCGGACAGCTTCGAGCGTGAACTGTTCAGGCGGCATGTGTTGCTCCACGTCAGCCCAGCTGAGCGGGGTGGAGACCAGGCCACCCGCGCGGGCCCTGGGCGACATCGCCCCGATTGCGCTGGCGCCGCGGCCGTTGCGGAACCAATCGACAAAAATTTTGCCGCCGCGACGCGCAAGCGCCCCGCGTTCGGCGGTAAAGCGCGCCGGATCGCGCCGGACGAAGCTCTCGGCTATGTCGCGAGAGACTGCGCGCGCGTCGTCCCAAAGCATCGGAGTGGGTAGCGGCACCACCGTGTGGAGACCTCTGCCGCCGGTCGTCTTGGCCCAGACCGGCAGACCTGCCCTTTCAAGATGAGCGCGAAGTTCCAGCGCAGCGGCGCAAACCGTCGACCACTCCACCCGCTCGTCCGGATCAAGGTCGAAGACCAGCTGGTCGGCCCGCTCCACATCGGCAACGACGCAGTTCCACGGATGGATCTCAACGGTATCGAGATCGAGCAGGGCGATCAGGCCGGCGACGTCATCGACCCAGAGGCGGTGACCGGCGGAGCCGTCCCGCTTTTCGATCGTCATCTGATGGACGTCGTCTGGAATTGGCGGCAGCGGACCCTTGTGGAAGAAGCACACCCCTTCAACATTGCGCACCAGCGTGAGCGGCCGACGGCCGAGGTAGCGGAGGCACTCCGAGGCGGTAGCGCCGAAGTAGGCTTGAAGGCGGGCCCGGCTCGGCGGCGTGGCGCCGGGCAGGACTCGCATGATGTTTTCGGGCCGGATCATCAGGCCGCTTGCTGGGTCATATCGATGCCGAACGGAGTCACCAGCCGGAGCTTAGCTGCATTGGGCACAAAGGTGTCGGTTTGCCTTGACCGGTGGCATCGCATCCTCCACATCGGCGGTGTCGGGGCATAGCGCAGTCTGGTAGCGCACCTGCTTTGGGAGCAGGGGGTCGCAGGTTCGAATCCTGCTGCCCCGACCAGCCCAGTCTGTTTCAGACCAGTGCGTCGTCGAGGTAGCGACGCAGCGTTTGGCGAGCGCCGAGGCGCCAGATGGCGGTCAGAGCATTGGAGAACTCGGCAATGTAGGCGGGATCTCTGCCGAGCTCGCCAAAGATGTCTTCCATGGCGAGGAAGGCGCGCGGCTCGTCCCTTGCCGCGCGCGCTGCTGACTGCAATCGGTCCCAGTTCGGATCGTTGGGCGGAATAGGTGCGCCGCTGTCCGTCTCGCCGTAGCAGTAGCGCGCCCAGAATGCCGAAACGAGGGCGAGTCCAGTCACGCTCTGCCCGGCACGCAACCGGTCGGCCACGGATGGAAGGATGAATTTCGGTTGCCGGTTGGAGCCGTCGAGACAGAGGCGCGGGATGGTGTCGCCGATGCGCGGATTGGAGAAGCGCCGCTCGATCAGATTGTAATAATCGTTGAGATTCACCTCGGGGATGGGCGGCACAACCGGAACGATCTCCTCGCGCTCGAGCTTCGCGAGGAACCCGCGGACCAGCGGCTCCTGCATCGCCTCGTGGACGAAGTGGATGTCCATCAGCGCCGCAGGGTAGGCGATGGCCGCGTGTCCGCCGTTCAGGATGCGGATCTTCATCAGTTCATACGGCGCGACATCCGCGACAAAGGTCACGCCGACCTTCTCGAGCGCCGGCCGGCCAGTGGGAAAATGGTCTTCCAGCACCCATTGCTTGAAGCCCTCGCAGAACACCGGCCAGCCGTCGTCGATGCCGAATTCTTCCCTCAGGATTCGCCGTTCGCGGTCGGAGGTGGCCGGCGTGATCCTGTCGACCATGCTGTTCGGGAATGCCACTTCTGCCCTGACCCATTCAACGAGGCCGGGATCGACCAGCGCCGCCAGCCCGCTCACCGCGTCGCCAACCACATGCCCATTGCCCGGAAGGTTGTCGCACGACATGACGGTGAACGGCGGAATGCCCTTCTCGCGGCGCCTGATGAGGCCGGCCAGGATCAGCCCGAACACGGTTGCCGGCGCCGACATGTTGGCGGCATCGCGACGGATCTCCGGATGGTTCGGGTTGAAGACGCCCGTGGCTGGGTCGACGAAGTAGCCGCCTTCCGTGATCGTCAGCGACACGATCCGGATCGCCGGGTCGGCCAGCCTCTCCAGCAGTTCGGCCGTGTTGCCCGGCTCCACGAAATCGACCATGGCGGCCGTGATGCGAGCACCGGCATAATCGCTCTCCTGCTCGACCACCGTGGTGAGCCAATCCTGCGCCTTCAAAGTCCTGCGCAGCACGGCGTCGGTATCGCGCACCCCCGCACCGACCACCGCCCAGTCGCGGTCACGGCCCTGGCTGAAGAGCGCATCGAGGTACACCGCCTGGTGCGCCCGATGGAAGTTGCCAACGCCAAAGTGGACGATACCCGCACGCAGGGAATGCCTAGCGTAAGACGGCACGGCCGCAGCCTTGGCGAGTTCGGCAAGGGCACCGGCTGAAAGCGGGATTGTCATGGATTCGGCCATTCGTGTTGGGAACGCTGCTCGACAAAGTGCTGCATTGCCCTACCATCTGACGACGCGTATCGGTAGCCGACGCTGAGTTGTCGGCCGGCATCGACGGCCCGAGAGTGACGAGATGGAAGATGATTTAAGTGCGGGCGCCGCGAGGCGCAGCCGTAGCGTGGTCCTCGTTGTGGACGACGATGTCCTGGTGCGCATGCTGGCCGTGGATCTCTTCGAGGAGATCGGCTGCGAAGTGGTCGAGGCGGACAGCGGCGCGCAGGCGCTGCAGAAGCTCGAGGCGCGGCCGGACATTTCCCTAATGTTCACCGACTGCCGCATGCCCGGCATGACCGGTCCGGAACTCGCCGAGGTGGCCGCGCAACGCTGGCCGCATCTGCGCATCGTGCTGGTGACCGGCTACCACAACATGCAGGTGCCAAGTTGGCCCATCGTCTGGAAGCCGTATGACGCGCGGACCATCGAGCGGGTGGTGACGGAAGGCTCCTAGTTCCCGGCGCCGCAGGCGGGCACGTTTCGACCTTCAGCGCCGAAAGGCGGGAGACCGTGATCGCGGCGGGCTGGTCTATCGGGTGGCCAGTGGCGAGCTGTCAAAGTTCCGTAACAGGTCCTCGGGGTCCTTGTAGATCGCAATGCAGCCCGCGCGGCGAAGCTCGTCCGCCGGGAATCCGCCGCTTAAGAGGCCCACCGTTCTCAATCCGGCCTTGCCGGCCGCCTGCGCATCATACGGACTATCGCCGACAACGATTGCCTCATCCGGGAGTATGCCATCTAACTCGCGCAGGGCGGCCTCGAAGATATCCGGGTACGGCTTGGACCGTTCCGCGTCATCGGACGTGGTCTTTGCGTCCACTAGGTCCGTGATGCCGGCCAATTCCATATACCCACCTAATTCGTCAGCCTTGCATGACGACGCCAGAGCGATCCTGGCGCCGTCGGCGTGGATCCTCTGGAACAGGTCCCGCACCCGCGGAAAGCCGCGGGCCTTGGATAGGTAGCGGTCCTTGAAGGTATCCGCCCGAAACTGCTCGATCTCGTCGCCTTGCGCTGCGATCGTCTCCGGATCGAGGAACACCGGCATCAGCTGGTCGCCGCCCTTGCCGATCTGGCCGCGGATATCGTCGACGGGAACGTCCAACCCGTATTGGCGGAACGTATCCGCCCAGGCCTGGGCATGCAGAGGAACGGTATCGATCAGAGTTCCATCAACGTCGAAAATGACGGCCTTGGGCATAGAGTCTCTTCAACGGATATGGCCAGTTCGCAACTCGCAGCCGACATGATGGTTGCCTGCGCTTGGCTGGCCCTGCAGGAAAGCGCGGCTACACGCGGCGGCCTCGAACCGCTCCGATGATCGTGGAGATCACGAACAGGGCGATCGCGACATAGAAGACGATCTTAGCGGCGGCGAATGCCGTGCCGGCGATGCTGGTGAACCCGAGCAGCGCCGCGACGAGCGCGACTACAAGGAACGTAAGTGCCCAGCCCAACATAGATTCAACTCCTTGTCCTGCCCGGCAGCGGTCCAATGAACGCCGCCATGATGCTTTGGTTCACGTGGGCCGACGACGGTTCAGCTGGTCGATGTGAGACAGGCTGCGATCGCACCCGCGTTCTTGCGCAGTAATTGGCCGTAAAGCCCGGGCCCTGGTTCGAGATCGGCACCGATCGCGTCCAGAACCCCGACGTTGATCTCCGCGTTCCCGACCAAGGCTTCCAGCGCCTCGGGATCGAATTGCGGCTCGGCAAAGGCGCAGACGATCTTCTGCTCGACGACCTGCTCCTTGAGCGCTCTCAAGGAAGCCGCCCCGGCTTGTTGCTCCGGATGCACGCTGAGCCGGCCAGCCTGATGCAGGCCGTATCGCGCGACAAAGTAGCCGTAGCCGTCGTGAAACGTGATGAAAAGCTTGACTGAAACAGGTGCCAGGATGGTGCGGATCTCGGCGTCAAGCGCCTGGAGCTGCGCCTTGGTGGCCTCCGCATTGCGGCGGTAGGCCTCGGCGTGAGCTCCGTCCAGTTCCGAAAGCCGCTCGGCGATCGCGCTCACCACGGCCTGGGAGCGAATGGGATCGAGCCAGACATGCGGGTCGAGACCGAGATGCTCGTGGCCATGCTCCTCCCCCTCCGCGTGGGAGTGCGGCTCTTCGCCCCCGGCCGCGTATACGCGCGGCTCCACGCCGGGCGCTTCCAGGATCGCCAGCGCCGGAACGCCCTCGGTCCGCAAGGGCTTGTCCAGATACGTCTCGAGCGCGCCGCCTACCCAGATCACCAGATCGGCTCCGGCGATCTTCCGCAGGTCAGACGGACGCATCGCATAGTCGTGGTCGGATACGTTGCCGGGCACCAGCAGGTCCGGTTGACCGACCCCGGCCATGACCGCAGAGGCAAGGGAATGAAGCGGAGCGATGGAGACCAGGACCCGGGGCACCTCGGCACGAGCGGTTCCGGCCACGAGGAGTGCGGCGAGTAAAATGACGCCATGCAGTCTGCAGTTCATGTGTTCACCTTTCAAAGGAGGATGGTTGTCTGCGGAGCCCAGTTACGCGGCAGGGCTCCCCGCGATGCAGGACGCGCAGCGGCCGAAGATTTCCAGCGAGACCGCCTCGACCGAGAAGTCTGGTCCGGCTGCCTCCCGGGCGAGCTTCAGGACCCCAGGGGCCTGGAACTCACGGACCGAATTGCAGCCCCGGCAGATCACAAAGGCCGGGCGGTGCTCGTGATCATGCCGGGCCGAGCACGTGACGAAAGCGCTCAAGGCCTCGATGCGATGAACCAGGCCCTGCCCTTCCAGCTTCTGCAAAGAGCGGTAGACCTGGGTCGGAGCGCGGAACGAGCCCGACCGGGCCTTCTCCAGGATTTCGTAGGCGGACAGAGGGCGCTCGGCGCCGTCCAGCGCGGAAAGGACAGCGCGATCGTTGCCGCTCAACGTCTTTGATTGCACTCGAGCACCTATTGCTCAGCGGAAAACTCTTGACCGATGCGTTACAATATAACATAACGATGCGCAAGGACCGCGGACAACGCGAGCCGAACACCTGACGCGCAGCCGCGATAGGCTGCGCCAGCCCGGCCAGGATAACCCGACTGTGCTCGACAAACCCCGTTCAGGCGCCCACGCCGTAATGGCTGCGGACACTGGCCCGGTCTTGGCCCTGCGTGATGTCAGCGTCCGCGCCGACCGCCGCGACATCCTCTCGGGCGTCAACCTGACGGTTGGGCCGGCCGAGATCGTGACGATCATCGGCCCGAATGGCGGCGGCAAGACAACGCTCCTGAAAACGGTGCTGGGCCTGGTGAAGCCTGATCGCGGCGAGGTGCGGCTGCGGCCGGGCTTGCGCATCGGCTACGTTCCCCAGCGCCTCCAGCTCGACGCCACGATGCCGATCAATGTGCGCCGGCTCCTCTGCCTTAACCGTCGCTACGGCGATACTGAGTTACTCGAAGCGCTCGCAGAAACCGGGGTGGCGCATCTCCTGAACTCCGCCGTGAGCAGCTTGTCGGGCGGCGAATTCCAGCGCGTCCTCATTGCGCGCGCCCTGCTCGGCCGCCCCGACCTGCTGGTCCTCGACGAGCCCGTACAGGGCGTGGATTTCTCCGGTGAAGTGGCGCTGTACGAGAAGATCGCGGAGATCCGGGCACGCCATGGCTGCGCGGTCCTGCTCGTCTCGCACGACCTGCATGTGGTCATGGCTGCCTCCGACCGCGTGGTCTGTCTGAATGCCCATGTATGCTGCGTCGGGATCCCAAGCGAAGTCGCCGCAGCGCCGGAATATCTGCGCCTCTTCGGACCGCGCGCGGCCGGGGCCGTCGCGATCTATCGGCATCACCACGACCATACGCATGGATTGCATGGCGAAGTGGTCGACGCGCCCAATTGCACGTGCGGCGATACGCACAGGCACTGAGCGTCTCCCCCTAGGAACGAGGTTGGCTTGAGAGTTCCTCAAGCATCAGGTGCTGCACCAGGATCAACGTCTTGGCATCCTCGATGGCGCCCCGCCTGGCCCGTTCGAACAGCTCATCGAGCGGCATCTCGACAATTTCGATATCCTCGCCCTCGCCGGCCTTGCCGCCGCCCTTCGAGGTCCGGTCCTTCGATGAGACCTCGGCAATGAACAGGTGCATCCGCTCGGTCAGCGTGCCGGCGGATGGCACCACGGTCGCCACCTTGCGCATCGCGCCGATCCTGATCCCGATCTCCTCCTCCGCCTCGCGGCGGCCGGCCTCCTCGGGGCTTTCGCCCGGATCGATGATCCCTGCGCAGACTTCCAGGAGGTAGGGGTCGCCGCCGTCGCGGATCAGCGGCGCACGCCATTGCCGGACCAGGATGGCGACGCGGCGTTCCGGATCAAATGTAAGCACCACGGTGGCATCGCCGTGGTCGATGACCTCACGTTCCAGCCGCCGCACGTCACCGTGTCGGTCGACTGCCTCCACCGTGACGAGGTCAAACGCGTTCCAGCCCTTGAAGACGGACTTGCGTCCGACAATGCGCGGCGGCTCCTCGGACGGCATGCGTCCTCTCCCGTTCGTGGCAAAGAGCGGCGGTATTTGCCGCCCGGGCACTCGGCGTCAAGCACGTCAGGCTGCCACAGCCTGGTAGGTCCGGAAGTTGCTCTCGATGTGGTGAGCCAAGGCGTCGAACAGCGGACCGGTCGCGCCTGGAGCGCGGCGCAGCTCGATCCCAAAATCGCCGATCGGCGGGAGACCCGATTCGGAACCAAACTCCTTCAGGTCGCCATGCACGACCGATTTCGGCAACGGCGCCAGCGCCAGCCCTGCCTTCAAGGCTGCGATCTGGCCAAGGCAATGCCGGCTGGAATAGGCGATGCGATGCGGGATCTCCGCCCGGTCCAGCGCATCCAGCGCCATGCGGCGCCAGCAGCATCCGACATGCGAAAGGGCAAGGGGCAGCGGCCGCTTCTCATGCGCACATCCGTGCCGAAGCCCAGCCCAGACAAGCTCCTCCCTGTGCACCACCATCCCGGCATTCGCCCGGTGGCCCGAGCTGACCAAGGCGATGTCCATCGCATTGTTCTCAAGCTGGGCGATCAGTTCCACGGTGGGCAGGCAGGACACGTCCACTTCAACATTGGGATGACTGCCAGCGAAGCGGGCCAGGATGTCGGGCAGAAACTGGCCGGCATAATCGTCCGGCGTGCCGAGACGGATCGTCCCGTGGATTTCCGGCGTGCGGAAATGCTGCAGCGCCTCCTGCGTCAGCTTGACGATGCGCCGGCCGTAGCCGACCAGCGCCTCGCCGTCGGGCGTGAGGGCGACCGATCGGCCATCCTTGGCGAAGAGCGGCCGTCCGACCTGTTCCTCCAGCTTCTTCATCTGCATGGAGACGGCGGACGGCGTACGGAAAACCGCCCGTGCTGCACGATTGAAACTGCCAGTATCGGCAATCGCCACCAAGGTGCGCAGAAGGTCAACCTCTAGCCCGGCACCGGCGCGAAAATCGGCGCCGCTATCGGGTTGGGCGAATTCGGAGTTGAGCGCCTGCACGTTCATGATCGCCTCCAGAACCGTTCAGCTGAACTGACCGTATACATAAAATCAATTCGCTTGATTGAGCAATACGTCGGCGGCACATTTCTGATCACAGAGCCGGTGACAGCAGTCTACAAGACCAAATCGCACCGGTTTCACCGTCGGTTTGCGGCGGCCGGAGGAGGTTTGCAATGCGCGATGCAGCAGCTTTCATAGCCAGTCAAACGAACTCGGCGCCCGCTGGGCTCCTGGCGACTCTAATTAACACGGCGCGCACGGTTTGGGTTGCCGGGCTCCGCCGCCGCAAGCTTGCCAGCTTGTTGGACCTCGACGATCACATGCTCGCCGATGTCGGGGTGACCCGCGCGGACGTGAAGTGGGCGCTCGATCTGCCGTTTTCCCACGACCCTGGACTGGAACTCCAGCGTCGGGCATTGCGGAACCGGGCGCGAGGCTGGCGCGCCTAAGCCGCGAAGGAAGCGATGAGCCCCGAACTCTACCTGGCCTACCTGGTTGCGTGTCTGGTCGTCGTCATCGTGCCGGGACCGAACGTCACGTTGATCATCGCCAACGGGTTCGCCCACGGCACCCGCGCCGCGCTGCTCAACGTGGCCGGCACCCAGATCGGGCTGGCCGTGATGGTCGCCATTGTGATTGCAGGCCTGGCGACGGTCGTGGAAGCCCTGGGCTGGTGGTTCGACTGGCTGCGGCTGATCGGTGCGGCCTATCTGGTTTGGCTCGGCTGGAAGCTGCTGCGCTCATCAGAGCTTGCAGGTTCCACCGGTCCGGCCGCTGCGCCGCGCGGTGGTTTTCTGATCCAGGGGCTGCTCGTCTCCTTGAGTAATCCCAAGACGCTGCTTTTCTTCGGCGCGTTCATCCCGCAGTTCATGGACCCCGCGGGACACCCTCACGCCGAGCTGCTGATCCTGGGGAGCACCTTCATGGCGGTGGCCGCTGTATCCGACACCCTCTATGCGGTGCTGTGCGGCGGCGCGGGGCGGCGCATCTCGGAGCGGCAGGTCTGCTGGCTGTCGCGCATCAGTGGCGGTGTCCTGGTCGGTGGCGGGATCTGGCTTGCGCTTGCCAGGAGCAAGTAGCGGTTCAGCCCCCTCGCAGCCGCGCCAGCAACTCTTTCGTCGGATAGCCGTCGGCCGGAAGCCCGAACTTCTGCTGCGCCTGCTTGACGCCGGTCCGCGTCGTTTCGCCCAGTCGACCATCAGGCTTGCCGGCCTCCAATCCCATCGCGTTCAGCCGCTCCTGCACCTCGCGCATGTCGGCGGCGCTGAGGATTGCCGGCGCCTTGCCGGGATCAAGCGGCGGTGCGCCGGCGAGCCGGGTCGCGAAATAGGCAGCGGTCAGCGAATAGTTCGAGCTCTGGTTCCATTCCCAGTAAATGTCGAAGTTGCGGTAGGCGAGGAACGCCGGCCCGAGCCGGCCCATCGGCAGCAGCAGCGCCGTGGGGACCCGGTCGGACGGCAGGGCGCTGCCGTCGGCTCGCGTGACGCCGAACTGGCCCCAGAACGAGCGGGGCTGGCGGATGGCACGCGCCGATTGCTGCCAGGGCACATCCGCCCCTACCCTCACCTCCTCCAGCCACGGCTCGTCGCGTTGCCAGCCGAGCGACTGGATGTAATTTGCGGCCGAGGCGAGTGCATCCGGCACGCTGTTGACCAGATCGCGACGGCCGTCGCCATCGAAGTCGACCGCGAATTTCAGGTAGTTGGACGGTGTGAACTGGACCTGGCCCAACTCACCGGCCCAGGCGCCCTTCATCTGGGCGGGCGCAATGTCGCCGCGGTCGACGATGCGTAGCGCAGCCAGGAGTTCCGCCTGGAAGTAGTCCGGGCGGCGGCAGTCGTAGGCCAGGCTGGCAAGCGAGCGGATGGACGAGTAATCGCCCATGTAGCCGCCGAAATCTGTTTCCAGGCCCCAGAACGCGGCCACTACGGGCCCGGGCACGCCGTATTGGCGCTCGATGCGCGCGAAGGTCGTCGCGTGCTTCTTGAGCAAGGCTCGCCCGCGGCTGAGGCGATCCTTGGAGATGAGGCGGCCGGTGAAGTCGAGGAAACTCTGCGACAGGCTTGGCTGGCTGCGGTCCTGCTTCAGCACCCGGTCATCGAAACTGAGGCCTTGCAGCGCCCCCAGCCCACGTTCGCCGATGCCCGCCCGGGCCGCATCCTGGCGCACCTGGCCGAGCCAGGCGGAAAACTCCAGACCGCCGCGGCACCGAGTGTCGGCAAGTGCGGAGCCGGCGAGAGCTGTCCACGCGAGGACGCCGATCAGCGCTTTTCGAATCACCTTGTCCATACTGTCCTCTCCGCCCCCGCCTGGGTCGCCGAGGGCGACTTGCCAAGTCAAGGCTGAAGCGCGTCAGCGCGTCCCTGACTGCGCCAGGCGAACGCGCCGGAACGCGTCATAGGCGCCCGCGTTGTCTTGCCAACAGACGAGTAGAGGACACCATGGCCGGTAATCCGGACAGCGCGCCCGATTGCGGCGCCGTCACCCCGCAGGACCTGCGAGACCCGAGCAAGCACCAGCATTCCCGTATCTTCGAGGAGGACCACTCGACAACGGGCGGAGCGACGGCTGCTGAAGGCGACGCCGAAGCTCGTTTCGAGCGCGGCGAAAACATGGTTGCGTACGGCGAAGAGAGCGTCGGCGAGGCGCCCGGACCGGACACCACTGGCGCGGTCGCCCCACCCGCTGAGCGGAACCGGCCGGGTCTGGCGACCGTGCTCGGCGGAACTCCCGGTGCCAATTCCATGCCGTCCGGTGGGCGGGACGGCTCATACTAAGAATCATAACCAAGGAGAGAAAGCATGGCCAATGCGAGCCACAAAGGCATGGGCACGAAGACCGGCGTCCAGTTCGTCGGAGAGACGAGCCCCGATGCCTTTGATCAGGACGACATCGCCAGCGTGATCAAGGGCCGCAATAGCCTACATGGCAACGACCAGGGCAAGGTCCACAACGAGCGGATTTCGATGGCCGACGAGAAGCGGGAAACGGAAGGCATCATCGAGAGCTTTGAGAACATGGACCCGAAAGTCCGCGCCGCCCGCGAGAACGGCAAGGAATCCTGACCAAATCGAAGTTTAGAATCCTGACCAAAAGAAAGGCCGGCGAAATGCCGGCCTTTTGCTGTTCCGCTGAGGGGTGATCAGCCCGGATTGACGAGGCTGGTAACCGCCTGCGGCAACCGGCGCGCCGCCCCTCCGAGCCGGGCCATCGGGCTGGAGGATGGGACCACCACCACGCGCGTGCCCGTCGGCACGCGCTCATAAAGGTCGATTACGTCGGCGTTCAGCATGCGGATGCAGCCGGACGATACGGCGCGGCCGATCGACTGCGGCTCGTTGGTGCCGTGAATTCGGTAAAGCGTGTCGCGGCCGTTCTGGTAGAGGTACAGCGCCCGGGCGCCGAGCGGATTGCTCGGCCCGCCCGGCATGCCATTCGCCCATTCGCGGGCGCGCTCGTCGCGGGCCTGCATCTCCACCGGCGGATGCCAGCTGGGCCATTTCTGCTTGCGCTGCACGGTCGCGCTCCCATTCCAGCTGAACCCTTCGCGGCCGACGCCGATGCCGTAGCGCATGGCACGGCCGTTCTCCATGACCAGGTAGAGGTAGCGCTGGCCGGGATCGACGACGATCGTTCCCGGCGGCTCACCGGTCGGATCGCGAACGATCTGCCGTTGGTACTGCTTCGGAATGGACGTCGCACTGGCCGGGGCGACCTTGTACGGCTCGGCACTCAAATCAGGGGATGGCCCGCCATCGTCAAGCGGTGCGTAACCCAACATCTGCATCGGGCCGGTGCTCGTGCAGGCGCCGAGCAGCGAGGTCGCGGCTCCGGCGAGGAAAATGCGTCTGTCCAGCACGACCATCTCCGAAAATGAAGCGCAACAAAGCGTCGGGAATCGGACGCACAGGCGCCCCCATTGGAGCTAAGCCACGAAAGCCAGACAGTTACAATTCAAAGCGCCCTGCTGCCGAACGTGGCGCCCCGTCCGTTGCGCCACGGCCACATACGGCCGCTCGCGTCAGGCAGCCGGCTCGCCCCAGATCTCCTCCAGCCGCTGCGCCCGGCCGCAGCCGAACTTGTAGAACTTGTACTGGGCGGGGTTCTTTGTGTAATAGTCCTGGTGATAATCCTCAGCTGGATAAAACGTTTTTTCCGGAAGCACCTCGGTCGCCACCGGCATCGACAGACGTTGTGCTACCCCGGCACGGGTCGCCTCGGCGGCCCTTTGCTCCGCCTCGCCTCCGGTAAAGATCGCGCTCTTGTACGAGCTTCCTTTGTCGCAGAACTGGCCGGCCGAATCGAACGGGTCGACGTTGCGCCAGAACGCGTCCAGCAACTGCTCGTACGTGACCTTGGCCGGGTCGTATTGCACCTCGACCGCCTCGAAGTGTCCGGTCGTATCGGAGGTGACCTGCTCGTAGGTCGGGTTCTTCGTCGTCCCGCCGGTGTAGCCGGAGGTGGTTGCGAGGACCCCGGGCACTTTGTCGAAGGCTTCTTCCATGCACCAGAAGCAGCCGCCGGCGAAGACGGCTTTTTCCGCGGCTGCAGCCGCACCTCCATGGAAAGCCGCTATGGGTGCGGACATAAAAAGCGTGGTGGCCCAAAGCCTGGCGGATCGCATTTTGTTTCTCCCGGAATGCTGGCAGAATCGGCGCAAGGGAGCCGACGCGCAAGATGCGCTACGCGATCGTGATCCGGCGCGAGCAGGCCCGTGTCGTTAATGGCGCGTTAGGAGATCGGGCGCACATTGATTCGAAACCGCAGCAGCGGGACGGAATCTAGCGAGCGGCGTGGGAAGCTGAGACACGCAGGCCTGACGTGGTGGGCAAGTACCCTAGGCCTTTCGGACGGTGCCACTTAAGTCCGATGCCGGAGTAGCGACCGGCCTCGCCGGATAATTCACCAGGTCGGCTCCGCCGACCTGAGCCAAACTGGTCGAGCGCCCTCACCGGGGCGCCGACGACATCGGCGCTTTAGTTCTGGTCTTCCGGCAATCTCGGGAGCGGGTGGAACTCGATCCCCTCCTCGACGAGAGCATGGACCTCCTCTGACGTGGCTTCCCCATAGATGCCGCGCTTCTCCGCCTCGTCGTAATGGATGCGGCGCGCTTCCTCGGCAAAGCGGTCACCGACGTTCTCTGCGTTCTCGGTCAGGTGCTTGCGCAGCTTGCGCACAACCTCCTGCATGTCAGCTTCGGCAACGTGAGCGGCGACGCGCACCGATTCACGTTTGCGCGCGGTTACCACCGAAGGGGCCATCAATGCCTTCTCCACATCAGCCGACCCGCACACCGGGCAGCTGATATCGCCGCGGCCCTTCTGCGCCTCAAAGCTGTCGGAGTTCGAGAACCATGCCTCGAAAACGTGGGCGTCCGGGCAGGACAGGGAGAACTTGATCATGAAGCCGATCTCATCGGAACGATCTCGGCTGAATCGGGCAACGCGAATTGACGCTCGTTGCGCAGCGCTGGAATGCGGGCGCGGGCATCGGCCGACAAAGCAGGATCGATATCCGCGACGATGAGCTGCGGCCCGTCCCCGCCCGCCTCGGCGAGCACCTCGCCCCAGGGCGCCACAATGATTGAATGCCCGTAGGTCTCGCGGCCATCGGCGTGCCGGCCGGCTTGCGCCGCGGAAATGATGAAAGCTCCGTTCTCGATCGCGCGGGCCCGCTGCAGGACATGCCAATGCGCTTCGCCGGTCTGGCGGGTGAATGCGGCGGGCGCGGTCAGCGCGGCGGCGCCGGCTTGCGCCTGCGCACGGTAGAGGTGGGGGAAGCGGATATCATAGCAGATCGACACGCCAACCCGTAGCCAGGGGAGATCAAGGACCACGGCCCGCTCTCCGGGCCGATACACGGCCGATTCGCGCCAGCTCTCGCCGCTTGGAAGATCAACATCGAACAGATGGATCTTGTCGTAGCGTCCAAGCAGCTGGCCATCTCGGCCGAAGATGAGCGCACGGTTGGCGATGCGTCCGTCTTCCGCCTTCAGCGCAAGCGAGCCGACATGGAGGATGATGCCGAGCTCGGCCGCCAATCGGGAAAGATGCGCCACAGCGGGATCGTGCGCCTCCGTCGCTATGCCCGCCGCCAGCGCCGCCCGATCCCGCTGGATGATATTGGTCATCTCCGGTGTCTGCACGTAATCCGCACCCTGACGGGCGGCTTCCCGAACCAGGGAATCGACGCTCTCCAGGTTCTCCGACACGTCAGTCGACGACCGGAGCTGAACGCACGCTGCACAGAATGTCATGTCGGTTCAGGCGGCCAGCAGCGTGTCGAGTTCGCCGCGCGCCTGAAGGGCGAACAGGTCATCGCAGCCGCCGATGTGACGGTCGCCGATGAAGATCTGCGGAAATGTGAATCGGCCGGAGCGGGTGATCATCTCGTTGCGCTTCTCCGGGTCGCCCGTTGCGTCGATTTCCACGAACTCTATTCCCTTGTCCGCCAATAATCGTTTAGCGGCCGTGCAGTATCCGCAAAACTGGCGAGTGTAGATGGTCACGGAAGGCATAGGGCTCCTGCCGGCTTCGATGGCAACCGTCTTACAGCGATTTTGTTCACGCGTGCAAAGAACAGCTACGCTGTGACCCGGGCGAAAGTGAGGACATCGACGGAGGCTGCGCCGGCGCGCAGGAGAGCCCGCGCGGCCGCCTTGACCGTCGCGCCCGAGGTGTAGACGTCGTCGACCAGCAGGATCGGCTCGCGGGCGATCCGCCCCCGCATCGCATCCGGCACCCGGAATGCCCCGCGCACGTTCTCCGCCCGCTGGGCGGCGCTCAGGCCAACCTGGCTGCGGGTTGGCCTGACCCTTTCCAGAACGCGCGGGTCATGCTGGATCCCGGCAAGCTCGGCTATATGAGCGGCGAGCACAGCCGATTGATTGAAGCGCCGCTTCCAGAGCCGCCAACGGTACAGCGGAACGGGCACGATCAAGGAGCATGCGGGCAGAAGCGAGCGGCCGGCGCGGTGCATGGCGCGGGCCATGGTGATCGCCAGATCCGGGCGATCATGATACTTGACCTGGTGCACCAGCTGGCGGGCGATGTCGCCGTAAACGGCCGCGGCACGCGCCTGGCGGAACGGTGGCGGATCCGCGAGGGCTTCCGCCGAGAGGATGCCCTCCCCCATCTGGACCGTGAATGGCGTCCCGTAGACGGGACAGAGCGGCGGCTCGATGAAGCGGATGCGGCTCCAGCAGGTCGGGCACAGAGCGTGGCTGTCGCCGACGGCTGACCGGCATGACGGGCAGACCGGAGGCAAGATGAGGTCGGCGGCGAAGGCCTGGACCCGCCGGAGCGAAATTCGCAGCGGAGCGGATGGAAACACCGACATCCGCATACACTAGCCTGTTGCGCCGCCTTGGTCACCGCTCCAGTTACGCCGCTGAACGGATCTCCGATGGTCATAGAAATCACCGACAAAGCCCTGCTTCGGCGGCGGTTCAGGCGCGCCGCGACCGGTCCGGCCGGCCGCACCGACTTCCTGCTGGAACTCGTCGTGGGGGAGTTGGCTGAGCGCCTGGCCGGCGTCGAGCGACGCTTCTCGACCTGCGTGGCCTATGGCGGTCATACCGACACCCTTGCCCAGGCAATGCACGCGACCGGCAAGGCGGAGCGGGTGTTTCGTCTCGAACAGACTCTGGAGGCCCTGCGGGCATCTACGGTCCCCGGTGCTGTTGGCGACGAAGAATCTCTCCCGCTCGCCAGCGAGAGCATCGACCTGTTCGTCTCCGCACTGGCGCTGCAGTGGAGCAATGACTTGCCCGGTGCGCTGGTCCAGGTCCGGCAGGCTCTAAGGCCGGATGGCTTGTTCCTCGGCGCACTGACCGGCGGAAAGACGCTGGCCGAACTGCGGGAAGCGCTCTTTGCCGCTGAAACGGAGATTCGAGGCGGCGCGAGCCCGCGCGTGCTCCCGGCAGCGGAGGTGCGCGACCTCGGCGCCCTCCTCCAGCGCGCCGGCTTCGCGTTGCCTGTGGCGGACCGTGACGTTCTGACGGTCCGCTACGATTCGATGTTCGAACTCTTGCGGGACCTGCGCGGGATGGGCGCAACCAACGCGCTGGGGGAACGCGACCGGGCTCCCGCACATCGAAAGCTCTTCCTGCGAGCCGCCGACATCTATGCCGAGCGGTTTTCCGATGCCGACGGGCGCATCCGCGCCACTTTCGAGATCATCTACCTGTCCGGATGGGCCCCGCACGAGAGCCAGCAGAAACCGGCTCGCAGGGGATCGGCGCAGGTCAGTCTTGCCCAGGTCCTCGGCAGAGGAAAGGACGCGGGCTAGCGTTACCCTGCGTTGGCCATGGCTTCGGCGGCGCCAGTGAAGGCGTTGTACAAGGCGTCGACGGCTCCGCCCGTCCCGGCGATCGAGATGAGCACGACGGCGATCATGGCGGCGATCAGGCCGTATTCGATGGCCGTCGCTCCACCGTCATCCCGAAGCAAGCGTCGCAGAGCCGCGATTGTGGTCACGTCCAAGCCTTTTCTCACAGCAGATCGGCCAGGTGGCTGATCAGCGGTTCGTCCGCCGCAGGCATGGGGAACTCGCGAAGCCGGTTCGCCCGGACCCATTTCAGATCCTGCGCTTCCCGGCCAATAGGCGTGCCGCCCCACCTCCTGCAGATGAAAAGTGGCATCAAGATATGAAAATCTGAATAATCGTGGCTGGCGAAAGTCAGCGGTGCCAGGCACGGCTTGGTGATCGTGACCGCTAGCTCCTCGGCGAATTCGCGGATGACGGTGTCCTCCGGGGTTTCGCCGGGCTCAATCTTCCCGCCGGGGAATTCCCACAGGCCGGCCATGGCTTTGCCCTGCGGCCGCTGGGCGATCAGCACGCGCTTGTCGGCATCGACCAGAGCGCAGGCGGCGACCAGAAGAAGCGGTTTGCCGGTCAGCTGCGGTAATCCGCGTTGATGGCGACATATTCCGCCGTGAGGTCGCACGTCCAGATCACGGCCCGCCCCTCCCCGATCCCCACGTCGACCCCGATCACCAGGTCGGGTTTTTTCATGTAATCGGAGACGGCCTGCTCGGAATAGCTCGGGTCGCGCTCGCCGAGATACGCCACCCGATGTTCCCCGAACCGAATGGAAAGACCGTCGCGGTCCGCCGGCTCTCCCGCTTTACCCACCGCCATCACCACTCGGCCCCAGTTGGCATCCTCGCCGGCCAGGGCCGTCTTCACCAGCGGTGAGTTGGCGATCGCCTGGGCGATCCGCTTTGCGGACTGGTCAGAGGCTGCCCCGGACACGGAGACCTCGACGAACTTGGTCAGCCCCTCGCCGTCGCGGACAACCTGATGCGCCAGATCGCGGCAGAGGTCCTTCATGGCGGACTGGAACGAGCGGAGCGCTTCCGAGCCGGCCGAAAGCGGGCCTACCCCGCGCCGCCCGGCGGCCCCGGTCGCGAACGCAAGAACCGTGTCCGACGTCGACGTATCGCTGTCGATGGTGATCGCGTTGAAGCTCCCCGGCATGGCGTCTGCCAGCGCGCCCTGAAGTTCCGCCGCGGCGATCGACGCATCGGTGAAGATGAAGGACAGCATGGTCGCCAGGTCCGGGGCGATCATCCCTGCACCCTTGGCAATGCCGTGCAAGACTATCTCGCCACCGTCGGCCTGCACTGTCCGCGTGGCGAGCTTGGGATAGGTGTCCGTCGTCATGATGGCGCGCGCCGCGTCCAGAAAAGCCCCGGGCCGTGCCTCCTCGGCCAGGCGGCCGAGATGGGCGGCGAACGGGGCTGGGTCGAGCGGTTCGCCGATCACGCCCGTTGAGGCAAGGAATATCTCGTCGGCATCGCAGCCCAGTGCGGCGGCGGCGGCTTCGGCGCTGACTTGCACCGCCTGCCGACCTTTCATCCCGGTAAACGCGTTGGCGTTGCCGGAATTCACCACAAGCGCCCGCGCCCTTCCGCCGGGCAGCCGCGCCCGGTCCCATTCCACCGGGGCCGAGGCGCAGCGGGACCTGGTGAATACGCCCGCTACCGCCGCAGCCGGATCGAACCGGACCAGGAGCAGATCCGTCCGATCGCGGTAGCGGATGCCGGCCTGCGCTGTTGCGAGGCGGACCCCGTCGATCGGCGGCAGATCGGGATACGCCTCCGGCGCGAACGGTGACACTTTGCCCCCCATGGGCGGTCAGTTCTGCGGCTGGGCGTCAGTGCCGGTCTCGCCGGCCGGCGGTTCGGCGGCAGGGGCGCCGCCTTGAGCGGGAGCAGCACCCTCCGGTCCACCGGCCGGCGACGCGGTGGGGGCCGCTTCGGAGGCTGGGCCGCCGACGATCTCGACGGGGTATTTGCCTCGCAGGTCGGCCATGACGGCCTCGAACTTCTGGCGCAGCACGTACTGGCGAAGCTGCGTTTCCACCTCTGCCATGGCCGGCGGCTCGCTCATCCGCTTTTCCTCCACGCGGATGACGTGCCAGCCGAACTGGCTTTCCACCGGCTGTTCCGTTGTCGCTCCTGGCTGAAGCGCAAAGGCCGCCTGTTCGAAGGGGGGCACCATCTGGCCCCGACCGAAATAGCCCAGGTCGCCGCCGTTCTGGCCGCTTGGGTCCTTCGATTGCTTGGCGAGCTCGATAAAGTCCGCGCCGCCCTTCAGATCGGCGATGACCTTTTGCGCGGCTTCCTTGGTCTCCACAAGGATATGCCTAGCGCGAACCTGCTCCTCCGGCTTGAACTCTCCCACGACAACGTCCTGGTAGGCCTTCTGGAGCTCCTCCGGAGTGACGCTGTTGACGACGTTTTCCTCGACGTATGCGTTCCGAAGCGCCTGGAGCGTCAGGAATTCCAGACGGCTTTCGAATGCAGGACCCTTATCGAGGCCGGCTTCGCGGGCGGCCTGGGCGAGCAGCTCCATGTTGACCAGTGCGTCAACGAGCACGCCTCGCTTCTGCTGTGGCGGGATTTGGGCGAGTTCGCCGGCGAACTCTTCCTGGGCGATCGTCAATTGCTGTTCGGTGATGGTGCGGTCGCCGACCTTCGCCACCACGGCGGCCGGGTCCCGCGGCGTTTCCGCGGCGGGTGCTTGTGCTTCCGGTGCGGCAGGCGTTGCGGGCGCGGCTCCCGGATTGGCGTCCTGGGCGAATCCGGCGCTAGCGTTGCCTGCAAGGATTGCGGCGCAGACGGCGGTCAAAGCAGCCGCACGGGTCTTTCTGAACAGATCCATTTTATCTCCTGGGTAGGGGGCGAGCGGCTCGCGGCGCTCTGGAGGGAGCATGGCGGCAGCGTTGACAGGGCCTGAGGCCGTTCTTATCTCTCGCCAAATCCGCAGTCTACTCCGGACCATCTGAATGGACGGTCAGGACCGCTCGCACACCTTAAATTCCGGTAACGCACGCAGCCTGCAATTCGTGCCTGTGCTAGCTTAGTCGCACGATCGCCGCGGTCAGGAAGGAACTTTGAATGCTAGGCTTGGGCAACCTCGGTCGCAAGGTGTTCGGCACAGCCAGCGACCGCCGGGTGAAGCGCTATCGACCGCTGGCGGAGCAGATCAATGCTCTTGAGCCGGAGGTCCAGAAGCTCAGCGACGAGCAATTGCGCGCCCGCACCGACGACTTCAGGCAGCAGCTGGCGGCCGGCCGGACGGTCGAGGATATCCTCCCCGCGGCTTTCGCCACGGTGCGCGAAGCGGCGAAGCGGACCTTGGGCCAACGTCATTTCGATGTTCAGCTGATTGGCGGCATGGTGCTGAACGAGGGCGCTATCGCCGAAATGAAGACCGGCGAAGGAAAGACGCTTGTCGCCACCCTGCCCGTTTACCTGAACGCGCTGACGGGACGCGGCGTCCATGTCGTTACCGTGAACGACTATCTTGCGCGGCGCGACTCCGAATGGATGGGCCGGGTCTACCGGTTCCTTGGCCTCTCGGTCGGCGTCATCGTGCACGGGCTCAATCAGGCGCAGCGGCGGGAGGCTTACGCCGCCGACGTGACCTACGGCACCAACAACGAATTCGGTTTCGACTACCTGCGCGACAACATGGAATACAGCCTCCAGTCGATGGTGCAGCGCGGGCACTATTTCGCCATCGTCGACGAGGTGGATTCCATCCTGGTCGATGAGGCACGCACGCCACTCATCATCTCCGGGCCGACAGAGGACCGCTCCGAACTTTACATCACGATCAACGCGCTTATTCCGCAGCTCGGCGAAGGCGACTTCGAGGTCGACGAGAAGACCCGCTCTTCCACCTTTACCGAGCAGGGCACGGAAAAGGTCGAAGGGCTGCTGCGCGCGTCCGACATGCTGCGCGGCGACAACCTTTATGACGTCGAGAACGTCGCGATCGTCCACCACCTGAACAACGCCCTGCGTGCCCACAAGGTGTTCCAGCGCGACAAGGACTACATCGTCAAGAACGGCCAGGTCGTGATCATCGACGAGTTCACTGGCCGTATGATGGAAGGCCGCCGCTATTCCGACGGGCTGCACCAAGCCCTGGAAGCGAAGGAATACGTCGCCATCCAGCCGGAAAACCAGACGCTCGCCTCGATCACCTTCCAGAACTACTTCCGCCTTTACGAGAAGCTCGCCGGCATGACCGGCACGGCCGCCACCGAGGCCGACGAATTCATGAACATCTACAACCTCGACGTCGTCGAGGTCCCCACAAACGAGCCGGTCTCGCGCATCGACGAAGACGATGCGGTCTACCGCACTGCCGAAGAGAAGGCCAAGGCCATCGTCGACCTGATCAAGGACGCACGCTCGCGCGGTCAGCCGGTGCTGGTCGGCACAACTTCCATCGAGAAATCGGAGGTTCTGGCCGATCGGCTGGCGAAGGCGGGCTTGAAGGACTTCGAGGTCCTGAACGCGCGGCACCATGAGCGCGAGGCCTTCATCGTCAGCCAGGCAGGCAAGCCGGGCGCCATCACCATCGCCACCAACATGGCGGGTCGCGGCACCGACATCCAGCTTGGCGGCAACCTCGACATGCGGCTCAAGCTCGAACTGGAGGGGATCGAGGACGAGAGCGAGCGCGCCAGCCGCGAGCAGGCCATCCGCGATGAAGTGGCCCGAATGAAGCAGCAGGCGCTGGAGGCCGGCGGCCTGCTGGTGATCGGCACCGAGCGGCACGAGAGCCGGCGCATCGACAACCAGCTGCGCGGCCGCTCAGGCCGTCAGGGCGACCCCGGCCGCTCGCAGTTCTTCCTGTCCCTGCAGGACGACCTGATGCGCATCTTCGGGTCCGATCGCATGGACGGCATGCTGCAGAAGCTCGGCCTCAAGGAAGACGAGGCCATCGTCCATCCGTGGATCAACAAGGCGCTGGAGCGGGCGCAGGGCAAGGTCGAGGCGCACAACTTCGACATCCGCAAGAACCTGCTCAAATACGACAACGTCATGAATGACCAGCGAAAGGTCATCTTCGAGCAGCGCATCGACCTCATGCAGGACGAGCACATCGCGGATACAGTCCGCGACATGCGCCACGAAGTGATCGAGGAGCTGGTGTCAAAGCACATACCCGAGCGCGCCTACGCCGAGCAGTGGGACGTAGCGGGGCTGTCGGAGGCATTCAAGGCCCAGTTGAACCTCGACCTGCCGGTCGCCGAATGGGCCAAGGAAGAGGGTATCGCCGACGAAGAGATCCGTGAGCGGATCACCAAGGCGGCTGACGAACTGATGGCCCGCAAAGCGGCGCAGTTCGGGCCCGAGGTCATGCGGGCGGTCGAGAAGCAGGTCTTGCTGCAGACGCTGGACCACCTCTGGCGCGAACATCTCGCCACGCTCGACCATCTCCGCTCCGTGGTGGGCTTCCGCGGCTACGCGCAGCGCGATCCGCTGAACGAATACAAGACGGAAGGTTTTGAGCTCTTCCAGCAGTTGCTCTTATCGCTGCGTCGCGGCGTTACGGGTCAGCTGGCGCATGCGGCAATCCAGCAACGGCCGGCGGCGCCACTTCAGCCGCCCGCCGGGCAAGCGCACCACATCAACGCCATGACGGGCGAGGACGAAGAGGCGTTTGCCGACGACGAGATGGCCGGCGACGCCGTCGATCCCAACAACCCCTCGACATGGGGCAAGGTCGGGCGCAACGAGCCCTGCCCCTGCGGGTCAGGTAAGAAATACAAGCAGTGCCACGGGATGGTGATCGCCTGAGCCGATTGGACCTGCGAACACAAAAAGGCCGCGCCCAGCGCGGCCTTTTTTATTCTGGGCGACTTAGGGTCAGAACGGGTTGACCGTCTGCATCACACGGGAAAAGAACCCGCCAACGCCCGACCGCGGTGCTTCCTGCACGTAGGCGGTCGCCGGCAGTGCCGGCTGTGGGTCGGCGGCCGGGGCGGGCTTTTCAGCAGCCGCGGCCGCCACGTCCTTTTTGGCTGAGGCCGTGGGTGCGGCGGCAGGGGCCGAAGCAGCCTCGATCGGCAGCGGCTTCCTGGCAACCGACATGGGAGCGGCCGGTGCAGCCGCGATAGTCGCCGCAGGTTGCGGTTGCTGCTGCGCCTCAAACTTGGACACCAAGGTGGCGATCTGCACCTCGTCCTTGGCGGCCTTTTCTGCCACCGCGATGCGGATCGCATCGGGGACGTTCAGCGCGGGACACTGGGCGGAGGCGTTCAAGGTCCCGCCGTTGGCCGGCACCGAATTGAAGACGTAACGCTTGTCGCAGACATCGATCTTCGGCGGCTGCCGAATGACTTCGAAATGGTCGTAGCCTTCCTTCAGGTTCTTCCAGAAAGGCATGTTGGGATTGTCGCGGTGCTTGGCCATGTTCTCCGCAGTCATGCGGAATGGGAACGCCTGCACCTGGAAGTCGCGCTGGCCTCCCTCGAAAGCGAGACGCCCGAGCGTATAGATTTCCTGGATCTGCTCGTCAGTCATCGAATAGCAGCCAGCCGAGGAGCATGCCCCGTGCACCATCAGGTGGGTGCCGGTCCGCCCGTGCACCCGATCGAAATCGTTCGGGTAGCCGATGTTGAAGGAGAGATAGTAGTTCGAGTTCGGGTTCATCTGCGCAGGGCGGATGGTGTAGAACCCTTCCGGAGCCTGCTTGTCGCCCTCTTTCAGCTTTGGGCCGAGGACGCCTGACCATGCGCAGATTTTATAGTCCTTCAGTAGGGCGTAACGGCCGGTCGCCTTTTCCTTCTTCCAGACTTCCAGCGTGGATTCCTGCTTGAAGACACGGATCAGGATCGGCGCCTTCTGGTCCATTCCCTTCTTGTCGACGAGCTCGCGCGTTGCCGCATCGAGCGGCGCCATGTGCTTGGGAATCTTGCCGACGTAGTCGTTGCAGGCGGCGAGCAGCAGCACCGCGCATCCCGCAAGCGCCAGTGCACCGGTGCGCCGGACGCGTGAAAAGTCGAGCATTCCCTACTCCCTCGCGCCGGCTTGCCGCCCGCGCCACCTCCGCCACCCTGGAGGGCCATGGTTAGCAATCGGTTACCGTGGGAGCGTCAACGCCCCAAACGACAATCACGGTTGGCCGAGACGCCCGAGGCTTACTGAATTGACCGGCCGATGGCCAGAAATTTCTCTCGGCGCTGGCGCACGACGGCGTCGGGATCGGCGGCTGCGAACTCCGACAGGGCCGAGGCGATCGTGTCGCCTGCCCTTCCGATCACCGCGTCGGGATCACGGTGAGCACCGCCCAAAGGCTCATCGATAATCCCGTCGATGACTTTCAGGCCAACCAGATCCGCCGCGGTGATCTTCATCGCCGTCGCGGCGTCCTGGGCGCGGGCCGGGTCCCGCCACAGGATCGATGCGGCCCCTTCCGGCGAGATGACGCTGTAGATCGAGTGCTCGAGCATGTAGACGCGGTTGGCCGTCGCGATGGCGATGGCGCCCCCCGACCCGCCCTCGCCGACGATGACCGAAACGTTCGGCACGCGAAGCTTCAGGCAGGCTTCGGTGGAACGGGCGATGGCCTCGGCCTGGCCGCGCTCTTCGGCGCCGACGCCTGGATAGGCACCAGCCGTGTCCACCAGTGAAAGGACCGGCATCCGGAAGCGCTCGGCCAATTCCATCACGCGCACGGCCTTGCGGTAGCCCTCGGGCCGCGCCATGCCGAAATTGTGCCGGACACGGCCTTGGGTGTCTTCGCCCTTCTCCTGGGCGAGCACCGCGATGGGCTCGCCGCGGAAGCGGCCGAGGCCGGCGACGATAGCCTTGTCCTCGCCGTACTTGCGATCGCCCGCCAGCGGTTCGAAGTCGGTGATCAGCCGGGCGATGTAGTGCTTGGCATGCGGCCGATCCGGGTGCCGCGCCACCTGCGTGCGCTGCCAGGGCGTCAGCTTGCCATAGATGCCGGCGAGTGCGTCGCGCGCCTTCTGTTCAAGAGTGGCGATCTCCTCGGCGACCGACATGTCGCCTTCGCCGTCCTCCAGGCGCCTCAGCTCCTGGATCTGGCCTTCAAGGTCGGCCACCGGCTTTTCGAAATCGAGAAATGTACGCATGAGTTTCCGGCCGGCGGCGAGGGCGGCGCCTGGATCAACGGCGGTAACTGGAGGCGAGCCGTCCGCAAGTCAAGTTCGGCGCCGTTAGCCCCGTGTTGCTCAGCCGGGCTTCGGCTCCGCGAGAGGATGGTGGTCGTTCACCAGCTGGCGCAGCCGCTCGTCGAGCACGTGGGTGTAGAACTGGGTCGTCGAAATGTCGGCGTGTCCGAGCAGGGTCTGCACGACGCGCAGGTCGGCCCCGCCGGAAAGCAGGTGGGTGGCGAAGGCGTGACGCAGGACATGCGGCGAAAGTTTCGCCGGGTCGAGGCCGGCGCGCAGGGCGACGCCCTTCAGGTCGCGCGCAAAGGCTTGCCGCGTGAGGTGGCCCTTTGCGCTGTCGGCGGGAAACAGCCACTTGCCTTCCGCTTTTCCGAACTCGGCCCGCGCCGCCCGATAGGCAGCGAGCGCGGCGTGCGAGGCCGGATTGAGCGGCACGAGGCGCTCGCGCCCGCCCTTTCCGGTAACGCCGATCAAGGGCCGCCCACCCCGCCCCGCAGAGGCTGGTAGACTGACCAGTTCGGAAACCCGCAGCCCTGTCGCATAAAGCAGTTCCAGCAGGGCTAGCACTCGCAGCGCGGCTATCCGCCGGGAGGCGGTGAGGTCTGGAGCGTCGGCGTCCACCCGCGCTGCGCTCAGCAGGCGGTCGACCTCCGCCACGGACAATATCTTTGGCAGTGCGCGCCGCGGTTTGGGACGGTCCGTCGTTGTCGTTGGGTCGTCATCGCGCAGCCCCTCCGCGATCAGGAACCTGAAGAACTGCCGCAGTGCCGAAAGCCGGCGCGCCTGCGAGGCAGGCGCAAAGCCGCGGCTTGGCAGGTCGGAAATGTAGCTTCGAATTGAGGCGGCGGTCGCCGCCGCGAGGCGGCCGCCATGCGCAACGAAATCGTCCAGGTCACGGCGATAGGCGGCGAGCGTGTTGGGGCTGGCGCCGCGCTCAGCGGCGAGCATCTCAAGGAAGGCTTCCTGGAGGGGTCCGTCGCGCAGCGTTGGACGGCTGTCGGGCGCCCCGGCCACGTCTAGGGCTGGATCCGTTCGTTCGGGACCCGCACGGTCATTTCCCGCGGGTTCGGCTCGACGAGGAGGACAAGAGCGATCATGCTGCCGTACACCGCGGCGGCGATGAGGCCGAGAACGACAATGAGGCGAATGAGGCTTGGCATCGACCCGTGCGAACCTGACCGACTCCCCTTATCATCATCCGGCCAGCGCTTTTCAAGGCGCTCCGACCGCGACTTGACAGGGAGAGCAAAGCCGGCACACGACCGGGGCGGAGGAGCGTCCATGGAGGCACGGCACGCGGCGGTGCAGAGTGATCAGGTCGAGCGTGTCCTGTCGCGTCTCGGCAGCCGCTGCATCGTGCTTGTCGGGATGATGGGAGCCGGCAAGACGAGCATCGGGCGGCGACTGGCGAACGTGCTGCACCTTCCTTTCGTTGACGCGGACGTCGAGATCGAAAAGGCCGCAAACCAGACCATCCCCGAGATATTTGCCCACTATGGTGAGCCGCATTTTCGCGACGGGGAGCGGCGGGTGGTGGCGCGGCTTCTGCTGAACGGACCGGCCGTGCTGGCGACTGGCGGCGGCGCCTTCATGAACGACGAAACCCGAGCCGAGTGCCGGCAGCATGGCGTGACGATCTGGCTGAAGGCGGACGTGTCCGTGCTGCTTGAACGGGTTCGCAAGAAGGGCAACCGGCCGCTCCTGGACAATTCGGACCCGGAGGGGGTTCTCCGGCGCCTGCTGCAGGAGCGCGGTCCGACATACGCGCTCGCCGATATAGCTGTGCCGTCGCGCGAAGGACCGCACCAGGCGCTGGTGGCAGAGATCGTTTCGGCACTTGATTCCTTTCTCGCCGACAAGGCTGCCAATGACGCTTGAGACCATCCGCGTCGAGCTTGGGGCGCGCAGTTATGACGTGCTGATCGGCCCCGGGCTGATCGGCGATGCGGGCGACCGCATTGGTGCTGTGCTGCCGGGGCGCAGAGTGGCGGTCGTGACGGACGACAACGTCGCGGAACTCCACCTTCCGCCATTGATCGAAGGGCTGAGAAGTTCAGGAATTTCGGCTGCGCAAATAGTGGTCCCGGCCGGCGAAACCTCCAAGAGCTTCGACCAGCTCCAGAACGTGGTGAACGGGCTCCTTCCCGCGCGCCTTGAGCGGAGCGATGCGGTCATCGCGCTTGGCGGCGGGGTGATCGGCGACCTGGCCGGATTCGCCGCCGCCATCACACGGCGCGGCATGAACTTCGTGCAGGTTCCGACGACGCTCCTGGCGCAGGTGGATTCCAGTGTGGGGGGCAAAACCGGGATCAATTCGGCGTTCGGCAAAAACCTCGTCGGCGCTTTTTATCAGCCTTCCCTCGTGCTGGCGGACACCGATACGCTGAGCACGCTGCCGCGCCGGGAATTCGCGGCGGGCTACGCCGAGGTCGTCAAGTATGGGCTGATCGGGGATGCCGAGTTCTTCGACTGGCTGGAAAGGCACCGTGGCGAGGTATTTTCCGGCGGCCCGGACCGGATCAGGGCGATCGCGGAAAGCGTGCGCTCGAAAGCCCGCACCGTGGCGGCGGACGAGCATGAGACAGGAGAGCGGGCACTCCTCAACCTTGGACACACATTCGGCCACGCACTGGAAGCGGCGTGCCGCTATGATCCGCAGCGGCTGGTGCACGGCGAAGCCGTGTCCATCGGCATGGTGCTTGCCCATCGATTCTCGGCTGTCGAGGGCCTGGCCCCGGCGGCAGATGCAGAGCGGGTGCGGCGCCATCTGGCGGAGGCAGGCCTACCCGTCTCTATCCTCGACATTTCGGGCCCGCCTTTCGCGGCCGAGGAACTGATGACGCACATCGCCCAGGACAAGAAGGTGAAGAGCGGGCGGCTGACCTTCATCCTGACGCGTGGCATCGGCCGCGCTTTCATCGCCGACGACGTAGCGCCCGGCCGGGTGCTCGCGTTCCTTCAAGACCAACTGGCGGCCGCCCCGGCTCTGCGATCAGCTGTCGGCAGAGCTTGAACGCAGGCGCCCGCCATCCGAAATAAGCTTCAGTCGCGCTGCGGTTCGCCGGGCGCGGCGGGATGGACCGCGAGGGCATGAACCGGCCCGGCCAGTTCCTCGGCAAGCGCGGCATTCACCAACCGATGGCGTTCGATCCGGCCTTTGCCGGCAAACGCGGACGCTACGATATGCACCCGGAAATGACTCTCCCCACCCGGTCGGTGGCCGGCATGCCCGGCATGGAGATGCGACTCGTCGATCACCGTCAGGCTCTCCGGCTGGAGTGCCTTTTCCAGTTTTCTCTCTATCTGCACTTTGACCGACACGATGCACCAATCCTCATCAGAGAGCCTGTCGCGCCTTGAGAGCGCCGCAAGCCCAAGGCATATAGCAGGAATGAAGCTCGACTCCGCCCTGTTCGACAAGATCCGCACACGCCGCGGTGAAAAGGTCGCCGAGGCTCCAAGCCTGCGCAGCTGCCAGGCGCAGGGCTGTGACGCGGAGGCGACGCATCGCGCCCCGAAAGGGCGGCAAGCGGAAGGCGAATATCTGTGGTTCTGTCTCGACCACGTCCGCCTCTACAACAAGTCGTACAACTACTTCTCCGGCATGAACGACGCTGCGGTCCAGGCATTCCAGAAAGACGCGACGGTCGGTCACCGTCCGACCTGGCAAATGGGCGTCAACGCCAAGGACGCGGAGGCGCAACGGGCAGGCGGGCGCGCCAAGTTCGGCTGGACTAGTGGAGCCCGCGACACCTTCAACGTGTTCGGCGACGGCTTCGAGGCGCGGCGGTCCGAGCCTGAGCAGCGGCAGGTCCATAACATGGAGCTGAAGTCGCTGAGGACGCTTGGCCTGGACCGAAATGCGACAGCGGCCGAAGTGAAGGCGCGCTACAAGCTTCTGGTCAAACGCCACCATCCAGACGCCAATGGCGGCGACCGCTCGCTGGAAGACCGGCTGCGGGAGATAATCCAGGCGTATTCCTATCTGAAGAGCGTGGGGTTCTGCTGACCTCCGGGTTTTTGCCCGAACCGCTCCATTTGCCGAAGGATTTGACGATGAGTGCAGCCGCTGAACAGTCCCTGGCGGTTCCGGACATGACGGTTTCAGCCCGGCAGCTCTTCGGGATTGATACCGATCTTGAAGTGCCGGCCTTCTCCGAGCCGGACGAGCATGTTCCGCCCGTTGATCAGGACTATCTGTTCGACCGCGAAACGACGCTGGCCATCCTGGCGGGTTTCTCGAAGAACCGGCGGGTCATGGTTACCGGCTATCATGGCACGGGGAAGTCGACCCACATCGAGCAGGTCGCGGCACGGCTCAACTGGCCGTGCGTGCGGGTCAACCTCGACAGCCACATCAGCCGCATCGATCTCGTCGGCAAGGACGCGATTGTGGTGCGCGACGACCATCAGGTCACCGAGTTCCGCGACGGCATCCTGCCCTGGGCGCTGCAGCACAACGTGGCGCTCTGTTTCGACGAATACGATGCGGGCCGGCCGGACGTGATGTTTGTCATTCAGCGGGTGCTGGAGGTTTCGGGCCGGCTGACCCTGCTGGACCAGAACCGCGTGATCCGCCCGCATCCGGCGTTCCGGCTTTTCGCCACCGCCAATACGGTCGGATTGGGCGACACGTCGGGGCTCTACCACGGCACGCAGCAGATCAATCAGGGCCAGATGGACCGCTGGTCCATCGTGACCACGCTGAACTACCTGCCGCACGACAACGAGGTCGATATTGTGCTGGCCAAAGTGCAGTCGCTGCGCACCCCGAAAGGACGCGACCAGGCGAGCCGGATGGTGCGCGTTGCGGACCTGACGCGCAACGCTTTCGTCAACGGCGACCTTTCGACCGTGATGAGCCCGCGCACCGTGATCACCTGGGGCGAAAACGCCGAGATCTTCGGCGATCTTGGATTCGCGTTCCGGGTCACGTTCCTCAACAAGTGCGACGAACTGGAGCGACCGCTGGTTGCGGAATTCTACCAGCGCGCGATAGGTATCGAACTGCCGGAATCTTCGGCCAACGTCGTCCTGAGCTGATCCGAACATGTCGGTGCCGAAGAAGCGTGAGGGGCCATCGGAGCCGTTCAAGCGGGCGGTTGCCGGCTGCGTGCGCGCCATCGCCGGCGAGCACGATCTGGAAGTCACCTACGCGGCCGATCGGCCGTTGCTGGCGCCGGGAAAAGTTCGGCTGCCCGAGCCGCCTCGCCGCCTGACGCCACAGGAAGCGGCGATCACCCGCGGCCTCGGCGACGCGATGGCGCTGCGGCTCGCATGCCATGACGGCAAGGTTCACCGGCGCTTCACTCCGGAAGGACGCCAGGCGCGCGCCATCTTCGATGCCGTGGAGCAGGCGCGTTGCGAGGCGATCGGCTCGCGCCGCATGGACGGCATGCGCGCCAACCTGTCGGCCATGCTGCACGACAAGTATCACCGCGCCAATTTCGACGAGGTCAGCGAGCAATCAGAAGCGCCGATGGAGGACGCCGTCGCGCTGATGGTGCGCGAACGGCTGACGGGTGCGCCGCCACCGAAAAGCGCGCGAAAGCTGGTCGACCTTTGGCGCGATACGATCGAGAGCAAGGCGGGTGGCGAGCTGGATCGGCTTGAGACGATGCTGGAGGACCAGAACGCCTTCGCGGAAGCGGTCCGTGACCTGCTGACCTCACTCGACATGGGCGAGGAACTCGGACCGTCGTCCGACAGCGAAGAAGAGAACGACGAGGCCGCGGAAGGGGCGCCGGAGCACAACGAAGCTGCCCAGGGCGAAGCCGAGCAGCAGCTGGAGGAGTCGGCCGAGAACCAGGAGACCGACGTCTCCGGCGAAGAGGAGCAGACCGGAGAGACCGAGGAAGCGGACTCCACGGCGGAGGATTTCGCCGATGACGACAGCACGGCGGACAAGGACCCGTCCGGAGAAGCGCGCCGGCCACCGCCGCCGGGCCGCAATGAGCCGCACATCGACTACAAGGTGTTCTCCACCAAGCACGACGAAATCGTGCATGCGGAAGAACTTTGCCCGCCGGAGGAACTGGAGCGGCTGCGAGCCTTCCTCGACAAGCAGCTCTCCGCCTTGCACGGCACGGTGGCTCGCTTGGCCAACCGCTTGCAGCGGCGCCTGCTCGCCCAACAGAGCCGGTCCTGGGACTTCGACATGGAGGAAGGCATCCTCGACCCGGCCCGGCTGTCGCGCGTCGTGACCGACCCGTTCTCGCCGCTGTCATTCAAGCAGGAACGCGATACGGCCTTCCGCGACACGGTCGTTACCCTGTTGCTGGACAATTCCGGATCAATGCGCGGCCGGCCGATCACCGTGGCCGCGACCTGTGCCGACATTCTGGCGCGCACGCTCGAGCGTTGCGGGGTCAAAGTGGAGATCCTCGGCTTCACCACCCGGTCATGGAAGGGCGGCCAGTCTCGTGAGGAATGGCTGCGTGCCGGAAAGCCCCCTCACCCAGGCCGGCTCAACGACCTCCGACACATCGTTTACAAGGCGGCCGACGCACCCTGGCGACGCGTGCGCCGCAACCTGGCCCTGATGATGCGCGAGGGCCTGCTGAAGGAGAACATCGACGGCGAGGCACTCGACTGGGCCCATCGGCGCCTGCTCGGCCGCCCCGAACAGCGCAAGATCCTGATGGTGATCTCCGACGGCGCCCCGGTCGATGATGCAACGCTGTCGGTCAACAGCGGCAACTACCTGGAGCGCCACCTCCGCTTCATGATCGAGCAGATCGAACAGCGCTCGCCCGTGGAACTGATCGCCATCGGCATTGGCCACGACGTCACCCGCTACTACAGCCGCGCCGTCACCATCGTCGACGCGGAGGAGCTTGCCGGGGTGATGATGGAAAAGCTGACCGAGTTGTTCGAGGACCGGCCGGGGCAACCGAGCCCGGGCCGGCAACGCAGACGTCGCGCCGCGTGAGGCTTCTGGGAGGATTGGCCGCGCTGGCAATCGCCGCCTCGTGGACGCCGGCCTGGTCAGCTCCGATCACATTGACCGTGCATCGCATCGAAAGCTTCGGCTTTGGCGGCGCGCAGCTGGACGGTCCGCTCGACTTCCTCGGCGGCCTGCAGATCAGCTCGGATCATCCGCAGTTCGGGGGATTCTCGGGCGTGTCGCTGCTCGGCGACGGCTCGCAGATGCTGGCGATCAACGATTCTGGAAGCTTCCTTCGCGCACGGCTTATGCATGATGGCGGCCGGTTGGTCGGCGCGGCGGAAGGCGAACTCGAGGAGCTGTTCGGGGACGGGACTGAATCGAAGCAGCGCGGCGACACCGAAGATATTGCCTTCGACCCGCGCGATCCCAGCAAGGGCGTGATCGTCCGGGAAAGGCAGGCGAACGCCATGCTGGCCTTCGACCTGGAGAATGGCAGGCCGGTGCGCTTCAACCCGACTGTCGTCGGCGCCGCGAACCGTACGCTGCGCTCCAATGCCGGCCTGGAAAGCGTTGCCTTTGCCCCGGCCAGCTCCACGCTGGCAGGCAACATCATCGCCATTGCTGAGCGACCGCCGCGCGGTGAAACTGACATACCCGGCTGGATCGCCGGTGTCGGGGCGTTCTCCATCGTGCGCCACGACGAATTTGACGTCAGCAGCGCGCGCTTCCTGCCCGACGGTGACCTAATGCTGCTTGAAAGGCGCTTCTCGCCGGCCCGCGGCATCGGCATGCGGCTGCGGCGGATTGCGGGCGACGCGATTACCGTGGGCGCGCGGCTCGACGGCGATTACATCCTCGACGCCGGAATGACGTCGCAGATCGACAATATGGAAGGCTTGGAGGTTTCGCGCGACGCCGAGGGGCGGACCATCCTGACGATCGTCTCGGACGACAATTACAACATCTTCCAGCGCACGCTTATCTTGCAGTTTGCGCTGCGGGACCGCTAAGCTCAGGCCGCCGCGGGCCTGACGGGCACGAACCAACCAATGATGATCCGGTACGGGATCAACGCGATGACGGCCATCAGCAGCTTTACCAAGAAATCGCCCAGCGCCCACGACACCCAGCGCGGCGCCTCGATCGGATAGACAACTAACAGCGGAGTCGCCTCCAGGGCAAAAAGATCGTTGGAGCCGAGCACGACGAAGGATGCCGCGAAGGCCAACGTGAAGAACACGATGGTGTCGGCCGCCGAACCGATGAGGCTCGAAAAGGCCGGCGCCTTCCACCAGGAGCGCTCGCGCAGTGCATTGAACACGCCGACATCGAGCAGCTGACCGATCAGGAACGCCGTCCCGGAAGCGATCGCCAGCCGCGGGCTGGCGAACCAGATCGAGAGCACGACGGCAACTGCAAAGCCGACGTAGACGACGCGCCGCGCCACCGCCGGGCCTAGCAGCCGGTTGGTGAGGTCGGTCACGAGGAATGCCAAGGGATAGCTGAACGCACCCCAGGTAAGCAGATCGGCCAGGTTCAGGCGGCCAATGGTCAGCTGCAGTGGATGCTGAACCAGCACGTTCGACAAAACGACAACGGCCGCCATGGCGGCAGCCGAGAGTCCGATCGCGAGACCCCTGCCCTTTCCGGGCGAGGCGTGCGGCATGGGTTCAGGCGGCCTCGGCGGCAGGAGCGGCTTCCGCCAGCTTTGCCATCACTTCCTTGCGCAGCAGCGCGGCCTTGGGGGACAGCTCATCTTCGCTGGCCTTGAGCAGAAATGCGTCAAGGCCGCCACGATGCTCGACGCTGCGCAGCGCGTAAGCGGTGATGCGCAGCCGCACCGAGCGCTCCAGCGCATCGCTCATCAGCGACACTTCCTTGAGGTTGGGAAGGAAGCGGCGGCGGGACTTGTTGTTGGCGTGGCTGACATTGTTGCCGCTCATCACACCTTTGCCAGTCAATTCGCAGCGGCGCGCCATGTTCTAGACCTCGTAATCACTCAAGGGCTTCAACCCCGATCGACCGCGCAATGCGCACGGGACCTGAAGGCAGACCCGATCTGTTCCGGAAGAGCGTTCGTATAGTGTCGCAGCCCTTCGGGGTCAACCCGGGGCAGCGCCACGGGGCGTATCTGGGCCGCAGTTTCGACCGATTCAACCCCTAGCCAGCCGCGTTCACGCGCGGAGGACACTGTGTTGAACCCCAATCGGGCCCGATTGGTCGCATTTGCAGCCTTATGCCTGCTTACCGCAGGCAACCCTGGCCCTGCCTCCGCCCGGGTTCTCGAAGGCGAGTATTCCCTCAGCGTTCGCGGTTTCCCGATCGGCTCGGCGCAGCTCAGGGCCCGGCTCGCCGATGGACGGTACGAGATCGAGCTCAGCAGCCGGTTGACGGGCCTGGTGCGCATCTTTTCCGATGGCGCCGGATTCGCATCGGCTTCGGGGACCGAGGCGGACGGCGGACTTCGACCGGCCCGATATGGTCATCGCTGGACCGAGGAGGACGATACGGAAACGGTCAAGGTCGCCTTCGCCGGGAGTGACGCCAAGACCATCGAGATCGATCCCCCGGTGAAACGGCCGAAGCGGTATGTGCCGGTCCAGCCGGAGCACATGCGCGGGGTCTTGGACCCGGCGACCGCGTTTATCTGGCCGACGGCGAGTGAGGATGGTCCGCGCGTCTGCGGGCGGGTCCTGCCAGTTTTCGACGGCAAGCGCCGCTTCGATCTCTCCTTCACGTTCAATCGGCAGGAGCGCTTCGAAGCCCGCGACGGCTCCTATTCAGGTCCCGCCTTCGTCTGCAGCATCCGCTTCACCCCGATCGCCGGCCATCGCGTCAAGAAGGAAGCGGTGCAAAGCATGGCGGCCAACACGGACATGGAAGTCTGGATGGCCCCACTGGGCGACGGCAGCCATGTCGCGCCGGTCAGGCTTCGAGTCGGCACCAAATACGGGCGCATCGTGCTGGAAGCCAAACGTTTTGCCACGAAATAGAATCAGCGGCAGGAACGAACAAGGAAAGCAGTGCGAGTCACCGATTCGGCCCGGCTTTGTTCGGGACTCGTTCCCGGACCTCCGGAAACCCGCATGGATAATTCAGTCCTGACCGATCCAGGAATCTTGGCGCATAACCTGACCAGCCGTGCTATCCAGCGCGATCCTTGTCTTCGCGGAATCCCGAAGTCACGCTCCGAGATCGCATGAGTTCCAATCCCCGACCGAGGCGCTGGAGCGCTCGGAACGTGACGGCCGTACTCGGGCCGACCAACACCGGCAAAACGCACCTGGCTATCGAGCGGATGCTCGGCCACGAAAGCGGCATCATCGGCCTGCCATTGCGGCTCCTGGCGCGCGAGGTTTACGCCCGCGTCGCGGCGCGTGCCGGCGCGGAACAGGTCGCACTGGTCACCGGCGAGGAAAAGATCGTGCCGGCGCAGCCGCGCTATTGGGTCTCCACCGTCGAGGCGATGCCGCGCGAAACCGATGCGGCCTTCGTCGCGATAGACGAGGTGCAACTCGCAGCTGACCTGGAGCGCGGCCACGTCTTCACAGACCGCATCCTCCACCTGCGGGGCAGCCAGGAAACGCTGCTGCTGGGCGCGGGAACGATGCGCGGCATCATCGAGCAGCTTTTGCCCGGCGTTCACGTCGTAACGCGCCCACGGATGTCGGTCCTGGCCTATGCCGGCCAGAAGAAGCTTACGCGACTGCCCGAACGCTCGGCAATCGTTGCTTTCTCGGCAGACGAGGTCTACGGCGTCGCCGAGCTGATCCGTCGCCAGCGGGGCGGCGCTGCCGTCGTTCTCGGGGCGCTCAGCCCGCGCACCCGCAACAAGCAGGTCGAGATCTACCAGGCAGGCGATGTCGACTTCCTGGTGGCGACAGACGCGATCGGCATGGGCCTCAATCTCGACCTCGACCACGTGGCATTCGCGGCAAACCGCAAATACGATGGCTACCAGTTCCGTGAGCTCTCGGCCGCCGAGCTCGGCCAGATCGCCGGGCGCGCCGGGCGGCACATGCGCGACGGCACCTTCGGCGTGACCGGCCGCACCGAACCGTTCCCGGACGCCCTCGTAGAAGCTGTCGAGACGCACCGCTTCGAGCCGGTCAAGACAATGCAGTGGCGCAACGACGAACTGGATTTCTCCAGCACCGCGGCATTGAAGGCCAGCCTCGACGAACCGGCCAGCGTCGAAGGGCTGACCAAAGCTCCGCCCGCCGACGACCAGACCGCTCTGGAGGCCCTTTCGCGCGACGAGGACATTGCCGACAAGGCCCGCCGGCCGGAACAGGTGAAGCGCCTCTGGGAGGTCTGTCGCCTGCCGGACTACCGCAAGATCGCGCCCGCCCAGCACGCCCAGCTGATCGGCGAGATTTTCGGCTTCATTGTCGACGGGGGCACGCTTCCGGACGATTGGATCGCCTCCCAGATCAAGTATGCGAACCGCACGGACGGCGACATCGATACGCTGTCGAGCCGGATTGCCCACATCCGCACATGGACCTTCGTGGCGAACCAGCCGGACTGGCTTTCCGATCCAAGCCGTTGGCGCGAGGAATCGAAGGCCGTTGAAGATGCGCTGTCCGACGCGCTGCACGAGAGCCTGACGAAGCGGTTTGTTGACCGGCGCACCAGTGTGCTCATGCGCCGCCTCAGGGAGAAAACGATGCTTGAAGCCGAGATCACCCCAGCCGGGGAGGTGTTGGTGGAGGGCCACCATGTCGGCGCACTTTCCGGCTTCCGCTTTACGCCGGACACCGGCGGTGAAGGCGCCGAAGCGCAGGCGCTGCGTAACGCGGCGCAGAAGGCGCTCGCCACAGCCATCGTCGAGAGGGCTGAACAGCTGGCGCGGGCCGGCGACGGCGAGATCGTCCTGTCATCGGATGCGTACTTGCGGTGGCGCGGCGAGCCGGTGGCGCGCCTGATAGCGTCCGAGGATGTTCTCAAGCCACGGCTCGTGATCCTCGCCGACGAGCAGTTGTCGGGACCGGCGCGCGACATGGTCGAGCGCCGGCTGAACTCCTGGGTAACGTCGCATATTGCAACGGTCCTGAAGCCACTCGTCGACCTCGCCGCCGATCAGTCGCTCGCCGGCATGGCGCGCGGGATCGCGTTCCGCCTGGTCGAGAGCCTCGGCATCCTGGAGCGTCGGGACGTCGCCGAAGACGTGCGCGGACTGGACCAGGACGCGCGCGCCGGGTTGCGCCGCGTCGGTGTTCGCTTCGGCGCGCATCACGTCTACATGCCGGCGCTGCTCAAGCCGGCGCCGAGCACGCTGATTGCCCAGCTCTGGGCCTTGAAGCACAAGGATATGGACGTGCCTGGGCTGGCGGAGATGCCAGCCATCTCAGCATCGGGCCGCACCTCCGTGACAGTGGATCCGGCATTCGACTCCGAAGTCTATCGCCGCTTCGGGTTCCGTGTTTATGGCCGCCGCGCCGTTCGGATCGATATTCTGGAGCGGCTTGCCGACTTGATCAGGCCAGCCTTGTCGTGGCAGCTGGGAAGCGCCGGCGAGCGTCCACCTGGTGCGTTGCCCGGCGGTCGCGGTTTCACGGTGACGCCGGGAATGACTTCCTTGCTCGGCGCATCGGGCGAGGATATGGCCGTGATCCTGAAGGGGCTCGGCTACCGCATGGACCGGGTGCCCAAGCCGGTTGAGCCGCCGCCCCAGGCCCTACAGGCTCAGGCGGCAGGATCGCCCGAATTGGCTGCGGCGACCGAACTGGAGCTTGCCGGCGATGCGAGCGGGGATCCTCCCGGCGAGCCTGCGCCCGAACAAGCCCCCGCCGAAGAGCCTCCCGTTCAGGAACCGACGATAGACCCGCCGGCCGACGACCCTCCTTCGGAGGCACCGCCGCTGGAGGATCCGCAACAGGACGATCCGCCGCTGCAGGAACCGCCGGTGGAGATCCCGACGATTGGTGACCCTCAGGTGGGCACCGGCGACCCGGTTGCGGAAAGCGCCGGCGAGCTTGAAGGACATGCGGAACCGGTCGCAACCCTGTCGGATTCGAACAGCGACAATGTAGCGGCCGACGCGAACGCATTTGCGGCAGGGCCGACTCTGACGGCCGGAGAACCTGTTGGATCCGCGACGGCCCCGGCAGAGGCGACGGACACTGGGCCAGCGGAACCTGAGATGATCGAAGTCTGGCGACCCAGCTTCGGGCGTCCGCGCCGGGGCGAGGCTGGCCGCAATCGGCCGGAAGGGGCCCAGACTCGCGGCCGGCATCGGCGGGATCGCCCGGAAGGGCAACGGCGGTTCGGTGGGCCGGGCCCAGGCCAGCCTGCAGACCAAGGCGGCCCAGCACCCGCAAACCACGATCCTGCAAGACCGGACCAGCGCGGGCCGCGGCGGGACCGCACGCAGGCGGCGGACGGTCATCGCCGTCATAGCAGGACCGACCGGCCGGAACGGCCGCACGGTCCGGACAGGCCGGGCCGTCACGATCGTCAGAACCGGCCCGATCAAGCAACCCGCCCGCAAACAGCGCAGCGACCGCCTCGCGACCGGCCCGTCGATCCGGACAGCCCGTTCGCAGCCTTGGCCGCTCTTCGAAAGGACCTGGAGAAAAGCGGCCGCGAATGAGCGAGGCCGAGGCGCAGCGGATCGACAAGTGGCTATGGCACGCCAGGTTCGCCCGCACCCGGAGCGCTGCCCAACGCCTGGCGCTGTCCGGCCACGTGCGGGTGAACCGGGACAAAGACTTCGCAGCAAGTCGGCTGGTGCGGGTCGGAGATGTCTTGACGCTGGCGCTAGGGCGCGGCGTTCGAGTGATCCGCATCAGAGGGATCGCCGAGCGACGCGGCAGCTTCGAGGAGGCGCAGCAACTCTACGAGGATGCGACCGCCTCCGCCGCGCCGGGGCCACCACCGCCGACCGGTTCCGAGGAATGATGTTCTAGCCGCTCGGGCGGATGCGGCTTTGCGTTCCTTGCTGGGGCGTCCCAAAGCCGATACGCCGAGCGCCATCACGCCATCCGGAGCGATCCATGACCTACGTGGTCACCGAAAAGTGCATCCGCTGCAAATACATGGACTGCGTCGAGGTTTGTCCGGTGGACTGCTTCTACGAAGGCGACAACATGCTCGTCATCCACCCGGACGAATGCATCGACTGCGGCGTCTGCGAGCCGGAGTGCCCGGCCGACGCGATCCGCCCTGATACGGAGCCGGGATTGGAGAAATGGCTGACCGTCAACGCGGAATACGCCAGCCAATGGCCCAACATCACGATCAAGCGGGACGCCCCGGCGGATGCCGCGGTGTATGAGGGAGTGCCGGACAAATTTGAGAAGTTTTTCTCGCCAGCACCCGGCCAGGGCGATTAGCCAAGAACCTCAGATCCGTGCCTAACTTTTGTTGCAGCGTGGGATTGCTGCAACAATTCCTTGATTTCTGGTGCTTTTTGGGCTATCCGTTGCCTCGACGAGCATCGGCACCGAACACATAATAATCAGACAGGGCGGAATATCCTTCCGCTGCGCCAAGCGCGGCAGCGTAAGCATTCCCGTACCTTATTTGGAGCTCGATCAGCCCGTCCGACGACGCTGCTGGATTCACAGCTGCGCCGAACCGGTGGAAGTTGAGCAGGAGTTTCAGGCGTCATGACAGCTAAGAAGGCGCTTACGCGCCATGGCTTTCGCACAGGCGAGAGCATCGTCTACCCGGCTCATGGGGTTGGCCGGATCATCGACATCGAAGAGCAGGAAGTCGCCGGCATGAAGCTGGAGCTTTTTGTCATCACCTTCGAGAAGGACAAGATGACGCTTCGCGTGCCGGTGGCGAAAGCAGCGACGGTCGGGATGCGGAAGCTTGCCGACGAAGAGACGGTCGGTCGCGCGTTCGAAACGGTGCGCGGCAGGGCCCGCGTCAAGCGGACGATGTGGAGCCGCCGCGCCCAGGAATATGAGGCGAAGATCAATTCCGGCGATCTGATTGCCATTTCCGAAGTTGTTCGCGACCTCTACCGGTCGTCCGCCCAGCCTGAGCCGTCCTATTCCGAGCGCCAGCTTTACGAACAGGCGATCGACCGTATGTCGCGTGAAGTGTCGGTGGTTGAAAAGACCACGGAAACCGAAGCCCAGTCCAAGATCGAGAAGACCATCGAGGCAAGCCCCCGTCGCAAGGCGCGGGTTGCGGCCGAGGACGAGGCGCAGGACGAAGCAGCCTGAAGCTGACCCAGGCGCTTGCTGCGCCTGATTAGAGCCTGCCATTCACAAACCTGCGAAACCCGGCCTTGGCCGGGTTTTTTGTTGCGCTGCCCGTGAACCTTTGCCCGCCGGCGTCCGTTGACGCGGACGGAATTGCCTACCGGGCATGATCGGAGCAGCAGGCATGGCGGACGACAACAGCTCACGGCGCCATATGGTCAGGGCCGCGATGAAGGCTCCGTATCTCGAGCGGGAAGAAGAACGCGAGCTGGCGGTGCTGTGGAAGGACCGGCAGGACCAGGAAGCGCTGCACCGCCTGACATCCGCGCATATGCGGCTGGTTATCGCCATCGCTGCGCGTTTCCGGCACTTCGGCCTATCGATGAGCGATCTGATCCAGGAGGGCCATGTCGGGCTTCTGGAGGCTGCGGCGCGTTTTGAACCCGAACGCGAAGTGCGATTCTCGACCTATGCGACCTGGTGGATCCGCGCCTCCATTCAAGACTATATCCTGCGCAACTGGTCGATCGTGCGTGGCGGAACGTCGTCGGCTCAAAAGGCGCTGTTCTTCAATCTGCGCCGCCTGCGCGCCCGCCTTTCCAAAACGACCGGACCAATGAACGAGCCGAGCCTTTACGAGGAGATCGCGCTGGCGATCGGCGTGTCGCGCGACGACGTGGCGCTGATGGATTCACGGCTATCAGGCCCGGACCTGTCGCTGAACGCACCGGTGATCGAGACGGAGGGGACCGGATCGGACCGGCAGGACTTCATCGTCTGCACCGCGCCACTTCAGGACGAAGTGGTCGGCAACGACATAGACCGGGAACGTCGCACCACTTGGCTCAGCCGGGCGCTGAAGGCGCTGAACGAGCGCGAATTGAAGATCGTTTCGGAGCGCCGGCTCACCGAGGAAGGCGCGACGCTGGAGGCGCTCGGCCAAAAGCTCGGCATCTCCAAGGAGCGTGTTCGCCAGATTGAGAACCGCGCCCTGGAGAAGCTCCGGAGCGAGCTTGTGAAAACGGAGCGCGACCGCGCCGCATACGTCTGAGCGCCGCGAGCGGGCGACACGCAGTAACTCGCCCGCTTACGCGGGCAAGATCCAGCGGCGCGCGTCGCGCAGTTGCCCCAGCCTTGTTTCCGCCTGCAGTCGCCTGGCATGGTGGTCGCCTGCCCCGGCCATCTCCTCTTCCGCGAGGCGGATTTCCTCGTCGAAAGCGGCTGCGCTCATCTCATCCACAGGCGCGGCGTGGTCGGCCAGGATGGTTAGACCCGTCGGTGTCACGTCGGCAAAGCCGCCCCGCACGAAGATACGGCGGGCAGCACCGCCAAGACCGCGCACCTCGATGACACCCGGCCGCAATGTGCTCATGAATGGAGCATGGCGGGCGAGCACGGTGAATTCACCCTCGCTCCCGGGGACGACGACGGACTCCACCTCCTCGGAAATCAGCAGCCGCTCCGGGGAGACCAGATCGAAGTGCATTGGCTCGGCCATAGACGCGCCTCAGCCTCAGGCGGCTTCAGCGAGGCGCTGCGCCTTCTCGACGGCCTGCTCGATCGTGCCGACCATGTAGAAAGCCGCTTCCGGCAGGTGGTCGTACTCTCCGTTCACCAGACCGGCGAACCCCTTGATCGTATCGGCGATATCGACCAGCACGCCCGGCGTGCCGGTGAAAACCTCGGCCACGAAGAAGGGCTGGGACAGGAAGCGCTCAACTTTTCTGGCGCGCGCCACGGTCAGCTTGTCCTCTTCCGACAGCTCGTCCATCCCTAGGATAGCGATGATGTCCTGCAAGGACTTGTAGCGCTGCAGCGTTTCCTGCACCCGCCGCGCGACTTGGTAATGCTCCTCGCCGACGACCCGTGGGTCTAGCATGCGCGAGGTGGAGTCGAGCGGGTCGACGGCCGGGTAGATGCCCTTCTCCGAGATGGCGCGCGACAGCACGGTCGTTGCGTCGAGGTGGGCGAAGGAGGTCGCCGGCGCCGGGTCGGTCAGATCGTCGGCGGGCACGTAGATGGCCTGCACCGAAGTGATCGAGCCCTTAGTCGTGGTGGTGATGCGCTCCTGCAGGGCGCCCATGTCGGTGGCCAGCGTCGGCTGGTAGCCCACCGCCGACGGGATGCGGCCGAGCAGCGCCGACACTTCCGAACCGGCCTGGGTGAAGCGGAAGATGTTATCGACGAAGAACAGCACGTCCTGGCCCTGGTCGCGGAAGTGCTCGGCAACGGTGAGGCCGGTCAGGCCGACGCGGGCGCGGGCGCCTGGGGGCTCGTTCATCTGTCCGAACACCAGCGCGCACTTAGAGCCGGCCGTCGAGCCGTTCTCGTGCGGGTCCTTGTTGACGCCGGATTCGATCATCTCATGGTAGAGGTCGTTGCCTTCGCGGGTGCGCTCGCCCACCCCGGCGAACACCGAATAGCCGCCGTGCGCCTTGGCGACGTTGTTGATCAGCTCCTGGATCAGCACAGTCTTGCCGACGCCAGCGCCGCCGAACAGGCCGATCTTGCCGCCGCGGGCGTAAGGGGCCAACAGGTCCACGACCTTGATCCCGGTGACGAGAATCTGCGCTTCGGTGGCCTGATCCACGTATTCGGGAGCCGGCTGGTGAATTGCGCGCCGCTGAGCAGTCGTGATCGGGCCCGCCTCGTCGACCGACTGTCCGGTGACGTTCATGATGCGGCCAAGCGTCTCGTCGCCCACGGGCACCGAGATCGGCGCTCCGGTATCGCGCACCGGCTGGCCGCGGACGAGACCCTCGCTAATGTCCATGGCGATGGTGCGCACCGTGTTCTCGCCGAGGTGCTGCGCCACTTCGAGCACCAGGCGATTGCCGTTGTTGTCCGTTTCCAGCGCATTCAAAATCGCCGGCAAGTGACCCTGGAATTGGACGTCCACTACGGCGCCGATCACCTGGGTGACCATGCCGGTCGATTGCTGCATTGCCTCTGACATTTTCGTCCTCGTGCTTTGGGGCGGAGCCTAGACGGCCTCGGCGCCCGAAATAATCTCGATGAGTTCCTTGGTGATCTGCGCCTGCCGCTGACGGTTATAGGAGAGCGACAGCCGCTCGATCATATCGCCGGCGTTGCGAGTAGCGTTGTCCATGGCCGACATCTGTGCGCCATAGAAGGAGGCGGCGTTCTCCAGCAGCGCCTTGAATATCTGGATGGAGACGTTGCGCGGCAGAAGTTCGGCGAGGATTTCGTCCTCTTCCGGCTCGTATTCGTAGATCGCGCCGCCCATGTTCGGCGCCGCGGCAGCTGCCGGCACCTCTGCCGGGATGATCCGCTGCGCGGTCGGCACCTGGCTGACCACGGACTGGAAGCGGGAATAATATAGCGTGGCGACGTCGAAGGCGCCCTCGTCGAAAAGCTGAAACAGGCGCGTCGAAACCTGCTGAGCCTGAGCGAACGACATCTGCTTCACGGCGCGGAAGTCGACCCGCTCGTGGATCTGGCTGGCGAATTCGCGCCGGAGGATGTCATAGCCCTTGCGACCGATGACAAAGAATTTCACGGTCTTGCCCTGCGCCATCAGGCGCCGCGCATCGTCGCGCGCCAGCCGGCCGATCGACGTGTTGAACGCCCCCGCCAGTCCCCTCTCGCCGGTGGCGACAACAAGAAGATGCACATCCTCCCGTCCCGTCCCTGCAATGAGCGGCGGTGCGCCGGCCTGGCCGGCTACTGAAGCGGCGATGTTGGCGAGCACGCGCTCCATGCGTTCCGCATAGGGCCGGGCCGCCATCGCGGATTCCTGGGCGCGGCGGAGTTTCGCTGCCGCGACCATCTGCATGGCCTTGGTGATTTTCTGCGTCGCCTTCACCGAAGCGATGCGGTTGCGCAGAGTTTTCAGGCTCGGCATGAGCCGCTATTCCTTGCTCGAGAGAAGCGTCAGGCGAAGTTCTTGGCGAACTGGTCGAGCACCGACTTCAGATTGGTGCGGATCTGGTCAGTGAGCTGACCCTCCGTTCGGATCGAGTCGAGCAAGGGCCGGTGTTCGCTGCGCAGGGCCGAAAGCAGCCCGGTCTCGAACTCGCGAACGCGGTTGACCGGCAGCTTGTCAAGGTAGCCGTTGACGCCGGCGTAGATGACCGCGACCTGCTCCTCCGTTTTGAGCGGCGAGAATTGCGGCTGCTTAAGGAGCTCCGTGAGCCGGGCGCCGCGGTTGAGCAGGCGCTGCGTCGAGGCGTCGAGGTCCGAGCCGAACTGCGCAAATGCCGCCATCTCGCGATACTGAGCAAGCTCGCCCTTGATCGAGCCGGCGACCTGCTTCATCGCCTTGACCTGCGCGGCCGAGCCGACGCGCGACACCGAAAGGCCGACGTTCACCGCCGGGCGGATGCCCTGGTAGAACAGGTCGGTTTCGAGGAAGATCTGGCCGTCGGTGATCGAGATCACGTTGGTCGGGATGTAGGCGGAGACGTCGTTCGCCTGCGTTTCGATGACCGGCAGCGCGGTCAGCGAGCCCGAGCCGTTCTCGTCGTTCATCTTGGCGGCGCGCTCCAGCAGCCGCGAATGCAGGTAGAACACGTCGCCCGGATAGGCCTCGCGGCCCGGCGGACGGCGCAGCAGCAGCGACATCTGACGGTAGGCGACGGCCTGCTTCGAAAGGTCGTCATAGGTGATCAGCGCGTGCATTCCGTTATCGCGGAAATACTCGCCCATGGCGCAGCCGGAGAACGGGGCCAGGAACTGCATCGGCGCCGGGTCTGAAGCCGTCGCCGCGACGATGATGGAATATTCCAGCGCCCCGCGCTCCTCGAGCGTCTTGGCGAACTGCGCCACGGTCGAGCGCTTCTGGCCGACGGCGACGTAGATGCAATAGAGCTTCTTCGACTCGTCGCCGGCGTCGAATGCAGGTTTCTGATTGAGGAAAGTGTCGAGGATGATCGCCGACTTGCCGGTCTGGCGGTCGCCGATGATCAGCTCGCGCTGGCCGCGGCCGACCGGGATCAGCGCGTCGATGGCCTTCAGGCCCGTGGACATCGGTTCGTGCACGGACTTGCGCGGGATGATGCCCGGCGCTTTCACGTCAACGCGGCGGCGCTCGGTTGAAACGATCGGGCCCTTGCCGTCGATCGGATTGCCGAGGCCGTCCACGACGCGGCCGAGGAGGCCCATGCCCACCGGCACCTCGACGATAGCGCCGGTGCGCCGGACGGTGTCGCCCTCGGAAATCTCGCGGTCAGAACCGAAGATCACAACGCCGACATTGTCGACTTCGAGGTTCAGCGCCATGCCGCGGACGCCGTTCTCGAAGGCGACCATCTCGCCGGCCTGGACGTTGTCCAGCCCGTAAACGCGGGCAATGCCGTCGCCAACCGACAGCACCTGCCCGACTTCGGAGACTTCCGCCTCCTGGCCAAAATTCCTGATCTGCTCCCGCAGGATGGAGGAGATTTCCGCGGCCCGAATGTCCATCAGCCGACCTCTTTCAATCTGGACTTAACTGTCATGAGTCTTGTGCGAAGCGAGGTGTCGATCATGCGCGACCCGACCCTCACGATGAGCCCGCCCAGGATCGCCGGATTGACCCGCGCCTGGAGGGTAACCTGCTTGCCGAGCTTTTCCCGCAGGGCGGCGCTCAACTCGGCCATCTGGTCCGCCGTCAACGGATGCGCGGAGGTCACCTCTGCCGTGACTTCTCCGCGCTGGGCGGCGGCGAGGTTGCGGAACCCCTGGATGATCCCCGGCAGCGCGAACAGGCGGCGATTGCGCGCCACCAGGCGGAGGAAATTCCCGACCAGTCCGCGAATGCCGGCGCGATCGGCAATAGCCCCGATCGCCCTTTCCTGTTCCTCAGCCGAGAAGACCGGGCTCTGCACAAGCCGACGCAGGTCCGGACTGCCTTCGATCATCGAAGCAACGGTCTGCAATTCCGCCTCGATGGGCGCGATGACCGATTGCTCGCGGGCAAGGTCGAAAAGGGCAAACGCGTAACGTTCGGCAACACCGGAAACGGAGGACGTTTGATCCGTCACGCGCGACTCTTCTCTTATTGGAGGCCCAGCAACCCAGGCGAGGGTTGGCAAAGCTCGGCGAACGTGGTCCGGCGGCCCGGAGCCAAGCTACGGGTCGTCTAGCATAGGCATGGGGGGCGGGCAACACGCGTCCGGCGCGGCATTCTGTTCAGAATGCGGACAGATGCGCGAGTTTCATGAGTGCGCAATAGCGCCGCCGTTTACAGGAAGCTGATCGGGTCTACGTCGACGGAAACGCGGACGCTGCCGCGCTCCTTCGGGGCGGCCAGAAACCAGAGCCGCAGCCACTCGTGCAGCTTTCCCGATGAGTCGGACTGCGCCAGCAAGCGAAACCTGTGGCGGCCGCGCAGAACGGCCAGGGGCGCTTCGGCGGGGCCGAGCAGGCGCACCCCCTCCCCCAGCGGCGCCGCCATGGCCATGGCGCGGGCATGGCTTTCGGCAGTGGGCCGATCCGCCGCGCTGACAATAATGCTGGCCAGCCGGCCGAACGGCGGCAAGTGGCCCCGCCGGCGGGTTTCCGCTTCGTTGGCGTAAAAGGATTCACGATCACCGGAGACCAGCGCCTGGATGACCGGATGATCCGGCGTGTAGGTTTGCAGCACGCCACGGCTTTCCTGCCCGGCGCGGCCCGCACGACCCGTTACCTGCGTGAGGAGCTGGAAAGTGCGCTCGGCGGCGCGCGGATCGCCATGCGCCAACCCGAGATCGGCGTCCACGACTCCGACCAGCGACAGTCCGGGAAAGTTGTGCCCCTTTGCAACCAGCTGGGTGCCGATGATGATGTCGGCCTCACCCCTGGCGATCGCGTCCAGCTCGGTCCGCAGCCGCTGGACGCCGCCCGGCATGTCGCTGGAGAGCACCAGAGTCCGCGCCTCCGGGAAGCGCTCTGCAACTTCCTCCTGCAGCCGCTCCACGCCAGGGCCGCAGGCGACCAGGCTGCCGGCCGAATCGCAGTTCGGGCAAAGGTCCGGGCGGCGTTCCTCGTGGCCGCAATGATGGCAGGCGAGCATTCGCCGGAAGCGATGGTCGACCAGCCACGCCGAGCAGTTGGGGCACGCCATGCGGTGGCCGCAAGTTCGGCAAAGCGTCAAAGGTGCGTAGCCGCGCCGGTTCAGGAAAAACAGCACCTGCTCACCGCGCTCCACAGTGTCGCGCGCGGCCGCCGCGAGGCTCGGCGCCAGCCAGGTGCCCCGCGCCGGCGGGTCTTGCCGGAGGTCAAGGGCCTCGATCTGCGGCGGGGCGGAGTTACCGAAGCGGGCCGGCAGGATGAGGTGCCCGTAGCGGCCGCGCTCGGAATTGACGTAGCTCTCGACGGACGGCGTTGCCGACGACAGGACGACCGGAAAGCCGGACAGCTTGCCGCGGACCACGGCCATGTCGCGGGCGTGATAGGTCACGCCCTCCTCCTGTTTGTAGGCGGAATCGTGCTCTTCATCGACGACGATGAGGCCCAGATCGGGGAACGGCAGGAACAGCGCCGAGCGGGCGCCAACGACCGCTCGCACTTCGCGGCTGGCAACCGCGCGCCACACCCGCTCGCGCGTCTTGCTGCCCACTTCCGAGTGCCATTCGCAAGGGCGCGAGCCAAACCGGGCTGCGAAGCGATCGAGAAAGGCGCCGGTCAGTGCGATCTCGGGCAGCAGGACGAGTGCCTGCTTCCCCTGCCTGAGCGTTTCGGCGACCGACTCGAAATAGACCTCTGTCTTGCCAGCGCCCGTGACGCCGTCGAGCAGCGAAACGGAAAAGCCTTCCCGTGCCGTTTCCGTCAGCTTTTCCGCGGCCGCGCGCTGGATGGGAGACAGATTGGGCGTCGCGTGATCGGGGTCCGGCGACGCCGCGATTGGTCGTGACGGCAGCGGCACGATCTCCAGCGTGCCGCCCGCTAGGAGGCCGTCCACCACGCCGGGCGAAACGCCGGCCGCCGTCGCAAGGCCCGACTTCGACCAGGCGAGCCCGTCTTCGGCCAAGGCAAGCACGCGCGCCCGCGCGCCGGTCATCCGTTCAGGCAGCGCGCCCGCCAGCCGGACGCCCACCATCGGCCGCTCCGGCAGGAGCGCGCCGGGCGAGCGCAGCACCATACGCAGCACCATCCCGCGCGGGCTGAGCGTATACTCTGCTACCCAATCGACAAAGCGGATGAGCGATGGCGGCAGAGCCGGGGCATCAAAAACCTGCTGCACGTCGCGCACCTTCTTGGACGGTACGTCGTCCGGCGCGTCAGGCCACACGGCGCCGATCACCATCCTCGGCCCAAGCGGCACGGCTACGATGGTTCCGGGAAGGAGCGGCCGGTCGCTCGAATAGGTGTAAGGCCGCTCCACCGCCACGGGCGTAAGCACCGAGACCCGGTATGCTCCGGTCATGGCGAGCGCGGCGCGAGGCTTTGAGGACGGAGCGGGGCGAAGCGACTCATGACAGGGAGATAAGAGCTGCCCCTGCGCTTTTCACAATGGACCTCGCCAGGACGGCTCTGGCCCAGCGCTCATCTTTCGTAAACCTTGTGAACCCAAGATCGCAGCCGACCCACCATGGCCAAGAGCGAAGCCTTCCTCGTCACCGCCGCGCCCGGACTGCGCCAGGCCTCAAGGGATTGGCTGCACCATCTGGAGCACGAGAGGCGCCTCGCGGCAAAGACGCTGGAGGCCTACGGCCGCGATATAGAGCAGTTGCTGCTCTTCCTCACCGGCCATCTCGGCGCCCCCCCGGATCTCGCCGACATTTCCGACCTGAAACCGGCGGATGTGCGCGCCTTCATGGCGGCTCGCCGCGTTGACGGCATCGGCCCGCGGACGCTCGGGCGGCAGATTGCGGCGCTCCGCTCGTTTGCCCGCTTCTGTGAGCGGCGCGGATATGCCCAGACGAGCTCCTTTACGATCATCCGCCCGCCGAAGCAGCCTAAGAGCATCCCAAAGGCCCTGTCGATCCGCGATGCGCAGGACCTGATCGACACGGCGGAGGCGATGGTCGAGGAACCGTGGATCGCGGCCCGGGACGCGGCTGTGCTGACACTGCTTTACGGTTGTGGACTGCGCATTTCAGAAGCGCTGGGGCTCACCCGTGCGGGCGCGCCGACACAGGCTGTCGAGACTATCCGGGTGGTCGGCAAAGGTGGCCGGGAGCGCGTAGTGCCCGTGCTTCCGGCCGTTCGCCGGGCGGTCGAGGCATATATCGGGTTGTGCCCTTACGTGCTGGCTCCGGCAGAACCGCTGTTCCGCGGCGCCCGTGGAGGGGCTCTCTCACCGCGCATCGTGCAGAAAGCGACAGAGCGGCTGCGAAGCGCGCTCGGATTGGAGCCAAGCGCCACGCCCCATGCGCTACGGCATTCGTTTGCGACGCACCTGCTCGGCCGCGGCGGCGATTTGCGCACCATCCAGGAGCTGCTTGGCCACGCGAGCCTCTCCACGACGCAGATCTACACCAGTGTCGATGCCGACCGATTGCTGGAAGTTTACCGCAGCGCGCACCCGCGGGCCTGAGCGCGCGATCACCTTTTGTTGAAGGGGCGGCGCTTCCGTCACGGGGAGAGTGGACTATCCTGCTTCTACGGCGCGCTGCTGTTGCGGAGCGCTCAACCGAGGAGAGACCTATGCATAAGCTTCTCATCGGATTCACGGCAGCTGCTGCGCTCCTTGGATTCTCAGCGGCTGCCCACGCCGAATGCGTCGGCAACCACAAGGTGACGGCGAGCGCACAGCAGAAGCGGGAAACCACGGCCGCGAGCACCGCCAAGGGCCCCCTCTCACCATCAGCCTCGATGGAAGAGACGACCGTCGCCCAAGTCGCTCTCTGCGCGGACGGTAAAAACGACTGCGCCGACGCAACCAAATCCAGTTCAAAAGATTAAGCTCCTGTCCAATCCAAGTTGCTTGGCGCCGGCTCTAGGGCCGGCGCTTTTTTTTGTGCGCCACGGCTTGCTGGTTTTCATCCAACCGCACTGCTAGCCTCCGGCTCTTGCCGAACCGGTGGAGAGTACAATGGGGGCAGTTCGAAGCGCGCGGGGCGTCTCTGTCCTCACGATGTTCTTGGCCCTGGGATTTTTCTCGGGTCCGGCACTCGCCATCGACTTCGGCGACGACGCCAGCCGTTGGGCCAATGACGGCGAATGCGACGATCCGCGATTCTCCGGGCCGGGCATGACGAAAACGCTGCGGCTGGACGCTGACATCCTGCATGACGCGACTGACTGCCGTCAGGCACACGAGGCCGGCCGCGTCGCACTTGCCGAACCGTCCGCCACCGACGAAGCGGCGACTCCGCCGAGTGCAGGGGCCCAGACCGATCCGCGGGACTCTGCGGCGGTTGATTTCGGCGACGATTCCAGCAAGTGGGCCAATGACGGCGAGTGTGATGACCCCCGTTTCGCCGGTGCGGGGATGACGACGACGAACCTGCTGGAGAGCGATACACGCAAAGACGCGACGGATTGCCGGAACAAGTTCGAGGCCGGCGAGATCACCCTCAAGACGGAAGGCGGCGTCGAAGGCGAGCCGGAGTCGGCCGGTTCAACAGACGACTCCACGACCCCGCCCGCTCCCTTGGCCGACAATACTCCCCCAATAGAGTTCGGCGACGATGCAAGCCGATGGGCTAACGACGGGGAATGCGACGATCCCCGCTTTGCGGGCGAAGGCATGACCGGCACCAGATTGCTGGAGGAAGACAGCGGCCACGATGCCTCGGATTGCCGCGCAGCTGTGGAAGCCGGCAAGCTGCACCTGAAGTAAGCTCGGGGCTCAGGGCCGGAGCCCGAGCCTTCCAGGTTGTTCAATCACATGACGAAGCTCATCACCACGGCGGTCGTGGAAGAACCCGCCGCGGCGCTCCTCGACGCGGAAGCGGCTCGGGCACGCAGCCTCTGGATCGGTTACGCCTGCGCCGCGCTTGGCGCTACGCTCTTCTCCACTAAAGCGATCATCATCAAGCTCGCCTACGCCGAGGGGATCAACGCCGAAACGCTTCTGGCCTTGCGGATGGCGCTCTCCCTCCCCGTTTATGCGATCATCGGATTCATGGCGATCCGCGACCGCCTGGCCCGAAATCGACCACTGCCGGACCGCGGGCTTGTTCTGCGCGCCGGCGCAGTCGGGCTGCTCGGCTACTGGATCGCCAGCTACACCGACTTCCTCGGCCTAGTTTACATTTCCGCCCAGTTCGAACGGCTGATCCTGTTCACCTATCCCGCATTCGTGGTGCTGCTTGGCGCGTTGTTCTTCGGCCAGCGCATCCGGGCCGGCACCGTGATCGGCGTGGCTATCAGCTATTCCGGCCTGGTGCTAATCTTCGCCACCAAACTCAACGTGCTGGGAACGGACGTGGCGAAAGGCGCCGGTCTTGTTCTGATCGCCGCGATCACCTTTGCCCTTTATCAGCTGCTTGCGAAGGGACTGATCGGCCAGGTGGGCCCACGCCTGTTCACCTGCATCGCCATGAGCGCCGCGGCTGCGGCGGCTATCTTGCAGTTCGCCGCGACACAGCCGCTCGCGAGCCTTCTCGTCAGCCGGGAACTTCTTGGCCACGGATTTCTTCTGGCGATCGGGGCTACCGTGCTGCCCTCCTTTCTGCTGAACGCAGCGCTGCAGCGCATCAGCGCGCAGGCGAACGCTACGATCAGCACACTGAGCCCCGTCGTCACAATCCTGCTCGCCGTCGCCATCCTGGGTGAGATGATCACCTGGATCGATGCGGCGGGAACGGCTTTGGTGCTGGCCGGAGTCGGTTGGTTCACCCTGGCGGACCGGCGGCGCTAGCCCACCTCCGCTCAGCCGCTCAGATGTGGATGGGCTTGAACCAGGCGGCCATGGCTGCCTCGCGCACGGCCTCCGACATGGTCGGGTGCGCATGGCAAGTGCGTGCCAGGTCCTCCGCCGATCCGCCGAACTCCATCAGCACAGCCGCCTCGTGTATCATCTCGCCGGCGCCGGCGCCGAGGATCTGCACGCCGAGGACGCGGTCGGTTTCGGCATGGGCCAGCACTTTCACGAACCCGTCGGTATGGTTCATCGCCCGGGCGCGGCCGTTGGCCGTGAACGGAAATTTTCCGGCGCGATAGGCAACCCCGGCGGCCTTCAATTCCTCTTCGCTGCGCCCGATGACGGCGATCTCGGGCATTGTGTAGACCACGCTCGGAATCACCTCATAGTTCACGTGTCCCGCCTGGCCGGCGAGCACTTCGGCGAGCGCCGCCCCTTCGTCCTCCGCTTTGTGGGCGAGCATTGGTCCTGCGATGCAGTCGCCGATCGCATAGATGCCTTCGACATTGCTGCGGAAGTGCCGGTCGATCTTGACCCGCCCGCGTTCGTCTAGCTCGACGCCCAGCTCGGCTACGCCAAGCCCGGCGGTGTAGGCGCGGCGTCCGATGGCGACCAGCATGACGTCCGCCTCCAGGACAGAGTCGTCGGCCTCGCCCTGGGCTGGCGCGACGCGGACGCGCAAACGGCCCCCATGCTCTTCCGCGCCGACCACCTTGGCTCCAAGCCGGAAACCGATCCCCTGCTTCTGGTAGATGCGTTGCGCCTGCTTGGCGATGTCGGCATCCATGCCCGGTAGGATCCGGTCGAGGAACTCAAGCATGGTGACTTCGGCACCCAGACGGCGCCAAACCGACCCGATTTCCAGCCCGATAACGCCCGCGCCGACCACAACCAGGTGCTTAGGGACAGCCTTCAGCTCCAGAGCGCCAGTCGAGGTGACGATCCGCTGCTCGTCGACCGCCACGCCGGGCAGTGGCGAAGACTCCGAACCGGTCGCGATAACGATGGCTTCGGTGTCGATTGTCTGCTTTGCGCCGTCCTCGGCCGTCACTTCCACCTGCCCGGGGGCGGCTATGCGGCCAGTGCCGTGAAAGCTGTCGATCTTGTTCTTCTTGAACAGGAACGCGACGCCCTCCACGTTCGATTTCACCGTGGCGTCCTTGTGCGCCATCATCCCCGGAAGGTCGAGTTCGGGAGTGACGCGGATGCCCAGCTTGGCGAAACCGTGGTTCGCCTCCTCGAACATTTCCGTCGCATGCAGCAAGGCCTTCGACGGGATGCAGCCGACATTCAGGCAGGTGCCGCCATGGGTGGCGCGTTTTTCGACGACGGCCACCTTTAGCCCAAGCTGCGCGGCGCGGATGGCACAGACATAGCCGCCGGGGCCTGAGCCGATGATGGTCACGTCATATTGGGGCATCGGACACCTGAGGGAGAGCGGCTGCGGCTGATGTTGGAAAGCGAGGAGAGTGGCTACCGCTTAAGCTTCGGGGCTAGCTTCCATGCGCAGCATCTGACTGCCCCAGAACTCCAGGCTGTTCATATCACAGGTCCAGCACGAGCCGCTGCGGGTCCTCGATCGCCTCCTTGACGCGGACCAGGAAGGTCACGGCCTCTTTGCCGTCGACGATCCGGTGATCGTAGGACAGCGCCAGGTACATCATCGGGCGCACCACCACCTGCCCGCCGCGCACGACGGGTCGCTCCTCGATCCGGTGCATTCCTAGAATGCCCGATTGCGGGGCGTTGAGGATCGGCGTTGACATCAGCGAGCCGTAAACGCCGCCATTGGAGATCGTGAACGTGCCGCCCTGCATCTCCTCCAGCTTGAGCTGGCCATCGCGGGCGCGCTTGCCAAAATCATTGATGGTCTTTTCCACGTCGGCCAGGGTCATGTCCTGCGTGTCGCGCAGAACCGGCACGACGAGACCCTTTTCGGTGCCGACGGCAACTCCGATGTGGTAGTAGTTCTTGTAGATCAGGTCCTGCCCGTCGATCTCGGCGTTGACCGCCGGGATCTCCCGCAAGGCATTGACGCAGGCCTTGACGAAGAAGCCCATGAAGCCGAGCCGGACGCCGTGCTTCTTCTCGAAGAGGTCCTTGTAGGTCTTGCGCAGTTCCATGACCGCGCTCATGTCCACGTCGTTGAACGTGGTGAGCATGGCGGCCTGGTTCTGCGCTTCCTTGAGGCGCCGTGCGATGGTCTGGCGCAACTTGCTCATCCGCACGCGCTCTTCCCGAGCCTCGTCGCCGACGGTGCTCGGCACACGGGCGATCTGCGCGGCCGGCTGGGCCGCCGGGGTCGGCGCCTTGGCTTGCGCTGGAGCAGGTTGCTGGAAAGCCTGCAGCACGTCTGCCTTCAGCACCTGGCCACGCTTGCCCGAGCCTGACACGGTTTCGGGCGCTACAGCCTTTTCCTCCATCAACTTCCGTGCAGAAGGCGCCGGCGGCATCTCGTAGCCGGGGGTCGGCGACTCTTCAGGCCGGGACGCCTGAGGGGCTTCCGTCCCGGTTGGGGTGGCGCTGACGACAGCGGGTTTCGCAGCCTCGGGCTTGGTGGCAGGCGCGGGCGCCGAGGATTCGGCAGCAGCCGGCTTGGTTGGTTCGGCAGCCGGGGCCGCATCGCCCGCTGCATCGCCCAACATACCAAGCAGAGCTCCAACGCCGACGGTCTCACCGTTCTTTACGGCAATCTTCTCCAGGCGGCCGGCAACCGGCGCCGGGACTTCGATGGTCACCTTGTCGGTTTCAAGCTCGACCAGCGGCTCGTCACGGGCAACAGCGTCACCCTCCTTCTTGAACCACTGGCCGATAGTCGCTTCCGTGACCGATTCGCCCAGCGTCGGGACTTTGATTTCCGTTGCCATCTATCTTCCCGTCATTGCTGGTCGAGGACGCCTGGCGGGGCCGCTCAGCCGCCAAGCGCCTCCTCGAGGAACTGGTCGCGTTGCTGCAAATGCTTGGACATCATCCCGGTCGCCGTTGCAGCGGCGGCTGAGCGGCCAGCGTAGCGCAGTTTCCGCTCGGGCGTCTTCACCATGTCGAGCACCGCGAGGACACGTGGCTCGACAAAGGTCCATGAGCCCATGTTCTGCGGCTCCTCCTGGCACCACACCAGTTCGGCGCCCGGGAAGCGGGACAGTGGCTCGCACAGTGCCTTCATCGGGAACGGATAAAGCTGCTCCACCCGCAGCAGGTAGACGTCGTCGATGCCGCGCTTTTCGCGCTCCTCGTAGAGGTCGAAATAGACCTTGCCCGAGCACATGACGATCCGGCGGATGCGATCATCAGGCGCCAGCGTGATGCCCTCGCCCTTGCGCATTTCCGCGTCGTCGAACAGCAGCCGGTGAAAGGTCGACCCCTCCGCCATTTCTTGAAGCGCCGAGGTCGCCCGCTTGTGGCGCAGCATCGACTTCGGCGTCATCAGGATCAGCGGCTTGCGGAAGGAACGGTGCATCTGCCGCCGCAGGATGTGGAAGTAGTTCGCCGGCGTCGTGCAGTTCGCCACCTGCATGTTGTCTTCCGCGCACATCTGCAGCCAGCGCTCCAGCCGCGCCGACGAATGCTCCGGCCCCTGCCCCTCATAGCCGTGCGGCAGGAGGCAGACGAGGCCGGACATGCGCAGCCACTTGCGCTCACCCGACGAGATGAACTGGTCGAAGACGACCTGGGCGCCGTTGGCGAAGTCGCCGAACTGCGCTTCCCAGAGCGTCAGGGCCTTCGGTTCGGAAAGCGAGTAGCCGTATTCGAAGCCGAGCACCGCTTCTTCGGAAAGCATGGAATTGATGACTTCGAATTCTGCCTGGTCGCCACCGAGATGGTTCAGCGACGTGTAGCGCTTCTCCGTCTCCTGGTCGTAGAGAACCGAGTGGCGCTGCGAGAACGTCCCGCGTTCAACGTCCTGGCCCGAGAGCCGGACCTTGAAACCTTCCTTCAGCAGGGAACCGAAGGCCAAAGCCTCGCCCATTGCCCAGTCGATGCCCTCACCGGTTTCGATCATCTTGCGGCGATTCGCGAGAAACCGCTTGGCGGTGCGATGGACGTTGAAGTCCTTCGGCGTCCTCGCCAGGCGGGAGCCGATGTCCTTCAATGTCTCCAATGGCACGCCAGTCTCGCCGACGCGGCGTTCGTCGCCGGCTTGTGGGGTGGTCAGGCCCGACCATGCGCCGTCCAGCCAGTCCGCCTTGTTGGGCCGGTAGGCCTGGCCGACCTCGAATTCCTGCTCCAGGTGGTCGCGCCAGCGCTGCTTGGCGGCGTCGATCTCCTCGGCCGGGACGACGCCCTCCTCGATTAGCTTCTTGCCGTAGATTTCCAGCGTGGTCGGATGCTTGGCAATCTCACGATACATGCGGGGCTGGGTGAATGCCGGCTCGTCGCCCTCGTTGTGGCCGAACCGCCGGTAGCAGAACATGTCGATCACGACAGGCTTGTGGAATTTCTGCCGGAACTCGATGGCCACCTTGGCCGCGAACACCACCGCCTCCGGATCGTCGCCGTTCACATGAAAGATCGGCGCTTCGATCATCTTGGCGACATCGGAAGGATACGGAGATGTCCTGGCAAACCGCGGATCGGTGGTGAAGCCGATCTGGTTGTTGACGATGAAATGCAGCGAGCCACCGGTGCGGTGGCCGCGGAGGCCGGAGAGCCCGAAGCACTCGGCGACGACACCCTGCCCGGCAAATGCCGCGTCGCCATGCAGGAGCAGTGGCAGCACCTGGCAGCGCTTCTTGTCCCCCAGCTGGTCCTGCTTGGCGCGGACCTTTCCGAGCACGACAGGGTCGACGATTTCCAGATGCGATGGGTTTGCTGTCAGCGACAGGTGGACCTTGTTGCCGTCGAACTCGCGGTCGGACGAGGCGCCCAGGTGGTATTTCACGTCACCCGAACCTTCGACGTCGTCCGGCGCGAACGAGCCGCCTTTGAACTCGTGGAAGATGGCGCGGTGGGGTTTGCCCATGACCTGGGCCAGCACATTCAGCCGGCCGCGATGCGGCATCCCCATGACGATGTCGCGCACGCCGCGCTGGCCGCCGCGCTTGATGATCTGTTCGAGCGCGGGAATGAGCGACTCGCCACCGTCCAGGCCGAAGCGCTTGGTCCCGGTGTATTTGACGTCGATGAACTTCTCGAAGCCCTCGGCCTCGATCAGCTTGTTGAGGATCGCCCGCTTGCCGCGCGGGGTGAAGTCGATGTGCTTGTCCGGCCCCTCGATCCGCTCCTGGATCCAGGCCTTCTCCTTGGGATCGGAGATGTGCATGAATTCCACGCCAAGCGTGGCGCAATAGGTGCGCCGCAGCACGTCCAGCATCTGCCGGATGGTGGCGAACTCCATCCCCAGCACGTTGTCGATGAAAATCCGGCGGTCGTAGTCGGCGGGCGTGAACCCGTATGAAGCGGGGTCGAGTTCCTCGTGATCGCGTTGTTCCGCAAGGCCGAGCGGGTCGAGGTTCGCATGCAGGTGTCCGCGCATCCGGTAGGCGCGGATCATCATCAGCGCCCGGACGGAGTCGCGTGTGGCCTGGAAAACCTCCAGCCCGGAAAGCTCTACCCCGTTCTGCTGGGCGCCGGATCGAATCCGGGTCGTGATCCGATCCTCGACCGGAATCCAGTTGCTGTCGAAAGCGGAAATAATCTCGCCATTGGCCGGGATCGGCCAGTTCTGCTGCTTCCAGTTCGGGCCGCGAGCCTCGGCGATCACGTCAGCTTTGGGCTCCTTCAGTGCGCCAAAGAACTCGCGCCAGCCTTCGTCCAACGATGCGGGATCCTGCTGGTAACGCGCGTGCAGGTCTTCGAGGTAAGCCGCATTGCCACCGTACAGGAAGGACGATTGCAGGAAGGCTTCGTTCTGCTCTTGACGTGCCATGGCGCTCCTGGGGCGATGCCCGCTCCTTTACCGATGGTGCGAGGGTTCAAACCCGCCGCGCTTACTTCAACAACTCCGCCAGCGTTTCGCCCAGCTTGGCCGGCGACGGCGACACCCGGATCCCGGCCGCCTCCATTGCCGCGATCTTGTCCTCGGCCCCGCCCTTTCCCCCGGAGATCACGGCGCCGGCATGGCCCATCGTCCGTCCTGGCGGTGCCGTGCGGCCAGCGATGAAGCCGACCGTCGGTTTCCAGCGGCCACGCTTGCGTTCGTCCGCCAGGAACTGCGCCGCATCCTCCTCCGCCGCGCCGCCGATCTCGCCGATCATGATGATCGAGCGGGTCTCATCGTCGGCCAGAAACATCTCCAGCACGTCAATGAACTCGGTGCCCTTAACCGGATCGCCGCCGATCCCGACGGCCGTGCTTTGGCCGAGGCCGGCGTTCGTGGTCTGAAACACTGCTTCATAGGTAAGCGTCCCGGACCGGGAAACAACGCCTACGGAGCCCTTCTGGAAAATGGATCCCGGCATGATGCCGATCTTGCACTCGTCCGGCGTGAGCACGCCCGGGCAGTTGGGACCGATCAGACGTGAGCCCGATTTCTCGAGCTTGGCCTTGACCCGCACCATGTCCAGAATGGGGATGCCCTCGGTGATGGTCACGATCAACGGTATTTCAGCGTCGATGGCTTCCTCGATCGCCGCTGCAGCTCCGGCCGGCGGCACGTAGATCACCGAGGCGCTGGCGCCTGTATGCTCCTTAGCTTCGGCGACGGATGCGAAGATCGGCAGCCGCGCCTCGCCGCTGTCCACCTTGCCGGTCCAGAACTCGCCACCCTTCTTCGGATGCGTCCCGGCGACCATCTGCGTGCCGTGGTAGGCGAGCGCCTGCTCGGTATGGAACGTGCCAGTCTTGCCGGTCAGGCCCTGGACGATGACCTTCGTGTTGCGGTCGACGAGAATAGACATCAAGCCGCTTTCTTCACCGCCGCGACCACCTTGCGCGCCGCGTCATCGAGGTCGTCGGCCGGCGTAATGTCGAGGCCGCTGTCGCGCAGGATGGCCTTGCCCTGATCGACATTGGTCCCTTCCAACCGCACCACAAGGGGCACCTTGAGCCCGACCTCCCTCACCGCCGCCACCACGCCTTCCGCGATGATGTCGCAGCGCATGATGCCGCCAAAAATGTTGATGAGGATGCCTTCGACATTCGGGTCGGCGGTGATGATCTTGAAGGCCGCCGTGACCTTTTCGCGCGAGGCGCCGCCGCCCACGTCGAGGAAGTTGGCCGGCTCGGCGCCATAGAGCTTGATGATGTCCATGGTGGCCATGGCGAGCCCGGCGCCGTTCACCATGCAGCCGATGTTGCCGTCGAGCGCTACGTAGGCCAGGTCGTATTTGGACGCCTCGATCTCTTTCTCGTTCTCCTCGCTCTCGTCGCGGAGTTCGGCGAGTTCGGGGTGGCGGAACATGGCGTTTCCGTCGAACGACATCTTGGCGTCGAGAACGCGGAGGTGACCGTCTTCCATGACGATCAGCGGGTTGACCTCGAGCAGGCTCATGTCCTTGTCGACGAAGGCTTTATAGAGCGTCTTGAACAGCGCCTTCGCCTCGCCACGGGCCGGCTCTTCGAGCTGGAACGTGTCGGCAATCTGCTCGGCGTCGGCGTCGGTCACGCCTTCCATCGGCTCAATCGGGCGGCTGATGATCTTCTCAGGTGTTTCCGCTGCGACCGCCTCAATGTCCATTCCGCCCTCGGTGGAAGCGACAAAGGCGATCCGGCCGGACGACCGGTCCACCAGCAGCGAAAGGTAGAGCTCGCGCGCGATATCGGCCCCATCCTCGATGTACAGGCGGTTGACCTGCTTGCCGGCGGGACCGGTCTGCTTGGTCACCAGGGTGTTGCCGAGCATCTCGCGGGCGTTGGAAACAACCTCCTCGACGCTGCGGGCGAGGCGCACACCGCCCTTCGCGTCCGGCCCGAGTTCCTTGAACCGACCTTTGCCGCGGCCGCCTGCATGGATCTGGCTTTTCACCACATAAAGCGGCCCCGGGAGCCTTCGGGCCGCGGCTTCTGCTTCATTGGCCGACGTGATCGCGACGCCCTGCGCCAGCGGAGCCCCGAACGACCTCAGCAGCTCCTTGGCCTGGTATTCATGGACGTTCATTGCCGGCGCTCCATCGGCAGGCGTTCCAGGCCGGTCACGCCAGCGCCGGCTGGATACGCTTGCAAACGTCGCAGAGCGCCTGCACCGCGTCGACGGACTTGTCGAACATGCCGCGTTCGGTGCGGTCCAGGTCGACCTCGATGATCCGCTCCACCCCGCCGGCGCCGATGACGACCGGCACGCCGACGTAAACGTCGTCCAGTCCGTATTGCCCCTGCAGGCGCGCGGCGCACGGCAGCACGCGCTTCTTGTCCTTCAGGTAACTCTCGGCCATTGCCACGGCGGAAGCGGCGGGCGCGTAAAAAGCCGAGCCGGTCTTCAGCAGGCCGACGATCTCCGCGCCGCCGTCGCGGGTGCGCTGAACGATGGCCTGCAGCTTCTTGTCGTCCAGCCAGCCCATCTTGACCAAGTCCGGAAGCGGGATGCCGGCAACTGTCGAATAACGGACAAGCGGCACCATCGTGTCGCCGTGACCACCCAACACAAAGGCCGTGACGTCCTCGACCGAGACATTGAATTCCTGAGACAGGAAATAGCGGAAGCGCGAGGAGTCGAGCACGCCGGCCATGCCCACCACCATGTTGGCGGGCAGGCCGGAAAACTTCTGCAAGGCCCAGACCATCGCGTCGAGCGGGTTGGTGATGCAGATCACGAACGAGTCCGGAGCGTATTTGCGCAGTCCGGCTCCTACCTGCTCCATTACCTTGAGATTGATCTCAAGCAGGTCATCGCGGCTCATGCCGGGCTTGCGAGGGATGCCCGCCGTCACAATGACAACGTCGGCGCCCTTGATCGCTTCATATGACTGTGCGCCCGAATACCGGATATCGAAGCCGTCCACCGGTGAAGACTCGGCGATGTCGAGCGCCTTGCCGTCCGGGATTCCTTCCTGGATGTCGAACAGCACGACATCGCCCAGTTCTTTCAACCCGATCAGGTGCGCGAGGGTGCCACCGATCTGACCGGCGCCGATCAGCGCGATCTTGTTACGGCTCATCAGAACCTACCTTTTGAGCTGAAAATGAGAGGGATGCGGCTGGCCGGTTGCCTAGCGCGATTGCCGAGGTGAGGCAAGCTTCGAGGGCAGTCGCAAACGCATGGCTGGTCCTACCTCGCTGACGCTACAACGGGTTCTTGGCGCGCAACGGAGCGAGCCTGCCAATAGGCGTCCGAGCGCATCTCCACCAGCCTGGAAGCGGTTCTGGCAAACTCGAACGTTTCGGTCGCATCCGCTCCGCGCCACAACTCCTCCGGCTCGGCTTCGGCCGACGCGATGAGGCGGTTTCCGTTGTCATAGAGGGTGTCGATCAGGTTGATGAGCCGCTTCGCCTCGTTGCGCTGTCCGGGACCGAGCACCGGAAGGCCGGCGAGTATGATCGTGCCGAAGGTCCGCGCGATCTTGAGGTAGTCGGCCGCGCCGAGAGGGCGGGCGCAGAGGTCTTCGAACGACAGCCGGGCGACGCCCCCGGCCGCTTCGGGGATGACGATCCGCCGGCCCTTGCTGACGATCTCGGCCGGCTTTCCGTGCGTCACGCCGGTGAGATGCTGGAAGTGCGCATCGAGGCAGCGATCCGCCGCGGGCCCAAGTGGGGTGACGTAGCGGCAGTCCGAGCCGGCGTCGTCCAGCCGGTAGTCGCGCGGCGCTTCAAGCTGAAACACCTCCATCCGCGCTTTCAGGATGTCGATGAAGGGCAGGAAGAGCGGCCGGTTCAGCCCCTCCCGGTAAAGCTCGTCCGGAGCGACGTTTGACGTTGCCACTACGGTCACGCCACGGGCGAACAACCCCTCGAAGAGCCGGCCCAGGATCATCGCATCGGCAATGTCGGAGACCGCGAACTCGTCAAAGCACAGCAGCTGCGTCTGCCCGGCAATGCCGTCCGCAACCGGACCGATGGCGTCCTCCCCGCGCAGTTCACCATTCCGGAGACGGCCGCGCACCTCGTTCAGGCGCTCGTGCACCTCCGCCATGAAGGCGTGGAAGTGGACGCGCCGTTTGCCCTTGCCCGGAGCCGCCCGGAAGAACAGGTCCATCAGCAGGGTCTTGCCGCGCCCGACGGCGCCCCAGATGTAAAGGCCGCGCGGCGACTCCGAACGTGAGCCGCGGGACAGCAGCCAGCCCAGGGAACTCTTTTTCGATTGCCGGGCGTGCTCACACAGCGAGGAGATCAGGCCGTCGAGGCGATCGGCCAGGTCGCGTTGCGATTCGTCGGGCTCAAGCTCGCCGGATTGCGCCAGTTCCTCGTAGCGGCGCCGGACCGGACCCTGCATTCCGGATCAGCGGGAAACCGACACGGGTCCGCCGCCCTCCGTCTGGCCGTTGAACTGTGTCTTGGACGAGGCGTAAAGCCGGGCAACGGTGGCGCCGGTATCGTTGAACAACTGGACCTGCTGCCCTTCCAGGTTCCAGGCCGAGATGCCCTTCAGAGCCTCGTTCTTGCAGCCGCGCGTCGATGCACGATAGCCACCCGTCCACGTGGTCAGCACCATCGAGAGCTGGCACGAGTCGCCGGCAGCCGCCACCGTCCAGCTGCCGATCAGGTCGGTGCGGGCCAGCGGCGCGCCGCTGGCCGCCCCGGCAGGTGCTGGCCCAGCAGTGGAGGCCGGTGCGCTTGCCGGAGTTGTCGCTGCCGTTCCGGTGCGAAGCGCCGGATCCAGCGCGGCAAGGCCGGGCGCCGTGTTGGGCGGCACCGCGCCGGTGGCCGGGGTGGTCGCGCCGACGGGCGGCGCCAGCGGGGCTGCCGTCACCTGGCCGGTCGGAGCGGCGGTCAAAGGCGCCGGCCGGACCGCGACCTGACGCGGCTCGTCGCGCCCGAACGGGGTGGAGGAGCAGCCGGCGGCCAGCACGGCCGTCAGGCAAAGCGTGGAGATCGCGCCAATGCGAGCTTGCATGTATGCTCCGTTGTCTTCCTGGCGGAACCAGGGCCGCATCTTGCGCCCGCGCCGGGCGGGCTTGACCACCTCCTTGGCACGTCCTAGGCCGGATGTCATCTAGGGCGGACCGGCAAATGGCTGATCTCGGAGAAATGGGCAAGGCGCCGCCCGGGCTGATCGAACTCGACTTGGCCCCTTTTCCGCACATCGTCGACCAGCTCATCGCCGAGCGCGGCGAGAAGATCGTTTCCAGCCGCCATTGGCCGCTGATCAAGCCTGTCCTCTACAAGATCCTCCGCTACAAGGAAGCGGTGCGGATGGCGGACGACCTGGCGCCGCTCTCCGGCACGGCCGCCATGGACTATTGCAGCCGGCTCCTTTCGCTCGATCTCGACGTTTCCGGCCTGGACAATGTGCCGCGCGAGGGCGGCTTCATCGCCATCGCCAACCATCCGACCGGCATCGCCGACGGCGTGGCCGTCTACGATGCGCTGCGCCGGGTCCGGCCCGACATTGCGATCTTCACCAACCGCGACGCCGTCCGGGTGAACCCGCGCCTGTCCGACTACCTGATCCCGGTGGAGTGGCGGGAAGAGCTGCGCGACCGAACCAAGTCGAGGGAAACCCTGCGGCTCTCCACCAGGGCCTTCGCGGAAGGCCGCGCGGTTGTCATCTTTCCCTCCGGTCGCATCGCCTATTGGGCTGACGGAAAGCTGAACGAGCGCCCGTGGCAGACCTCGGCGGTCACCCTGGCGCGCCGCCAGGGTGTGCCGATCCTGCCGATCAATGTTGGCGCGCGGAATTCCTGGCTCTTTTACTGGTTCGCCAATTCCGGCTTCACCGAGATGCGCGACATGACGGTGTTCCACGAGCTGCTCAACAAGAAGGGCAAGACCTTCCGCATCCGCTTCGGCAAGCTCATTGCCAATGACCGGATCTGCGAGGGCGATCCGGCCGAGGTGGCGCAGCGGCTGCAAGAGCATGTGGTCCACCGGGTGCCGGAGGATGCCGCCGCCGAGTTCTGACCAGTAAGGCGCGGGTTCCGGCGCGCCCCTACGTCACCGTTTTCAGCATTCCGCCGTCAACGAAGTACGTCGAGCCGACGCTGTAGGTGGCCTTGTCGGAGCAAAGGAAGACGAAGAAGTGCGCCAGCTCTTCCGGCGTGCCGAAGCGTTTGATGGGGGCGTGCTCGTCGGCAACGCTTTGCAGGTAGCCTTCGTAGTCGCCCCCCGTCTCGGCCGTGAGCTGCTTGGCCGTCTTCACCCAGTCGGGCGTACGGATCAGGCCGGGATTGATACAGTTCACCCGGATGTTATCCTTGATCAGCTCGGTCGACAGCGACTTGGAGAACATCATCAGCGCCGCCTTGGTGACGTTGTAGATCGGCTCGTACCAGAGCGGCTGCTCGGCGCAGATGGAGGCGTTGTGCAGGATCACGCCGCCGCCGCGCTGCTTCATGCCGGGCGCCAAACCCCGCGCCAGCCGCACCGCGCCCATGACGTGAAGATCCCAATAGGCCTGCCATTTCTCGTCGGGCGCGTTCATCACCGTTTCGTTTGAACCGGTGCCGGCATTGTTGATCAGGATGTCGGCGCCGCCGAACTCACGCTCGGTTTCCGCCGCAAGGCGCGTCGTACCCTCGACAGTCGCGACGTCGCCGGCCACCGCGAGCGTGCGGACGCCGTAGCGGGATGCGACCCGCTCCGCCTCGGCCGTCAGGCGCTCCTCTCCCCGAGCGGCCATGACGATGTTGGCGCCCTCGGCCGCGAGCCCTTCGGCCACCGCCAGCCCGATCCCGATGCTGGCGCCGGTGATGACGGCGACCTTGTTCCTCAGACCCAGATCCATTGCTTCCCCCGTTTGCTGCCCTGCGGCGCATCTCCGTCGCGTAGCAACCCCGCACGGCTGGCACAATCGCGCGAGCGTTGCGCAACGCCAAAGGCCCCGCGACCGGCTGGGCCCGGGTTGATGAAAGGACGGCTCCCCTCGCAGCGAGGGTGGCGGGGCGCTTCCGAAACGCCTCTCTAGTTTAGTTTGTGGCGCTCCGGGGCGCCCCGCGCGGCGTTCTTTTCGGCCTTCGACTCGTCCGCTCTTCCTTCCCTCAAGGTTTTCCGTTCGGAGAACCTTTTCAGGACATGCAGCCATGCAACATCCGGCACCGGGATTGCTCCCGAGGGGGACCCTTCCGAAAGCCGCCGTCGCAGAGCTTTTCCGGAAAGCTCCGTGGCGGCGCCGCCCGCTGCTCCCGAACGGTTCCGGTGGCCATCCGGTCCCTCATCGAGCAGCGGTATCGGGGATTATGCGCCAGCTTTTTGGGGCGGGGATAAGATTCTGCGAAACTGGCGGACTTCCGCGCTTTTCGGCCGAAGTTGTCCCCGCCCAGCGAGCGAGCCCCACCCGTCCCGGGCTTCGCCCGGGCCACCCTCCCCGGAACGGGAGGGATAGGCGCAACATGGCGTTTGCGAGGGGCGACCTGCCCGGCGGGCGTTAAGATCACGCGTCCTCGGCGACCCTGATCTGCAGTTTCACGTCGCCGGGGCGGCCCTCGGCGGCGCGCTCGAAGGCCTCCACGCTCTCCTCGAAGCGGAACGTCTCGGAGATGAGGGGTTTCAGGTCGACCTTGCCGGATCCCATCATGGCGATCGCCCGGTCGAAGACGTTGGCGTAACGGAACACCGTCTCGATCCGCGTCTCCTTCAAGGCCGCGCCGGGCACATCGAAGCTGACGGGCTCGACCGGCATGCCGACCAGCACAACGCAGCCGCCGGGCCGTGGCAGCAGGAAAATGTCGTCGAAAGCGCGCGGCGAGCCGCTCGCTTCGAAGACCACGTCGGCGCCCCAGTTGTCGGTTTCCCGCTGCACGGCGTCGACGAGCTTCTCGTTGCGGATGTTCACCGGCGTGATCCCGGGATAGCGCGCGGCGATGTCGAGCTTGGTCTGCTGGAGGTCTGAAATGAGGACCCGGCTGCATCCCCCTGCCAGCGCGGCCAGCGCCACCATGATGCCGATCGGGCCCGCGCCGATCACAACGGCGAGGTCGCCCGGTGCGATCCGCGCCTTCGCCGCCGCCTGGAGGCCGACCGCGAAGGGCTCCACCATGGCTGCTTCCTCGAACGACACGCTGTCCGGCAGCTTGAAGGTGAACGCCGCGGGGTGGACCACATAGGGAGCCAGGCAGCCATGGACCGGCGGGGTCGCCCAGAAGGTGACGCTCGGATCCACGTTATAAAGCCCGAGCTTGGAAGCGCGCGATGCGCTGTCGGGAACGCCCGGTTCCATGCAAACGCGGTCGCCAGGCTTCAAGTTCTTTACCTTCGACCCGACTTCGACCACGACGCCCGACGCCTCGTGGCCGAGAACCATCGGCTCATTCACGGCGAACGGGCCGATCTTGCCGTGGGTGTAATAGTGGACGTCGCTGCCGCAGATCCCGACGGTGTGGACCTTCACCTTGACGTCGTTCGGCCCGACCTCCAGCGGCAGGTCGATGTCGCGGAGCGACAGTTCAAGTTTGCGTTCAAGGACAAGTGCGCGCATCGCGTTTCCTCAACTGATTTGTTCAGGGGGCGCCGCCCCATTCCAAGTTGTCATGCCACGGCTTGAGCATGGCATCCAATCCGAAACAGCCGAAACGCTGCAAGCGCTACGGAGTGGATTGCCGGGTCAAGCCCGGCAATGACGACCGAGGGCTCGTAAGTCGATCTAGGCCGCGATTGCCGTTTCCGGCGGCTTCATCGCGCCGGTCATGATGGCGACGGCGTCCGACATGGTGAAGTCCTTCGGATTGATGACCGCGATGCGGCGGCCGAGCCGATGGATGTGGATGCGGTCCGCGACCTCGAACACATGCGGCATGTTGTGGCTGATCAGCACTATGGGGAGGCCGCGCCGCTTCACGTCGAGCATGAGCTCAAGAACCTTGCGCGATTCCTTGACGCCGAGCGCGGCGGTCGGCTCGTCCATGATGATGAGCTTGGAGCCGAACGCGGCGGCGCGCGCCACCGCGACGCCCTGGCGCTGGCCGCCCGACAGGGTTTCCACCGTTTGGTTGATGTTCTGGATCGTCATCAGGCCGAGCGAGGAGAGGTGCTGACGTGCCTCGCGCGCCATGGCGCCGCGGTCGAGATTGCGGAACCATTTTCCCCAGATACCTGCCTTCCGACGCTCCCGGCCCAGGAACATATTGGCGGCGATGGAGAGCGCTGGCGACAGCGCAAGGTTCTGATAGACGGTCTCGATGCCGGCATTGCGCGCCTCGATGGGCGAGCGGAAGTGGATTGGAACACCGTCCAGCCTGATCTCGCCTGCATCGGGGATCACCGCCCCGGCGATTGCCTTGATCAGGGTCGACTTGCCGGCGCCGTTGTCGCCGATGACGGCCAGGATCTCATTGGAATTGAGATCGAAATCGGCGTGGTCGAGCGCAGTGACCCGGCCGTAGCGCTTAACAAGGCCGCGCGCAGTGAGGATGGGCCGGGACTCGGCGGCGGCGCTCACGACGAGACCCTCCGGATCCATTGATCGAGCGCAACGGCGACAATGATGAGCAGGCCCACCGCGAATTCCTGCCAAAGATTGTCCAGCCCATAGAGAGCCAGGCCGTTGCGGAACACGCCGACGATGAGGGCGCCGACCAGCGTCCCGACGATTGAGCCGCGGCCGCCGAACAGGCTGGTGCCGCCGATCACCACGGCGGTGATGGAGTCGAGGTTGGCCGTCTGCCCGGCCAGCGGGCTCGCGGCGCCGATACGGCCGATCAGCACCCAGCCGGCGAACGCGCAGATGACACCGGCGATGGTGTAGACGGCAAGCAGGGTCCGGTCGGTGTTGATGCCGGCCAGTCGCGCCGCTTCTGGATCGTCGCCTGTCGCATAGACGTGGCGGCCGAAAGCGGTGCGGTTGAGCAGGTACCAGACCAGCACGGCCAGAATGATCATCAGGATCGAGCCGTAGGTCAGCCGCGCCGCGCCGAGCTTGATAGCAGTGCCGGTGAACTGCAGGAATGACGCCTGCGCCGCGATGTCCGGCTGGCGGATGGTCTCGCTTTGCGACACGAACAGGACCAGCGCGCCGAAGACGCTCCAGGTGCCCAGCGTGACGATGAACGGCGGCAGCCGCATGTACGTCACGAGCGCGCCGTTGGCGAGGCCGCACAGGAGCCCGGTCAGGATGCCGAGCGGGAAGGCGATCTCCACCGGCACGCCCCAGACGACGGCTGCGCGTCCCATGATGATGGAGGAGAGAACCATGATCGCGCCGACCGAGAGGTCGATGCCGGCGGTCAGGATGATCAGCGTCTGGGCGATGCCGACGACGCCGATGATCGTGACCTGCTGCAGGATGAGCGACAGGTTGAACGGCGCGAAGAAGCGGTCGCCAACCAATCCGCTGAACACCAGGATGGTGATGGCTAGGATGATGAAGGGGACGGCGGTGGGGTAATTGTGGAGGAAGTGCTGGAGGCGCTTGAGGGTGCCTGGGCGCTCTTCTTCAAACGATGCGACGCCAGTTTCGCTCTGCGCAAGCGCCCGCTCGTAGTCGGCCGGCCCACGCGCGGCCGCCGCTCCCGTGGTATCGCTCATCAGCCGGATTCCCCCAAAGCCGCCCAGGGATCAAGGGCGGCCGCAAAGGCCGCCCCCCATGCTCAGACGTTTCGACCGAAGCGTCGGGGCATCAGCCCCAGCAGAGTTTCAGGCCCTCTTCGCTGGTGATCGACTCGACGCCTTCCACCGGCTTGTCGGTGATCAGCGTCGCGCCGGTGTCGAGGAAGCCGAGCGCCGGGTCCACGGTCGGCTTGGTGCCGTCCTTGGCAAAGGCCGCGATGGCTTCCAGCGCCATGGAGGCCATCTTCAGCGGGTATTGCTGCGAGGTCGCGCCGATGATGCCGGCCTTGACGTTCTCCACGCCCGGGCAGCCGCCGTCGATGGAGACCACGGTAACGCTGCCGTCGTCCTTGCCGGCCGCCTTCAGGGCTTCCCAGGCGCCCGCCGCTGCCGGTTCGTTGATGGTATAGACGACACTGATGTCCGGGCACTTCTGCAGAAGCGTTTCCATTGCGGTGCGGCCGCCGTCCTCGGCGCCGCCGGTCATCTCGTGGCCGCAGATGCGCGGATCCTCCTCGTCGCCATAGCGGTTCTCGTTCTTCACATCGATGCCGAAGCCCTGCATGAAGCCCTGATCACGCAGGTAGTCGACCGTCGGCTGGTTGGTGGCGAGGTCGAGCATGGCGATCTTGGCGTCCGCGGCCTTGTCGCCCAGCGTCTTGGCGGCCCATTGGCCGATCAGGTTGCCGGCCTTGCGGTTATCGGTGGCGAAGGTGGCGTCGGCGGCATCCATCGGCTCAAGCGGCGTGTCGAGCACGATGACCAGGAGGCCGGCGTCGCGCGCCTGCTGGATGGTGGGCACGATGGCCGAGGAGTCGCTCGGCACGATGGCGAAGCCCTTGGCGCCGGCGGAGATCAGGCTTTCGATCGCGGCGACCTGGCTTTCGTTGTCGCCGTCGAACTTGCCGGCAAAGCTTTGCAGCTCCAGGCCGAGTTCCTTCGCCTTGGCCTCGGCCCCTTCGCGCATCTTGACGAAGAACGGGTTGCCCTCGGTCTTGGTGATGAGCCCGACGACTGGCTGGTCCTGGGCGGATGCCGCCCCGGCCATGCTCAAGGCGAATACGCCGGCCATCGCGGCCTGGATGATGCGCGTTCTGCTGTTCACGTGTTTTCTCCCTTGCAACTCCGCGCTCTTTTCGGCGCGGGCAATCCTGCGAGCTGCGCCTGCTCGATGACGAGGCTGGGCGCTGCCCTTGCCGCACACTCATACGAAGGGCGGGGGCAAGTCAACGGTCGGCGGCAGCCCTCGGCGGCTCGCCGCGCGGGCGAATTCGGGCTTCAGTGCGCAGTAAAGGGCGCGATAGGCCTCGAAGCTTTTGCCATAGGCGTCGTGCAGCGCCAGGTCGGGCTGCAGCACGTCCTCGACCGGGGGCTTGGCGCACACCTCCCCCAGCACCTCGCCGGTCAGCGCCAGCCGTGCTACGCGCGCCGCACCGAAGGCAGGGCCCTGCTCGCTGCCGCCATAGCGGACCACCGGTACGCCCAGGACATGGGCGAACAGCTGCATCCAGAAGCGGCTGCGCGCGCCGCCACCCACCGCTGCCACCGATCGCAGGTCGATGCCCGCCGCTTCCAGGCAGCGCTTGCCGTCGAGGAACGAAAAGGCGACGCCTTCCAACGTGGCCTGAACCAGATCGGACGGACGGGTGGTCGGGTCCATTCCGAAGAACACGCCGCGCGCGTCCGGGTCATTGTGCGGGGTGCGCTCGCCGGAAAGGTAGGGGAGAAACAGGACAGCCGAAGGTCCGCGAAATCCGGCTTCAGCCCGCTGAAGGAGAGCGACGATGTCGGGCTCGCCGGTGAGCTGCGCGACCCACTCGAGGCAGCGGGCGCCGTTCAGCATCGCCGCCATGCGGAACCAGCGGCCGGGCAGCGCGTGCGCGTAGGCATGCACGGTGGTTTCCGGCTGCGGGCGATAACGATCGTCGGTCACGAACAGCTGGCCGGAGGTGCCGAGTGAGATGAAGGCATCGCCGGCGTCAACTGCGCCGATGCCGATGCCCGCGGCGGCGGCGTCCCCTGCCCCGCCGGCGACCACTACCGGGCCAACGATGCCCCACTCCGCCAGCAAGGAAGATGCGACCTCGCCGGTCCGGTCGGTTCCCTCTACCAGCGCCGGCATCTCCGACCGGGTCAGCCCGGAGGCAAAGAGGATGGGGTCGGACCAGTCGCGGGCCGCCTCGTCCAGCCAGAGCGTGCCGGCGGCATCGGACATTTCCGTCGCGACCGTTCCAGTCAGCCTGAAGCGGAGGAAATCCTTCGGCGACAGCACCTTCCAGATACGGGCAAAGCTTTGCGGCTCGTGCGTCCTCAGCCATAGGAGCTTCGGCGCGGTGAAGCCGGGCATCGCCCCGATCCCGGCGATGTGCGCCAGATTCGGAACCCGCGCTTCCAACGCATTGCACTCGGCGGCAGCGCGCCCGTCGTTCCACAGGATGGCCGGCCGGATGGACGCGCCGTGGCGGTCGAGGAGCACCGCGCCGTGCATCTGGCCGGACAGGCCGAGCGCACGGGCGCCGGACAGCGCATCGGGCCGCTTGTCGCGTAAGCTTTGCATGGCCTGCAAGAGGGCCGCCCACCAGTCCTCAGGGTCCTGCTCGGACCATCCCGGCCGAGGATTATGCGTCCGCAGAGGCACCGCGGCTTCGGCCACGATGGCCTGCCGCTCGTCGACCAGCACGGCCTTCAGCGCCGACGTGCCGAGATCGATCCCGAGAACGAACATGGGTGGAGCTTGTACCGATGGGACGAGCGGGCGAGCAGGATGGCACTTTTAGCACGTCGTGCGGCTCAAACGAAAAAGGGCGGCTAGATCGCCGCCCTGTTAACAATTCTGAACAGAAGATTAACAGCTCTACTTACGTCATGTATGGCAGAGCCAAGACTACCGTGGAGAGTGAAGTCAGGCCGCAGAAAGCGGCAAGACGAACCAGAATGTACCGCATGTGAAGACCCCGTCTCGAATTCAATGTCGGCATAGAACGCGAGACCGGAAAATTGGTTGCGGCTGGCGAACACATTTCTGAGCGGGGGTTCGCGGTCCAATGGGTCAGTAAAGAGAGCCAGCTAATCAGTAAAGCGAATCACTACGGATCCGATGCTCGCGGCTGTCCGTGGGCGTTGGCGACTTAGGCGCGAAGTTGCTCGTTTTTGGTTCGATCCACGGCCGAGCGAAACGGCGCCTCAGGGCGCGACGGTCCAAGCCGTGCGATCCGCAGGGAATCCCGTGCGTTCGATTGCTCTTGAACCCGCGAAGGCGCGGTTCGTTCCACGGCAGCGCCGCTGACGCCGGGGGTCGACGGGGCTGGGCGGCAACCATGGGCCGCCCAGCTTTGCTCGGCTAGCTGATCTGGTTGACGACTTCCTGCTCCAGGGCAGGGGAAGTCGCCGTTGCCGTGCAGGTATTGCCGGCGGTGTTGACCTGAACCGATAGGAGATTGACGTTCACGCCGCAGACATTGGCCGCCACCGTGACGGGCAGCTGGATGGTGATCGGGACCCGCTCCAGATTGACGTTCACGTTCTTGGCGATCTCCGCCCGGATGTCGGACAGGTTGACGCTTATGAGGCTTTCCATCCCTGCCCCGCCCGCAGGGGCGGTGCCGCCTGTCCCGCCGGTGCCCGAACTGTTGCACGCCGCCAACGCCAGCGCGGCTGCGCCGGCCAAAATCATCTTCTTCATGTGAGGCTCCCCGTCTGATTGCTAATGCGGCTTAGGAACGCCGCCGATTGCGGCATGGTTCCTTGTGCCAGGCAGCGCACAAAGGCGCAGCCAGGTTGCGCGCGTCCGGGAACGCACCTCAGACCTGACGCTCGACCATCATCTTCTTGATCTCGGCGATCGCCTTGGCCGGGTTGAGGTTCTTCGGACAGACCTGGGCGCAGTTCATGATGGTGTGGCAGCGGTAAAGCCGGAAGGGATCCTCCAGGTCGTCGAGGCGGTCGCCTGTGGCTTCGTCGCGCGAGTCGATCAGCCACCGATAGGCCTGCAGCAGCGCCGCCGGCCCGAGGTAGCGGTCGCCGTTCCACCAGTAGCTTGGGCACGAGGTGGAGCAGCAGGCGCAAAGGATGCATTCGTAGAGGCCGTCGAGCTTGGCGCGGTCCTCGCGGGTCTGCTGCCATTCCTTCTGCGGCGCGGGCGTTTCGGTGCGCAGCCAGGGCTGGATGAAAGCGTGCTGGGCGTAGAATTTCGTCAGATCCGGCACGAGGTCCTTCACCACCGCCATGTGCGGGAGCGGGTAAACCTTCACCGCCCCCCTCACCTCGTCGTAGCCCTTGGTGCAGGCAAGCGTATTCATGCCGTCGATATTCATCGCGCAGGAGCCGCAGATGCCCTCGCGGCACGAACGGCGCAGCGTCAGCGTGGGGTCGACCTTGTTCTTGATCCACAGGAGCGCATCGAGGACCATCGGCCCGCAATCGTCCGTGTCGACATAGAACGTGTCGAGATGCGGATTGCGCCCGTCCTCCGGGTCCCAGCGGTAGATGCGGAACTCCTTAAGCGCGCCGCCGGCCGGCTTCGGCCAGGTCTTGCCTTCGGAAATGCGGGAGTTCTTGGGGAGGGTGAGTTGGACCATGGGGGCCTTCATATTATCGCCGCAGACTTGTGGCGCGCGTCAGCCGGCGTCAACGCGCGGATGAGCGCACCAGCTCAAGCGCCCGGCTGGTCCGGATTGGCGACCGCAGCGCGGATTTCGGCCAGCGCGGAGGCGACGATCCAGCCGGCGGCGGCGGCGTCCTCGGCGGCTTCGATCAGGTCCGGCCCGTACATCCAGCGTACGCCTTGTGCCTTCAGGGGTTCCAGAACGCCTTTGGCAGCAAGGTCGCGGTCGTCCCCCGTCACGTCGCGGATGTAGATCGCGGCGATGCGGCCGGGATGCAGGCGGGTCGCCTCCGAATAGATTTCGGGATCGTGCTGGCCGGAATCGCCGACCAGGATAAAGGGGAGATGCGGATAGGCGGCGAGCACGCGCTCGATCTGGGCCAGCTTGTTGGCGTGGTGGCTGCCTCCCGGCCAGCGCCCGGCGCCGATGCCGATGTGGCGGAGCAGGATCGGCCCAAGCGGAATCTGGTGGAGCACGAGATAGCGCTCGAAGAGGTCGTAAAGGTTCCACGGACTGGACGACACGTAAAAGACCGGGTTGCCCTCCGAGCCCCCTGCTCCCGCGACAAGCGCGCGGTAGAACGGCGCCAGACCGCGGAACGGCACGCGGCCTTCGGCGCTGTTCTGGACCACCGTGCGCCAGTGTTTTAGGAAGTTCGTCGCCCCGGTTTTGACGATGGTGTCGTCGATGTCGGAGATGATGCCGAATCGAGCGCTCGGCCCCGGAATAAGGACGAAGGCCTCAGCATCGAGCGGGCGGTTCGACGCGCCGGGTGCATCGAGCAGGCTGAGCTTCACCGGTAGCCAGACCTCGCCCGGCGGCGGATGCACCGGAGCGGAGGGCATGATCTCGACCTCGAAGAAGCCTCGGGAGTCAGTGACGATGGTGTCCGTCTCGGCCCCGAACTGCACACGCACTTTCGCCCCCGGGATCTCGTAGGCTCCATAGCGCTTCAGCGTCAGCCGGATGTTTTCCGCGGCGGACTTCGTATGCGCGGCGGTGAGGACGCCGCGATCCTCCACGACCCGCCCGCCGACACGCAGCAGATCAGGCGTGCCGAACTTCCGGTAGGGCAGAAGGAGCGCCGGGCCGACCAGCCCGAGCGGCTCCCGCACCCCGCGATGGAGCTTGTCCCAGAGACCTCGGATGCCGGTGGCCTGCCCAGGCACATGGCCGTGGATAACGCGATGCAAGCGGCCCTCCTCCGTGAACAGCGCGCAAACGCGCGAGCGGCGGCTTCGTTCAGCGGCGATGGCGCGCAGGTCAAGCGCGAACCAACCGATCCACACCAAGAAGGAGGAAGCCTCTGGCGCCGGCGTATCCGATCCGGCATCTCACTGGCTCAACCGGGTTTGAATCGGGCCTTCCAAGAGGCTGGCCTCAATCCGAATTTTGGCCAAGCGTGATGAAGGGGTGAGGGTTGTCGTCGGCCGCAGCGGAGCATTCACTCGATACCGATCGGGCCTTGGTGGGCGTTTCAGGGATCTTTCTGATCAACGGAACGATCGTCGGCAGCTTGTCGGGCCACTTCGCGGCCATGCAGGAGCGTCTCGGGCTCGATGCCGGTCAGCTTTCGGGCGTGATCATCTGCATGGCGGTCGGGAATGTCCTGGCGCTGAGCTTCGGACGGATGCCGATCAGGCGCTACGGAAGCGCGCCCATCGCGGTCCTGAGCGGCTTTGGCGCCGGTCTCCTGTTCGTCGCTCCCGCCCTGAGCTCAAGCGCAGCCCTCGCCGCCGCGGCGCTCCTGGTCCTCGGCCTGCTTACCGGGCTCATGGACATCGCGATGAACGTCCATGCGGCCACCGTCGAGCGCATTCGCGGTCAACTGGTCATGACCCGCATTCACGCCCTTTACAGCGTGGGCGGAATCGTCGGGGCGTTCACGACGGGATATGCGCTGGATTACCTCTCCGTGACTGTTCATGCGGCCGTGCTGGCGCTGCTGGCGGTCGCAACGGTAGCGTTTTGCGCCACCCGATTGCTTCCGGCGAGCGCCGATCGGGGACTTGGCAGCGGTGGCCTGACCTTGCCTGGCCGCCCGCTCCTGCCGATCGCCGTCCTCGCTTTCCTTGCAATGTTCTGTGCGGCGGCGATGCGTGACTGGTCGGCGGTTTATCTGAGCAACGGCCTTGGCACGGACTATGCCACGGCGGGCCTGGGGTTCGCAGCATTCTCGGCCGCTACGGCCTTCGGCCGCCTGTTCGGCGACAATTTTCGCGAGCGGTTCGGCGGCCGCGCCATGCTGGGCGCCGGCGGCATCCTCGCCGCGCTGGCGCTGGCGATCGGGCTCTGGGTGCATACCCCCGCCGCGGCGATCGTGGCGCTTGGCATGTTCGGCCTTGCGCAATCCGGCTTTGCACCGATCCTCTTCAGCGCCGCCGGCAGAAGCCCGACAGGCAACCCGGCCGACAACATCAGCGCCGTCATGACGATCGGGTTTCTCGGCTACATCGCCAGCCCGCCGCTGATCGGGCTGATCGCCGATGGTTCGGGACTTTCCGCCGGGCTGCTGAGCGCAGCGGTGGCCTCCGCGGTGATTTCGGCAGTGGCGCTGGCAATGAGCCGCAAGACCGTCATGTAGCCCGCGAGGAGTGCTTGTCGCCGCCGATCAGGCTGCCGGCGCTACCGGGATGGCTCCGAACTGAGTGAGGCCCCGCACTGCCTCGTATCCGTGCCGTTCCGCTTTCCGCCGGAAGGTCTCATCGCGGGTGACCAGCACGCAATTGTTGGCCATCGCGCAAGCCAGGTAGATGCAGTCGTAAACCGGGTGGTCCATCTGCAGCGACAGCTCGAATGCGGAACTGGCGAAGCGCCCTGACGGGAGTATCTCGTCGAAGAACTGCGGCAGGACAGCCGCCGCATTGACCGCCTGCTGCAGGGCGACTTCGCCGCGCCTTAGCTTGCGCCATAGCACGTTGAGCGTCTCGGCGATCACGATGTCGGGGGCGACCAGCGGTCCGCCACGGCGCAACAGCGCAAGCGCGGCGTCGCGGTCGTCCTCGCGGACGAACCAGTTCACGGCGACGGACGGATCGACGACCAGCGTCACCGGGAGCGCTCTTCGCGCAAGAGCTCGACCGAGTCGGTCTGCGGGCCGGGCGGGGTCATATCGGCGATCGCATCGGCGACCATGACGAGGCGCTCGCGGTCGGCGCGGGCAGACAGGCCAAGGCGAAGGAGTTCCTCCGCCTCGCGCTCAACGGGCCGGTTGTTCTGCGCGGCTCGGCGGGCGACGGCGTCCAGAACAGTCTCGTCGAGATCAGGCAGGGTGAGCTTGGCCATGGGGTCTGCGCGTCAGGGCCGTGGGCGGGCCATCTCAATACACCCGCTTCTTTGGCTCGATATAGCTCACGTCGTTGGTCAGCGTGTAGGTGTGTACGGGGCGGTCGTCGAGGCGGACGAGCCGGCGCTCCACGTCGGCCCAGGCGAGCGTGTGCTTCATCCAGTTAAGGTCGTCGCGCTCGGGAAAATCCTCGCGGGCGTGAGCGCCGCGGCTCTCGGTGCGGTTCGCGGCCGATTCCATGGTCACCACCGCCTGGCAGATCAGGTTCTCGTATTCCAGCGTCTCGACCAGGTCGGTGTTCCAGATCATTCCGCGGTCGGTCACGCGCACATCGTCGGAGGCGCGCCATACCTCGCCGATGCGGCCCTGGCCCTCGTGCAGCACCTCGCCGGTGCGGAACACGGCGCAGTTCTCCTGCATCACCTTTTGCATGCGGCCGCGCAGCTCCGAAGTCGGCGTGCCGCCGGAGGCGTGGCGGGCACGGTCGAGGCGGGCGAGCGCCAGTTCGTCGGCGTTGGGCGGCAGTTCGGCATGGCTCTCGCCCGGCGTCACCGTGGCAGCGCAGCGCGCGCCGGCGGCGCGGCCGAAGACGACGAGGTCGACCAGCGAGTTGGAGCCGAGCCGGTTGGCGCCATGCACGGAAACGCAGGCCGCCTCGCCGACCGCCATCAGGCCGGGTACGACTGCATCCGGATCGCCGTCTGCCTTGGTCAGCACCTCGCCGTGAAAGTTCGTCGGAATGCCGCCCATATTGTAGTGGACGGTGGGCAGCACCGGGATCGGCTCGCGCGTGATGTCGACGCCGGCGAAGATCTTGGCGGATTCGGAAATGCCGGGCAGGCGCTCGTGCAGCACCGCCGGATCGAGATGTTCCAGGTGCAGGTGGATGTGGTCGGTCTCCTTGCCCAAACCCCTGCCCTCGCGGATTTCCAGCGTCATGGCGCGCGAGACCACGTCGCGGGAGGCGAGGTCCTTGGCCGAGGGCGCGTAGCGTTCCATGAAGCGCTCGCCTTCCGAATTGGTCAGGTAGCCGCCCTCGCCGCGCGCGCCTTCGGTGATCAGGCAGCCGGAACCGTAAATGCCGGTCGGATGGAACTGCACGAATTCCATGTCCTGCAACGGCAGCCCCGCGCGCAAAACCATGGCGTTGCCGTCGCCGGTGCAGGTGTGGGCGGACGTGCAGGAGAAATAAGCGCGGCCGTAACCGCCGGTCGCGAGAATCGTCTTGTGAGCGCGGAAGCGGTGGATGGTGCCGTCGTCGAGGTTGTAGGCAACCACGCCGCGGCAGGCGTTGCCGTCCATCAGCAGGTCGATGGCGAAATACTCGATAAAGAACTGCGCCCGGTTTTTCAGCGACTGACCGTACATGGTGTGCAGCATGGCGTGGCCGGTGCGGTCGGCCGCCGCACATGTCCGCTGGGCGGTGCCCTTGCCGTAATGTGTGGTCATGCCGCCGAAGGGGCGCTGGTAGATGTGGCCGGACTCGGTGCGCGAGAACGGCACGCCCCAATGCTCCAGCTCGTAGACGGCGGCCGGCGCCTCGCGGCACAGATATTCAATGGCGTCCTGGTCGCCGAGCCAGTCCGACCCTTTGACGGTGTCGTACATGTGCCAGCGCCAGTCGTCCTCGCCCATGTTGCCAAGCGAGGCGGCGATGCCGCCCTGCGCCGCGACCGTATGGGAGCGGGTCGGGAACACCTTGGTGATGCAGGCGGTCCTGAGGCCGGCCTGGCTGGCGCCGAGCGTTGCGCGCAGGCCTGAGCCGCCCGCTCCCACCACGACAACGTCGTAGATGTGCTCGGTCACCGGATAGGCGCGGCCGTTGACGGCCGGGGCGGACGCCGCGCCGTTGTTCGCGCTGGTGGGGTTTTCCGCCATCCTCAGGCTCCGAAAGCGATCTTCAGCACGGCGAAGGCGGCGGTCAGGCCGACGGCCCAGGAAAATATCCAGTTGGCGATCAGCAGGGCGAATTTTGGCAGCTCGGTATGGACGTAGTCCTCGATGATGACCTGCATGCCGAGCCGCATATGGACGGCGGTCACGAGTATGCCGGCGAGGAGGATGATCGCGACGAGCGGATTCGCCAGGATGTCGATCGCCTCCGCATGGCTGCGGCCCTGCAGTGCCACGACGATCGCCAGGAAGCCGAACGACAGGATCAGAAGCGCGACGGATGTGACCCGGGATGCAATGAAGTGGCCAGTGCCCTTCTTGGCGGAGCCGAGGCCGCCGACTTGTCCAAGCGGAGTGCGCATCCCTACCTCGCCACCAGAATGGCGATCCAGAGCAGGATGGTGAGCACCACCGAGCCGATCAGCGTCGCCCAGGACAGGCCGTTGCGAGCTCGGTAGCCATGGCCGGCTCCGGTGTCCCAGATCAGGTGGCGGACGCCCCCGAGCAGATGCATCATGTAGGCCAGGGTGAAGCCGAACAGGATCAATAGGCCGATCCAAGACCCGAACACGGCATTGGCGGTGTCGTAGGCGCCGGGACCGATGGCCGCGGCCATGAGCCACCAGGCCAGAAGCAGCATGCCGAAGTAGACAGCAGCGCCGGTGATGCGATTGGCGATCGACATCACCATCGTGATCAGCGGCCGGAAGATGGAAAGGTGCGGGGAAAGCGGCCGCGGCGCGACGGGCCGTGGTCTGACGGTAGTTTCAGCCATGAATTACTCCGGCGAGAGACATACCGCAGCGCACACGGGAGGCAAGCGGCAACGCGGGGGCATGGTGACGCGCAGCCCGCAGCGACGCGGAGCCGGAGCTACCCTCGGCGCGGGCCCAATATGTCCATCGGCGACCCAGTCCACGATGGCGCAGCGGGCCGCGCCGAGCCTCAAGCCTCGGCCTAGGGTGCCGCCGCCACCACCCCGCAGGCAATGCGGTCGCCGGACTGGCCGGACGGATCGGTCTTGTAGTCGTCCGGCCCGGCGTGGATGACGATTGCCGTGCCGTCCTCGTCCAGCAGCGTATTGCCGGAATCGGGGCTGAGCGAAACGAAGGCGTTCACGTGCTCCACGGTGGTGTTGCCGGATTCGGGCACCTCGATGTTCGGGATGTCGCCGACATGCGGGCCGGCCTCGGCGAGGAATCCGTGCTTGGCGTTGTTCGGGTTGAAATGCCCGCCGGCGGATTCGAACGGCGGCTCGCAGGCGCCGGTGGTATGGAAATGGAATCCGTGCGGCCCGGGCGGCAAGCCGGTCAGCTCGGCCCGGATCAGCACGCCGGAATTGGTCTGCGTGAACGTCGCCTTGCCGTGATCGGCACCGTCGGCGCCCTTGATCGTCGCGGTTGCGGTGGCGCCGATCTCCGCGGCGGCGGTCTCCGCCTGGGTCGTTTCCGTCGCGGCCCCTTCGCCCTCGGCCGGAGCATCCGTCTGGGCGATGGCCGGACCGATGCTGAGAACAGCGACGGCCGCCAGAAATGCGGTCTTGTTCATGTCCACTCTCTCCCTGAGCGAATTACCCGGGGAGAAGCCTCAGTCCAGCCATCGGTTCCGGCTAAGGAATCACTGTGCCGAGAGCTTGAACTCCGGTTCCAGCATGTCGTCGCTCCAGTTGCCGGCGACCTCCTTGACCACAGCTTGCGCGCAAACGACACGACCCGGGCCGGAATCGACAGCCACGGACGGAGAGCCGTGCAGCTGCCAGCCCTTGTTCAAGGCTTCCGAGACCTTCTTGCAGAATGCAGCGTCATCGCCGCCCGTCAGCAGCCGGTAGAGCTTCACGTTCGCCTCGCGCGCCTGGCCGGGACAGCTGCCCCGCCGAACCGACCGCTAACCGAATTTGCCGGCTTTCGTCCATGCGGAAATCCGGCCAGAAAGGGCCGCCAGGGGGCAGCATGGCCGGTGAGCTGAGTTTCGATGTGGTGATTGTCGGCGGGGCGGCGCTAGGTTCCGCGGCCGCCTATTTCCTGAAGGGTGTGGAGCGCTTCGGCGGCTCGGTTGCCGTGATCGAGCGCGATCCGACCTTCCGGACTGCTTCGACGACGTTGTCGGCCGCCGCCATCCGCCAGCAATTCTCCACGCCGGAGAACATCCGGCTGTCCCGCTTCGGGCTCGACTTCCTGCGCGGCTTCCCCGATCGCTTCGGGCCCCATGCAGACGTGGCGCTTTGCGAGCGCGGCTACCTTATTCTTGCGAGCGAGACCGGACGTGACACTCTGGAAGACGTCCACCAGACGCAGATCGCCGAGGGCGCTCCGGTCGTGCTGCTCGACCCCGAGGCTCTCGCCGCCCGCTTCGCATGGATCTGCGTGGACGGAATCGGCGGCGGGTCGCTCGGCGTTTCCGGCGAGGGGTGGTTCGACTCGCATGCGCTGCTTCGGGTGCTGCGCACGGCGGCGCGCGACGCCGGAGCCGCCCTGCTCGATGGCGACGTGACGGCGGTGAGGACTGCGGGCGCTTGGGTAACCGGCGTGCGGCTGGCCGACGGTCGCGAGATCGGCTGCGGCATCCTGGTCAATGCCGCGGGGCCGTCCGCCGGACGAGTCGCCGCGATGGCCGGTCGGCCCCTCCCGGTGGAACCGCGCAAGCGCACGGTCTTCGTGATCGACTGCCCGGATGCGGTTTCGGCAACCGGCGGCGCGCTGCCGCTGGTCGCCGATCCGTCGGGAATCTGGGTGAGGCCGGAGGGCAGCGGTTTCATTACCGGCTACTCGCCACCGGAAGAGTTGGACCTCCCGCCCGAGCCGGATGATTTCGCGCCCGACCACGCCATCTTCGAGGAGACACTGTGGCCGGCATTGGCGGCGCGCATTCCGGCATTCGAGCGGCTCAAGGTGAGGAGCGCCTGGGCGGGACACTATGATTACAACCGGCTTGACCAGAACGCGGTTATCGGCCCGGACCCGCTCCTGCCCAACCTGCTCTATGCCAACGGGTTTTCCGGCCATGGCCTGCAACATGCGCCCGGGGTCGGCCGTGCGATCGCCGAGCTGATCGTTCACGGCAGCTACCGCGCGCTCGACCTGTCGGTCTTCGGCTACGAGCGCATCGCCGCAGGCCGGCCGTTGCTCGAACGCAACGTGATCTGACGATGGCCAAAGCCCAAGGCGCGGTCGTCGCCATTTCCAGCCATGTGGCGCGTGGCAGCGTCGGCAACCGCGCCATGGTGTTCGCGCTGGAACGTCTGGGTTTTGAGGTATGGGCGGTTCCCACGGTGACCCTGCCGCATCATCCCGGCCACGGGCCGGCGGAGCGGATCGTGGCGGAGCCGGCGGCCTTCGCGGCCCTGCTTGAGACCCTGGTGCAAGAAGGCCGCGCGGCGCAGGTGGCCGGCATCGTGTCCGGCTACCTTGCGTCGCCCGAGCAGGCGCGCGCGGTCGCCGCGCTGGTACGCCGCGTCAAGCAGGCCCGGCCGGACACCGTATATCTTTGCGATCCGGTCATTGGCGATGCGGGCCGGCTCTATGTGCCGACGGAACTCGCCGAGGCGATCCGCGACGACCTGCTGCCGCTGGCCGACGCCGCCACGCCAAACGCGTTCGAATGCGACTGGCTTTCCGGAACGGGCGACAGCGGGACGGAGCTGGCGGCAATAGCCGGCCGGCTCGCTCCTCCGACCGTGCTGGTGACATCCGCGCCGGCGCTGATGCGCCGGCAGATCGGCAACCTGCTGGTCAGCCCGGAGGAAACGCTGCTGCTGGAACATCCCTTGCTTTCGACACCCGTCAAAGGCACTGGCGACCTGCTCGCGGCGCTCTTCCTGGCGCGGCGGCTGGAAGGCCGCGGCGATGCGAAGTCGGCGGAAATGGCTGTTGCGAGCACGCTGGAGGTCGTCGCGGCAACGGCTCGGGCCGGCGGCGACGAGCTGATGGTGGCGGAGTTCCAGGCCAGCATCGTCCAGCCGCGAGCTACGGTGAACGTGCGGCGGATGAGCCGAAACGCGCCCACCGGCGCCTGAGACGTGCGCCCGGCTGCAATTGCTTTGGCGACGCGCTTCGCGCATGAGAGCCGGCCATGAACGGCTTCCCCGAACGGCTTCTTTCCGGATACGAGTCCTTTCTTGCGGGACGTTTCGGGCAGGAGCAGGCGCGCTACGCCGCGCTCGCACAGGCCGGGCAGTCGCCCCGGATCATGATGATCGCCTGCTGCGATTCCCGCGCCGCGCCGGAAACCATCTTCGATGCCGGACCCGGCGAGCTTTTCGTGGTGCGCAACGTGGCGAACCTGGTGCCGCCATACGCGCCGGACGAGCGGCTTCACGGAACCAGCGCGGCGCTGGAGTTCGCGGTCAAGGTGCTCGGGGTGAGGGACATCGTGCTGATGGGTCATGGCCGCTGCGGCGGCATCCAGGCAGCGCTGGCGGAAACGCAGAACCCGGACTCGGCGGGCGACTTCATCGGCCAATGGATGAGCCTGCTTGCTCCGGCCGCCGAAACGCTCTCGGGCGCATCGCTGATGACCGACTCCGAACGGCAAACCGCGCTGGAGCGGATCTCCATCCGCTTCTCGGTGGCCAACTTGCGCACGTTTCCGTTTGTCGCTGAGCGCGAAGCGCGGGGCGACCTCGCCTTGCATGGCGCCTGGTTCGATATCTCGCTCGGCGAGCTCTGGGTGATGGACCCGCAGACGGGGGATTTCGGCCGGCCGGCCGGGATCAGCCTGGCTGGTACGAGCTGAGGAAGCGCCGGTCGATCCAGTCTTTCAGATGGAAAGCGCCGCGGCCGTGCCACCACAGGCTGCCGCGCATGGCGACGCCGGTGCCGTCGCCGAGGTTCATGATCCAGAGATAGCGGCGCTGCGGTTTGAAGCGGCGGGGTGGGGTTCCCTCCAGGGCAGCAAGCAGGTTGTGCAGCAGGACCGGCGCCTGCCGGATCGCATGGACTCCGATGCGCGGCAAAGCGTGGCCGGCTAGCGTGATGCAGTCGCCGCCGGCGTGGATTGCCGGATCAGCGGGCAAGCGGAGGAACTGGTCGACGAGGAGCCCCCCTTCCCTGTCCAGCGGCAGGCCGAGCCGCTGGAGGATGGGGGCGGGTTTCAGGCCGGTGGCGTTGACAAAGACATCGAACGGGATTTCCGCGCCGGATTCGAGAATCGCCCTGCCCTCGCGGATCGCGGCAACTCTGCTAAGGGTACGGAACGCGATCCCGCGTCGCCGCAGGCTTTTCAGGACTGAGGCTGCGCCTCGGCCGGGAAGTTGGCCCAGCGGCGCGGCGCCAGATGCAAGCACGACGATGTCGGCGCTGGCCCCCGTCCGGCCGGCGAGCGCCGCCAGGTTGCCGGCCAGCTCAGCCGCCGTCGCGCCGCCGCCGGCAATCGCGATCCGGATGCTGCGGCCGGTCGCGAAGCGGCCTTCCAGGTCCGCCCGCAGGTCAGCCAACAGGCTGATCGGCTTGACGGAATAAACGCCGGGCTGGTCCGAGCCGGCGATCTCCGGTGGCGCGCTGCCCAGATTGAGCGACAGTGCGTCGAACGGCACCGGCGCGTGGCGCTCCAGGAGGACGTGGCGGGCCTGGAGGTCGAGGCTAGTGAGGCGGTCCTGGACGAAGCGTGCGCCGTGCCCCGTTGTGAGCGCGGCCACATCGATGCTGTCGAGTTGAGGCGGGTAGAAGCCGCCGAGCATCCCGGTGGCGAGCCCGGAATACCAGAACGGTTCGGGCGCGATGACGGTCAACTCGTGACCGCGGCTTCGGAATTTTTGGGCCGCCGCGATGACGTGCAGATGGGCATGGCCGGCGCCCACCAGGACAGCGCGCCTGTCGCCCGGTGGAGGCACCTCAGTCCGGCTGGCCGTTGCCGGACAGGATCTGCGCCGCCCCGCCGAGCCCCGCTCGGAATGCCTGATCGAAGCTGCCGCCTCGCCTGCCCCAGCGATGGGTCGTTCCGCCCGACGAGATGCGCCAGTCGGACACCCAGCCGAGCGCTTCCGCGTTCCAGGTCAACGTGCCGATCAGGGCGAGGTCGCCGCCCAGGCTCTTCGCCGCCTCGTCGAATCGGGTGGGATCGCCTTTGCGGATAGTGTCTAGGGAAAGCGCGTCTTGCTGCAGCGCGGCCGCGCTTGGCAGCACCACCGGCAGGCCAATGCGACCGGCCTCGGCGGCGAGCGCTTCTCGTTGGTCGCGGCCGCGATCCTCGCCGGCGGCAAGCACAAAGGCCGCCGCCGGGAGCTCGATCCCCACAAACACGACGATGTCGGGCCTTTCGGCGGGCCAGGGATCCGCGCCGATTGAGCGAAGGGCAGCGTCGACCTTGGCCTGATCGAACGCGACCGTCAGGTCGTAGGGTCGATTGCGCGTGCCCTGTTCGTCATGGACCGGAATGCCTTCCATTCGGTCGCGGTAATGGAACGAGGCGACCGCGGCAGCGGCCTCGGCTGCCAGCCGCGCGGCCTCCGGACCCTCGGACAGCCGCGGATCGCCGGATGCCTTGACGAGCACAGTCCGGAAGGCCTCGGCGACGCCCTTCCCGCGGTTCTCCTCGCCCTGGCCGGTTACGATGACGCGGGCCTCATAGATATCCTCGACCCGGAAGGCGGCTGCGCTGCCCTCGCAGGATGCGACGGCAGCGGCAGCGAGCAAGACGGCGCCAAGTCGGTTCACCCGAGACGTCCTGAAATGCCCTTGCGGGCGAGACAGTTGCTCTAGTGAACGCTGTCGGCCGGCGCTGCAAGCCTGGCGCGATATTCGGAGCTCGTCCGCTTGAAGAAGTCGACGATTGCGTCAACGCCGATCTCGTCCAGGTAGTGACGGACCGGCGGCCAGAGCTTCCAGTCGGCCTTGGCGGAGCGGATCAACAGCCGGTTCTCCGCCACGTCAAATTCGATGTTGGCGACCCTGGCGAGGGCCAGCATCTGCGCAATGGAGATATCGACAGCTGAGCTGCTTCTCGCCTGCGCCGCTTCGGTGGTTGTTAGGGTTTCACGCATCTTCCGGCCCCGCATTGGATTTTAGTGAAATGCCGAATGCGCCTGCTTGATCCCGGCGACCTGGGGACGTGGTGAATGCATTGTTAACAGGCTCACTCGGCGAACGGTCATCCATCCACGCCGAGCCGGCTGTGGCGAGGATCAGGCGCGCCGCTTCGAGCAGGCGCTCGCGTGTCATCCCGCCTGCTCCGGTCGGCGGAATGTGGATGAATCCGACCACTCGACGGCCCCCGGCGGCCGCGGCAAGCGAGCGGTAGAGCGTGGCGTTGCAAACGTAGTCCCCCGCGTCCTCCGACAGCGCTACTGGGAAGCGCGCGTCGTGCAGCGCCGCCTGGATGGCTTCGAGGGGGAGCGTCGCGGAAAGCATCTCCGGCCCGCTCCTGCGCGCCAGGCCGGACGGCGGCGCAAAGCCAGCCGCGTCAGGCCGCCCGGCATGCACCCGCTTGCGCGCCACCTGTTCCAGGACCAGCGAGTCGGCGCGCCGTGCCAGCCCGAAATGGACGACGATGTCCGGCGCAAACCGGTCCTGCACGCGGCGCAGCGCCGGCCATGAACGGCGGTAATCGGTGGGGAGGACGAATGCGCGAAGGGCACTCGCGCCGAGCCGTTCGGGCGGCTCGCCCGCAAGCTCGCGCGCCAGAACCTCAGATGGGTTTTCGGGGGCGTTCGGGAACGGGCCGAAGCCCGTCACCAGAATGCGTGGACGGCGGCCGGCGGCCGGCTTCAAGCCGCCTTCTTCGCCGCGATCAGGCCGCGGTTGAGCAGCAGCTCGGCGATCTGCACTGCGTTCAGCGCAGCACCCTTGCGCAGGTTGTCGGAGACGATCCACATGGACAGCCCGCTATCCAGCGTCTGGTCCTCGCGGATGCGGGAGATATAGGTGGCATCCTCGCCGGCGCATTCGAGCGGCGTGATGTAGCCGCCGTCCTCCTGCTTGTCGATCACAAGGCAGCCGGGCGCCTCGCGCAGGATGTCGCGCGCCTCCTCCGCCGTGATCGGCTGCTCGAACTCGATGTTCACCGCCTCCGAATGGCCGACGAAGACCGGCACGCGGACGCAGGTGGCGGTTACCTTGATCTTGGGATCGAGGATCTTCTTGGTCTCCACCATCATCTTCCACTCTTCCTTGGTGGAACCGTCCTCCATGAAGACGTCGATGTGGGGGATCACGTTAAAAGCGATGCGCTTGGTGAATTTCTGCGCCTCGATCGTGTCGGCGACGAAGACGGCTCGCGTCTGGTTGAACAGCTCGTCCATGGCGTCCTTGCCGGCGCCGGAAACCGACTGGTACGTGGCTATCACCACCCGCTTGATGCGGGCGCGGTCATGCAGCGGCTTCAGCGCCACCACCAGCTGCGCCGTCGAGCAATTCGGGTTGGCGATGATGTTCTTCTTGCGAAAGCCCTCGATCGCGTCGGCGTTCACTTCCGGCACGATCAGCGGAACGTCCTGATCGTAGCGCCAGGCTGAGGAGTTATCGATCACCACGCAGCCCTGGGCGGCGATTTTCGGCGACCATTCCTTGGATACCGAACCGCCGGCGGACATCAGGACGATGTCAGTGCCGCGGAAATCATAGTTTTCCAGCGCATGCACCTTCAGCGTGCGGTCGCCGAAGGACACGTCCGTGCCCTGGCTGCGCCGGGAGGCGAGCGCCACGACCTCGTCTGCGGGGAAGCCGCGCTCGTCGAGGACGTCCAACATTTCGCGGCCCACATTCCCGGTGGCGCCGACGACCGCGATTTTCAAACCCATGGAAAGCTCCTGTCCTCTCCCGCCTAAACGCCGCACGGCTGGTGTGCGGGCTCTTCCCCCTTCCGGCCCGGGGGAGACAAGCGGGACGGAAAGCGGATCAGCGGGTCTTGGTGGTCGTTTTGGAGAGCGCGTGAAAGGGACTCGTCTTTCCGGCCCTTACTATGCGCGCAAGCTGAAGCACAGCCATCGGTCTCTCCAGAGATGGCGGTTTTACGCCGATGCTCCGCGATGTCAACGCGACCGATGGCAGTGCGCATCAGTTCAGGATCGTATGGTTGCCGCGCTTTTCCCGCATAGGAGATCATGCTGTTGTTACCTCGTCAGCCGTGCAATCCGGGTGGCGAGGCCCGCTTCGGCGCCATATGGAGCGCAGAACGGAACGAGGAGGACAGGATGCCCCTAACCTATTCGCGGCGCTTGGTTCTGGGCGCAATCGCCGCCGCCGCCTTTGCCGGCTCTGCCGCCGCCCATCACGGCTGGGCCTGGACCGTTGACGAGCAATCCGAACTGACCGGCACGATCCGCGAGATCTTCATCGGCAATCCGCATGCCGTTCTTCAGGTCGAGGCGGAGGACGGCACCTGGACCGTGGAACTCGCGCCGCCGGGGCGCACCCGCGCCGCCGGCTTCACTGAGGAGGCGGCGAAGGTCGGCGACCAGGTCACCGCAATCGGCAACCGTTCGAAGGACCCCGACGAGAAGCGGATGAAGGCGGTGCGCATCATCGTCAACGGCAAGACCTACGACGTTTATCCGGACCGGGTTGAGTCGTAAGTTCGCCCGGTCATGCCTGGCTGGCTAGCGGAAGCCCTCGGCGCGCTTTCCGGCTGGCCGGTGGCGGCCTTCCTGCGCGAGTCCACAATTGCATATGCGGCCCTGAACGCGGCGCATATTTTTGCGATCGGGCTTGTGGTCGGCTCGATCGCAACGCTGGACCTGCGCATTCTTGGGCTGTTCCGGCAGGCATCGTTCGCGGTGCTGGCCGGCCCGCTGTCTCGGGTCGCGGCGGCCGGCGTCTTGCTGGCGATCGCCACCGGATTCCTGCTCTTCTCGGTCCGACCGAACGCCTACGCTCAGAACCCGGCTTTCCTCGCCAAAATCTCACTGGTGGCGCTTGGCATCGTGAATGCCCTCCTGCTCAGGGCGAACCGCCACTGGCCGCCGGCCGGCGGCGGAGCGCGGCCGCACCTGTCAGTGCGGCTCGCAGCGCTCTTCTCACTGCTGATCTGGGCCGCCGCGGTGCTGGCCGGCCGGTGGATCGGGTTCCTGCAGTGATCACCGTAGCTCAGATGGAGCCGCAGGCGTAATCCGGGATTCGACTCGATCCGCCTTGCCCTCGTAAGCCCGCGACCCGGATTGCGCTTCGCTCCATCCGGCTACGAACGCTACGCCGCCAAGCTGCGGAACTCCGCCAGGATCGCCGCCCCCATCTCAGTTGTGCCGACCTCGCGTGCGCCGTCCGACATGATGTCGCGCGTCCTCAGCCCCTGGTCGAGCACCGCGGCGATCGCCCGGTCGAGCAGGTCGGCCTCGCGGCCCATTCCGAAGGAATAGCGCAGCGCCATGCCGAACGAGGCGATCATGGCGATCGGGTTGGCCAGGCCCTTGCCGGCAATGTCCGGCGCGGAGCCGTGCACCGGCTCGTAGAAGGCCTTGCGCTTGCCGGTGACCGGGTCCGGCGCCCCGAGCGAGGCTGACGGCAGCATGCCGAGCGAGCCGGTGAGCATGGCGGCGATGTCGGACAGCATGTCGCCGAACAAATTGTCGGTCAGGATGACATCGAACTGCTTCGGCCAGCGCACCAGTTGCATCGCGCCGGCGTCGGCCAGCATGTGGTCGAGCTGCACGTCCGGGTATTCGTCGCGGCCGATGCGGGTGACAACCTCGTTCCAGAACAGGCCCGACACCATGACGTTGCGCTTTTCCATCGACGTCACCTTGTTGCCGCGCGTGCGCGCCAGGTCGAAGGCGACGCGGGCGATGCGCTCCACCTCGTAGGTGTCGTAGACCTGCGTATCGATCGCCCGCTTCTGGCCGTTACCGAGGTCGCGAATCTCCTTCGGCTCACCGAAATAGACGCCGCCGGTCAGCTCTCGCAGGATCAGGATGTCGAGCCCTTCGACGACCTCGCGCTTCAGCGAAGAGGCATCCGCCAGCGCCGGGTAGCAGATGGCCGGGCGGAGATTGGCGAAGACGCCCAGTTCCTTGCGCAAGCGCAGGAGCGCCGCTTCGGGCCGCTGCGCATAAGGCGCAGCATCCCATTTCGGCCCGCCAACGGCGCCGAACAGCACGGCGTCGGCCGCAAGCGCCTTGGCCATCGCGGCATCGGTGATCGCGACCTGATGCGCATCAAAGGCTGCCCCACCGACGACGTCCTCTTCGGTTTCGAAAGCCGCAAGCCCGGCTTCGGTCATGAAGGCGATGATCGCCTTCACCTCGGTCATGGTTTCGGGGCCGATCCCGTCGCCGGGGAGGAGGAGGAGTTTGTGGGGCATGAATCTTGGGTCCGAGAGGAGGGCGCGGGATCGCTAAAGTGCGCCGCCCGGCTTGGCAACCTCCAGGCCGACGCCTGCGGTCTCGACTGGCCATGCGGCTCACTTTTTCGCGCACAGGTCGCGTCCGCCCGGAACCGCGCCATGCCGTTGCCGGTTTGCAGCCCTGATCCGTTGGGCTGAATGAAATGGCTGCGACCACCGACACGACACTGGAACCCGGCCGCGGACGCGAGGCGCACACGCCATCCGCTATTCCCGCTCGGGGCTGGAAGGATATCCTGTGGCGGGTATTCGCGGAGTTCAGCGAGGACCGTGCGACCCTGATCGCCGCCGGGGCCACCTTCTACCTCCTGCTTTCGCTCTTCCCGGCGCTTGCCGCCTTTGTCTCGATCTACGGCTTTGTCGCCGACCCCAACACGATCGCCGATCACATCGCCTTTCTTGGCGGGATCCTGCCGGCCGGCGGCTACGACATGATCGCCAGCCAGCTCCAAAGCTTGGCCTCGGCCGACCAGGACGCGCTGAGCTGGGCCTTCATCATCGGCCTGCTCTTCGCTCTTTACAGCGCCAACAACGGCATCCTGACGCTCTTCGAGGCGATGAACATCGCGTATGACGAAACGGAAAAGCGCTCGTATCTGAAGCTCTACGGGACCTCGTTCCTGTTCACCATCGGCGCCATTCTCATCGGCATCCTGTTCATCATCAGCGTCGGCGTGGTGCCGGCGGTGCTCTCCTTCCTGCGGCTGGGCAGCTTTGCGGAGATCCTGATCTCCGTCCTGCGCTGGCCCGTCATGTTCGTCGCGGCGGTGCTGGGGATTTCAGTGCTCTACCGCTTCGGCCCAAGCCGGCAGCGCGCCAAATGGCGCTGGGTGACCTGGGGGAGCGCCATCGCCACCGTGATCTGGATCGTCGCCTCGATCCTGTTCTCCTGGTACCTCGCCAATTTCGCCGACTACAACGCCACCTACGGATCGCTCGGCGCGGTGATCGGCTTCATGATGTGGACCTGGATCTCCGTCACCATCCTGATCTTCGGGGCCGAGCTGAATTCCGAGATGGAGCACCAGACGGCGCGCGATTCCACCACCGGGCCGGAACGACCCCTTGGCAGCCGCGGCGCCTCGATGGCCGATACGCTGGGCAAGACCAGCGATGCGCCGTCCACCGGCGACGAGAAGAAGAGCCCCGGTCTGCCGCCCAAGGGCCAGGAGGGGAGCGCGGCGCGGCAGGACAATGTTCAGCCGCAGCCGGCAGGGACGCAGCCGAGGGCAAGAACTGCCGGATCGGATTTGCGCGCGCCGCAAGCATCGGCGCTTGGGACAGCGGTTGCTTACGGTCTGTCGATAGCCACTGTGGGGAGCAAACTGTTCCGCGGCCGCTGATCGCTGCGCCGAGGCTGGTACCGCCTAGTTCGTAATGGCGCTCCGTGCCGTTCCGCTTTGAGCGCGGCCGGGAAAGAGCACCGGGCGCTGCGCCTCTTTCTCCGGGCAGAGGATGACGGTATCTGGCGGCACATGGCAATATTTCAGCCGGGCCTCAATGCTGCCCAAAATCGCATCGCCCGCCTCGAGGCATCCGCCGAGCAGCAAAAGTGTCGACAGCCCAAAGTACCTGATCGTGTTCATACTCGCTGTCCCCCGCCTGCTTGCTGCGGATTTATCAAGGATTCGATCCGTTCTGGACAGCGTTGTGATCTCGGGTCAAGCCGGTAGAGTGGCCGCTTTCGCAGGTACCGCGATTTTGAAGCTGCTCAAGGCTCGAGCGCAGCAGCTGGCTCGCTCTTGCTCGCTACAAGGCTAGCGTGCAGTGCGGACCTCGATTGGCGTGCTGCCGAGAACGTGCCGTTTGCGATCCGAAGCGGCCTAGAGGTCGCCCGTCATGCCGCTGGCAAGCAGCCCTTGTGTACAGTGCAGACGGCAGCGTGCACTTGTTATTGCGCACCCGCCTCCCAATTCCGGATGCTTATCGCAGGAAGATCGTGGGGCCTCCACCAGCCAGATCGCGACGCTTGAGGGTTGGTTCGGCAGCATTCCGCCGGCAAAAGTATCCGTCGTGGGCATCTCGGAAACCGGCGTGTTCATGCTGGGAACCGGCACGGGCAAGGCTATTCTCGATTAAGGACGCCTGTGTAGTCACGCAACTGATGGGGTTCGAGCCCGCACCCCACCTGCCGCAAACATCGCAGCGACGACAGCCCTCAACCTGACCGGCAACGGGTTCGGGCAAAGCATTGGTGGTAACGCTCGCGGCAACATTTTCACCAGTCTCGGTGGCCTGGACACGATCCAAGGGCGCGGCGGCAACGACATCTTCAGATTCTCATCGGTCGCTGAGACGGGCGTTGGAGCCACCCGAGACGTCATCGTTGACTTTGAAGACTTCGGCAATGACGAAACCATCAACCTGGGGGGCTTCGCCGGCACTCTGACGTATATTGCCGGCGCCGCATTCACCGCGGCAAACCAGGTCAGGGCCGTGACAAGCGGCGCCAACGTGCTGATCCAGATGAACACCGCTGGCACCACCGGTGCGGAGGGAGAACTGCTTCTTTCCAACACCACTATCGGCCAGATCAACGCCAGCGATTTCTACCTGGCCTAGAGTGCAGGCCTGCCGGTCTTCTTTAGACCGGCAGCCCTAGCAGCCTGCTTTTGCAGCGCTGGTGCCTTGGGGCGTCAGCGCTGCGCCTTTTCACGCCACCTGCAGCCCACGCGCCAGCTCGCCGGCCTGCTTCTCGAACAGACCGCGGTAGATGCCGCGGTCCCGGTGGACGAGCTGGCGGTGGTCTCCCTCCTCGGCGATGCGGCCGCGGTCGAAAACGAGGATGCGGTCGAGCGCCCGCACGGTCGACAGCCGGTGGGCGATGATGATGGCCGTGCGGCCGCGCATCAGCCGCTCCATCGCCTGCTGGATGAGCAGCTCCGATTCCGAATCGAGGCTCGAAGTCGCTTCGTCCAGGATGAGGATCGGCGCATCGGCCAGGAAGGCGCGAGCCAGGGCGACGCGCTGACGCTCGCCGCCGGACAACTTTATGCCCCGCTCGCCAACCAGCGTGCCGTAGCCTTTCGGCAGGCGAGCGATGAAGTCGTGCGCGTTGGCGAGTTCCGCCGCGCGCTGGACCTCGGCCTGGGTCGCACCGGGACGGGCATAGGCGATGTTCTCCGTCAGCGAGCGGTGGAACAGGATCGGCTCCTGCTGGACGATGGCGATCTGCGCCCGCAGCGAGGCTTGCGTCGCTTCCGCGATGTCCTGCCCATCGATGAGGATGCGGCCTTCGTTGATGTCGTAGAGCCGCTGGATCAGCTTGACGAAGGTCGTCTTGCCGGAGCCGGAGCGGCCGACCAGGCCGACCTTCTCGCCCGGCGCGATGCGGACGGAGAAATCCCGGTAGAGCGGCGTGGCGTGTCCGGCATAGTGGAACGTGACACGGTCGAAGACGACTTCGCCGCCGCCGATGCGGATGGGCCGCGCGCCGGGGCGGTCTGCGACGCCAATCGGCTGGGCATGGAAGTCGACCAGCTCCTCCATATCGTTGACCGAGCGCTGCAGGTTGCGGATGTGCATGCCGACATCGCGCAGGTAGCCCTGGATGACGAAGAATGCAGTGAGCACGTAGGTGACGTCGCCGGGCGTCGCCCTGCCCTGCCACCAGAGCCAGAGCGCCGTGGCAATCACGGCGGCGCGCAGGAGAAGGAGCGCGGCCATCTGGGCCGTGCTGTTGATCGTGCCGCGGTTCCAGCTGCGCAGCGTCCGGCGCTGCCACTTGTCGATTACGCCCGCGAGCCGACGGTCCTCGCGATCCTCCGCGCCGAACGCCTTCACCACCGCGTTGCAGCTGATCGCATCGGCAAGCGCGCCGCCCAGGCGCGTGTCCCAGAAGTTGGCCAGGCGTGCGCTCGGTGCCACCCAGCCGAGCGCCAGGCTGACGGTCATCACGATGTAGAAGGCCGCGCCGCAGACCACGACCAGGCCCATTACCGGCCAGTAGAAGGCTAGGACCAGGGTCGATCCGACCAGCACGACGAGCGACGGCAACAGCGCCAGCAGCAGCGTATCGTTCAGCAGGTCGAGCGCCCACATGCCGCGCGTGATCTTGCGCACGGTTGAACCGGCAAAGGCGTTGGCGTGCCAGTCGGTTGAAAAACGCTGGACGCGGGCGAAGGCGTCCTGAATGACGTCGCGCATCATGTGCAGCGTCATCCGGGCGATGCCGAGAAAGGCGAGATGGCGCAGGACCACCATGCCCGCGCCGAGCGCCACGATGGCCATGAAAGCGTTCACCGCGGCATCGCGGCCGGCCAAGCGATCGGTGGCGCCGAGTGTGATGGCATCGACGAGCCGGCCGGCAAAGACCGGCATCAGCACGTCGGCCGCGGTGGAGAACGCCAAGAAGCCGGCGATCGCCAGGACGAGCGGCTTCTGCCGGCCCCAATGGCCGAAGGTGAATCGGAAGACGTCGCGGAACGTATCCGCGCGCCCGCCGGAGCGAGGAACGATCATGGTCCTGACCGGCGCGCCATCTGCGGCCGGCTCCCAATGGCAGCGGCGGATCAGCCGCCGCAGTGAATGACAATCAGAATGGAAGTGGCGAGAGGCTCAGGCGTTCCGTGAGCCCATCGGACGCCTTTGCCAGGCGCGTACCGGGGGCGCGGAAAATGCCAGATCAGTCATGCGGTCCTCCCCGGTTCGAAAGTGGGCGGCTTTCATATTGCGGCTAAGCAAATTGTGCAACCCCGGGGTGGCACGCCGTGTTAGCCGGAGTGCAGCGTTCGCCCTCTCCATACGCGTACGAAAGACCTCATGCCCGACACCGCCCAGCTTCATGTCCGCTCGGTCTGCGGCAGCTTGCGCAAGGCTTCCTTCAACCGCGGCGTGGAGCGGATATTGCCGGACCTTGCGCCAGCAACGATGCGGGTTGAGCCGCTGGAGGGCATCGGCACGCTGCCGCTTTATGACGGGGATATCGAGGCGACGCGCTTCCCCGATGACGTCACTGGGATGGCCGAAGCGATCCGCGACGCCGACGGGCTGATCATCTGCACGCCGGAATACAACAACTCGGTTCCCGGCGTGCTGAAGAACGCCATCGATTGGCTGTCGCGGTTGCCGAAGCAGCCCTTCTCGGAAAAACCGGTGGCGCTGATGTCGGCTTCGACCGGATCGTTCGGCGGCGTGCGCTCGCAGCTTGCGCTTCGCCCCGCCCTGGTGACGTTGAACGCCTTCGTGCTCAACCGGCCCGGCGTGCTGATCGCCAACGCGAAATCGAAGTTCGACGTCGAAACCGGCGACCTGCGGGACGAGGAGACGAAGCAGCAGATTAGCAAGCAGCTCGTCGCCTTCGAGGCCTGGATCCGCCGGCTCCAGCCGTGCTAATCAGACCGGCATCAGGGTTTCCACCAGCCGCGCCCAATAGCTCGCGCCGTGCGGGATGACGGCGTCGTTGAAGTCATAGGCGGGGTGATGGAGCCCGGCCGTATCACCGTTGCCGATAAAGATGAAGGCGCCAGGGCGCGCTTCCAGCATGTAGGAGAAATCCTCGCCGCCCATGACGGGATTGGCGGTGGCGTCGACATTGGCGTCGCCGGCGATCTCGCGCGCCACCATGACCGCATTGGCAGTCTGCTCGGGATGGTTCACCGTCACCGGGTAATTGCGCTCGTAGTGGAACTTCACGGTGGCGCCGAAGGCGGCGACGATGTTCTGGACCACTTCCCGCATGCGGCGTTCCAGCAGATCGCGCACCAGCGGGTCGAGTGATCGGGCCGTTCCGGTGAGCCGCGCCCGCTGTGGGATGACATTGAACGCATCGCCGGCGTGGAATGTGGTCACGGACACGACCGCGCTCTGCAGCGGGTCGACGTTGCGCGACACGATTGATTGGAGCGCCTGGACGACAGCGGTGCCGACCACGATGGGATCGATAGTGGAGTTGGGTTTGGCCGCATGACCGCCGTGGCCGTCGATCTCGATGGTGAACTGGTCCGTCGCCGCCATCAGCGGGCCGGGCCGGATGGCGAAGTGGCCCACCGGCAGGCCCGGGAAGTTGTGCATGCCGTAGACCTCATCGATGCCGAAGCGGTCCATCATGCCGTCCTCGACCATGGCGCGGCCGCCAGCCCCGCCCTCCTCCGCCGGCTGGAAGATGAACACGGCAGTCCCGGCAAACCGGCGGGTCTCCGCCAGGTATCGCGCCGCTCCCAGGAGCATCGCCGTATGCCCGTCATGGCCGCAGGCGTGCATCTTGCCGGGCGTCGTCGAGGTCCAAGGCTTTCCGCTTTCCTCGTTGATGGGCAGCGCATCCATATCGGCGCGCAGCCCGACCACCCGCCGCGGACCCTCGGCCGAGCCCTTCACCACCGCGACCACCCCGGTGCGGCCGATCCCTTCCACGACCTCATCGCAGCCGAAGCCGCGCAACTTGCCGGCGACGTCGGCGGCAGTGCGATGCACCTCGTAGAGGATCTCCGGATGGCGGTGATAGTCGCGGCGCCACCCGGCGATTTCGTCGTGAAAGTCGGCAAAGCGGTTGACGATGGGCATCGCATGCTCCGAAAGGGCATGCAGACTATGCTGCGTCCCGGCGGTGGATCAACTCGGTCGGCGTGTTGCGGCCACTTTTGGCCGATAGGTCGCCGATCGCGAACGCCGGAGGCGGCGATTCGGCGCGAGAAGAAGGGTCCCAGATTGCTCTCCGCTCTCCTTCACCGGCTGCGCAGCGCGGCCGGCGCAGTTCTGATCCTTGGCGTCTCATTGGGCGCCGCATCGGCGCAGACCGCAGGCCCCGTCGAGCCCGCAAGCGCGACCGGCCCGGCTGCAGCTCCCTCCGACTCGACGGCAGAGCCCGCCCGGTTGCAGGGACCCTATGTCGTCGCCGATGTCGCGACGGGGCAGGTGTTCGCTGATCATGACGCGGTTCGGCCGTGGTTCCCGGCGTCGACCACCAAGCTGGTGACCCTTTATGTCACTCTGCGCGCCATCGCGGCGGGTGAACTGACGCTCGAATCGCCAGTCACGATCAGCGCCTATTCGGCCGGCCAGCCACCGAGCAAGATGGGGTTCCGGCAAGGGACCATGCTGACGCTCGAGAACGCGCTGAAGATGATGATGGTCAAATCGGCGAACGACATCGCGGTGGCCGTTGCTGAAACCGTCGGCGGCAGCGAGGCCGGCTTTGCGGACCGGATGAACCTGGAAGCGCAGCGCCTTGGCATGACACGCTCGCATTTCGTGAACCCGCACGGCCTGCCGCAGCGGCGGCAGATTACCACCGCGCGCGACATGGCGGTGGTCGCGCGCGCCCTGCTCACCGATTTCCCGCAGCACCGGAGCCTCCTGAACATCCACGCCATCCAGTTCGGCAAGACCGTCATGCGGACCTACAATCCGTTGCTGGAGCGCTATCCGGGCGCGACCGGGATGAAGACCGGATTCATCTGTGCATCGGGCTATAACCTGGTCGCCTCGGCGCAGCGCGGCGGCCGCGAACTGGTTGCCGTGGTTTTCGGCGAATATGGCGGCCAGGCCCGGGCCGAACATGCAGCGCGGCTGCTGAACGACGCATTCGTGGCGGCGGGTGTACAACCTCCGGCCCCGTCGCAGCCGGTTCCGGAAGGGCAGCTGTTCTCCGCCGGCGAGACGATCACCGAAGGGAACCTGGTCGCCGGGTCGGCGACAGCCGCGGAACCTGCGACGCTTGTCGAGGCACCGCCGGGCCAGGGCTCGGCCCAGCCGGCGATAGAACCGCAGTTTTTGGCCGCACAGCCTGTCCAAGCTGCGGCGCCGGGCATCGACCAGGGTCAGCCGAAGCCGGAAATTAAACCAGCGTCGCTCGCATTGACGCTTGAGACCGTGTCCTCCGGTTCGGAGTTCACCGAGCCGTTCGACATGCGGCCGCTGGTGTGCGGCAGCAAGCGCGCAGCCGCCGCTTCGGAGGCCAATACCGACACAGGGCCCGAAGCGGAAGGGCAGGTCTCGATCCTTACAGCCCCGGTTTATCTCGGACCGCCTTTGCAGGTCTCCGTCATTTCCCAGGCTGACCCGAACGCCAGGCCTGGACAGCCCGGCTACATCGCGCGCCTGCCCAAGCCGCGGCCGGATCTGCCCAGCGACGAGATCACGACCGGTGTGGCGGAGGCTTACGGACCCGCGGCGGAAGGGGAAGCGCGTGTCAGCGTGCCCGAAGGGGCCGCGACCCAGTAGGCGAGCCTAGCCGAGCGTCTGCGCACCGAACGCAGGTAGCTGCTCGCCTGTCTGAAGCGCGTCTGCGTCCTCGGCAGGCCGTGCCTGATCGAGGAGCTGACGGTAAAGCGCGTCGTAACGGTCAGCCATCCAGGCGCAGGTCTGCTCGGCCCCGGGTCCGGCGCGCCAGGCTGACACCTGCCCGAGCCGCGCGGAGAAACCGCTGCGGTCGGAGGCGATGGAGACGAGCTTTGCCATGGCAGTCTCGGGAGAGACGTCCGCGATGAGCCAGCCGCCGCCATGCTGGCGAATGCGGTCGCCAACCGCGCCAAGGTCGAACGCGGCGACCGGAAGGCCGCAGGCCCACATCTCGGTGAGGGTGTGGCAGAATGTTTCCGCCCAGATCGACAGCACAATTCCGAAATGCGGCTGGATGCCTGCGACCATCTCGCTGAAGCGGGTGCGATCGTAGGGACCGTGGCAGATGACGTTCGGGAGATGGGCGAGTTCGCGCGCGGCCTTTCCCAGCACGTGGAACTGGAAACGGCCGGCACGGTCCAACGCCTGCATGGAAGCGAGGACGCGCGCGCCCTTCGAGCCGGAAATGTTGCCGGGCACGAGAACGCGGACGCGCTCCCCAGCATCGGGGAAGCGGCCGATCTGGCCGAAGGAGTGAAAATCGCGTCCGTGCTCAATGACCGGAAACGCCTTGGCCGCGGTTTGCGGAAAGAAGCGGATGATCCGCTCGCGCGTGCTGGCCGAGGTGGTCACGAACGCATCGCATTCGGCCAGCATGGCCGCCATCCTGTCCCGCCAGCCGAACACGGCATTGTTCTTCAGGGGCGGCACGTTGCCCGTCCACATCTGCTGACTGCACTGGCCGGGCGTCGCGGTGCAGGTTCCGCCACAGAACACATCGTTCTCGTCGACGAGCCGGGTCGTCGGGCAGATCGTATAGAAATCGTGGAAGGAGAAAACGACCCGAGCGCCAAAGCTCCTGGCCAGGCGTGGAAGCGACAGGCTGTGCCACGCGAGATGCCGGATATGGACGACGCTGAACGCGTATTCGGCGAGCCAGCCTGCCAGCAGCCGGTCGTAGTTGCGGTCCACATGGGGGAACGGCTGGAGCGGTTCTGGCAGGCGTACGCGCCGCAGCACCGTGTAGCCGTCGGCAGACCAGCGGCTCAGGATCACCGAGCGCGCGTCGCTGCGCAGCACGTAGGTCTCATAGCGGTCCGAAAGGGCCGACATCAGGTCCTGGTTGGTCTGAGGGGTTCCCCCCACCTCCGTCGAGATGACGAACAACGCCCGGGGCAGACCGGCGCCTGGCAAATAGGCACGGCGGAGCGCCGCACCGCTGCCGGCCAACTCGAGGTAGTCGCGGCCCTGGCGGCGGAACTCCTGCGCGGCGCTGGTTGCCGCGAAATAGTCGGAAAGGTTGCCGAGCCGCGCGCGGCTCCGCGCCAGCGCGCCGCGGACAGCGCCCCCGCTGAAGACGCGCAAGGCACGCGCTGCTTGTCTCGGACCCTTCATGGGCATGCCGGATAACGGGCAATCATGGCGTGTTCGGGATGTACCGCCGCCGACGCGAACCGTTCCAAGGCAGCTGGACGGGATGGCTGGCGCAAGGTTGCTAATCGGCTGCCGGCGGTGGCACTGCTTCCGCCGATGCGGCCACCTTGGCGAGGTAGGCGCCGTACTGGGTGTTGCGAAGATTTGCCGCGAGATCCTTCAATTGGTCCAAACCGATCCAGCCTTGCCGAAACGCGATCTCCTCCAGGCAAGCGATGGGCAGGGCTTGCCGGTGCTGCATGGTACGGACGAACTCGCCTGCTTCCAGCAGGCTGTCGCAGGTGCCGGTGTCGAGCCAGGCAAAGCCGCGCCCGAGCCTTTCCACGGTCAGGTCGCCGCCTTCGAGGTAAGCCCTGTTCACGTCGGTGATTTCCAGTTCCCCGCGATCGGACGGGGTTAGCGACGCGGCGATGTCCAGCACGCGATTGTCATAGACGTAGAGGCCGGTGACCGCCCAGGAGCTTTTGGGCGCCTCCGGCTTTTCCTCGATTGCGAGCGCCCTGCCCTCCCGATCCAGCGTGACGACGCCATAATGCTGCGGATCCTGGACCTCGTAGGCGAAAATCGTCGCGCCGCGGCGGCGAGCGATGGCCCGGCGGAGCAGGTCAGGCAGGCTGTGGCCGAAGAAGATGTTGTCGCCGAGAACCAAGGTGACCGCGTCCTCTTCGACGAACTCACGGCCAACGATGAAGGCCTGGGCCAGCCCGCCGGGAAAGGGCTGAGCCGCGAGCTGCAGGCGCAAGCCGAACTGCGAACCGTCACCGAACAGGCTGCGATAAAGGCCGATGTCCTGAGGGGTCGTTATGATCAGGATCTCGTCGATGCCGGCCAGCATCAGCACCGACAGCGGATAGTAGATCATCGGCTTGTCGTAGACCGGCAGCAGCTGCTTGTTCACGGCGCGGGTAATCGGATGGAGGCGGGTGCCGGAGCCGCCGGCCAGGACGATCCCCTTCATATACCGGCTCCAGGGGCCACAGACCCGGCGAGGGCCTGGTCCAGCGCCTGCGGCAGCATCTCTCGCCAGCCCGGAATCGTCAGCCCGAAAGCCGCCTGCACGGCGCGGCAGCAAAGCCGGCTGTCCAATGGACGCGGAGCGGCCGCGGCGAACTCAGCGGTGGTGACCGGCGTGACACGGGGCCGCGCCATTCCACGCTGCTCCAATCCGGCGAAGATTGCTTCGGCGAATTCCAGGCGCGTGCCCTCCTCCGCTCCGGCCAGATGATACAAGCCCCAAGGCGTGGCTGCATCGAGGCAAGCGGGAACGATGCGGGCCAGGCAGCGGGCCAGTTCCGAGGCCGCTGTCGGGCAGCTGTGCTGGTCCGCCACCACCTTCACCGCCAACCGGTCCGCCAGCCGGAGCATTGTGTTGAAGAAGTTGGACCCATGCGGTCCAAAGACCCAGGACGTACGCAGCACCAGGTGCCGCGGATTGGCGTTGCGGACGGCCGCTTCGCCGGCAAGCTTGGAGCGTCCGTAGGCACTGACCGGCCGTGGTTCATCGCCCTCTTCATACCGGCCGTGTTTCAGCCCGTCGAACACATAGTCGGTCGACAGGTAGATCACCGGCGCGGCCAGGGCCGCGGCGGCCCGGGCGATAACCGCAGGCGCCTCGGCGTTGACCCGCTGGGCGAGTTCTTCTTCGCCCTCGGCCTTGTCAACTGCCGTGTAGGCCGCGGCGATGATGACGGCATCGGGCCGGTGCCGCGCCACCACGCCGTCCAGAGTTGAAGGCCGGCTGAAATCCGCCGCGCCGCGGTCCAGGAACGTCAGCCGCGTGCCCCGATCCCATTGAGCGAAGGAGAGCGCCCGGCCGACCTGGCCGGTCGAGCCGAAAATGAGCACATGAGGAGCCATCAGCTCAGCGGCTCGCCGCGTTGGCGGCCGCGGCCGTTCCCAGCCTCTGCCCTGCATAGCGGGAAAGCAGCGGCTCCCACCATTGCGGGTGAGCCACATACCAGGCCACGGTCTCGCTCAGCCCATCATCGAAACCGCGTTGCGGAGCCCAGCCCAGTTCGCGCTCGATCTTGGCAATGTTCATGGCGTAGCGGAAATCATGGCCGGGGCGCTCGGCAACAAAGGTCACGAGATCGGCGCGCGGCTTGCCCGAGGGCAGCGGCCCGGCAAGTTGGTCCACCGCCTGGGCGATCGCGGTGACCACGTCGATGTTGCGCCGCTCCGCCTTGCCGCCGACAAGGTAAGTCTCTCCAACCCGGCCGCGCTCAAGGAGGGCGACCAGAGCGCGGGCGTGGTCGTCCACGAACAGCCAGTCGCGGACGTTCCGGCCCGTCCCGTAGACCGGCATCTTCTCTCCCCGTAGCGCTTTCACCACGGAGAGAGGAATCAGCTTTTCGGGAAACTGGTAGGGTCCATAATTGTTGGACGTATTGGCGACGATGATCGGCAGTCCATAGGTGTGCCCCCACGCACGGACGGCGTGGTCGGAGCTCGCCTTGCTGGCCGCATAGGGCGAGCGCGGGTCGTAGCGCGTCGTTTCCGTGAAGGCCGGGTCGTCCGGACCCAGCGCCCCGAACACCTCATCTGTGGACACGTGCACGAACCGGAAGGACGCCTGGCTCGCCGGGTCGAGCTCGGCGAGGTATGAGCGCGTTGCTTCGAGAAGCCGCGTCGTGCCGACGACATTCGTTGCAATGAACGCGTCCGGGCCGTCGATGGAGCGATCCACATGGGTCTCGGCCGCCAGGTGGATCAGCGCCTCGGGACGGAAGGCGCGGAATGCCTCGGCCAGGCCGGTCTTGTCACAAATGTCGGCGGCACGGAACAAATAGCCCGGGTGACCGGCCACGGCGCTCAGAGAATCGAGCGAGCCCGCATAGGTCAGCTTGTCGAGGTTGAGCACCGTGTGCGGCGTGCTGGCCATCAGGTGCCGGATCAGCGCGCTGCCGATGAAGCCCGCTCCGCCGGTGATCAGAATGCGCATGGATCGACGCTCCCGAGTGCCGTTCAAAACGGGGGATCGATGGCCGACAGAAGCGGCAACGACTTGTCGCGGTCCGACAGGATCGGGGCTTTCCCGGACAGCGGCCAGTCGATGCCGATATCCGGGTCGTCCCAGGCAATCCCAGCCTCATGCTCCGGCGAATGCAACTGGGACACTTTGTAGGCAACCTCCGTATCCGCCTCAAGCGTACAGAAGCCGTGGGCAAAGCCGACCGGCACGAACATCTGCTCACCCCCCTGCGCGCTCAACGTCGCGGCGACGTGGCGACCGAAGGTCGGCGAGGTCCGGCGGAGGTCAACAGCTACGTCGAAGGCAGCGCCCCTGACCACACGGAACAGCTTGGCCTGAGCCGCCGGCGCCCGCTGGTAATGCAGGCCGCGGATCGTGCCCGCCTGTCGCGACAGCGAGGCGTTGTCCTGGACGAAATCCGCCGCGATGCCGCTTAGGGCGAAGGATTCCCTGTTCCAGGTCTCGACGAAGAAGCCGCGGAAATCCTCGAACCGACGGGGCCGGATCAGTTTAACCTCGTGAATATCGAGGCTGACGACGTTCATGGAGTGCCCGCGCCGATCCGCAGCCGCGCCCGGCCCGCTCGGGGAGGACTTCTAGGTTTCGCCCGCCAGCATATCAAGCCATTGCCGTGCCGCTTTGCCGAGCGGATCCAGAGCGAGGATGTGGCGGCCGGTTTTCTCGGCCTGCTCACGCGCCAGGTCCGGGTCTCGGATGAGTTGCTGGATCCGCTCGCGCCAGACCTCTGCGTCACCATCAACGAAGATGTCGGGGAGCGCCGATCCCGCAACCGTTTCCAGAGCCGGGTTGGGCGTCATCAGCGATGCCGCCCCGACAATCGCCTGCTCGAACAGCTTGTTGGCGGAGCGCGCCGCGTTGAAGCGGGTTTCCCGCAAGGGGTAGGTCGCCAGGTGAAAGCGCAATCGGCGGAGCGCCAGGCGGTAGCGCCACCAGGGGAGCGGCCGCAGCGAGCGGACCTGGGGCAAGCCCGACAGCCCCTCCGGCAGGTTTCCCCCGGCAAACAGAGTGCAGCGCACCTGCGGATTGGCCCGCAGCACCTCCACAAGCACCGGAGCGAGCGGGGCGAAGTCGGAGCCGTGCGAGGCGGTCCCGAGATGCACGAGCTCGAAGTGCCTGGCTGCAGCGAAATGCGCCGTGTCTGCCGGCGGCATCGACCAGGCCGGATGAACCAGACGCGCGTTGGGGCCGTAGATCGGTTGCAGGACTGGGCTCGAAACAACCACGATATCGGCTGCCGATCTGAGAAGCGGCCAGTCCCGCTTGACGAATGCCGCCAGCCGCTCCCGGTATTTGGGCGGTAGCAAAGGGTCGGCGGCGCCGGCTTCGAAATCGTCGTCGGCGATGTAGATGGTCCTTTGGACGCCGGCCTTCGCGAGACGGTCCAAATCCGCCGCCGAGCCGTAACGGCTGATGATGCCGGTCTGCCCAATAAGATAAAGGTGCGGCGCGAGCGTGCGGAGCGGCGGAAGGCGGACGTGGTCGGCGAGCAGGCGCCTGATCGGATTGCGGAAATAGAGGTCTGTGGTCGGAGTTCGCCTGGTGAACTCGGTTAGTGCCAGCGGCAACGGAAAGCGCATCGGCACTGCATAGCGGCAGAGCGCGATCTCCGCGGCAACATTCTGCTTAGCCGACCGGCAAAGCCGTGTGCGGGACTCGCTTTCCATAGCGGCCGCCCTTGGGCTGTTTAGCGGCTTGGCAGGGCGTACATGCCCGTGCCATTGTCCGGGCAAAGCCATTCAGGGAGGACCATCATGGATTTCACGAGACGCGACCTTATCCGCACCACCGCCGGCCTCGCCGTGGGCGCCATGGGCGCCGGGCTGATGGGCGGGCGGCCGGCCTTCGCGCAGGACGCCGCGATGTTCAAGCCGGAGGAAGGCGCAACGCTGCGTCTGCTGCGCTGGTCGCCTTTCGTCAAGGGCGACGAGGACCAGTGGCTGGCCAACACCCAGAAGTTCACCGAGGCTACCGGCGTCCAGGTCCGGGTCGACAAGGAAAGCTGGGAAGACATCCGTCCCAAGGCGGCGGTGGCCGCCAACGTCGGCTCCGGCCCGGACCTGATGCTGGTGTGGTTCGACGACCCGCATCAATACCCCGACAAGCTGCTCGACGTCACCGATCTCGCCGATTACCTCGGCAACAAATACGGCGGCTGGTACCAGGGCCCGCGCGACTACGCCGTGCGCGATGGAAAGTTCATCGGCCTGCCGCTGGCGGCGATCGGCAACGGCATCGTCTATCGCGACAGCTGGGTCAAGGAAGCCGGGTTCCAGGAGTTCCCGAAGGACACGGCCGGATTCCTGGAGCTCGCCAAGGCGTTGCAGGCCAAGGGCCATCCGGTCGGCTTCACGCACGGCCATGGCGTCGGCGACGGCAACAACTATGCGCACTGGCTGTTGTGGAGCCACGGCGGCAGGATGGTCGACGAGCAGGGCAAGGTGACCATCAACAGCCCCGAGACGCTGGCCGCCATCAACTACGCGATCGAGCTCTACAAGACCTTCATCCCCGGCACCGAGAGCTGGCTCGACGTCAACAACAACCGCGCCTTCCTCGCCGGCGAACTGTCGGTGATCGCAAACGGCATCTCGGCCTATTACACGGCCAAGACCAACCCGGAAAACAACCCGGCGCTGGCCGAGATCGCAAAGGACATTCGTACCACGAACCTGCCGATCGGGCCGGTTGGGCAGTCGGTGGAACTCCACCAGGTCACCACGGCGGTTATCTTCAACTACACGCCGTACCCGAACGCCGCGAAGGCTTACCTGCAGTTCATGTTCGAAGAGCCGCAGATGGCGGCGTGGATCACGTCGTCGGCGGGTTATTGCTGCCAGGCGCTGAAGGCCTACGCCAACAACCCGGTCTGGACGTCGGACCCGAACAACGCGCCCTATGCGCGTGCCTCTGAGACGCTGCGCCCGAACGGCTATGCCGGGCCGCTCGGCTACGCCTCGGCGGCGACCATGGCCGACTACGTCCTGGTCGACATGTTCGCCAAGGCTGTCACCGGCCAGGCCACCCCGCAGGAAGCGATGGAAGAAGCCGAGAAGCGGGCCAATCGCTATTACCGGGTCTAGCCAGTCGAGCACGGGGGTCGCCACTCGGCGACCTCCGACACCGTTCCGCGGTCGTGCAAATGGCGGCAGAGCTGCTTCCCTGCGCCGGCCCGCCCCGAGCAGCTAAGAACGGGCTGAAGGCATGGCCTCTTATGCACCCGCCGAACTGAGCACCGCAGCGAACGGCAGGAGCCGCTCCGTGCTGTCGCGGATCGCCGAGAGCCGAAACGCGCTCGGGCTGGGCTTCATGCTGCCGGCGGGAATCCTGCTGCTGATCTTCCTGACATATCCGCTCGGGCTCGGCGTCTGGCTCGGTTTCACCGACACCCGCGTCGGCCGCGACGGAATCTTCATCGGCCTGGAGAATTATCAGGCCCTTTGGGACGACAGCGTCTTCTGGCTCTCCGTATTCAATACGCTGCTGTACACGATCAGCGCCTCCATCCTGAAGTTCGCGCTGGGGCTGTGGCTGGCGCTGATCCTCAACGAAAACCTGCCCCTGAAGGCGTTCTTTCGCGCCATTGTGCTTCTGCCATGGGTGGTGCCCACGGTGCTGTCGGCCATCGCTTTCTGGTGGATCTACGACGCCCAGTTCTCCATCGTGTCATGGGGCCTGCAGGAACTCGGGCTGATCGAAAACCGCATCAATTTTCTTGGCGACCCGGAGAATGCGCGGGCCTCAGTGATTGCCGCCAATGTTTGGCGCGGCATTCCCTTCGTGGCCATCACCTTGCTCGCCGGCCTGCAAACGATTCCGCCGTCGCTTTACGAGGCGGCAACGCTGGACGGCGCCAGCCGCTGGGAGCTGTTCCGCTACGTGACGCTGCCGCTGCTCACGCCGATCATCGCGATTGTGATGACATTTTCGGTGCTGTTCACTTTTACCGATTTCCAGCTCATCTACGTCCTGACGCGCGGCGGCCCGGTGAACGCCACGCATTTGATGGCTACGCTCTCCTTCCAGCGCGGCATCTCCGGCGGCCAACTCGGCGAGGGCGCGGCTATCGCGGTGGCGATGATCCCGTTCCTCCTCGCCGCCATCCTGTTCAGCTATTTCGGCCTGCAGCGGCGGCGCTGGCAGCAGGGCGGCAAGGACTGATGCCGATGGGATTGCATCGCCTATGACCGTGACAACCTCAGACGCAGACACGCACGACCGGTCCGGCGACGAAGGCGGGATGAACTACCTGCAAAGCCTGCCCCGGCGGGTTGTGACGGTTTACATCCCGCTGCTGATCTTTGTCGTCGTTCTGTTATTTCCGTTCTACTGGATGACGATCACGGCGCTGAAGCCGAACTCGGAGATGACGAACTACGACGAGTTCAGCCCCTTCTGGGTCGTCAATCCGACGCTTCAGCATATCAAGTACCTGCTGTTCGAGACCTCCTATCCCGGGTGGCTGTGGAACACGATCATCATATCCACGGCGGCGACGATCCTGTCGCTGTTCGCCTCCGTTTTCGCCGCTTACGCCATCGAGCGGCTGCGCTTTTCGGGCTCGCGCCCGGTAGGGCTGGCGATTTTCCTCGCTTACCTCGTGCCGCCGTCGATCCTGTTCATCCCGCTGGCGGTTATGGTGTTCAACCTCGGCCTCTACGACACCAAGTTCGCGCTGATCCTCACGTATCCGACCTTCCTGGTGCCGTTCTGCACCTGGCTGCTGATGGGCTATTTCCGCTCCATTCCCTTTGAGCTGGAGGAATGCGCGCTTATCGATGGCGCGAACCGCTGGCAAATCCTGACCAAGATCGTGCTGCCGCTTTCCGTGCCGGGGTTGATCTCGGCAGGCATCTTCGCCTTCACGCTGTCGTGGAACGAGTTCATCTACGCGCTGACATTTATCCAGTCGTCAGAGAACAAGACGGTCCCGGTCGGCGTGCTGACGGAACTGGTCCGCTCCGACGTCTATGAATGGGGGGCACTGATGGCGGGAGCGCTGATCGGCTCGCTCCCGGTCGTGATCCTGTATTCCTTCTTCGTCGAGCACTACGTGTCGTCCATGACCGGGGCGGTCAAGGAATAGCGCTCTGCTCGGGGCTCAAGCACGGCAGCAACCTCGCGCAGGATAGACAACGCTTTGCGCAAGGCCGCGTCGTGTTTCTTGCGGATGTGGAACGCGGCGAAAACGGGCTGCGATATAGGCGGGCCGTCGGTGACCAGCCGGAATTCTCCAGTTCCGAGCAGCTCCTCGGTTGCCGCTCGCGGGAGATAGGCGGAGCCGCCATGCTTCTTGAGGAATTCAACCGCCAGCATGGCAAGTCCGACCGATAGAGGCCCCAGGCTGAGAGCCGGCAAGAGTTCCGAATGCGCGGCTTCGAAGGCCGGCGAGTAGCCCACCCGGATGTAGCTTTGCCGGTCGACGCTCTCCAGGTGCGACGCCGACGAGGAGACGAGATCGAAGCGCTCCACAAACACCTGCTCGTAGATGATCTCCGGCAGGTATCGCGGCGTGTAGACGACACCGATGTCGGTCATGCCGGCCATCATGTCCGTGATGATCTGCGGCGAATGATCGGCCTCTACGTGGAGCGAGATGTTGGGCATCGCGGCGCGCAACTGGGCGGCCCACTGGAACAGGAGCGGGTCGATCAGGGAGACCTGCGCCGCGATCCGCAGGACGCCACTAAAGCGCTCGAGGCGGCCAAGCTCCTGCTGAGCCAACGTCCAGGACAGTTTCATGGAGCGCGCATGGGAGGCAAAGCGCAGCCCCGCCGCATTGGGCTGCGCCCCCGCCCTGCCCCGCACGAACAGGGCCGAGCCGACCGCCGTTTCCAATGAGCGGATCCGATCGCTCACCGTCGATTGAGTGACCCCCAGCCGCTCCGCCGTACGGCCGAAGGAGCCGGTTTCCAGCAGGTCGAGAAAAGTGTCGATCGTGTCGAGTTGCATAGCGGTGATCGGAAATCCCGATTGATAGGGTGCCTGACGCTCTGTTTCGCGTCGAGGTCCCTTTCCGCATTGTCGCTGCCGGGAGCGGCCGTGCGCCGGGTTGGAGGGTCCGATGCTGATCGTCGACAGCGATTGTCACAATTACTGGTGCAGCGCGACCGTCCTGGAGCCCTACCTGGAACAGCCCTGGCGCGACTATTTCGTGCGCGGCGAGAAGACGGGCCCCGTCGGCGCGTTTCCGCATGGCCATCGTCCCTGGTTCCACCCGGAAGGCTTTTCGCGGCACGACGTCCGGCCCGAGACGGAGGACGACAACTACCGGATCATGAAGGAGAAGCATCTCGACAAATACGAGATCGACTTCGCGATCCTGACCGGCGACGAGCCGGTCGAGGCCTCGACCCTGGCGAACCCGCATTACGCGTCGGCGCTGGTGCGCGCCTACAACAATTTCCAGATCGACTACTGGCTACCGAAGGACGAGCGCTTCTTCGGCTCCATTGTGATCGCCCCGCAGGACCCGCACCTTGCCGCGGCGGAAATCCGGCGGCTTGGCGGCCATCCCCGCATGGTGCAGGTGCTCGCCTCCCACGGTGCGCAGCGGCCGTACGGCGACCCGTTCTACCACCCGATTTACGAGGCCTGCGCCGAGGTGGGCCTGCCCTTTGCGATCCACCTGGGCGGTCAGGGCGGCGTGAACTCGAACCCGATCGGCGCCGGTCCCAGCACCTTCTTCTGGGAAACGCATGCCATCCTGCCGCAATCGGCGATGACGCACCTCGCCAGCATGATCGCCCAGGGCGTCTTCGAGAAGTGGCCGGGGCTCTACTTCGTCATCATCGAATGCGGCGTGGCCTGGGTCCCCTCGGTTCTGTGGCGGCTCGACTCGAACTTCAAGGCGCTGCGCAAGGAAACCCCGTGGCTGAAGATGCTGCCCTCGGAATATTTCCGGCGCAACATCCGGATGAGCACGCAGCCGCTGGAGCAGCCGGAGAAGATCCAGCACCTGTGGTCGACCCTGGACGCGATGGATGGCGAGAACACGCTGCTGTTCGCCTCCGACTACCCGCACTGGGACTATGACGCAGTGGATCGGCTGCACATCCCGCCGCAATGGCGCGAAAAAATCCTCGGCCTCAATGCGCTGCAGGTCTATTCGCGCCTGCCGCAACCGGCTGCGGCAGCGGTGGCCTGAGGGAAGCGCAATGGCCGAAAAGAAATTTGCCTGCCGCACGTCCGAGGTGCCCAGCGGCGCCGCCAAGATCGTCAGCGTGAAGAGCCGGTCGATCGGCATCTTCAACGTCAAGGGCGATTATCACGCGCTGCTGAATGTCTGCCCGCACCGGGGCGCCGCGCTTTGCGAGGGGCCGGTATCGGGCACTACATGCCAGACTGCCGGGCGCGAATTCGTTTACGGGCGTGACCAGGAAATCGTGCGCTGCGCCTGGCACGGCTGGGAATTCGACATCCGCAGCGGCGAGTTCCTCGTCAATCCGCGCATCCGGGCGCGCACCTACCCGGTCACGGTCGAGGACGAGGCGATCTATGTCCACGTCTAGACCGAGGCGACACACAAATGAAAACGGCGGGCCGAAGCCCGCCGTTTCACGATGCGATCCGACCAGGGTCAGGCTGAGGTGCAGCCCTCGACCCACTTGTCGACCGTTTCCTTGTTGTTGGCGACCCACTCCTCGGCCATGTCTTCCGGGTCCATGCTCTCGCGGCCGAGCTTCAAAATCCACTCGTTCACGGTATCGGGCTCCAGGGTCATCTGGCTGATGAAGCAGGCAGCGGCCGGATTGCGGGTTTCCAGGGTCTTGGAATAGCCGTTCCAGATTTCCGCATCCTGGTTGGCGCAGGCAAAGTTGGACGCCTCGAGCCAGTCCTCGCGTTCAGCCGGGGCGAAAACCTGCTGGCAGCCCTCGGTCCAGGCGGGCTCCTCGACACGGACGAGGTCATAGGCGGCGTGCAGCCATTCAGGCGTCCAGTAGTAGAACGCCACCGGCTCCTTCTTCGTGTAGGCCGCGTCGAGCTGACCCTTGAAGATCGCATCGTCGACGATCAGCGGCTCCCAGAGCTCGGTGAGCCCGTAGGACTTGAACTTGATCTCCCATTCATTGGTGGAGGCCCAGCCGGGCGCCCCAGCCCAGTATTCTCCGAGACCGTCGCCGTCAGTATCGAACAGCTTGGCGATCTCCGGCTTCTTCAGGTCCTCGATGGATTTCACCCCGTGTTCGTCCTGGACGTATTTCGGGATGAACAGCGCCTGTTCGCCTTTATAAGGCGTCTTGTTGGCGACCACGGTCTTGCGGCCGTCAACGTATTCGGCCCACTTTTCCTTCTGGTTCGGCATCCAGAGGTCGGGGTAGACGTCAAGTCCGCCGTCGCCCTTGTCCATGCTGGCAAAGATCACCGCGGCTTCAGCCTTCTTGATCTCCACGTCGACATCTAGGCGCGTTTCCAGAACCTCTTTCATGACGTAGGCGATCGCGCGCGCGCCGTCCCACGACAATTCGGCGATCGAAACCTTGTCATCCTGCGCCAGCGCCGAGCCGGCCAGCCCGGCGCTCAGCGCGGCGGCCGCCACTCCCGTTTTCAAGAATTTCATCACGACTTTCCTCCCTTTTTCAGCGGCGTCCGGCGCCTCGCGTCGGCACGCCATCTAAGTCCCTCTCAAGTGCGGCCGCGAGTCCCCTGCACGACCCGGTCCATCATCATGGCGCAGAGCGCGATGGCGCCCCCCGCCAGCAGACCCTTGCCGTGCTCCACGTGCTGCAGGGCGAAAAGTACGTCCTCGCCCAAGCCCTTGGCCGCGATGAGAGCGGCAACAACAACCATGGAAAGCGACATCATGATGGTTTGATTAATGCCGGCCATGATGGACGGCACGGCGAGCGGCAGCTCGACTTTCCAAAGCAGCTGGCGCGGCGTCGCGCCAAAGGCCACCGCGGCCTCTTTGACCGTATCGGGCACCTGGTTGATGCCCAGGACGGTGAGCCGCACCATCGGCGGCAAGGCGAAGATCACGGTGGCGAGAATGCCCGGCGGCTTGCCCACCCCGAAAAAGGCGATCGCCGGGATCAGGTAAACGAAGCTCGGCAGCGTCTGCATGATGTCGAGCGCCGGCCGGATGAACGAATAGGCGCGGGCCCGCTTGGCGCACCAGATGCCGATCGGAACGCCGAGCAGGACGCATATCACGGTGGCGGCGCCGACCAGCGACAGCGTGCTCATCGCCTTGACCCAGAAGCCGAGCACGGCGAGGTAGCCCAGCCCGGCCGCAACGAACAGCCCGACATTGCGGCCGGCGATGCGCCAGGCCAACATGACAAAGAGCACCAGCACGACCGGCCAGGGCGTTCCGACAAGAACGGTTTCAAGCGACTGCAACAGCCAGCGCACCGCGACGGTGATGGAGTCGAACAGCCATTCGAAGTTGACGACCAGCCAGCGCACCCCGTCGTCAATCGACGAGGCGATGGGATCGTGCAGGGTCCGCTGGTCGACGGGCAGTTCGCCGATGAACAGGCAGTTGAAGCGGTCGGCAAAGGGGAACGCCTCGCCGCCGGCGGCGTCGCGCCACATGCGGCGGCATTCGCGGAAGCTGGGGGCCTGCTGCGTGGCGCGATAGACCAGCATGGGCACGACCAGGAGGAAGAGTAACCCTGCCTTGAGAAGGCGCGCCTGCGCCAATCCGTGCGGGATGGTACGGTCGATGCGCCAGCGGTTGAACTGGCGCATATAGACGCGATCGGCGACTGCGCCGAGCGCCAGCCGGCCGAGCACCAGGACAAGCAGCCCCGCGCCGAAGGTGGTCCCGCCCTCGACCCCGGCGGGCGGGAACAACGCCCGGGCGATCAGCATGAGGGCAACGGTGTCGAGGATCAGGCCAACCCAGAACAGCACCCAGCTGCCGCGCAGTGCCGCCCAGATCGGTCCTTGCACAACGGCCTGCCAGTTCACCTCCCATGGCTTCGCCTGCTTGCGCGCGAGCCGCTCGAAGCGAATGGCCAGGTAAGTCGCCTCCGGCCCGGCGAACTGGTTCAGAAGGTCGTCCGGCGCGCGTTCAACCGGCATCAGGCCGGGATCGGTGGAACCTCGGGCAATGGCCATTTCCGACATGGTCAAGGCTCTCCCTGGATGCCACGCAGAAGCGCGGTCTTGGTCACGACCCCAACCACCCGGCCGTCGTCGCGGATAAGGATCGGGTTGTCCGATTCCACCGCGAGGTTGATGAGCCCGTTCAGGTCGGTGTCGGTCGTCGCCTGCAGGCAGGCGCCGTCATCCACCCTCGCCCCACCGTTCGCCTTCCAGGCCTCGTAGGGCTCCATCACGGTATGGGCGTAGACCAGCTTGAGCCGCGAAATGCCGGCGACGAAATCGGCAACGTAATCGTCGGCCGGCTTGGTCACGATCTCTTCGGGAACCCCGATCTGGACAATGACGCCGTCCTTCATGATGGCGATGCGCGAGCCCATGCGGATCGCCTCGTCGAGATCGTGGGTGATGAACAGGGTCGTCTTGCCCATGTCCTTGGACAGACTGAGGAACTGGTCCTGCAACTGACGGCGGATCAGCGGATCGAGCGCGGAGAACGGCTCATCCATGATCAGGATGTCCGGATCGGCGGCGAGGGCGCGCGCCAGGCCGACCCGCTGCTGCATGCCGCCGGAAAGTTCCACAGGGTAACGGTCGCCGTAGCCCTGGAGATTGACCCGGGCGATGGTCTCGTCGGCCAGCGACTGCCGCTTGTACGGGTCGATGCCGCGCAGTTCGAGGGCAAAGGCGACGTTGTCGCGCACAGTGCGGTGCGGCAGCAGCGCCATGTTCTGGAACACCATGCCGATCTTTTCGGCCCGCATCGCGCGCAGCGCTTCGGGGTTGAGGCTGCCGACATCTTCGCCGTTGATGCGGATGCGCCCGGCCGTCGGCTCGATCAGCCGGTTGACGTGGCGCACCAGCGTGGACTTGCCGGAGCCGGACAGGCCCATGATGCAGAATATCTCGCCCTGCCGCACGGAAAAGCTGGCGTCCTGGACGCCGACCACGCAGCCGAATTGCTTGAGAACCTCGGGTTTGGTCAGCCCATCCTTGGTAATTGCGGCCAGCGCGGCCTTCGCGTCACGGCCGAAAACCTTCCAGATACCGTCGACCTCGATGACGACATCTGCCGGCATGGCGCAACCCGTTCCCTCGTCCCCTGGCGAAGCTTAGGCACTTCGGTTCCTTGGACGCAATAACGATTTGCGACACTGCCGGGCGCTTTCTGGAACGGATCGCAAGCATACCTGCGACACCACCCAACTGCTCGCCAAAGATCCAAGAACCATTCCAGCCGAGCCGCCCCTTGCCGCCTTTCGCGTGGCGAGGGCATCAGCTAAACGTCTTTTCCCTCCAAGCTCAAGCGTTTGGACGGTGGACGGCACGGCAGCTTGGACCAACAACCAAGGCCGGCCAGCTGTCTGGCAGGGTTGCCCCAAACGGAAGGTCACACCGGCTCACATGTCGATCGTGCATGCAATCCGGCAGCGGCTCGGAAACCAGCAACTCAACTATCACCTGAATGTATGCCCCGCCCTTCACCTGGTCTATTTCGAGGTTTCGAAGGCCGGTTGCAGCTCGGTTAAGTCGTTCTTGAGCGAGCATCTCCTGCAGCGTTCAGGTGAAACCCCGGATGTGATTGCCGACGTTGTTCGCTGGCCGCACCGGCACATCCTGGCATCCCCGTTCGTCAAGCCGTATCAACTGGGGGATGCTGCCCTCGACGATATCCTAGCTTCCGCTGAATACCGGCGGTTCACGGTGGTGCGAAACCCGGTGGATCGGCTCCTCTCTGCGTATCGCGATAAGATTCTGCGACGGGAGAAGGTGAACAAGCTGCACAGGGCTATGACGCCGGCGGAAATTCTCCACTACGGCAGTGTTGACATGTCTTTCGCGGAGTTCGTTCGTTTCATCGAAAAAACCAAAAACCCGGCGCGCATGGATCAACACTGGCGCCCGCAATGGTTTCATACCTGTGCCGGGATCATCGCCTACGACGAGATCGTTCGGCTCGAGGATCTCGGCGAGGGAATGCGACGCGTACTCGCTGATACCGGCTTGGAGTGGGACGATCGGCGGGTCGCTCCCCACGGGACCAGTGGTCGCGATGGCGACGGGGTCGACCGGGAGACCCTACAGCGGATTTCCGTTATCTACCGGGACGACTTTCAGAGATTCAACTACACGGTCCCGCAGCAATAAGCCTTTTGTTCGGAGGCCCGGTAAGAGGAAAATGGTCGACCCGTTCACAAGCGTGATCGCCGCCGCGGTAGCCGATTCTGGTCAACCTTCGAGCGCTGTATCGTCTGATCTGATCAAGCGGACACAAGCGGCAGTTGAAGCAAATGCCCTTGTTCCAGTGCTCTCAAATCTCCGGACCCTTGCGGTCCTTGATCAGGAGGTACGGCAACTGGACAGGCTATTCCATAAGCTTGCCGATTGGTCTTTCGCTGGCAAGATATTGGCTGCTGCCGAGAGCGGGATCTTCGATGAGAGCCCTCTCCTTCGTGTCTACCTGGCCTGCTTGAACCTGCCTATCGGGTACGAAGCAACGCGAATTGGATTGGAGGCGCTCCTTCGCTCGCCTACGTGCGGTGGCCCGACCTCGCTGCCGAGAAGCGTCAGGAACGGAATCGAGGGCCTTCCCCCAGCTGAGGATCTCGACCGCGTATGGCCTGATACCGAAACCAAGCTGAAGCTGGAAGGAAGTATTCTGAGAGATTGTGCACGGCCGAGCGCTTTTTACACGATTACGGACCCCGTTTTCCTAAGCACGTTCGGCGATTCGTATATGGGAAGTCTGTCACAGCACTATCCCGATGCCCTGCTTCATATTGCCTTGGTGAACCCCACAGCGGACGCAATAGCCCTCCTCCAACAACTGGCGGATCGGCACGGCATCTGCCTCACATTCTCGTTTGAGGAGTGCAATGGACACCTTCCCTCTTTCTGCATCAACCAGCGCAATGTGCTGCTGCCCCGTGTCGCACATTTGGTTTCGTCCATCCAATCGTCAATCGAACGGCTTGTCCTGACAGATATCGACTGCGTTTTCAGGGCCGGGCTCCTGGAGCTTGTCGATCAGGAGGACAGTTTCGACGTGGGAATCGTGTCCGGGCAGCGCCGGAGGGGCTACTTCCTTCCGTGGAGCCGGATCGATGGTAATTTCCTCTGCATCTCCCTTGGCGATGGCGGACGAACTTTCGCCAATAAGCTCTCGGCTCTGACCACGTCTCGATTTGATCCTTCTCAGGACCAGGTCTTCTATGACCAGTCGATCCTATTCGCGATGGTTGCTGCTGAATCCCAAGGCGGAAGCGGTTTTCGCGTGAAGATCCTCAACCGTGCGGACGAGTTGCGTGCCAGCTATTGGCAGGCATCTGGGTACGACGGGAACCTTGATCTCAAGCTTTCCAAGCTTCTCGGCACGGATAGGCCTATCGTCTCTAACGAAACGGCGCACGCCGTGGGCCAAGCTGCCGATTGACTGTCTTCATGGTGGGTCCGGTAGGACTCGAACCTACAACCAGACGGTTATGAGCCGTCGGCTCTAACCATTGAGCTACGGACCCCCGATCCGGTTACGATTTTCCGGCAGGCCGGGCAAGCTTGGCGGGCCATCTCCGTCCCGCCGCAATCGTTAAGCAGAGACGCGCGGCCTTTGTGGCAGTGGGAGAATCGTATGGCAAAGTCGGGTGTGGCTGTTCTCCTGGCGACCTTGGTCGCCCTTTCGGCCGGCGCAGCTGCCGCGCAGGCCCAAGTCGATGCGCCCGTCGACCGGCGTATCAGCGTTGTCGGCGAGGGGGTCGTGCGCGGCCGTCCCGACATGGCAATGCTCAATGCCGGCGTCGTCAGCGAGGCCCGGACAGCCAGCGAGGCGCTGTCGGCTAACAATGCCGCGATGACCCGCATCCTCGACGCCATGCGGGCCGCCGGGATTGAATCCCGCGACTTGCAGACCGCCAATTTCTCCGTCGAGCCGCGCTATTCGCAGCCGCCGCCCAACTACGACGGGACCCAGCCTTTCACGCCGCAGATCATCGGATACGCCGTGCGCAACGAGGTCACAGTCCGCATCCGCGATCTGGCGCGCACCGGGGAGATCCTCGACCAGGTGATCACGCTCGGTGCGAATTCGATCACCGGGCCGACTTTCGCCGCCGCCGAGCCCGCAGAACTCGAGGACCAGGCCCGCCGAGCGGCCATGCGCGACGCGATCGGCAAGGCGGAACTCTACGCCCAGGCAGCCGGATTGGCGCTCGGTCCGATTGTGCGGATCGAGGAGAATGTGACTCAGTGGCCGCAGCCCGTGCCGATGGGCGCGATGGCGCGGGAAGCGGCGCAGGACGCCTCCGTGCCGATCGAAGGCGGCGAATTGACTTACCATGCACAGGTTTCGGTTTCCTGGCAGCTGCCGTAGCCAGCGCTGCGGTGTTCGGAAACCGTTCAGGGTAGCGGACGTAAGAAATCAGCAACAAACTTTCGCTAAAAGCACGGCCAGGCAGCCAGCGTATCGGCTGCCTGGACACAGAAGAACCTGAGTACCCCAGATGGCCCTCATCAGCATCGTTCGGCAGCTTCCCACCCGGGTCCGTGGTCTGGTGAAGCCGAAATACCGGCCGGAGAAGCATTACATGCGCGGCTTCGGGCCTGCTTGCGCGGCTCGCCAGGCCGCTGCTCACTAGCTACGACCTCGGTCGTTCAGCTTTTCACGATTCCCCGATCTCCGCAGGTTTGAGCTGCTGGCGCAGAACTCTGCGGCTGAACGCGCGGGCGGGTGCGTGCGGTTTCTTCTTTCTGCGCGCCATCTGACCCGAGCTAGCGCCCGGCGCGGCGATTCCTCGTTTTCCTAGAACCCACCCTCGCTGAGGATCAGTTCCTCGATGCTCATGGCTGCGGGCTCGGCCGGAGCGACGGCCAAGACAGGAGGCGGCGCAGCCGGTGCTTCCTGCCATGCGGGCTCCTGCGGCGCCTGCCACTGCGGGACGGGCTCCTGCCGGTAGCGGACGACCTTGCGCGGTGCCGGCCGGCTGGAAACCCGCGCGGCGGCGCGCCGCTCGGCCGAGGCGACCTGCACCTCCCGCGATGGCTTTGACGGGCGCTCGGGCCGGGTCATCCGCGCCACTTCCATCTGGGTGCGGTTCCGCTCACCCGCCTTGGGCGTGCGCTTCTCGTAAAAAATGTTGCCGCCGGCGAGCGCCATGTAATGCATGTTCTTGTAAGGAAAGTTGTAGCCGGCCGTGTGGAAGAACATGACCTTTTTGCCCAGGCCGCGGTGGCGCTTGCCGCGCAGGACCTCATCGGCCATGCGATAAGCACGCTCGCGGCCGCTGTCGGTCATGGGCCTCGACAGGACGCCCGGTGCGAACTGCTTTTTCTGCCCGACAACGGCGCAGACCGTATTAGGGAACTTGTCGGATTCGACGCGGTTCATGACCACCGTCCCAACCGCCAGCATCCCCTCATCGCTGGAGCGGTTCGACTCGAAATACATGGCTCGCGCCAGGCATTCGCGGTCCGGGTTGTTGCGAACCGATCGCTTTGCGCCACCGCCGCCGCACCCAGCCAAGCCTGAGGCAGCGATGAAGGCGAGCAGCAAACCGGCGGTTCTGTAAGGTCCTGAAGATCGCATTCGCTTCCCGGCGACGGGGTCCCGGCCCCACAGGCCCGGAATAAAGCGGAAAGCGGTAAACAAGTGCTTGCCGGCGCCAAACCGGTGGACGCCAGGCGAGGCCCGGCCTAATCAGCCCACCTAAGCTTGGAGCCGATCTTGGGCCAGAACGCGACCGTCGAGCGATGCTCGCAGACAGGGACGGTGACCAGCATCCTGCTGGCCATCTCGTTCTCTCACCTGCTGAACGACACGATCCAGTCGCTCTTCCCGGCGCTCTACCCGCTGCTCAAGGACTCCTTCCAGCTGAGCTATACGCAAATCGGCCTCATCACCCTCGTGTTCCAGATGACGGCGTCGCTGCTGCAGCCCGCCGTCGGGCTCTACACCGACCGCAACCCGAAGCCATTCTCGCTGGCGGTCGGAATGGGGTTCTCGCTTGTTGGCCTGCTGCTCTTGGCCGTGGCTCCGAGCTTCGCCTTCCTGCTTCTCGCGGCGGCTCTGGTCGGCATGGGGTCGGCCGTGTTCCACCCGGAATCGTCGCGGGTCGCGAGAATGGCCTCGGGCGGGCGTTACGGGCTGGCGCAATCCGTCTTCCAGGTCGGCGGCAATATCGGATCGGCCATCGGGCCGCTGCTCGCGGCCTTCATCGTCATTCCGCTGGGTCAGCCGAGCGTCGCTTGGTTCTCGCTCATCGCGCTGCTGGCTATCGTCGTGCTCTCGAACGTCGGCTCCTGGTACAAGCGGCATCAGGCCGAAAGGGCGCGCTCAGGCAAGAAAGCGGCAGAGGAGCACCACGGGCTATCCTCGCGCCGCGTAACACTCTCGATCGCGGTCCTGCTGATCCTGACCTTCTCGAAGTTCTTCTACACGGCCTCCCTGACGAGCTATTACACGTTCTTTCTGATCCATAAGTTCGGAGTTTCGGTCCAAAGCTCGCAGATCTACCTGTTCGTGTTCCTGGCGGCGACGGCGCTTGGGACCTTCTTCGGCGGTCCGTTGGGGGACAGGTTCGGCCGCCGGGTGGTGATCTGGTTCTCCATCCTTGGGGTGCTGCCGTTCGCGCTGGCCCTGCCCTACGCCAACCTGTTCTGGACGGGGGTCCTGACCGTGTTCATTGGCATGGTGCTGGCCTCGGCTTTCTCCACCATCGTGGTGTTCGCGCAGGAGTTGGTGCCCGGCAAGGTCGGCATGATCTCCGGGATTTTCTTCGGCATGGCCTTCGGCATGGGCGGTATCGGCGCCGGCGTGCTGGGCATCCTTGCCGATGCGACCAGCATCGACTTCGTCTTCAAGGTCTGCTCGTTCCTGCCGATGATCGGCTTGCTGACGGCCTTCCTGCCCAACCTCCAGCGGCGGCCTTCCCGCTGAGGACTGCGGTCCCACAACAGCGCGCTGACAAGGCGATCACTGCGCGAGGAGCCACATTACGGGTGCTCTTGACCGGCGCGAACGGTTTCATCGGATCGGCTGTCTTGGCCGGCCTGAAGCGCGACGGGCACTGGGTCGCGGCGGTGACGCGCTCGTCCGGCCCGGATGCCTGTCGACTGCCTGCCGACCGTTTCGTCCGCGTCGATTTTAGCCGCGCCGTGCGCGCCGAGGATTGGCTACCCCACCTCGCCGGTGTGGACGCGGTGGTGAACTGCACCGGCGTCTTGCAGGACAGTCCCGGCAACTCGGCCCACGCCGTTCACGTCGACGGCACGGCGGCGCTGTTCGCGGCCTGCGAACAAGCGGGCGTTCGCCGGGTGATCCACCTCTCGGCTATTGGCTCGGACCGCGAGCAGCCGACCGCCTTCTCCTGCACCAAAATGGAAGGTGACCGGGCCCTTACCCAGCGCGATCTGGACTGGGTGATCCTCCGGCCTTCCGTGGTCGTGGGCCGCGGTGCGCATGGCGGCAGCGCCCTTTTGCGGGCCTTTGCTGCGCTGCCAGTGTTTCCGGCAATGCCGGGCACCGGGCGGCTGCAGATCGTCCATCTCGATGATCTGGTGCGGACGGTGCTGCTGTTCCTGCGACCCGGCGCGCCGGCGCGGCTGGAGCTCGACATCGCCGGCCCGGATCAGTTCTCGTTCGCCGAGGCGGTCGCCCATTTTCGGCGCTGGCTTGGGTATCCCCCTGCCCCGGTTGTCAACGTCCCAGCCCGGCTGGTGCATTTCGCCGCTCGGCTGGGCGACGTCGCCGGGCTGCTCGGCTGGCGCCCGCCGATCCGCAGCACGGCCATCCGTGAGATCGGACGCGGGGCCGTCGGTGATACGAGCGCCTGGCGCGCATCGACCGGGATCGCACCGCAATCGCTGCGGGACGCGCTCGCCGCCGAGCCGGCCTCCGTGCAGGAACGCTGGTTCGGGCGCCTCTATTTGCTGAAGGCGGTCGGGCTCGCCGTTTTCAGCGCCTTTTGGATCATCACGGGGATCCTTTCCCTGGGGCCTGGCTGGGAAGCTGGATTGGCGCTTGTCGTGGAGGGCGGCCTTACCTCCGCCTTGGCCCGCTGGGTCGTGATCGGCGGCGCCGTTGCCGATATCCTGATCGGGGTCGGCATCGCCTTCCGCAGGACGGCGCGCCTGGCGCTCTACGCGGCCGTGGCCCTATCCGTTGCTTATCTCCTGGCTGCGACAGTCATCACGCCCGAACTGTGGGCGGATCCGCTGGGCGCGCTCATCAAGGTGGCCCCCATCCTCGTGCTGAACCTCATGCTGCTGGGCCATCCTGGATGACCGATGACGGCGTATCTGGCGCTGAAGTTCCTTCACGTCGTCGGCGCCGCCGTGCTTCTCGGCACCGGCGCCGGAATTGCGTTCTTCATGCTGATGGCGCATCTCACCGGCAGCGCCGCCACCGTCGTCGGGGTGGCGCGGATCGTCGTCATCGCCGATTTCATCTTCACCGCTACGGCGGTGGTGGCCCAACCGGTCACCGGCGTGCTGCTGGCCCGTTCTGCCGGCTACTCCCTCCTCGAGGGCTGGATCGTGCTGTCGATCGCCCTTTATCTGTTTACAGGGGCATTCTGGCTGCCCGTGGTGTGGATGCAGATGCGGATGCGCGACCTTGCCGAGTCCGCCGCTCGAAGTGGAGAGCCGTTGCCGCCCGCCTACCACAAGCTGTTCTGGACCTGGTTTGCGTTCGGCTTCCCGGCGTTTGCTGCCGTTCTGGCTATCCTCTGGCTCATGATCGCCAGACGTGAGATCGCGCTGTGAACGCGATCGCGCCCGCAGGCGTTACACGACGGACCGTTCTGGCCGCAGCGGCGGCAGGTGCGCTGGCAGGAAGCGTTCCGAGCAGAACAAGCGCCGCAAGCGGAGGCCACATGCACATCGTCCTTCTCGGGGATTCGAGCTTCGACAACGCGCCCTACGCCGCGCGCGGCGAAGAGGTGATTGCCACCCTGACCCGGCGGCTGCCCGAGGGGTGGCACGCGACGCTGAATGCCCGCGACGGCGCAGTTACGCGGGAGGTGCAAGGACAGCTCCGCGCCGTCCCGGAGGATGCGACCCATCTGGTGGTCAGCGTCGGCGGCAACGACGCGCTCGGCGTTTCGGGCGTCCTCCAGCAGCTGGCGAGGTCGGTCGCGGAGTCCCTGGAGCAGCTTGCCCGCATCCGCGAGGGCTTTGCCGAAGACTACCGGGCGATGCTGGGCACAGTCCTTGCCCGCAGGCTGCCCGTCGCGATATCGACCATCTACGAACCGCGGTTCTCCGAGCAGCCGATGCGGCGGATCGGGGCCGCGGCACTTACGGTGTTGAACGACTTCATCACGCGCGAGGCCTCCGTGCGCGGACTCCCCGTCATCGACCTCAGGGCGATGTTCAGCGAGGACGCGGACTACGCCAACGCGATCGAGCCGTCGGGCCGGGGCAGCGAAAAGATCGCTGCTGCAATCCTGTCGCTCGTCAAGGAGCATGACTTCGGGAGGGGACGGTCGACGACCTACGTCAGGTAACGCACCTTCGGGCTTGGGTGCGGGGACGGTTCTGGTATTAGTCGGCCCATGCGCCTGATGCTGCTCTTCCTTTTCCTCTTTGCCCTGCTGACGCCTGCCCTGGCACAGGATGCACCCCAGGGAATAGCGTTCGCCCAAGCTGAGGAAGGGACATGGCTCTGCCGCCACGACCAGATGGAGCAGGCCATGTCGTGCGCGCGCGAGCATTGCAGTGAGCAGGCGCCCGGCCAGGAATGCTACATCACTGCCTGGTGCTTTCCCGCCGGCTGGTCGGGCTACATGACACTGTGGCTGCCGGACTTCCACACCACCCAGGTGCTGTGCGGTCTGCCGAATGAGGCCGGGCTGCGGGCCGCCTTTGAGGCGCTCTGCGGCACCGATGATGCCGCCACCTCGTGCGACCTGGTGGCCATCGTCGATCCGGATGGCAACGAGCGGCTGGTGGAAGGCGTGAGCTTCGCGGGCGGCGGGGCACCGCCGGCCGGGGCCGCCGCCTCAGACCCAGCCGAATCCGGTGAACCGGCCGATGCTTCCGCCACCCCCGAGCCCGGGGCCGGAGAGGCTCCTGCTTCTGATCCGGAGCCGGGCGAGGGCGGCTAGCGCGCGCGGCGGACGGGCGACTTGCACCGTCGCGCCGCGCTTCCCATAGAAGCCCGGAACGCATGGCGGGCTACTCATGAACCAGCACAACACGGACATCACCACTTTGCAGCGAGCGAACGGGAACCCATTCCTGCGCGCGTGGGAGACGCCGTTCGAGGCGCCGCCGTTCCAGCAGATCGAGCCGGAGCACTTCCGGCCCGCCTTTGACCTCGGCATGGCCGAGCAGCGCAGCGAGATCGAAGCGATCACGGCCAATCCGGCGCCGGCGAATTTCGCCAACACGATCGAGGCGCTGGAGCTGAGCGGTCGCACGCTCCGCCGCGTCTCGGCGGTGTTCTTCAACCTGGCCGGGGCGCATACCACCGATGCGCTTCAGGCTACCGAGCGCGACCTCGCGCCAATCCTCGCCAAGCATCGCAGCGCCATTTATCTGAACGAGGAGCTGTTCCGGCGCATCGATGCCGTGGCCAGCAAGCCGGACGGCCTCGACGATGAACAGAAGCGTGTGCTGGAGCGCTACCACACCCTGTTCAAGCGCCAGGGCGGCGGTCTCCCGAGGGACAAGAAGCAGCGGCTGGCGGAGATCAGCGAGGGGCTGGCGGTGCTCGGAACGCAGTTCGGCCAGAACGTGCTCGCCGACGAGAAGAGTTTTGCCCTCGTCCTTGAAGGCGAGGAGGACCTGGCGGGACTGCCGGACGCGCTCCGGCAGGCGGCCGCGCAGGCCGCTGTCGAGCGGGGCCTGCCGGGCAAGCACGTCATCACCCTGTCGCGCTCGCTGATCGAGCCGTTCCTGCAGTTCTCCGGCCGCCGCGACCTGCGGGAAACGGCGTTCCGGGCGTGGGTCGCGCGCGGCGAGAACGGCGGCGAGACGGACAATCGCGCCATCATCACGGAGATGGTGGCGCTACGGGCGGAGCGCGCCAAGCTCCTGGGATACCAGAGCTTTGCGCATTATCGGCTGGACGACACCATGGCCAAGACGCCAGAGGCGGCGCTCGACCTGCTGCATTCCGTCTGGGGACCGGCGCGGGCACGGGCGGATCGCGAGCGCGAGGCGTTGCAGGCCATTGTGCAGGGCCAGGGTGGCAACTTCACCGTCGCGCCATGGGATTGGCGCTTCTACGCCGAGCAGCAGCGCAAGGCGGAATTCGATTTCGACGATGGCGAACTCAAGCCCTACCTGCCGCTGGAGCGGATCATCGAGGCAGCCTTCTTCACAGCCAGCCGGCTGTTCGGACTCTCGTTCGATGAGCGTCACGATATCCCCGCATACCACCCCGATGTGGGGACTTATGCGGTGAGTGATGCGGAGGGCCGGCATGTCGGCCTGTTCCTCGGCGATTATTTTGCGCGGCCATCAAAGCGGAGCGGCGCCTGGATGAGCGGTTTCCGCGGCCAGGAGAAGCTTGCGGGCGATATTCGGCCGATCATCGTCAATGTCATGAACTTCGCCAAGGCGGGGGACGGCGGTGCCACGTTGCTGAGCTTCGACGATGCGCGCACCCTGTTCCATGAGTTCGGCCACGCGCTGCACGGGTTGCTGTCGGACGTGACCTATCCGATGATCGCCGGGACCGGAGTGTCGCGCGACTTCGTCGAGTTTCCCTCGCAACTCTATGAGCACTGGCTGGAGCAGCCGGAGGTGCTGCGTCGCTTCGCGCTCCATGCGGATACCGGCGAGCCGATGCCGGAGGACCTGCTGCGCAAGGTGCTGGCGGCGCGGAATTTCAACCAGGGCTTTGCCACCGTCGAGTACCTTTCTTCGGCCCTGGTGGATTTCGACTTCCACCTCTTGAGCGACGCCGAGGGGCTGGACGTGACGGAGTTCGAAAGGCGCGCCCTCGATCGGATCGGCATGCCGAAAGCGATCACGATGCGGCACCGTCCCACCCACTTCGGCCACATCTTCTCCGGTGACGGCTATTCCGCCGCCTATTACTCGTACCTCTGGTCGGAGGTGCTGGACGCCGACGGCTTCGGCGCGTTCGAGGAAGCCGGCGACATCTTTGCGCCGGAGGTCGCGCGCCGCCTGCACGACAACGTCTACGCGGCGGGCAACCGCCGCGATCCGGCGGAGGCCTACCAGGCGTTCCGCGGCCGGACTCCGGCGCCCGAAGCGCTATTGCGAAAGCGCGGGCTGGCCGAAGCGCCGGTGCAGGGCGAGGCCTAGAGGGACGGGGAAACGCTATCCCCCGAAAGCCAGGCCCGATGGGCCGGTCCGGCGCTTGGAGGCGAGCGTCTGGAAATCGAAGCAGACGTTCCGGTCGAAGCCCAGCGCGAAAAGGGAGAAATAGAGCAGCCATAGCCGCGTCTTGACAGCCCCCGCCTCCCGCTCGGCTGCCTCCTTGTTGGCGGCGAGGCGCTCGGCCCAGAGCTCTAGCGATCGCTGGTAGTGCTCGCGCCAGGTCTGCACTACGTGGATCTCGAAGCCGCTGCGTTCCATGTTGGTGAGCGTGAGCCCAAGATAGTCGAGCTCTCCGCCCGGAAAGATGAACCGGGTGATGACCTTCTGATAGGCCGTCGGCTTTCGGAACCGTCGAAGGTCGCGAGTCGGGCGGCGGGTGATCGCTTGATGCAGGTAGCGGCCGCGCGGTTTGAGCACGCGGTGGACGAGCGCGAAGTAAGCATCGTGGTTGTCGATACCGACATGCTCAAACATGCCAATCTGCGCGACCGCGTCGAAGGCCTCCGTCTCGGTGATCCTTCGGTAGTCGCGCAGCTCGACGGTCACTCTGTCCTGCAGCCCAAGGCGACGGATCTTCTCCTGGCTGTGGTTGAACTGCTCCTGCGAGAGCGTCACGCCACAGGCAGTGACGCCGTAGTGCTCGGCGGCGTGACAGAGAAGCCCTCCCCAACCCGAGCCGATCTCAAGCAGGCGCTCGCCTGGCTTGAGGCGCAACTGCCGGCAGATCTGGTCAAGCTTGGCGCGTTCCGCGTCCTCCAGGCTCGTTTCGCGCGTTGCGAACCAGCCTGCGGAGTACACAATCTCCTTGCCCAGGAAGAGTTCGTAGAAGGCGTTCGAGACATCGTAATGGAACTGGACGAGCTTCTTGTCGTCGCGACCAGCTTCAGGGCGGTCCTGCACCGTTCCCTGGTAGCCCGCCGCCGCTGCCGCTGATCCAGCCTCTCCGGCGCGCAGGAATGGCCACAAGGAAGCCAGGATCAGGCGCTTGTCGAGCGTCCGGCCGAGGCGGACAGCCTTCAGGTGGTCCCAGCGCTGGGTTGCCTCCAGCGGCGTGCCTCCTTGGATGTCGAGATCACCCGCCGCGTAGAGCTCGACCACGGTCATCAACCCGGGCGAGAAGATCAGTCGCCGCACGGCAGCCGCTGAGCGGATCGCTATCACGATGTCGCGGCGGGCGTCCGGGCCGAGCGGCACCACCGTCCCATCCCACAGCCTGAGCGACAGATCCGCCTGGAGATGCTCGGCGACATGCTCGGCCATGCGGCGGGCAGCCCGCAGCTGCTTGTCGTTCTGGTTCAAGTTGGGTCCTGTGCGGAGCGCGCTAAGGTCTCCCTCCTAGAGGCGCCCTCCAGTCCCGTCCATGCGCCGCGCGTGACTCGACGGGCGCTGCGATCGTGCTATGCGTCGCGCCCGCTCGGAAGAGCGCAGGCGAGAAAGGGACTTTCCGTGCCGATTTCCATGTACCACGCTTCCGTGCCGGTCTTCCTGCAGATGCTGACCGCGCTCTCCGCGGTCCTGGCCAAGGCCGAGGCGCAGTGCCGGTCCGAGGAACGCGATCCGGCGGAACTGATCGGCGCCAGGCTGGCGCCCGACATGTTCCCACTGTCCAGGCAGGTGCAGATCGCCACCGATCACGCCAAGGGCGCGGCGGCCCGGCTGTCCGGCCGGGAGGTACCCAAGTTCGAGGACAACGAGGCGAGCTTCGAGGACCTGAAGGGCCGCATCGCCAAGACCATCACGTTTGTCAGCAGCGTTGAAATGGGTGAGATCGAAGGCGCTGAGGATCGGGAAGTCACGCTTACCCTGCGCGGCCAGCCGCGGACGTTCAGCGGCCAGCACTACCTGCTGCACCTGGCACTGCCGAACTTCTATTTCCACGTGACGACGGCCTACGGCATCCTGCGCCAGAACGGGATCACGCTGGGCAAGACCGATTTCCTCGGCGCGAGCTAGGCAGCCGGCGCGAAGGCGGGTCCGAGGTTTCAAGCCAGCCGGAAAATGCTATCGGATTGCCCACAAGGAGTTCCGATGCGTACTGAAAATGCCCCGGTGGTCCGGCTCGAAGATTACCGCCCGACCAAGTACCAGATCCCCACCGTCAATCTCGACATCCAACTCGACCCGGAAGCGGCCACGGTAATTTCCACGCTGTCCGTCGAGCGGCGCGAAGGCACCGCCGCCCTTGCCCCTCTGGAACTGGACGGCGACGGGCTGGTGCTGAAGCGGTTGCGGATCGACGGCGCGGAACTCGCCCCCGGTGATTTCGAGGCCAGCCCCGACCGCCTGACGGTCAAGGCTCCCCCGGCCAAGATCTTCGAGCTCGAGATCGTCACCGAGCTGAACCCGACGGCCAACACGGCGCTGATGGGCCTCTACCGGTCGAACGGGATCTACACGACGCAGTGCGAGGCGGAGGGATTTCGCCGGATCACCTACTTCCTCGACCGGCCGGATGTGCTGTCGGTGTTCACCACGCGGATTGAGGCGGTCAAGGCCGAAGCTCCTATCCTGCTGGGCAACGGCAACCCGTTCGAGTCCGGCGACGTGCCCGGCACCGACCGGCACTACGCGATCTGGCACGATCCGTTCCCCAAGCCCAGCTACCTCTTCGCCGTGGTCGGCGGCGCGCTCGCCAGTATCCACGACGTGTTCACCACGATGTCCGGGCGGGAGGTGAAGCTCGGCATTTACTGCGAGCCGGGCAAGGAAGACCGCTGCCAGTATGCGATGGACGCGCTGAAGCGATCGATGCGCTGGGACGAGGAGCGCTTCGGCCTGGAATACGACCTGGACGTGTTCAACATCGTCGCCGTGTCCGATTTCAACATGGGCGCGATGGAGAACAAGGGCCTCAACATCTTCAACGATAAATACGTGCTGGTCGACCCGGAGAGCGGCACCGATCAGGACTACGCGCATGTCGAGGCGGTGATCGCGCACGAATACTTCCACAACTGGACCGGGAACCGGATCACCTGCCGGGACTGGTTCCAGCTCTGCCTCAAGGAAGGGCTGACCGTCTTCCGCGATCAGGAGTTCTCATCCGATGTCCGTTCCCGGCCGGTGGAACGGATTTCCGACGTGGTCGGCCTGCGGCAGCATCAGTTCCCGGAAGACGCCGGTCCGCTGGCCCATCCGGCACGGCCTCGCACCTACCGCGAGATCAACAACTTCTACACGGCGACGGTCTACGAAAAGGGTGCCGAGATCTGCCGCATGCTGCAGACCGTGCTCGGCCGCGAAAGCTTCCGGGCCGGCATGGACCTTTACTTCCAGCGGCATGACGGCGATGCGGCCACCATCGAGGACTTCATCGCCTGTTTCGAGCACGCGACGGGCCGGGACCTCAGCCAGTTCGCGCTTTGGTACCACCAGGCGGGAACGCCGACGGTGACGGTGCAGCACCGCTACAATCCGCAGGCGGAACGGCTCACATTGAGCTTGAAGCAGGACATCCCTGAGACCCCGGACAAGCTGCCCAAACAGCCGATGCATATCCCGGTGGCGTTTGGGCTGGTCGGGCCGGACGGCCAGGACCTCAGCTTCACTTCGAGCCAGGGCGCCGACATTGACGAGAATGTGCTGCAACTCACCTCCGCGACCGCGGAAGTGGTTTTTGAAGGGGTCCGCGCCAGGCCCATCCCGTCGCTGTTCCGCGGGTTTTCGGCGCCGGTTCACGTCCAGTCCGATCTGACCGGCGAGGATCGGCTCTTCCTGATCGGCAGCGACCCCGATCCCGTCAACCGTTGGGAGGCGGCGCAGCAAATCGCGCTCTCCATGCTGGCCCGCGCTACCGCGGCGATCCGCGACGGCGAGACGCCGATCTTCGATCCGCGCTTCGCGGCGGAGCTCGGCAGCCTTGCCCAGAACGATGAACTCGACCCCGCCTTCCGGGCGCTGGCATTGGTCCTGCCCAGCGAGACGGATGTGGCGCAGGCAATCGGCCGGGATGTCGACCCCGATGCGGTGCATGCAGCCCGGCGGGCCCTGCAGAACAGCCTTGGGCGTGAAATCGGGGTGTCGGTCGCCGAGGCGGCAGGCCGCTGGCCCGCCGCTCCCGAGTACTCGCCGGATGCCGAACAGGCCGGGCGCCGCGCCTTCACACATGCGGCATGGAGCCTCTCGGTCGCCGGAGGCTCCATGTCCGGTGCCGATCTGGTCGCACTCTTCGGCAGCGCGGCGAACTTGACCGACCGGCTGGCGGCGCTCCGTATTGCTGTCCATCACGCGCTGGAAGGCGCCGACGCGATCCTTGCGTCGTTCGCGGATCGGTATCGCGACAACCCGCTGGTCCTCGACAAGTGGTTTGCCGTCCAGGCAACCGTGCCGGATCATTCGGCGCTAGATCGCGTCGAGGCTCTGACCGAGCATCCGAGCTTCTCTATGAAGAACCCGAACCGGGTCTATTCGCTCATCCGCTCGTTCGCCGCCGCCAATCCGGTCGGCTTCAATCGCCCGGACGGCGCCGGTTACCAATTCCTCGCCCGGATCATCGGCCAGATCGACGGGCAGAACCCCTCCGTCGCGGCGCGGCTTGCCACCGGGTTCCGCTCGTTTCGCATGTTGGAACAAGGGCGGCGCGAACACGCCGAAAACGCCTTGCGCGAGCTCCGGAATGTGACGACACTATCACGCGACGTGAGCGACATCATCTCGCGGACGGTTGAGGGCTGAAGGCCACACCATGGCCGGAATGTGATCAAATTCCGAATGCGCGGTGGACAAGCGGAATCCGCCTGATTCAAATGGCCATGATTCGAACGCGGGCGGTCGGGTCGGAATGAGGAGAGATGCATGGCGGGGCCGATCAGGGCCACGGGGTCGTCGACCCGAGCCATAAGCGATCTCCAGCGCCTCAGCCGTACCGCTCTGGCCGGCCATGCCCGGCTCTTCATCCACCCCGGATATGCCCGGCTCGTCAATGGCGAGCCGTATATCAAACGGGCAATCCCGCTCCTTATCATCCTGTTCGTGCTTGTCCTGGGAGCCATGCGCGGGGTCGCGCTGGTCCAGGCGCGAGCCGAGGCGGAAGAGAGTGCCGAGTTGCGCATCGCATTGCTGGCCAAGGCGGTGGCTCGCGACTTGATGGATTCCGGCTCGCCGGCATCGCTCGCCGAACCGACCGAAGCGCTACAGGGTCAGTTGGAGAACGCCCTCCCCCCGCGCGCGCTGGCCAAGGGGCGGAGCGTCATGGTCATGGACCCGCAGGGTACGATCCTCGCCGTCGCGCCGAGCCGGCCCGATCTGATCGGCCTGCATCTGGATTCAGTTCTCGGCTCCGCGCAACCGCTGACCACGCTGGGCGAGCGGGCCGGGGTGCTGCCGCTCACCCTCGATACCGGGGAGGATGTGATCGCGACGGTGTACCGCGGCAATGCTGGTCCGGGCTCCATCGCTGTCCTGCAGCCGGTGGCAGGCATGCTGGAGGACTGGCGGCGCACCGTTTCGTACGAGGCGACGGTGTTCGTCGCAACCAGCGTTGTCCTGGTGATCCTCGGCTTCGCCTTCCATGCCCAGGCGGCGCGGGCGCAGGAGGCGGATTCGATCTATGCGGAAACGCAGGCGCGCTTCCACACTGCGCTGAGGCGCGGCCATTCCGGCCTGTGGGAGTGGGACCTGTCGCGCGGCGCGATCTTCTGGTCCCCCTCGATGTTCGAGATTCTGGGCCTGCCTCCGCAGAACCGGCTGCTGTCGGTGGGCGAAGTGGACGACCTCATCCATCCTGAGGACACCGACCTGATCCAGGTGGCGAACCAGCTGGTGGCGGCCGGCAGCGGCCAGATGGACCAGGAATTCCGGATGCGCCACGTCGACGGCAGCTGGATCTGGATCCGCGCCCGCGCCGAGGTCGTCGCCGATTTACACGCCGAGCCACACCTCGTCGGCATCGCGGTCGACGTGACCGAGCAGAAGCGCCTGGCTGAGGCGTCGCGCACCGCCGACCTCCGCCTGCGGGACGCCATCGAGGCGATCTCCGAGGCCTTCGTCCTCTGGGATTCCGCCAATCGCCTGGTCCTTTGTAACAGCAAGTACCAGCAGCTCTACCAGCTGCCGGATGAGCTGGTCCGGCCAGGAACCCCCTACTCCGAAATCGCCAAGCACGGCCGGCGACCGATCATCGCCGACCCGGCGCCGCCGCAGATCGGCGGCAAGGTGGGCGCGCGCTCGCTGGAAGCGAGGGTGGACGACGGGCGCTGGCTGCAGATCAACGAGCGGCGCACCGACGACGGCGGCTTCGTTTCCGTCGGCACGGACATCACCGCCCTGAAGCAGCACCAAGCACGGCTGGTCGAGAACGAGCAGACGCTGACCGCCACGGTGGCCGACCTTCGCCGCTCCCGCCAGCAGCTCGAAAAGCAGGCGCAACAGCTCGTAGAACTGGCCGAGAAATATGCGCAGGAGAAGGACAAGGCGGAGGACGCCAGCCGGATCAAGTCGGAATTCCTGGCCAACGTTTCGCATGAGCTGAGGACGCCGCTGAATGCGATCATCGGCTTTTCGGAAATGATGCTGTCGGGCTCCTTCGGCCCGCTCGGCGACGAGAAATACGACGAGTATTGCCGCGACATCCGCGAGAGCGGCGCCTTCCTGCTCCGGATGATCTCCGACATCCTGGACATGGCCCGCCTCGACGCCGGCCAGATCGAGATCGACCCGGAGCCTCTCGATCTGGAAGAGCTGATCTACGAGACGCTGGACCGCTATGCCGAGGAGGCCGAGCGCAGCGGGGTGGAGATCCTGACCGACTTCGTGCCCGGGCTGACGCTGCACGCCGACGGCCAGGCCATTCGGCAGGTCGTATCGCACCTGATCTCCAACGCCGTGAAGTTCACGCCGCAGGGCGGCCTGATCCGCATCCAGACGCTGCGCGCTTCCGACGGGGTCGCGCTTATTGTCGAGGACACCGGCATAGGTATCCCGCAAGACGCCCTGTCGAAGCTGGGCCGGCCCTTCGAACAGGTGCAAAGCCCGCTGACGCGGAGCCACAAGGGCTCGGGGCTCGGGCTCGCGATCTCCCGCTCGCTGGTCGGCTTGCACGGCGGCGAAATGGATATCCTGTCCACCCCTGGCGCCGGCACCAGGGTCACGATCGTGTTCCCGACCCGGCCGGAGGAAACGGACGAGACCGCGGCCGCCTAGGCCGGCGCTCCCACCGGCGTCCCCAATACGCGCTCCACGCACGCACGCGTGTCCCGCTGCAGGTCCGTCAGGACTGCTTGCATGGTGGCGAAGGATTGCGGTGGCGCGTCGCTGTCGCCCGCGAGGATCGGAACGGCCGCACTGACCAGGATGCGCTTCAAGGCATCCGGGGCACGCTCCGCATCGGGAACGCTGTCCGCCGCAACCCGCAGGATTTGCAGGATGGCGCTCTGCACGTTGATGGACTTGACGAGGACTTCGCCCTCAGCCTCGGCCAAGCTCCCCGCGGCACGCCCGCGCAGAAGCGTTTGCAGCGACGTCTCCCCCTCCACCCGGCCGAGACCGGCCAGCACGAGATATTGAGCGGCGAACTCGCAGTCGACCAGTCCGCCGGGGGCGAGCTTGACGTCCAGATCTCCGGCGGGACGCTTTTCGCGTTCGATGCGGCCGCGCATCTCGGCGATCTCCGCCCCGAGTTTTCGCGGGTCTCGGGGCATTGCCGCCAGCCCGTCCAGGACGGCGGAAACCCGCAGTATGAGTTCACGCTCCCCGGCGATCGGACGGCCGCGCGACATCGCCATATGCTCCCAGGTCCAGGCATCGTTGCGCTGATACTGTTCGAAGGAGGCGATGTGGGTTGCCAGCGGTCCGGCCCGACCTGACGGGCGCAGCCTGAGATCGACCGGATAGGCGATGCCCTCCGCCGTAGGAGCGGACAATGCTGCGACGAGGCGCTGGGTGAGCCGGGTATAGTATTGGGACGGCGGGAGAGGCCGCGGACCGTCCGACGCCGGAGCGTCCGGCGCGTGGTCGTAGATGACGATCAGGTCGAGGTCCGAACCGGCCGTCATCTCGCGGCTGCCCAGCCGGCCGAACGCCAGGATTGCCACCTCCCCCGCCGCGATCCGGCCGTGCTGCCGCTCGAACTCCCGCAGCACATGGTGGAACAGCGTGGCAACGACGGCCTCGGCCAGGTCCGAGAAGGCCCTCCCCGCGTCGGTGGCGGGCATGTCTCCCCGGAGCAGGCCGACCGAAATGCCGAACCGTTGCTCCGCCGCGAACAGCCGCGTCCGGTTCAGCACCTCTTCAAGGCTGGGCGCGTCGGCCAGCCTCGCCGCCAGCCGCTCCGTCAAGACGGCGAGGCTATAGGCTTCCCCCGCGGCTCCGGGCTCCAGCAGGGCATCCACGACATGTGGCCGCCGTCCAAACACCTCGGCCAGTCCGGGTGCGGCGCCGAGGATAGTAGCGAGCATATCCAGAAGTTCCCGGTTGTTGCGCAAGAGGGCGAACAGCTGCGCCCCGGCCGGCAATGCGCGCAGAAGCTTGTCGAAGGCGCGCAGCCCGTTGTCGGGATTGCCGGCGCGCGAGAAGGCCTGCAGCAGCGCCGGGGTGATCTCGGTCAGCGCCTCGCGTGCCGCCGTCGATCGCATTGCGGCGAAGCGTCCGAAGTGCCAGCCCCGCACCGTGTCCGTCACGTTTGCCGGCTCCGCGAAGCCGAGGCGGCGGATCGTCTCCAGCGTGGCGGGGTCGTCCTCGCCGCCGGTGAAAACCAGGCTGCCGGTTCCCTCCGACAGGTCAGGCGCATCCCTGAACAGCTCGGAATAGCGGCGCGCCACGCGTTCCAGCCGGCCGCGCAACTCGGCTTCGAAAACGGCCGCATCGGCGTAGCCCATGAGGCGGCCGATGCGCGCCAGCTCGCCGGGGTCGCGCGGCATCGTATGCGTCTGTTCGTCCCGTACCATCTGCAGCCGGTGTTCGACCATGCGCAGGAACACATAGGCTTCGTCGAGTTCGGCGCGCGCGGCCTCGTCGATCCAGCCCTTGGCCTGCAGCCGCCCCAGCATGGTCCGGGTTTCCCGGCCGCGCAGGGTTCGATCGCGCCCGCCGGCGATCAGCTGCTGCGTCTGCACGAAGAACTCGATCTCGCGAATGCCGCCGCGGCCGCGCTTGATGTCGTGGCCGAGCACGGCGACGGCCGAATGGCCGCGATGCGCATGCACCTGGCGCTTGATGGAGTGGATGTCGGCGATCGCCGCGTAGTCGAGGTACTTGCGCCAGATGAAGGGGGCAATCTCCGCCAGGAAAGCCTCCCCGGCTGCAATGTCCCCGGCGCAGGCCCTCGCCTTGATAAGGGCGGCGCGTTCCCAGTTCTGCCCCATGCTTTCGTAGTAGAGCACCGCGGCGGCGGCGGAGATCGCCACGGCCGTTGCGCCGGGATCGGGGCGCAGCCGCAGGTCGGTGCGGAACACATAGCCGTCAGCCGTGCGCTCCTGCATCAGCGTCACCAGGGTGCGCACGATGCGCACCCAGAACGTCGAAGGCGCCGTGTCGGGCGCCAGTCCGGATGCGTCCCCGTCGAACAGCGCGATCAGGTCGATGTCGCTGGAATAATTGAGCTCGCCGGCGCCATGCTTGCCCATGGCGAGCAGGAAGAAGCCGGTTGCCTCCGCGCCGCCGGCCCATGTGCCGGATCGTGCCGCATCCTCCAGCGCGAAGCGCAATGCCGCGTCCAGGGCAGCATCGGCGAAGCTCGTCAAACCCTGCGTCGCCTCGTCCAGGGAGACAGCTCCCGCCAAGTCCGACAGTCCCAGCGTCAGCGCGACATTCTGCTTCGCCTTGCGCAACGCCTGCATGGCCTCCTGCCGGGTGCTCCACGATGCGCTTTGAAGCGTGGCATCCTGGTCGGCGAGCCGCTGCCGCGGGTCGGTTCGCAGCACATCAGCAAGGCGCGGCAGGTCCTTGCTCGCCAGGTCCAGCAGAAACGGGCAGTCGCCCAGGGCAGTGCCGAGGAATGCCGCCGTGCGCTCATCGGCCAGGATGGAAGCCAGCAGCTTCTCGCTCCCCTGCCGGACGGCAGCGGCCTGCAGCGATTCGAAGGCCGCCGAAGCGTAAGGCGAGGGTGGCAGGCCGGCGATGCGCCGGTGGAGCGGATCAGGCATGAGCGGCGGCTGCCGGATCCGGAACATGGAGGATCGCGGCAAGCCCCGGTTTGTTGTCGCGCAAGAGAAGCTCGCCGCCATGCAGTTGGGCGACCGCCGAAACCAGGCTCAGGCCGAGCCCCGCCCCCGGCTTCGAGCGACTTTCCTCCAGGCGGACAAACCGCTGCGTGACCCGGGGCCGGTCGGGTTCCGGGATCCCGGCGCCGTTATCGGCAACAGTCACCGTCACCGATCCGGCATTCTGCGCCACCGAGATGACAACCTCCGGGTTCGCCGATCCTTCATCGGCATACTTGATCGCGTTGTCGACGAGATTGGCAATGGCCTGGCTGATCAGCTCGCGGTTGGCCCGAACCGTGAGAGGCCCCCTGGCGTCCAGCCGCAATCTTACACCGGCGTCCTCGGCCAGCGGCTCATAAAGTTCGAAGACGTCGCGCGCCACTTCCGCCGCGTCGAACTCCCGGAACTCGACGTCCGATGAACCCGCCTCCGCCCGCGCAATCATCAGCAGCGCGTTGAAGGTGCGGATCAGTTGGTCGGAATCCTCGATGGTCGCCTGCAGCGCCTCGCGCAATTCATCCTGCGAGCGGCCGTGGGCAAGCGCCGTCTCCGCCCTGCTGCGCAAGCGGGTCAAAGGCGTCTTGAGGTCGTGCGCGATGTTGTCGGACACCTGTTTCAAGCCCAGCATCAGCCGCTCGATGCGGGCCAGCATCGTGTTCAGGCTTTCGGCCAGGCGGTCGAACTCGTCTCCCGTGCCGGTCACTTCCAGCCGGCCGGAAAGGTCGCCGCCGACGATCCCCCGGCTGGTCTCTGCTATGGAGTCAATTCGCTTCAGCACCCGCCTTGATACAAAAACCCATGAGACAAGGCCCAGCGCCACCATGAGCCCGGCCGTCAACACCAGCGAGCGCCGAACCACCTGCGTCAGATCCTCAATCTCGCTGACATCGCGGCCGACAAGGATGCGGAATCCGTCAGCCAACGGCACGGTGCGCACCAGCGCGGCACGGCGCGTTCCGGAGGCCTCTTCGTCCAGCCGCGCGTAGGAGACGATCCGGGCGTCCGAGCCGGTCTGGCTCAGCACCGATGGCGGGACGGATTCGACGTTGCCGGCCACCTTGCGGCCGCTCGCGTCGGTGACGAGGTAGATGCTGGCGCCGGGCTGGCGGCTGCGCAGCTGGACGACCTGGGCAAGCCGGCCGATGCCGCCGCGCTGGTATTGCGCGGCCAAGGAGGTCAGCTCCTGGTCCAACGCCTGCTGGATATGGAGCTGCAGGATCTCGGTCGTGTTGCGGGCGATGTAGCCGATCAGAAAGGCGGCAAAGAGGGTGAATACGGCGAGGTAGATGGCCGAGAGCTTGAAGGCGGTGGTACGGAAAGGGCGCAGCCGCGCTGGATTACCCATCGTCCCGCATCACGTATCCGGAGCCGCGCACCGTGTGCAGCAAAGGACGCGCGAAGCCCTTGTCGATCTTGCTGCGGAGCCGCGACATGTGGACGTCGATCACATTGGTCTGCGGATCGAAATGATAGTCCCACACCTTCTCCAGAAGCATTGTGCGGGTCACCACGGTCCCGGCATTCTTCATCAGGTATTCCAGCAGGCGGAACTCGCGCGGCTGCAGCAGGATGGGCGCGCCGGCGCGATGCACTTTCCGCGACAGCCGATCGAGTTCGAGATCGGCGACACGGTAGACGGTTTCCGCCTCGTGCGGCGTGCTGCGGCGCGCCAGAACCTCGATCCGGGCAAGCAACTCGGAGAACGCGTATGGCTTGGGCAGGTAATCGTCGCCCCCGGCACGGAGTCCGGTCACCCGGTCGTCCACCTGGCCCAGCGCTGAAAGAATGAGCACGGGGACGCGGCTGCCGCCGCCGCGCAACTCGGAGATCACCGAAAGGCCATCGCGCTTAGGCAGCATGCGATCCACGACGAGCACGTCATAATGGCCACTCGTCGCGAGCTCGAGCCCCTCGTCGCCATCGAAGGCCTGGTCGGCCACATGGCCGGCCTCGGTCAGCGCCTTGACGAGGTAGCTTGCAGCCTGGCGGTCATCTTCGATGACAAGAATGCGCATGTGCGTTTGATAGCCAGCTTCACAGGGGGGCGCCAGCACAGGGCGCACTAAAGAAAATGGCGGGCCGCCGGGCGACCCGCCACTGGCCGGAGGATCGCGGCGACCCTCCGGACGGTATCGGCTAGGGTCAGCCGCGCTCGAACGGCACGCCCACGAAGCGCGCTCCGTTCTCGCCCTGCACCTTGAGGAGGACGGCGGAACGGCCCTGATCCTGGGCAGCCTTCACGCCAGCCTCGATGTCCGCGGCGCTCTTCACCGGCTGGCCACCGACGCCGACGATCACGTCGCCTGCGGTCAGGCCGGTTTCCGAAGCCGGGCTCTCGTCGGCAACGCCGGTCACCACCACGCCTTCACCGTTCTCGTTAGGGCCGACCGTCAGGCCGAGGCCATCCAGCGAGGCGGGCGCGGCCTTCTCCGGACCCTTGTCGGGCGAGGCGGCGGCCTGCTGCGCCTTGTCGAGTTCGTTCAGGTTGCCGAGCGTGACCTCGATCTGCTGCTCGCGGCCATCGCGAACCACCGTGACGTTGACCTTCTGGTCAGGATCCATGCGGGAGATCGTTGCCGAAAGCTCCTTCGGGTCCTTCACCGGGGCGTTGTTGACCTTGGTGATGATGTCGCCTGCGACGATACCGGCCTTAGCGGCGGGGCTTTCCGGCTGCGCGTCGGCGACGATGGCCCCATCGGTGCCGGGAACGCCGAGGCTGGCCGCGATGTCCTCCGTCACCGGCTGGATCTGGACGCCAAGCCAGCCGCGGGTGACGACGCCGTCCTCGCGAAGATCACCGACAATCTCCTGCACATTCTTTGCAGGAATGGCGAAGGCGATGCCGACATTGCCGCCCGACGGCGAGAAGATGGCGGTGTTCACGCCGACCACCTCACCACGGGTGTTGAAGGTGGGACCGCCGGAATTGCCGCGGTTCACCGGGGCATCGATCTGCAGGAAGTTGTCGTAGGGGCCGGCGCCGATGTCACGGCCTTCCGCCGAGATGATCCCGGCGGTGACGCTGCCGCCGAGTCCGAACGGGTTGCCGACTGCCAGCACCCACTGGCCGACCTTCGGCTCATCCTGGGCAAACTTGACGTAGCTGAACCCGTTGCCCTCAACCTTCAGGAGTGCCAGGTCGGTGCGCTCGTCCGCGCCAATCACCTCGGCCTTCAACTCGCGACCGTCGTCCATCGCCACCATAACTTCGCTGGCATCGTCCACCACATGGGCGTTGGTCACCAGGTAACCGTCCTCGGAAATGAAGAAGCCGGAGCCCTGCGCCATGCCACGGCGCGGCTGGAAGGGCTGGCGGCCGTTGTCGTCGCCGCCGGGGGCGCCGGGCATACCGAAGCGGCGGAAGAACTCATTCATCGGATGGTCTTCCGGCAGGTTGTCGAAGCCCTCCGGCAGGTTCGGCATCACCCGGTCGGCAACAGCCTCGACCTGGGTCTTGACCTGAACGCTGACAACGGCGGGTTTGACCGTTTCCACCACGGAGGTGAAGTCGGCCGGGGCCGCGGCAGGGGCTTCGACAGGCTGGGCGACGGCGATGTTGGAATCACCGAACAGTGCGCCGGCGCCGCTGGCGCCGAGAGCACCGACAGTGAGAGCGCTTGCGAGCAGCGCGTTGCGCACGCGCCGGGCCCGCAGGCTGTAAGTGGATTGCTGGCTCATTCTCGATCTCTCCTGGAATCCTGGGTGTCCGCCCCGCCGAAGCGGGGCGGACTTGAACCACGCCGGCGAAGAGCTGGGGGGCGATAGTCATCGCCAGCGCAAGACAACAGATAGGAAGCGGAAGCTTACGGCGCTGTGTCGGGCGCGTTAAATTTCCGCAAGGTGGAGCGGAAGCGCAGAGCTCCTAGTCTTGCGCCTGCATGATGCGGGCGAGCTGCTTTTCTTCTTCCGCAGAGAGCTTTTCGGCCGCTCTGGGCAGTCGGCGCCGCAGCTGGATCGCAAGCACGGCGGCCCCTGCCCCTAGGACCCCCAGCGGGGTAAGCCAGAGCAGCAAGGTTTCGGCCTGGATCGGGGGACGGAGCAGGATGAAGTCGCCATAGCGCGACACCAGGAAATCGCGAACCTCGCCGTCGCTATCGCCCGCGCTCAGCCTCTCGCGCACCAGCAGCCGCAGGTCGCGGGCGAGCGGCGCGTCGGAATCGTCGATGGACTGGTTCTGGCACACGAGGCAGCGCAGCCCCGCCGAGATTTCCCTAGCCCGCCCCTCCAACGCAGGGTCGGGAAGCTGCTCGCCCGGCTGAACCGCTGCCGCGGCCGACATCGAGGCGAGCAACAGGAGTGCGGCCAGCCTGATCATGCCGTCGCCCCTGCGGCGCGCGTCGATGCTGCGCGGCGCGGCGCACCGACCCGCAGGCGACGATCCGACATGGACAATGCGCCGCCCAGCGCCATGACGAGAGCGCCCAGCCAGATCAGCGTCACCATGGGCTTGTAGGAGGCCCGCACTGCCACGGTTCCTGCCCCGGTCTGGTCGCCGAGACTGACATAAAGCTGCGAGAAGCCAGTCGTCCGGATTGCCGCCTCGGTCGTCGCCATCTGCCGGGTCCGATAGAACCGCTTTGTCGGCACGAGCGGGACCGGCTCCGCGCCGCCGCGGGTCGCGATGATCAGCGCCCTCTCCTCGCGGTAGTTCGGGCCGTTTGCCGGCGAGCTGCCCTGGTACATCAGCGTGTAGCCGCCGACCTGCATGGTCTGCCCGGGCGCGAGCGCGGCGATTGTCTCGCTCTGGTAAGCCGTCGCGCAAACGATCCCTAGCACCGTCGCGCCCATCCCGGCATGGGCGACCGCTGAACCGATTGCCGAGCGCGGCAGTCCGGCCAGCCGAGACAGACTGGTCCGGACATCCACCCGGAAGAGTTTTGCCCGGTCGGCGATCTCAGCCAGGCTGCCGAGGATGAGCCAGACGCCGAGCCCCAGAGCGAGCGGGGCCAGAACCCCGCGCCCACCCTGCAAAGTGTAGGTCAGAACGACGGCGGCCAATGAGGCCAGCATCGCCACCCCAAGCCGCTGCGCCGCCCCGGGCAGGTCGCCGCGCTTCCAGGCGAGCATCGGCCCGAAAGGCAGCGCGATCAGGAGCGGGATCATCAGCGGCACAAAGGTGAGTTGGAAGAACGGAGCGCCGACCGAGATCTTGTCGCCGGTGACCGCTTCCAGCGCCAAAGGATAAAGCGTGCCGACGAGCACCGTCGCCGTTGCCGACACCAGGAACAGGTTGTTGAAGACCAGCGCGCCTTCCCGGCTGATCGGCGCAAACAGCCCGCCCTGCTTCATTTCCGGCGCGCGCCAGGCGAACAGTGCCAGTGCCCCGCCGATGAAGGCGGTCAGGATGGCCAGGATGAACACACCGCGGGTCGGGTCCGAGGCGAAGGAATGCACCGAGGTCAGCACGCCGGAACGGACGAGGAAGGTGCCGAGCAGCGACAGCGAGAAGGTCAGAATGGCGAGCAGGACCGTCCAGATCTTCAGCGCGCCACGCTTCTCCATCACCACTGCCGAGTGGATAAGTGCCGTGCCGGCGAGCCACGGCATGAAGGAGGCGTTCTCCACCGGGTCCCAGAACCACCAGCCGCCCCAGCCTAGTTCGTAATAGGCCCAGTACGAGCCCATCGCGATCCCGGCGGTCAGGAACAGCCAGGCGGCCAGTGTCCACGGCCGAACCCAGCGGGCCCAGGCCGCATCGGTTCGCCCTTCCATCAGCGCCGCCACGGCAAAGGAGAACGCCACCGAGAAGCCGACGTAGCCGAGGTAGAGCAGCGGCGGGTGCACCGCGAGCCCGATGTCCTGGAGGATCGGGTTGAGATCGCTGCCCTCCAGCGGCGCCGGCTCAAGCCTGGCGAAGGGGTTTGAGGTGAACAAGATGAACAGCAGGAAGGCCGCACCGATCCAGCCCTGCACGGCGAGTACCCTGGCGCGCAGCAATGCCGGCAGATTGCCACCGAAGGCGGCGAGCATCGCGCCGAACAGGGCCAGGATCATCACCCAGAGCAGCATCGAGCCCTCATGATTGCCCCATACGCCGGTGACCTTGAACAGGAGTGGCTTGGCCGAGTGGCTGTTCTCCCAAACATTGCGTACCGAAAAATCGGAAAGTACATACGCCGCCGTAAGCGCCGCGAACGCGGCCGCGACGAAGGCGAAGCCGCCGATTGCCGTGTTCCGTCCCACCTCCATCAGTCGGCTGTCGCCGCCATGGATGCCGATCAGCGGCACGGTGGACTGCACCAGCATCAGCGCCAGCGACAGGATCAGCGCGTAATGGCCCAGTTCGGCCAGCGGCAATGCGCCGATCATGATCCCGGCACTCCGCTTCCCGGGCCCGTGGCCTGGGCCGGATCGCCGCCCTGCCAGACGCCCTGCTGCTTCAAGGCGTCGGCCACCTCGCGCGGCATGTAGTTCTCGTCATGCTTGGCTAGCACATTGTCAGCGGCGAGCGTCCCCGCTCCGGTCAGCACGCCCTCGGCGACGATCCCCTGCCCTTCCCGGAAGAGATCCGGCAAGATGCCGCGATACGTCACCTGCACTGTCCGGGCGGTGTCGGTGACGGCAAAACTGACGCTTCCGTCGGCGCCGCGCTGCACCGAGCCCTCCGCCACCAGGCCGCCGAGCCGCAGCCGCGAACCGGCGACCGGTGCCTTGGCCGCGATTTCGGTCGGCGAGTAGAAGAACACGATTCGGTCGTTGAGCGCGACCAGCACGAGAGCCGCCGCCAGGGTCAGCACCGCCCCGGCCAGGGCGATGAGGGTCAGTCGGCGTTTTTTCCGGGTCATGGCGAACCGGCGCCGCGTAGGCCGAGATCGGCGACCAGCGCTTCGACCCGCTGCCTGTGCCCGGCGTCGCGCACGCCCTGCAGGGCGGCACGCGACGCTTCTATGGCCTGGTCAGGACGGCCCAGCACCGAATAGGAGCGGATCAGACGGAGCCAGCCCTCGACGTCGTCCGGGTTGCTCTTCAGCCGCTCGGCCAGGCTTCCCACCATCCCTTCGATCATGGCGGTCCGGTCGGCGGGCGCCATCTCGCCGGCCGCTACCACCTGCGCGGCATCGGGGCCGGACGGCGCAGGCGCGTCAACGCGGGCAAGCCCGTCCACCAGAGCCTGACGCCATGGCGCGCCTTCCGGCGTTTCCGCCAGCAATGCGCGCCAGCCTTTCGCGGCCTCGTCGGGCTTGCCGTCCTGTTCGGCTGCAAGGGCCAGGAAGAAGCGCGGCGCCGGCGCGGCCGGATCCGCCTCGTTGGCTTGCTCGAACGCGGCGCGGGCGGCGGCGGTCACCACGCCGCCCTGTGACGCCACGATTGCTTCGCCCAGACCGGTTTGCCGCGCGGCGGTCGTGCCGCCCAGGCGTATGGCATTGCGGAAGGCCCGCTCGGCATCGGCGGCGCGGCCCATGCGCAGATACACCGGGGCGATGACGTCCCAGCCACGTTCGTCGTCCGGTGCACTTTCCAGGTGCCGTTCGACGGTTGCCACCAGCGTCTCGATGTCCTCCGTCGCCGCACGATCCAGGCGGGCGGCCAGCGGCTGCCCGACCAGATCCGGCGCGCCCAGGCCCAGATAAAGCCCAAGCGACAAAAGCGGGATACCAATCACGGAAGCCAAAGCAGTAGCTCGCGCCGCGACGATGTTGGTCTGCGGCGACAGTCCCTCTGCACCCTCCCGCTGCACAGCCATCAGCCGGCGGGCAATTTCGGCGCGGCTGCTCTGCGCCTCCTGGTCATTGATGCGCCCCTGGGCGCGGTCCAGTTCAAGTTCTTCCAGTTGCTGGAGATAGATCCGCCGCGCCGGATGGCCGGCTTCGGCCTGAGCTGGCCGACGGCCGAGCGGCAGCAACACGGCCATCACGGCCGCGCCCGTCAGAAGCGCGATGAGAATCCAGAGAAGCACGCCGGCCAATCGTCAAACGACGGGGATTTAGTCACGCCGAACTTCGGCAGCAATGAGATTTGACTCCTGCTGTGAGGGCGACCGAGCGCCACGGCCGCTATGGGATCACAGTCCATCGCCCGTCTGGCCGGCGGCAGGCCGTGTCGCGGCCGACGCGCGGGCGACCGCCGACGCGGACCGTATGCGTGTATTCGCGGCAGTCGAGCAGGTTGACCTGGTAGGTCGCGCCGACGGTGATCTCGCCCTCGTTGCCCGACCGGGGATTGCGCCAGCGGGTTGCCCCTCCTGCGCGTGAATATTCCAGCGCCTCGAACTCCGCTTGTGCGGCGAGCGGCCGGTCGCTCTCCTCCAGAGATCGGCCGATCTCGGCGCCGAGCAAGCCTGCCTGCAGCACTCCGAGCTGTGCCTGGCCGGCTCCGGTGGCCACCTCGCTGCCGAGCACCTCGTTGGGGGTGGCTCCGGCTGACGCAACGCTACCGCCGGTGGCCGTGCAGCCGCCCGCCAGCAGCGCGGCCAAGCCGCAGACCATCATGATCGCCTGTCGCATTCCTGCTCCCTGCCGACTTCCGGCACCGCCGGCGCACGATGCCGAATCGACCGCCTGCAATCCTGCGATGCGGTGAGCGTATCAATCCCCGGCGGCCGGCAAGGTCAAGCGGGCAGCAAGTCCGCCCAGTTCGCTGCGGTCCAAGTTGAGGTTGCCGCCGTAGATGCGCGCAAGCTCAACCACGATCGACAGCCCCAGGCCGGACCCCGGCTTCGACTCGTCGAGGCGTTGGCCGCGGGAGAGGGCCGCCTCCGTCTGCTCCGGCGCCAGTCCGGGACCGTCATCCTCAAACAGCAGCACCAGGAATGCCCGCCGCCCGGCATCCTGCCGCGACCCCGACACCCTCACCCGCGACGCTGCCCATTTGCAGGCATTGTCGAACAGGTTGCCGGCCATCTCCTCGAGATCCTGCGTCTCGCCCCTGAAACGAAGCTTGGGCGCAATAGAGGTCTGCAGGTCGAGTCCGCGACCCTGGTGAACCTTCCCCATCACACGGCCCAGTCCGGCGAGCACCGGTTCGACAGGTGTCACCGCGCCTATGACGTTGGCCTGCGCCGCCATCCGGGCACGGTTTAGGTGGTGGTTCACCTGGTCGCGCATGATCCTGACCTGCTCGCCAACCCGCACCCCGAGCGGCCCGCCGGCCGTCGCCGTCTCGTTTTGCAGGACGGAAAGCGGCGTCTTCAGCGCATGCGCCAGGTTCCCAACGTGGGTGCGCGAGCGCTCCACGATCTCGCGATTGGAATCGATCAGCGCGTTCAGGTCGTGGACCAGCGGCTCGATTTCGCTCGGGTATTCGCCTTTCAGGTGGGCGATCTCACCTTCGCGAATCTTGTTGAGGTCACGGCGGACCCGGCGCAGGGGTTGGAGTCCCCAGCGGACCAGCATCGCGATACCGACTGCCAGCAGGACGGCCAGGCCGCCGAGCCACCAGATCACCGACCGGGTGAAGCCCTGGATATCCTGCGCCATGAGACTGGTATCGCCGGCCACAAGGAGCGCGAAAGTGCGGTTGTCGCCAAGTGTGACGAGCTGCTCGAGCGCCCGCAACTCGCGGCCGCCGCTCGCCCGGATGGTGAGCGTGCGCGTCGGGTTGGCTTCGGTCGGCAGGTCAGGCACCGGCAGGATGTCGAACAGCAGCGAAGCCGACCAGTCGATCGCGCGGCCCGTAGCAGCGTCCCGGGTCTGCCAGTACCAGCCCGACAATGGGCGCGAAAAGCTGCCCCCGGTCTCGCCTTCGACAATGTTCTCGTTCACCTCGCCGCCCGAATCGGTCGCGGCGATGAGGGTCAGCAGGAGCGTTTCCAGGCGCGCGTCGAAATTGCGCTCCACGGCCTCCCTGAACTGGAAGATGAAGACGGCTCCGGCAACCAGCAAGGCGAGGGAGCTTCCCCCTGCCGCGATCAGCGCCAGGCGAAGGGAGAGCGACCTACTGCGCATGCTCCGTTGGGCCGATCCGATATCCCATGCCGCGCACCGTCTCGATCAGATCGATGCCCAGCTTCTTGCGCAGGCGACCCACGAAAACCTCGATGGTGTTGGAGTCCCGGTCGAAATCCTGATCGTAGAGATGTTCGGTCAGCTCGGTGCGCGACACCACCTTCTTGGGATGGTGCATCAGGTATTCCAGAACCTTGTATTCATGCGAGGTGAGCTTGACCGGATTGCCGTCGACGGTGACCCGGCTTGCCTTGAGGTCCAGCTGGACGGGGCCGCAAACCAGCGTGTTGGAGGCGTGGCCCGCAGCCCGCCGCACCAGCGCACGCACCCGTGCCAGCACTTCCTCCACATGGAACGGCTTGGAGACGTAGTCATCGGCGCCGGCGTCGATTCCCTGCACCTTGTCGGACCAGCGGTCCCGGGCAGTAAGCAGCAGCACCGGCATGGCGCGCCCATCCCGCCGCCATTGCTCCAGCACGCTCAGCCCATCCTTGCGCGGCAATCCTATGTCAAGCACCACCGCGTCGTAAGGCTCGCTGTCGCCCAGAAAATGGCCTTCTTCGCCGTCGAACGCGGTGTCGACGACATAACCCGCGTCGCGCAGGGCGGTCGCCAGCTGCGCATTCAAATCACGGTCGTCTTCAACGATAAGGATTCGCATGAGCTTTTCTCGAAAGCTTAGCCAGCCGGGATATTCGTTCCGCGCACCTGCCCATCCTGCAGGATGCGGACACGGTACACATAGCCGCCCCCGGCGCGACAAAGCTCGGCATCGACGACGCGGCCGGCGACCCCGGCCTGGCGCAGCGCTTCAGGGAGCGGCACCACCTGCCCCGCCTCAAGCAGCGCCCTGCTTTCGGCGCGCGACACGCAAGCCTGCGCCATTCCAGCCGACGGCGCGGCGGCCGTGAGGATGGCCACGAGGCCGATAGCGAGCTTCTGTTTCAGGGACATGGGGCGCTTATACCCCTTCGGAATGAACTGACGCTGAATGGCGGCCCCCCGCCGTTCCCGGCACGGTAGAGTGCATCCGACCCGCCGTCCATCGCCGCGGTTCACGGTCGGAATTGAACTTGAAAGGGGCAAGGCCCAAATGCTAGTGACACGACGCCCCGGTGGGGGATAGTTCAACGGTAGAACAGCGGACTCTGACTCCGTCAATCTTGGTTCGAATCCAGGTCCCCCAGCCACTTGTTTTCATTAGCTTTTCTGGCCTGAGCCCCTCCCCCGGATAGCAGCCATGTCGCGTTTATGTCGCGCCCACGGCTGAGAGAAGATCCCGCTCGGCTCTCGCCATCTCCTCGGAATCGTCCGTGCTCGGGAACAGGTGGCCGTAAACGTCCATCGTCATCGTGATGGACGAGTGCCCCATCCGCTGCTGAACAACCTTCGGCGATAGCTCCAGCCCGCCCGCGCTCTTGGGGTTGATGCACCAGGACGCGTAGAAGTGCCGCAGGGCGTGCAGGCCCGGGTACTTTGCCTTACCATTCTCGTTGACCACCCCCGCGGCCACCAGGGCCGGCTTCAAGCCTCGCTCGATGATGTTGACGTGATACTCGACCTTTCCCGCTCCGTTCGGGAACACCAGGTCCGCTTCGCTTTGCGGACAGGCAAGCTTCCACTCTCGCAGAGCATTCACGACGACAGGCGGCAGCGGTACCGTCCGCTGGCCCGCATCGGACTTTGGCATCCCAATCACATGGTAGCGGTCGGCCCTTTGCCGGACGTGCAGCTTGGCTGAGGAAAGGTCCACGTCAGACCAGCGAATCCCTCGCAGCTCCGACGCGCGCAGGCCTGTGAAAATCGCGGTGAGGAAGAACGGCCGCCAGCGGACCGGCAGCGAATCAATAATTCGCCGGATCTCTTCTCGGGTGGGGATATGCACGCCGACCTGTAGGCGAGGCTTCTGCCGGCGCTCGCCTTGCCGAACCTTCCCGCGCGCCCTCCCCTTTGCCATCTCCCGAACAGGATTCCGCGTCACCAGGCCCCGCTCCTGGGCGTCGGCGAGGAGGCTGCCCAAGCTAACTGTGACGCGCTTGATCATTGCCGGCGAGCGGCCCTGGTCGCGTAACTGGTCCTGAAACGCTCGCACGCCTGGCACGCTCAAATGGGAGAGCTTCAAGCGGCCGAGGAACGGATCAATGTGCAAAGTCAGGTGCTGTCGATACTGGTCCAGCGTGGTCCGCTCCAGGCCGGCAGACTTGCCGCTCTCCAGCCACCTCTCGCCCGCTTCCTTGAATGTGCATGTCGCATTGTCTGCAACATGGGTTCCGGCGCGGACCTCGGGACGCATGGTCGTCTGGAAAGCGTCCGCATCCTTTTTCTTGGCGAATGTCTTGAGCCGGCGCTTGCCCTGCTGGTCGGTGTAATCGACCACCCAGGCTTCCTTCTCGGAGCCGTCAGCGGCCTTCCATTTGCGCTTGCGGATGGACATGCCACCACTGTGTTGCAGGCCAATCCGCATATCGAGGAAAACCCCGCCGCGGATTTCTCCGGTCCTATGTCGGTCGTGAGACTGAAGCCCCGCCTTCGGCTTGCAAGTGTCTCCACAGACAGCCGATGGAACCGAACCCGTGAAGCACCGGTCTGGAATCGCTAATCTGACCTACAAAGATGCATTGAAGCGGCTTGCCGATAAGGCGCGGGTTGAACTGACGCGGCTGGGCATGAATGTGGAAGGTCGGAGCGATGCCGATTTGGTGCAGTCTCTCGGTCGGGAACGCCACCGCGCCAAAGTATCCCTGATCAAGAACGAGGACGCTGAATAGGAAGCAGCCGCGCGGATTTTCTGAAGTTAACTGTTGGTTTCATCCCCTCCCTTCCTGCCCCTGGTTGGCCAGCGCCTCTTTCAGGCGGTCATCAAAGGCGGCCATGCCAACGTCAACCAAGTGATCAAACGCTTCAGGTAGTACTCCGACGTCGGGCAGGTTTTCTCGCAACGCGCCGCGAAACCACTCCCGTTGAGTTGCTATGAACTCATCGGGACGCATGCTCGCCACCTCGGAAAGACCCAGAGCAGTCATCTCCGCAGCGACGCGGCCTGCCTTCTCCGCCGCAAGCGCGATGCGTTCCAGGTCGCTCGTCGCCGTCATGGCTGGCCCCGCTGTCCCACCGTGGGCATTGTAGCGCCGGCCAAAGAAAAAAGCGCCCGGTTGCCCGAGCGCCAGTGGGTATTCAGGGAGGAAACTCATGAACGCGAACCCA